>CXWK01023672.1_pt1 | contig 12026 bp, 7 predicted proteins | sample 590851 | NCBI WGS metagenome assembly CXWK01 (sample SAMEA3498364, study PRJEB10139) | wastewater metagenome | biome: wastewater treatment plant; material: activated sludge | place: Denmark | collected 2014-08-01
AAGTGACAAGTGACGCAAGACGGAATCCGAGATACGAATAAAGAAGCGCCGGCGGCGAGCAATGCGCTATTGGGTAAGCATTCTGAACCCGCCACGCGCCACCCGCCACGCGTCACGGCCTCCGAACTCGTCACTCGTCACTCGTCACCCATCACTTTGATTGACACGCACTGCCACCTCGATTTCGAGTCATTTCACGACGACGTGGCCGAGGTCGTGGCGCGGGCGGCCGAGGCGGGGGTGACGCGGCTGATCGTGCCCGCGCTCGACCTGGACAACGCGCCGGCGGTGCTGGCGTTGGCCGAGCGCTTCCCCGGCGTCTATGCCGCGGTGGGGGTGCATCCCAACTCGGCCGCCGGCTGGCGCGACGAGTGGCTGGCCGCCCTGCGCGAGTTGGCCCAACACGACAAGGTCGTGGCCATTGGCGAGATCGGTCTCGACTACTACTGGGACAAGACCCCGCCACCGACGCAGCACCGCGCGCTGACGGCGCAGCTAGAACTGGCGGTCGAGCTTGGCCTGCCGGTCATCATCCACAACCGGGATGCCAGCGAGGACGTGGTGCGCTTGGAGTGTAGCACGCCGCGAAGAATAGAGGCCAGGTTCCAGGGGCCAGGGGCCAGGGAAGAGCACTCTTCCCTGGCCCCTGGCCCCTGGAACCTGGCCTCTATTCTTCGCGGCGTGCTACACTCCTTCTCGGCCGACTGGGCTACGGCCGAGGCGGCGCTGGGGTTAGGCTTCTATCTGGGTTTCACCGGCCCGCTGACCTACAAGAAGGCCGACGCGTTGCGGGCCATTGCCGCCCGCGCGCCGCTCGACCGGGTGCTCATCGAGACGGACGCGCCCTTCCTGGCCCCGCAGCCGTTCCGGGGCAAGCGCAACGAACCGGCCCACGTGCGCCTGGTGGCCGAACGGCTGGCGGAGGTGCGAGGGGTGTCGCTGGAGGAGGTGGCCGCGGCCACGACAGCTAATGCAGTCGAGCTTTTCCGATTGTAGCTTGTAGCGCGGGATGGCCTCCCGCGTCCTGCGCTGCCCCAGACGCGGGAGGCCATCCCGCGCTACAATAAAGGGAAAGGGGCGAGACAATCGGCGACCAAGGTATTGGTGATCAGAGCAGGCGTCTCGCGCCGATTGTCCCGCCCCTACGCATCCGAACCAAATGGGCTACAATTCGACCAACCCACTGACCCACTGACCAACTGACTATGCTGTCCATCCTCATCGTCAACTGGAACGTCCGCGACCTGCTGCGCGACTGCTTGCGCAGCATCGCGCGCGGCCGCGCCGGGCTGGAGGTGGAGGTGATCGTGGTGGACGGCGCCTCGGTCGACGGCAGCGCGGCGATGGTAGCGGCCGAGTTCGCGTGGGTGCGGCTGCTGCCGCAGGCGGAGAACGTCGGCTTCCCGCGCGGCAACAACATCGCCCTGGCTCAGGCGCGCGGCGAATATCTGCTGCTGCTCAACCCTGACACGGTCGTGCTGGACGACGCGCTGGCGGTGCTGGTGGACTACTTGCAAAACCACCCGGACGTTGGGGCGGTGGGGCCGCAACTGTTGAACCCCGACGGCAGCGTCCAGTCGTCGCGCCGCCGCTTCCCGACGCTAGCCACCGGCTTCGTGGAGAGTACGTGGCTGGCGGGCATCGCGCCGGGCGAGTTGCGGCGCTACTACGCGCTCGACCTGCCCGACGACGCCACGGCCGACGTGGATTGGCTGGTCGGGGCGTGCATCCTGGTGCGGCGGGCCGTCTATGAGCGCGTCGGCGGGCTGGACGAGGCGTACTTCATGTATTCGGAGGAGTTGGACTGGTGCCGGCGCATTGTGGCCGACGGCTGGCGCGTGGTCTATCACCCGGCGGCGCGGGTCGTCCACCACGTGGGCAAGAGCAGTGAGCAGGCGGTGACGGCCCGCCACATTAATTTCCAGCGGGCCAAGTTGCGCTACTTCCGCAAGTACCACGGCCGGGTGGCCACGGCTGGGCTGCGCCTCTTCCTGTTGGCCAGCTACGCCTGGCAACTGGCGCTGGAGGCGGGCAAGGGGGCGCTGGGCAGCAAGCCGGAGTTGCGCCGCCAGCGGGTGTGCGCCTACCGCGACGTGCTGCGCTCCGGGTTGCGCCCGGCGGGGTATTAGGCCATGCGCGTCGGACTGGTCACGGGGGAGTATCCACCGCTGGAGGGCGGGGTGGGGGCGTTCACCGAGCAACTGGCGCGGGCGCTGGCGGCGCGGGGGCACGAGATCCACGTCATCACCACCAAGCGCGCCCGCCCGACCGACGCGCCGCGCCAGGCGTCGGCCCTGTTCGCGCCGGTGGTGCTCGACTACGGCCTGCTGCACCCGCGCGTCGGCCGTTGGCGCTGGCCGTCGCTGTCGGTCGTGGCCGACGTGGCCCTGCGCTACGAGTTGGAGCTGGTCAACGTGCAGTACCAGGCGGCGGCCTACAACATGCGTGCCGCGGCCATCCACTACCTGCCCTGGCGGCTGCGCGGCGTCGCGCCAACGGTTGTCACCTTCCACGACTTGCGCGTGCCCTACCTGTTCCCCAAGGCGGGCCGGTTGCGCGAGGCGGCGGTGCGTGGGCTGGCGCGGCGGGCAGCCGGTGGCATCGCCACCAACGCCGCCGACCTCGACGTGCTGCGCGGCTGGACGGACGCGCCGCTGCGGCAGATTCCCATCGGCAGCAACATTGACGCCACTGAGCCGCACCACGTGGAGATCACCGAGGTGCGCGACGGGCTGGGGCTAGGCGCGGAGGACGTGCTGCTGGGCTACTTCGGCTTTCTGAACGAGACGAAGGGGGCCGACACGCTGCTCGACGCCCTGGCCCGGCTGGACGGCCGCCACCATCTCGTCTTCATCGGCGGCCAGACGGGGGCCAGCGACCCGCGCAACAACGAGGCGTTCCTGCGCGGCCTGCGCGAGCAGATCGAGCGGCTGGGGCTGGCCGGGCGCGTCCACTGGACGGGCTTCCTGGCGCCGGGGCGCGTCTCGGCCCATCTGGCGGCGGCTGACCTGATGGTGATGCCCTACCGCGACGGCGTCTCGCTGCGGCGGGGGACGCTCATGGCGGTGCTGGCCCACGGCCGGCCACTGGTCACGACCGCCCCGGCCGCGCCCACGCCCGAACTGCGCCACGGTGAGAACGTCTGGTTCGCACCGGCAGGCGACGCGACGGCGCTGGCCGCAGCCGTGGCCGCGCTGGCCGCCGACCCGGCGCGGCGGGGACAACTGGGGCGCGGGGCGCGCGAGGTGGCGGGGCTGTTCGACTGGGGGCGGATTGCGGGGTTGACGGCCGACTTCTACGCTCAGGTGGTGGCTGAATCAGGATAAGAAGAAGAAACCACAGATTACGCAGATTTCACAGATTAGCTCTAATCTGTGAAATCTGCGTAATCTGTGGTTTCTTCTCTTCCGCGTAGGTTAAGCGTCGGCCATGTGCTGGTGTCGAATCTCTGACCTACTGCTAGAATTTGCCCAATGCACATCCACCCACGCGCCGAACGGCGGCTTCTGGCGCTCATCCTGGCCCTGTTCATTCTCCTCGGCTTCAGCTATGCCCTCATCACCCCGGCCTTCGAGGCGTCGGATGAGCTGTGGCACTACCCGATGGTGCGCCATCTGGCCGACGGCAACCCGCTGCCGGTGCAGGTGTTCGATCCGGCGCTGGCCGGGCCGTGGAACCAGGAGGCCAGCCAGCCGCCGCTGTACTACTATGTGGCCGCGGCGCTGACCTTCTGGATTGACACGGCCGACATGGAGCAGGTGCGCTGGCTGAACCCCCACGTGGACAATGGCGTCATCACCCCCGACGGCAACATCAACCTGGCCGTCCACGCTCCGTCTTCGGGCGACCATGACCCGGCGGCCGACCCCTGGGCGGGCACGCTGCTGGCTATTCGCATCATCCGCCTCTTCTCCGTCCTGCTCGGCGCGGCGACGGTCTACCTGACCTACCTCATCGGGCAGGAGGTTGCGCCGGGCCGGCCGGACGTAGCCCTGCTGGCGGCGGCGCTCAATGCCTTCCTGCCGATGTTGCTGTTCATCAGCGGGGCAGTGAACAACGACAATCTGGCCGTGCCGCTGGCGTCGCTGGCGGTGCTGTTGATGATTCGCATAGTCAGTAGACGGGTTGGCGGCTACACGCCGGTGCGCTGGACGGAGTGGGCGGGCGTGGGCGTCGTCCTCGGCCTGGCCGCGCTGACGAAAGAGGGCACACTGGGCCTCTTCCCACTGGCGTTCGGTACGGCGGTCGTCTCGGCCTGGCAGCGGGCGGCAGAAGAAGAGAGGGACGCGGAGAGACGCGAAGGGCAGACGCGGAGAGACGCGGAGGAAGAAATACCGCATTCTTCCTCCGCGTCTCTCCGCGTCTTCTCTCCGCGTTCCTCCGCGTTCCTCTTCTCTTCCTTCTTTTCTTCTCTCGCCCTCGTCGCCCTGCCGGCGGTGGCTATTGCGGGGTGGTGGTACTATCGCAATATCGTCCTCTACGGCGACTGGTTGGGCTGGAATGCGTTCATCGCCGTGCTGGGGCAGCGGGCCACGCCGGCCTCGCTGGTGCAACTGTGGGGCGAGCGGCGCGGCTTTATGATGTCCTTCTGGGGGCTGTTCGGTGGGGTCAACGTGCCGATGGCCATGTGGACATACACTGTCCTCAACGGCTTCCTCGTTCTGTGTGTCGTTGGGTTGGCGATCTATCTGGCGCGGCTGGCCGGTGGCGAGTGGCGAGTGGCGCGTGACGAGTGGCGGGTGGCGACCAACGACCAACGACCAACGACCAATGACCGGCCACGTGCGGAGTCCGCATCCTCAGATGCAGGCGGGCCGGCGCGAGGACAGCGGTTTCCACAGCTTGTGTGGTGGCTTCGGCCGCTGCTGGGGGTGGTGGAGCGCAACTTTGGGCTGATCGTGATTGTGTTGTTCGCCGGGGCGGTAGTCTATGGGCTGGTGCAGTGGGCGACGACGACGTGGTCGTCACAGGGGCGGCTGGTGTTTACGGCGATTTCGGCGTTGGCGGTATTAATGGCGTTGGGGTGGTGCGCGCTCTTAGACCTCAGAGGTCTCGGAAGACCTCTGAGGTCTGCGCTGACGGCCGCCCCGGCCATCTTCCTCTTCGCCGTCGCCGCCGCCGCGCCGTGGCTGTGGATTCGCCCGGCCTATATCCCGCCAACCACCCCCGGCCCGCTGGCCAACCAACTCGACGTCTCCTTCGGCGAGGAGATGCGCCTGGTGGGGTACGAGCTAGAATCGGGCGACCTGCGGCCGGGTGAGCCGGTGCGGGTGCGGCTGGAGTGGGAGGCGCTGCGGCCGATGGCCCGCGACTGGAGCGTGTTTGTGCATCTCAACGACCCGGTGCTGGGGCGGCCCATTGCCCAGCGCGACATGTTCCCCGGCCAGGGGCTGCTGGCCACGCGCTTGCTGTCGCCCGGCCAACGGCTGGTCAATGAGTACGTGCTGACCGTGCCGCCGACGGCGGTGGCCCCGGCGGAGTTGGAACTGGTGGTCGGGCTGTATGATTTTGCGACGGGGGAGCGATTAACCGCCGAGGCGACCGCCGACCGCCGACCGCCGACCGCCAACGAATCTCAGGGCCTGGACGCGGTGACGCTGGCGACCGTGCCCCTGTTGCCACGCCAGGGGGCGTACCCCAACCCGGTGTCGCTCTTCTTCGAGCACGGGCTGGAGCTGGTCGGGTTCGCCGTCGAGCCACGACGCGTGGCGGCGGGCGAGGGGCTGGAACTGCGGACGATCTGGCAGCCGAGCGCGCCGCTGCCGGCTGACTTCACCCTCTTTGCCCAGGTCGTCGGCCCGGACACGACGCGCTACGCCGCGGCCGACGTCGCGCCGCCGACGCCGACGAGTAGCTGGCAGCCGGGCGAGGTCTACGAAGTGCGTCTGCCGCTGACCATTGACCCAACGACGCCGCCCGACGCCTACCCGCTTATTGTCGGCCTCTACACAAGCCCGGCCGAGGGGCAGTTCGACCGGCTGCAACTGGTGACGCCCGACGGGCGGTTGACGGAGGATTTCTTGACGTTGACGTTGATTCGGGTGGATGCGCCATGACAGAGAAGCTAGGGGCCAGGGGCCAGGGGCTAGGGGCCAGGGAAGAAAAGAAGGACATGGAGAAGCCGCGTGCCTCTGCCCCTGGCCCCTTTCTTCTGGGCCTGCTCGTGGGGCTGACCGCGGTGCTGGCCGGGGTGGTGCTGGCCTTCGGCGGGCCGGTGGCGGGGGCGGCGGTGGCGCTGGGCGGGCTGGCGGCGGTGCTGATGCTGCGCCGGCTGGAATTGGGCTTCTTCGCCGTCATCGCCGTCGTGGCCCTGCTGCCGTTCGCCACACTGCCGTTCGACATCGGGCTGACGCCGACGTTCCTCGACTTCGCTCTGGGGGCGGCGGTGCTGGTGTGGCTGCTGGGCATCGTCAGCGGGCGGCAGCGGGAGCTGGTGACGGCCCCGGTGGCCATGCCGCTGCTGCTGTTCATCATCGTGGCCATCTTCGCCTTCATCTTCGGTCTGGCCAACGGGCCGCTGACGCCGACGCTACTGCGCAAGTTCGCCGAGTTGCTGATCAGCCTGGGCTTCGTGCTGGTGATCATTGACTACTGCCGCACCTGGCCGCGGCTGGAGCGGCTGGTCAAGTTCCTGCTGCTGATGGGCGGGGCGGCGGCGGCGCTGGCCATCGCCCTGTGGCTGCTGCCCGACGCCACGGCCAACGACGCCCTCAACGCCCTGGGCCGGCTGGGCTACCCCGGCGGCTGGGTCATCCGCTACATCGAGGAGAACCCGGCGCTGAGCGAACGAGCCATCGGCACGTCGGTGGATCCCAACTCCTTGGGCGGGCTGCTGCTGATGATCGGCGCGCTGATCGGGCCGCAGGTGGTGACGAAGCGGCCGATCTTCCGCCGCCCGCTGGTGCTGCTCATCGCCGGGCTGGTGGTGGTGGCCCTGGTGCTGACCTTCTCGCGCGGGGCAATGCTGGGGCTGGCCGCCGGGTTGGGCTTCGTGGCCCTGGCGCGTTACCGGCGACTGCTGCCGTGGCTGGCGGTGGCGGCGCTGCTGCTGCTCTTCCTGCCCATCACCCAGGTCTACATCGCCCGCTTCGTGGAGGGGTTTCAGGGGACAGACCTGGCCACGCAGATGCGCTTCGGGGAGTATAAGGACGCGCTCATCCTCATCGGCCGCTACCCTATCTTCGGCGTCGGCTTTGCCGGCGCGCCGGACGTGGACGTGTATCTGGCGGTGGCCAGCGTCTACTTCACTATCGCCGGGCGGATGGGGCTGTTGGGGCTGCTGGCCTTCTTCGGGGTCATCGGCACGGTGTTCGCCTACGCCTTCCGCCACCGTAGGGCGGGGCATTTAGAAACCGAGTTTCTCGGAAGAAACTCGGTTTCTAGAGACGCGGTCTGGCTGGGGCTGCACGCGGCGCTAGTGGGGGCGCTGGTGGCGGGTGTGTTCGACCACTACCTGTTCAATATGGATTTTCACCACGCGGTGACGATTTTCTGGATGGTGCTGGGGATGGCGGTGGCTAGTACGCGGTTGGGAAGTGTGGCACAGGATTCTTATCCTGTGGGGAGTGGCACAGGATAAGAATCCTGTGCTACAGGTGATGACGATTTTCTAGCTGGTGGCGGGGACGCGGTTGGGGTGGAGGCGGAAGAGAGGAAACCGCAGATTACGCCGATTTCGCAGATTTAAGAAGGGATAGAAACTCAGCCAGATCGACCAACCCGGCCGCTTCGTCGCGTTCGGCCACGGTCAGTTCCTCACCGGCGTCCTGCTTGTCCAGCAAGTTTTGCAGCCGGTCTTGCACCGCATCGGGTAGCTCGAACTGGGCGACCTCTTCGGGGATTTCTATCGTTGTCAGCATTTGCTTGCCTCTATCGGTATTGTAAGTCGTCGCTTTGGCGCGGTCAATTGCCTACTGGCCGCCGCTCACTATAATGGAGCCGTTCTGTCGCTCCACGACGACAGCAGGAGGCAAGGATGGACCCCTTCTCGGCCGCGTTTCTAACCACCCTGGCCGGCAAGCTGGCCGGCAACGTCGCTGCCAGTCTGACCGGGCCGCTCAAGCGACAGATCGCCGGCACACCCGCCCAGCAAGCCGTCGAGCGCTCCCTGCGCGTGGCCCTCGTCGCCCTGGCCGCCCAGGCCACGGCCGCCGCGCCAGAGCAGGAGACGCTGCTGCGCGACATCTTCGACGAGTTCTTTCACTACCCGGCCGTCTGGGTGCAGATTGGCCGGCTGCTGAAGGACAAACCCCTGGATCGCGACGAACTGGGTGAGTTGTTCGCCGAAGCGGGCTATGACGCCGCCAAGCTGCCCAACCTCGACTTCAACGCCGCGCTGGATGCGTTCCAGGCCGCGTTTGTCGAGGTGGCCGATGGGGAGAAGGAGCTGCAGGGGATTATCCAGATTGGGCAGTTGCGGCGGCAGACGGGAATTCAGGGGGAGTTGCTGGCGAAGGTGTCGGAACTGGTCGCGGCCGTTCGCGAGCAGACGGCCGTCACCGTTCGCAACGGGCAACTATTGGCCCAGGGGCAGGCGCGACCGATCTATGAGTGGCAGGTCGGCAAGGTCGTCGGGCGAGATGAGATTCATGACGCCGGCAACGTTCTCTCCGGCGATTTCCGCCAGGCGACAATCCATATCGTCAACCACTACCTGAACGCGTCGGGCGAACACCTCTGGAGCGAAGACAGCTTCCGCGAGGCGCTGCGCCGCTACCTGGACTGGGTGACCAAGCGCTACGGCAGCCCGCAGTTGCGCGGCGTGGAAAAGAAGGAGCGCGAACTACCGTCGATTACCCTTGAGAAGGTCTATGTCTCGCTCGGCGCAGTTCCTGACCCCGAACGGCAGGAGGAAGAACCTGCCAGGCAGGGCCGTCGTCGGACGCCCGGGCAGCCGGAACTACCCGGAGAGGGTCGCCCCGAGCCGGTGGACATGGCGACGCTGCTGCGCGACAATCCGCGGCTGGTCATCACCGGCGCGCCCGGTTGCGGCAAGACAACCTTTCTCTACGTCATCGCCAGCATGCTGGCCCGTGGCCTGTTGACGGGGCGGACCGAGGAGGCCCAGAAGTTGCTGGGCTTGCCCTTGCCGTTGCCGCTGCCGGTCTACATCTCCCTCGGCGATTACAACAGGTATCGTCTCGGCCCCCAGGCCGCGGCCGATCCCGAACACGGCACGCTGCTGGCCTATGCCCGCTACGCTCTCATCCGCCAACTCGGCGGCTTGCGCCTGCCGCGCGACTTCTTTGAGCGTCTGCTGACGCAGGGCCAGGCCTGCGTTTTCCTGCTCGATGGTCTGGACGAGGTCGTTGACGAGCGCCACCGGCAGATCGTCAGCGGCGACGTGGAAAACTTAAGCTACATCGACGACATCGGCCGCATGGTCGTCACCAGTCGCACGCGGGCCTACGTCGGCGAGAGCAAGCTGCCGCCCACCTTCCGCCGCGCGGAAGTGCAGCCGATGACACCGGAGCAGGTCAATGAGCTGGCCGGGCGCTGGTGCCGCGCCGTCTACGATCCGGTGGACGCGCCGGACGAGACGGCACAGTTGCAGGCCGAAATCGCCCGGCTGGAGGCGCACCGGCGGGCGCGGGGTGAGGAGCGGCGGCTGGCCGACACGCCCTTGCTGGTGACGATCATCGCCATCGTCCACTATAACGACAAGCACCTGCCGGAACAGCGAGCGGCGCTCTACAAGAGTTGCGTCCATGTGCTGCTGGCCGAAACCCACCACACGAAGGGCGAGGCACGGCACGACCTGGAGGACTGGGGCGGCAGCGAAGAGGACAAGCGTGAACTGCTGACGCTGCTGGCTTTCAACATGATGTCGGCCGGGGAGAAAGCCGGGCGGACCGTACAGGAGGCGACGTTGAAATCCTGGTTGCGCCCGCGCCTTGTGCGGCGCAAGGGGGAGGAGGGAGCCGACGCGGCGTTGCGCGAGTTCGTGCAGGCAATGGCCGAACGGGCGAGCCTGCTTAACGAGCGCGATCGAGTCTACGAGTTCATCCACCTGTCGTTTCAGGAGTACCTGTGCGCCACCTATCTGGCGCATGAGTTGCCCGATGCCACCGCCATTGTCAACTTCCTCGGCCACCAGGGGCGCTTGTCCGATTCGTGGTGGCGCGAGACGATCCTACTCACGCCGGGGCACCTGAGCACTGACAACCGCGCCGCCGCGCTGAACCTGATCGAGCGGCTGGGCGGCAGTGCCGGACGCGACGTGAGTGCTCTCGCCGCCGCCGAGCTGGCCGCCAGCGCCTACCTGGAGCTTAACTTCACCGACCAGCCTGCCTGCGACGCGCTTGCCGGTCGCCTCGCCGCCCTGCTGACCGACGAGAAGTTGACCTTCCCCAACCCCCTTCGCGGTCTGGCCGGCCTCGCCCTCGGCCGCCTCGGCGACCCGCGCCCGGATGTGACCTGCGATGCGCCCGTTACCGTCGAAATCCCCGCCGGCAAATTCATTATGGGCAGCGAGCGGCGCGAGGGGCAGCCCGGTTGTGACGAGCTTTCGAAGTGGGAAGATGAGGCCACACCGCAAGGAACTCGCTTTGAGGTCGCATTACCAGCCTACCGCATCGGCAAATACCCCGTCACCGTCGCCCAGTTCCGTCGCTTCGTGGACGCCGAAGGCTACGACCCGGAGCAGAGCGGTGGCTACTGGCAGGGCGGCGGATTCGAGTGGCTCAGGAAGAGCGGCCAGCGCGCGCCGGTCTACTGGGACGACCCCATGTGGAACGTGGACAACCACCCGGTCGTCGGCGTGACGTGGTACGAGGCCGTGGCCTACTGCGCCTGGCTGACGGCGTCCAGCCCCGGCCGCTTCTTCCGCCTGCCCGACGAGGCGATGTGGGAGAAGGCGGCCCGGGGAACGGACGGCCGCCGCTGGCCGTGGGGTAACGATTGGGACGCGGCTAAGCTTAACGCGGAAGGGTCAATTGGGCGAACCTCGGCCGTCGGTATCTTTCCGACCGGCAGCCGCAAGGTGAATGACAAGGGTGAGCGCATCTATGATTGCGCCGGCAACGTCTGGGAGTGGTGCAGCGGGCCGGGCTATCGGAGCGGAGCCAACTACCCGTTAAAACTAGCCACCTATGATGAGAAGTCTTATATTCAAGAAGTCGCGTCCTCGGTGGATACCAGAGCTTTGCGCGGCGGCTCTTGGTACCTCAACGATCAGAGCACGCGCGCCGCGTTCCGGAACGACTACAACCCGCTCAACAGGGACAACGATGTCGGGTTCCGGGTGGCCGAACTTCTCTCCGATCCTGCGTCCTGAATTCTGGATTCTGATTTCTGATCTTCTTCTGAATTCTTTCTTCAGACTTGGCAAACAGAAGAGATAGGGATAGCATGGAGCCTGTCCCTTCGCTGAGCCGTAGGCGAAGCGATCCGCGAATTTTTTGTAGAGCGATTTGCCAAATCGCCCTACAGGCCATGAAGACCTACAAGCACCTCTACCCCCAGATCACCAGCTTCGCCAACCTTGACGAAGCGTGGCGCAAGGCCCGCCGCGGCAAGCGGGGCAAGGAGGCCGCGGCGCGGTTCGAGGCCAACGCCGAAGGGGAGATGTTCCAACTGGAGCGCGAACTGCTGGCCCACACCTATCGCCCCGGCCCCTACCGCACCTTCATCGTCTACGATCCCAAGCAGCGGAAGATCAGCGCCGCTCCCTTCCGCGACCGGGTCGTCCACCACGCGCTGTGCAATGTCATCGAGCCGATCTACGAACGCAAGTTCATTCACGACAGCTACGCCAACCGCCTCGGCAAGGGGACACACCGCGCCCTTGACCGGGCGCAGACATTTGCCCGGCGCTATCGCTACGTCTTCAAGGCCGACGTCGAGACCTTCTTCCCGGCCATTGACCACGATGTACTTAAAGCCATCCTGTGGCGGCACATCGCCTGCGATGACACGCGCTGGCTGATGACGCAGATCATCGACAGCGGCCGGAGCATCCTGGCCGACCAGTACCGGCAGCGCTGGTTCCCCGGCGACGACCTGCTGGCGGCGCTGCGCCCGCGCGG
>CXWK01000426.1_pt3 | contig 12025 bp, 10 predicted proteins | sample 590851 | NCBI WGS metagenome assembly CXWK01 (sample SAMEA3498364, study PRJEB10139) | wastewater metagenome | biome: wastewater treatment plant; material: activated sludge | place: Denmark | collected 2014-08-01
GCCGCGAGCACCTCGAGCTCGGCGCTGAACTTGGGCTCGAGGCCGCGGATGAGATCGTCCACGAACTCGAGTGCGGTAGCACCCGTGCCGGCCATCTTGATCTCGGTCTGATAATCGGCCCAGTGTGCGTAGCCGAGGAGGGAGGCGATGCGCGCGCGCGTGCTGAGGAGTTCGGCGAGCACCGGCGCGTTCTCCTGCACTGCGAGCGAGTGGCGCGCGACCGACAGCTCACGCCGCGTCGCTTCGACCGAGACGTACTCGAGCACGCTCATGACGTCGGTCGTCACGTGCGCGCGCACGCGATGCCGTCCGCTGGGAGTGCGGGATGCGTCCAGGAAGGATTGCGGTGCGCCCGCGAGCTGCTCCGCACGGAATTCGAGCTCGCGTCGACAGTCGCTGATGTTGAGGTCGAAGCGGTTCGAGAGCTCAGCCAACTTCTTGTGCAGACCCTCGACCTCGGCACGCGTGGCGGCGTCGAGCGCGAACCCATTGCGCCGATAGTCGCGCATGCTGAGTTCCATCAAGCGCAGGTCCTCTCCGCGCAGCACCGCGCGCTCGCCGCGTTGGTAGTCCTCGAAAAAGTTTGAGCACAGCGCATGAAGGTCTTCACGAAATCCGACACCCACCAGCCACTGCTCGGCGGCTTCCACCGCTTCGCCGCAGGCCAGGCGCAGTTCTGCATCCGGCTGGGTTTCCTTCATCAAGTACCAGCGATTGAGCGCCGAGACGACCGGATAGGTAGCATCGTCGAGCGCGACGAAAATCTTGTGGAAGCCGGAGCGCGCCGGATCCTGGACGGCGATCGCGTCGAGCGCGCGCTGGCCTTCAGCCAAGATCTTTCCGAGATGCTCGCGCACCTCTTGCGGCGTCTGCTCGAACCATGGCACGATCAGTTCCACGCCCTTGGCCTTCGCCGCCGCGTGGAAGGAGGCCACGGTCCGGCGCGCGCGCGCGGGCGCCGCGGAACCCGGCAAAGCGTCCAGGAGCGGTGGCTTCGCGACCAGTCCGCTCGCAGGATCCTGCGGCTCCTGGGCTTGCGGGAGTCCGGTCCACGGGACCTCGCTGAGGTCGGCCAAAGATCCGCAAGCGGTGAGCAAGAGGGCGGTGAAAAGCGCAGGGAGGAAGCGCATCGGAGCAGGTTACCTACGAGTGGCTACGGCGTCGAAGAGCAGAAGATCCACGCGCTCCGCGTTCTCGAAGGAGTAAGTCTCCTGCAGCCGTGGCGCGCCGCGAGCGCTGCTCAGCCGAGCGAGAAGCTGCTCGAATCGTTCCTGCGGGAAAGGATTGAGGGTGTCGTTGTCGTCGGCGTAGGTTAGCAGCCAGAGCCGGCCTTCTACGGGCGGAGTGAGGTGCCAGGTGAGCTGCGCGGACTCCGGCAGCTTGCGCGCCAACATCCATCGCAGCCGCGCGCCCGATCCGCCGAGGGCGAACCAGTCCGGTCCCCCGTCGGGAGTTGCCGTCGTCAGGCCGAGAACGCGATCGCCGGGTCGGACTCGGGCAGCAAGTTCGGAAGTGAATTCTTCACAACGACGATCGGCAAGGATCTTGTACGGATGCGCGATGTCTTCGGCGATGCCGCCGATCGGCATCACCGCGAGCGCCAGACAGAGCAGCGGCGCAACCCGGGCCTCGCTGCGCAGTCGCGCCAGAATCGCCGCAAGTCCGCAACCCGCGAGCAGGCAGAAGGCCGGCGCCAGGAAAATGGAGACGCGCACACTCCCGCCATAGGGATACTTTTCGAGCAAGGCCGCAACAAAGGTGAAGAGCAGCGGCCCGAGCAGGAGGCCGAGCAGCAGCGCGCGCCGTGGTGGACGCCAAGCGAACACGCCCACCAGGATCAACAGCAGTGTGGCGCTGCTCCCGAAGTGGCGTCCCCCGCTCGGGTAAGCGCTCATGTAACCGGCGTGAGCCTCGAGCAGCCACCTCGGCCAGGTCCACGGCCGCGCGAATTCGGGGAACGCCGGCGTCCACATCGCCATTTCGGTCAGCCAGGCGGCGGCGGCAGCGTGCGGACCGGCGAAGGCGATCAGCATCCAAAGCGCGCAGGCGGCCCACGCGAGGGCGAGCAGGCTCAGCCTCAGCAGCGCGGCGCGCGCGCCGCAACGCAAGCCGGACACTCCGAGCACTGTGATGGAAGCAGCCGTCACGAAGAGGGAAGGATAGGAGAAGAACACGCCGAGCAAGCAACTCGCCGCGAAGCCTGCCCAGACGCGACGCCGCCGGTCGCCCTCGGCCAGCCGCATCGCCGTGATCAGAATCAGCAGCGCGAACAGCAGATCGAAGGCGTAGGGCTTCAACTCCGCGCCGTGGCGCATTGGATAGTAGGAGGCGGCAAAGATCGCGAAGCCGAGCAGACCACCGGCACCTGGCGCAAGCCGGAAGCAAAGCCGGAACATCAGCACCGCCGAAACGCAGCCAGCAAGGAAGGCTGGCAGCCGCAGGACTGCCGTGCTCGGACCGAGAAGATTGCGCAGCAGATCTTCCATCCAGAGCCAACCCAGCGGCGCGATCTGCCCATATTCGAGCGGCTGGAACAAGCCGACGAACCCGCGTGCATCTAGATTCACGGCCACGAAGGCTTCGTCACCCCACAGCGGAAAATCCAAGGCGTAGCGCACCGTACGCCATGCGAGGTTCAGCGCCAGCAGCGCCAGCCCCCAGCGACGCGCGCGATCCGGATCCACGCGGGGATGCTAGCCTTGCGCCCGATGCCTCAGCCGGAGTTCGTTCCGCACGAAGATCGCCACGACCCGGGTGTTCCCCCCGAACAGGCTCTGCGTAGCTTTCACGAAGTGATGCGCAAACGCCGCAGCGTGCGCGCATTTTCGGATCGTCCGGTGCCGCGCGCCGTGGTGGAGGAACTCGTGCGCTGTGCCGCGACTGCACCGAGTGGGGCCAACTTGCAGCCCTGGCGCTTCGTCGCAGTCGGCAGTCCGGACCTCAAGCGTCGCATCCGCGCGGCCGCCGAGCGTGAGGAGCGCGAGTTCTACGCGCGCCGCGCCACGCCGGAGTGGCTCGCCGCGCTCGCACCGCTCGGCACCGACGAAGTGAAGGAATACCTGGAGATCGCGCCCTGGTTGATCGTCGTGTTTCGCATGACGCACACCGACGACGGCCGCCTGGTGTACTACTCGGAGGAGTCGGTCGGCATCGCCACCGGCTTCCTGCTCGCGGCTGCCCAGCACGCCGGCCTCGCCACGCTCACGCACACGCCCAGCCCGATGAAGTTCCTCGCCGAACTGCTCGGCCGCCCAGCGCACGAACGCGCCTACATGCTGATCCCGCTCGGCTACCCGGCTGCGCACTGCGAAGTGCCGCGCCACGCCCTTACGCGTCGCTCACTCGACCAAAGCTTGATCGTTCACGAAGCCTGATGAAAGCCCTTCCGCTCCTCGCTCTGTTCCTCTTTCCCTTCGCCGCGCTGCTGCAGGAGCCCACCACTCCGGGGCCGGCGCCGGAGCAGGGCAAATGGCGCATCCTCGTCACCAATGACGACGGCATTGAATCCCCTCAACTCGCCGCACTGGTGAGCGAACTCGACGCGCTCGGCGAAGTCGTGGTCAGCGCGCCGGCGCACAATCGTTCCGGCAGCAGCCGCTCGACCGAGATGTTCTCGGGACCGCTCGCACTCGCGCGGGTGGAGATGGCGGGCGCGGACCAAGCCTGGTCGCTGGACGGAACGCCAGCCGACGCCTGCGCCTTCGGCGCCGTGCATCTCGCCGGCGAGCGCGGCTTCGATCTCGTGGTCTCCGGCATCAACGGCGGTAGCAACGTCGGTGAGTTCGCCTACATCTCCGGCACCATCGGCGCGGCCTTGGAAGGCGCGTCGCACGGCATTCCCGCGATTGCGGTTTCGATGGACGTGCGCGCCGATCTCGCGCTCGCCACTCGCTACTCCGCCGACTTCGCGCGCGCCCTACTGGAGCGCGGCGCCACGCCGGGAATCGTCTACACCATCAACGTGCCGCGCGCCGCCGCCGCGGGCGAGCAGGGCGCGACAGCCACCACCATCGGTCCCGCCCCCGTCCGCGCTGTGGGGTTCACGCTCGCCGAGGACGGCAACAGCGCGCGCGCGCGCATCGGCGCGAACCCAGCGCCCCTGCCGGAGGGCAGCGACACCGCCGAGTTCGCTGCCGGCCGCATCAGCGTCACCGCGCTGCGGCGCGACTGGAGCGATCGCGAAGCCGCCGCCGCTCTGAAGACCTGGCTCCCGCAGCCGCGTTGAGCGGCTTCGCGGACCACTTCTCGCCGATCGCGGACGGCTATCGCGCACATCGCCCGGGCTACCCGTCGGTGCTCGCGGAGTGGCTCGCTGAGCAAGCGCCCGCGCGCACGCTCGCGTGGGAGGCGGGCTGCGGCTCCGGCCAGTTCACCCAGCGACTCGCCGAAGTCTTCACGCGCGTGCGCGCCACCGACGCCAGTCCGGAGCAACTCGCGCGTGCGCCCGCGCATCCGCGCATCAGTTACGCCCCCGCCCGCGCCGAAGAGTCCGGCTTGAAACCGGGCTGCGCCGACCTCATCTGCGCCGCGCAGGCCGCGCACTGGTTCGATTTGCCTGCCTATTACGCGGAAGCGCGCCGCGTCGCCCAGCCGCGCGCGGTACTCGCAGTCTTCTGCTACGGACGCTTCTCGATCGCACCCGGAGTGGACGAAGTGGTTTACGCCTATCACGACGGCGTCGCGGGCCTGCACTGGCCGCTGGGACGCGCACAGGTCGAGGCGAACTATCGCGAGCTGAGCTTTCCCTTTCGCGAACTGAGCACGCCTACCTTCCGGATCGAGGAGCTCTGGAACTGCGCCCAGCTCCTCGCCTACGCCGCCACTTGGTCGGCGACGCAGCGCCTGATCCTCGCGGAGGGCGAGGCTCCCTTCCTGGAGTTTCGCCGCCTCCTCACTGCCGCCTGGGGCAATCCGGCGCAGGCGCGTCGCGTCGTCTGGCCGATCCACCTGCGCGCCACGCAACTCGACTGAAGCGGCCTACCAGAGCACGCGCGCACCGGCCCAAGTCAGACCCGCGCCGAAGGCACCGAGCACCAGGAACTTGTCCTTCTCGAGAATGCCACGGTGGTAGGCCTCGCTCATCAGGATCGGCACCGAGGCGCTGCTGGTGTTGCCGTACTTGTGAATGTTGTGCAGCACCTTCTCGGGCGGGATGCCGAGGTGGCGCGTGGCCTCCTCGAGAATGCGCCGGTTCATCTGGTGCGGAATCATCCAACCCAGACGCTCGGGATCCTGTCCACGCATCGCCCAGTCGAGCAGCCAGATCATGCGCGTCGCCGCGAAGCGGTACACCGCGCGGCCCTGCATCGTGATGAAGTGTTCCCCCGCGCGCACGATCTCCTCGCTGATCGGATCCGCACCGCCGCCACGCGGCCGCACGATGTAAGGGATCCCCTCGCCGTCGGCGCCGAGGGTGAAGTCCTCGATCAAGCCCTGGCGACAGGTCTCCCACGGCTGCAGCACCACCGCGCCGGCGCCGTCGCCGAAGAGCACGACCGTGTTGCGGTCCTGCGGATTGATCATGCGGCTCATCGCTTCGCCGCCGATCACCAGGACGTTCTTGTACTTGCCGGTGGCAATGAAGCCCGTGCCGGTGGAGAGCGCGTAGAGGAAGCCGGAGCAGGCCGCAGCCACGTCGAAGGCGCCGCACTTCGGTAGGCCGAGGCGCGCCTGCACGACGCAGGCGGCGCTGGGCGCGGTGTAGTCGCCGCTCACCGAGCCGACCACGATGAGATCAATGTCCTCCTTCGCAACGCCGGCGTTCTGCATCGCGATCTCGGCGGCCGCCACGAACAGATCGCTCGGTTTTTCGCCGTCACGCAACCAGCGCCGCTGCACGATGCCCGTGCGCTGCTGAATCCACTCGTCGGAAGTGTCAAGGTACCGGGCGAAGTGATCGTTGTCGATCACCCAATCCGGTACCTTGTGCCCGATTCCGGCGATCCCCGCGGGGACGCCCTGGTATGAAACGTCACCCGTCATGGACGCCGATCGGAGAGGCAGCTCTTAGTGCTGCCCCTCCAGGTCGTGCATGATCTTAACCGTTTCCGAGACGCTCGGGAAACTGTACATGGCGTGCAGGACGTTGCCGTGCGCGTCGAGGAAGAGCGTGACCGGAGTCGCCTCGGAGGCCTTGGCGGTCCCGCCGCTGCTGGTCTTGGTCGGCTTCAGGAGCTTGTCCACCAGAGTCTTCCAGGCTTCGATGTCGGAGCTCTTGCGCGCCTCGAGGTTCGCGAAGCGCACGCCGAACTTCTGCACCGCCGCACCCATTTCGGACGCGGAGTCACCAGAAGCGTTGTTGAAGCCGAAGATCGCGAGCTGATCTTCCGCAAAGGCGGCACGCACCGAGTTGAGGGTCGGGTAGGACTTCTTGCAGGCGCTGCAGTCCACGAACCAAGCCATCACCATGCGGATCGGAGCCTTGGTCTTGCCATCCATCAGCTTCTCGAGTTCCGCGCTGTGCGCGAGCGGTTGCTTGCCGCCACCGCCTTCCTTGATCGGCTTGATGCGGTCCACCGGAGTGCGCGGGCCGACCTTGAAGCCGCTGCCGTCAGGAGAATCCGCCTTGTTCTCGAAGGCGGTCACCAGCGCGCCGGCGGCGACGTTCTCGATCACCTGTTGCTTGCCGTTGGGCCACAGCACGGTCAGGCGGTCCGCCTTGCGCGCGTCGCCCAGGCCGAGCGCCAACACCGCGCTGTTCTGCGCGCCGAGGCCCTCACCGTTGCGGTACTCGCGCAAATACTTCATGCCGCCGACTTCGACCCAGACCTTGGCACCGATGCCATCACGCGCGCCCCACGCCTGGTTCGGCTGCGCGGTCTTGTTGCCGCCGACGAACTGGAGATAGACCGGGATCGAACGCTGCGCTTCCGCGAGCATGTCGCCCATCTTGTTGCGGTAGAGCTGCAAGGTCGGCGCGTTGGCGTTGACCATCACGAAGTCGCCGTAACCGTCGCGGTCGTAGTCGAGCAACGCAACCGCGCGGCTGTCGCCGGAGTGGTCCGCACCCGAAATGCCGGACAGAGTGATGAAGTCCTTGCCCTGGTCGTTCAACCAGAGGTGGTTGGTCTCCTGTCCGGAGAAGGAGGCACCGCTTCCGAGTCCGCGGCTCTCGATCAGGACTCCGGTGAGGGAGCCAGATTGCCCTTTGATGTCGGTTTCCTTGTCACTGCTCACGACAGTGCGCCAGAAAGTACTTCACAAGTCCACCGGGATGGCGTTCTCGCTGGGGGCCGTGTAGTAACCGGCCGGACCGTAGAGGTCTTGCCAACCGTCGTTGTTGACGTCCAGGAACATCGCGCCCCAGCCCCAGCCGCCGGCTTCGACCGTCAGTTTCGGCTTCGACATGCCGGAGACGTGCTCCCAGGCTTGCTCGTTGCCGTTGTTGTGGAAGAGCGTGTTGCCGGCGCCGAGCGCGGCGTAGATCGGATCGAGCGGGTTGTCACCGATCAGGCTGGCGTCGAAGTTCTCGCCGTCCTTCAGGAAGAAGGACACCACGCGGCGGTTGGCCTTCGAGAACATGTTGGTGACGTAGAGGTCGTTACGGCCGTCGTGGTCGTAATCGCCCCAGGTCACGCCCATGCCGAAGCCGACGTCCTTGGTCTTGAGCTTGTCGGACATCGGCGTGAACACACCGTTGCCCTCGTTGCGCATGAGCTGGTTCGCCGCGAAGTCGTTGGCGACGTACACGTCCGGATCACCGTCGTTGTCGTAGTCCGACCACGAGGCAGCGAAGGAGTTGTACGCCAGCTTGAGCGTTCCGCAGTCCTCAGCGCGCGCGAAGCGGCCGTTGCCGAGGTTCTTCAGCATCACGTTCGGCGGACCCGGACGGTCCATGTAGCGCGCATCGCTGCCGATCATGCTCTTGATCAGCGGCTGCAGCACGGTCCACTCTTCCGTAGTGAGTGAATTCTTCAGCTCGTCCACCGCTTTGCCGAGGCCCATCTCGGTGGCACCGGCCATGCCGCGGATCGCGCGCTGCACCAGATAACCGGCGTAGGTGCTCGCGTAGATGTCGAGCAGACCGTCGCCGTTGTAATCCACCGCGTTGAGCATCGAGACGTGGTAAGGCAGGTCGGCCGCGGCAACGTTGGTGCCGGAGCGGTTCAGGAACTTGCCGTTGACGTTCTCGAGATACATGCTGCGCACGCGCGAGCCACCGACGAAGGCATCGAGGTCGCCGTCGTTGTCGAAGTCCGCGAATGCGGTGCTCGAGGTCTCACCGGGGAAATCCAGTCCGAGCTCCTTGGCGCATTCACGGAAGCTGCCGTCGCCGTTGCTCTTGAAGAACTGGTTCACGCCGACGCGCGGCTGCAAGTAGATGTCGTCGTGGCCGTCCAGATCAATGTCCACCACGCCGACGGTCGGATGCAGCGGACCGGCCGCGATCATCCAACTGTCGTAGGGCTTCTGGAAGTCGCCCTTCAGGAACTTCGCCACGTTGTCGTGGTGCACGTTCCGCTGCGCGGCGGCGAGCGCTTGCGGGTCAGTGATGACCTCGGCGAGCACGTCTTCGAAGAGCCACTGCGAGGTTTCCTGCACCGAGAGGCTGTTGATCTTCCACTCGGCGATCTTCCAGACCTGCTTGTTCGGATCCATCTCGTCGTAGGACTCCGGCTGCAAACGCCAGAGCACGCGCGCCTTGCCGCCGACTTGCGCCCAATGGCCGTTCTTCAACTTGGCCTTGCCGTCAATCGCCAGCGAGCACTCCCATTCGCGCATGGTCTGCGGATCGCGCCAGGTCGGCACCGGGATGTTGATCTTGAACTTGCCCTTCTTGAAGTACTCGATCTGCTCGAAGAGGCTCTGATAAGCGCGCACTTCGGAGACCGGCATCATCTTGGCTTCGGAAGCGGTCTTCCACTTGCGCTCGGAGATCGTGCCACCGTGGAGGGTCTTCGCTTCGAGCGGCCATTCCTCGACCAAGCCTTGGAACAGAATTTGGTCCTCGAAGATGCTGCGGCTGCCTGCGGACGGGAACTCGAGGTTCATCACGTCGTTGGAGACTGGCTTGAGGGTGTCCACCGCCTGGAAGACGAGGAGCACCGCCTCGGAGCGTTGCATGCGTTCGGACTGGATGTCGTAGCCAGTCTTGGGCCCTTCGGCCTTCGAGCAGGAGGCTGCGAGCAGCAGCAAAGCGGCGGCGCAGCCGAGGAGAGCGCGGATGGAGTTGCGGAGCATGATTCTGCTGAGTTCGCTGAGGAGGACGGAGCGCGAGACTCGTCTGGTAGTGCATCACATCGGCTGCTCAGGGGCCGCCAATTCAGTTTTTGGAGCGTATAAGCTGACTTTATTTAAGTTCTTAACAATCCGGGCCGCGCCTGGGCGGGGCCGCCGCACTACCTTCGAAGCCGCTTGAGCGACGCTCCCTCCCCTGCCGCCACGATCCGCGAGCGCGTGGACCTCACGGAAAGCTTGGCTCTGTTCCGCTTCGAACTGGAGGGGGGCATCCCGGACTACGCGCCCGGCCAGTACCTCACTCTCGGCCTCCCGCACCCCGACAAGCCGGGCAAGGTCCTCTGGCGGCCCTACTCCATCTCCTCGCCGCCGGAGCGTAAGGACCTCATGGAGCTCTACATCCGCTGGGCTCGCAGCCCCGTGCCGGGGAAGTTCACCAGCCTGCTCTGGCCCCTGAAGGTCGGCGCGCAGCTCGCCTACAAGGACCCGAAGGGGGCCTTCACCATTGAGCACCAGAGGCCCGACGGAAGTCCGGAGACCCGCCGCATGGTCCTGATGGGCGGCGGCACCGGGATCGCGCCTTTCATGGCCTTCATCCAGCACCTGCGCCACCACGGCACGACCCGTCAGATCGTGGTCTGCCACGGCGCCTCCTACGTGGAGGAGCTTGGCTACCGAGAGGAGTTGCTGGCTTGGCAGCGCGAGAGTGAGGCCTGCGGCCGCAAGGGCTGGGACTTCCACTACCTGGCCTCGATCAGTCGCCCGCAGGAGGCCGCCAACGCAGGCTGGACCGGCGCCGCCGGACGCGTGGAAACCCTCGTGATGCCCACCTCCGATGGCGGTCCTTCCCCGGCGGAACTCGCGGTCGGTGAACGCTTCCGCACCGAGAACACAAGCTTCTACATTTGTGGATTCGACGGGACGGTCCAGAGCGTCAAGGCCGCCGTCGAGAGTCGCGACTTCCGGATCAAGAAGGAAGCGCGTGAGGACGGCTCCTACGACATCAAGTTCGAGTCCTACGGCTAGCGCTCAGCGCTCGCGGGGGGACAGATTCTCCACCCAGGCGTCCAGCTCGGGCACCGCGGCCACCGTCGGCGCCAGGAAGAAGCGGCCGACGCGGGCGGCGAACTGCTCGCCGTCGTCGCGCTCGAAGTGGAACCAGCCTTCCATGGTGCCCCACTCCGTTTCCAGCGGGCAGCCGCTGACGTAAGCGAAGGAGGCGCCCGGCTCCAGGCGCGGGTGCTTGCCGACCACCCCAGGACCGCGGACCTCGCGCTGCTGGTTGTCGGCGTCGCGGATGATCCAGTGGCGGCGCGTGAGGCGCGCGGGACGGTCTCCCGCGTTCTCGATCATGACGCGGTAGGCGTAGAACCAGCGCCCACGGTCGGGGACGGACTGGTCCGGGACCAGGAGTGCGCCCACGCGAACGCGGATCCCGTCGGTCAGGGTGTCCGAGTGGCCGCTCTGTGGGGTTTCGTATCGCTCTTCGTGCAGCGTCTGCATCCGTCCTGAATGTAGCATGGAACCGGAGCCCTTCCAGAGGGTTCCGCACCCGCATGCGCCGCCTGCCCCTCGCCACCGCCCTGTTCCTTGGCGCCATCCTGCCCCCGGCGCCGAGCATTGCCTGGACCCCGGACTGGCACGCCGCCTTCGACCGGGCCAAGGCCGAACAGAAGGTGCTGTTCCTGGCCGTGAACATGGACGGCGAGAAGGCCAATGACCTGCTTGCCGCGAAGACCTACGGGGACAAGGTCCTGCTCGGCCTCAGTGAGCGAACCGTGAATCTGATCGCTTCACGCTTCAATCACTCCTCCGCGGGCAAGGAATGCAGCCGCTTCGCAGGCGTGCAGTGCGCCGATCACCAGAAGGCAGACATCCGTGCGCGCGAATTGATCCTCAAGAGTGGGCTCGACGGCGAGGTGATTGCTCCGCAGCACGTGTGGCTGGACGGTGCGGGCAAAGTGCTGCTGTCGGTCAACTACGAGGTCAACGCCGAGGAGCTCGCGTGGTGTTTCGTCACGGCGATCCGCCGCGTGGATCCCGCTTCCGATCTCAAGATGCCGCCCGGCGCGAGAGCGCCGCGCCGCTTGGTGGTGGACGGCGTCTCGGGCGCCGACGCGGTGCGTCCGCTGACCGAGAAAGAGTTGGAAGAAACGCTCGACGCGTTGAAGAAGGTCCTGTGGGGTCGCGAACGCGTGGATCTCCTGCTCAAGCTGCTCGCCACGGATCACCCGGACGCGATCGAGGCGATCCGCAACGAGGTGAAGGGCATCAGCTTGCGCGGCGGCGGCGGACGCCGCGACGATGCCGCCGGAGCCTTCGACGGACTGCTGGCGCTGCGCCGCGCGCTCGTGCATCGCATCGGCGTGATCTCGCCGCCTTCCTTCTGGGAAGCGGTGGTCGAGGCGATCGAGGACCCGGATCCGCTGATGCGTGCCGAGGTAGCGGCGGCCCTCGAGCAGCTCGGCGCGCCCGAAGCTGTGAAGGAAATCAAGAAGGCGCACGGCGCCGAGAAGGATCCGCTGGTCGAGCGTGAGTTCCTGCGCGCACTCGCTTCCTGCGGACGCACGGACACCGCCTCGCGCAAGAAGCTGCTCGCCGAGTTGAAGGGCAAAAACGCCGATCTACGGCGCAACGCGCTCTATGGGCTCGGACTCCACGCGACGGATGCCGAGGTGGCGAAGACGCTCGCCGTCGCCTGCGCCACCGCCGAGATGCTCGACCGTCAGGCGGTGCTGCTCGGCCTGGCCGCGGCGAACGCAGCGGGTCAGCTCGAACTCGTCGGGGCAGTGGAAAGCGATCCCTCCAGCGACGAGGAAACGCGCGGGCTCGCGCAGCGCGTCGCGGC
>CXWK01000909.1_pt1 | contig 12025 bp, 12 predicted proteins | sample 590851 | NCBI WGS metagenome assembly CXWK01 (sample SAMEA3498364, study PRJEB10139) | wastewater metagenome | biome: wastewater treatment plant; material: activated sludge | place: Denmark | collected 2014-08-01
GCATTCCCTTACTTTCGGGGTGGTTACCTTTGACTCACAGGGAGGCGCACCGTAGTATCGGGCGCTCACCCGCGCACAACGGCACCTGGGGCACCGCCGATGGACCCGCGCAATGCAGGCAAAACCTGCGCGAGCACCGGAGAAAAACGATGAAGACGAAACTGGACGAGTTCCAATTCAAGAATCCGCGTTTCCTGCTGATGTACTCGGCGCTGCAGTTCGGCCCGGAGGAAATGGCGAAACCGGACGGTTCCCTGAGCCTGCCCTACCTCGCCGGCGCGATCCGCGAGGCGGGCTACGACGTGAAGATCCTCGATGTCTCCGTCGGCGACAAGGACGAGCCGCTCGAGGACAGTTTCTTCAACACGAAGGTCCTGCCCAGCGGCCTCATCCGCTGCGGCATGACGCCGGAGAAGATCGTCGAGCAGATGGCCGATTTCGACGTGATCGGCATTTCGTCCATCTTCACGACGCAGACGACGATGGTGCTCGACCTGATCCGCCTCGCCAAGCGCACGGACCCGAGCAAGCTCGTGATCGCCGGCGGCGTGAACGCCCGCAACATGCGCGACCGCTTCTTCAAGGCCGGCGTGGACTTGATCGTCCTGTCGGAGGCCGAGCGGATCATCGTGCAGATCGCCGAGGCGCTGCGCGGCAAGCGAAGCCTTTCCGAGGTGCCCGGCATCGCCTTCCTCGACGCGTCCGGCAAGGAAGTCGTCAACCGCAGCGCCCCGCCGATCGAGAACCTGGACGAGCTGCCGATGCCCGCCTGGGACCTGCTGCCCCTGAAGAAGTACTGGGACCTGTCGCGGCCCCACGGCGGGCAGTTCCCGGATGGCGCGCGCATCCAGTACGCCTCGCTCCAGACCTCCCGCGGCTGCCCGTTCCAGTGCCTGTACTGCCACATCTCGAAGGAAGTCGAAGGCGAAGTCGCCGGGCCGGTGGGCAACTTCCGCATGAAGTCCATCGACCGCGTGCTGCGCGAGCTGCAGACCATGAAGGACCTGGGCGCGCAGTACATCTTCTTCGAGGACGACAGCCTCTTCGCCAAGAAGAAGCGCGCCTACACGCTCTTCGAGAAGGTCGCGGAGATGGACCTGCACCTCTCGGACGTGAACGGCATCAACATCGTCCACCTGCTGAAGAACTACAGCGGGCGCCTGGACATCGACACCGAGTTCCTCGAGATCCTCTCCGGGGCGGGGTTCCACATGCTCCACCTGCCGTTCGAGTCCGCGAACCAGCGGCTGGTCGACAAGTACTCGTCGGGCAAGTGGAACATGAAGAACACCGACACCACCAAGCTCATCAAGGAGTGCGAGAAGATCGGGATCATGACCGCCGGCAACTACATGATCGGCTACCCCGACGAGACGCTCGGCGAGATCCACAACACCATTCTCATGGCCAAGATGCACGTCGAGTCGGGCATGAACCATGCCGCGCTCTTCGCCGTGGTGCCTTTCCCGGGCACCAAGGTCTACGACATGGTGGTCCAGAACGGCCAGCTCGACCCGAATTTCGACACCGACCAGATGAAATGGACCAAGTCGATCATGAAGGGCCTCGCGGTTCCCGCCGACACGCTGGAGCACTTGCGCCAGCTCGCGTGGCTCACGGTCAACTCGACCGACTTCGTGAGCTACAAGATCGGCATGCGGGTCAAGCAGCCGGAGCTGGACAAGGGTACCGAAAGGCCAATGGTTTCGCCCACGCAGCTGGCCGTACTGTAGGACGAGGTCCGGTCGGTCAGGCAGTGCGCGAATGACGGCGGGCCATCCCGCCGCCCGAGCGACCGCCTTCCCGGCCGCCATCCACCACGCCAGGAAGAACCGGGAACGTCATGAAGGGAATCATTCTCGCGGGAGGATCGGGTTCGCGGCTGCATCCGGCGACCCACGCGGTTTCCAAGCAGCTCCTGCCGGTCTACGACAAGCCGATGATCTACTACCCGCTGTCCACGCTGATGCTGGCGGGGATACGCGAGATCCTGGTCATCTCCACGCCCATGGACACGCCGCGCTTCCAGCAGTTGCTGGGTGACGGGCGCCGCTGGGGCCTGGATCTTCAATACGCCGTGCAACCTTCGCCGGATGGCCTCGCGCAGGCCTTCCTCATCGGCGAGCGGTTCCTCGACGGCAAGCCCTCGGCGCTGATTCTGGGCGACAACATCTTTCACGGCCACGAGCTTGCGGCCGACGTGCAGCGCGCGGCCTCGATCAAGCGCGGCGCACGGGTCTTCGCCTACCCGGTGAACGACCCCGAGCGCTACGGCGTCGTGGAGTTCGACGCGGCCGGCCGCGCGATCAGCATCGAGGAAAAGCCCGCGAAGCCGCGATCGCGCTACGCCGTGACCGGCCTCTACTTCTACGACGACCGGGTGGTCGACGTGGCGCGCTCTCTCAAGCCTTCCGCGCGCGGGGAGCTGGAGATCACCGACGTGAACCGGCGCTACCTCGAGTGGAACGAGCTCGAGGTCTCGGTGATCGGCCGCGGCCACGCCTGGCTCGATACCGGCACCCACGAGTCCCTCATCGAGGCGGCGGTCTTCGTGAGCACGATCGAGAAGCGCCAGGGGCTCAAGATCGCCTGTCCCGAGGAAGTCGCCTACCGGATGGGTTACATCAACGCCGCGGAGCTCGTCCAGCTCGCCGCACCGCTCGCCAAGAACGACTACGGCAAGTACCTGCTGGACCTCGCCGAGGAGGATCTCGCCGAGGAGAACCTCGCCGAGGACCTCGCGGCGGTCGCCTAGCCGCGCCCGGTATTCGCGCCCCGACCCTCGAGCGCGAGGAAGGCGCGCAGAATGCCGGCCTGTTCCGGGAAGGCGAGGAGTTCGGGTCTCGCCAGCACCTCGGACGCCTCGAGGTAGGCAATCTCCGAGGCTTCCGGCGTCTCGGGCATGGCGACCGGCAAAGGGCCGGCGGGCCGCGCGAGGAAGGCGATCTCGACGATGCAGAGCCTGCGGCCGCGATACAGGTAGTCGACCAGCCCCGCGCGCAGGACCGGCCCGATCCGCGCCTCGATCCCCACTTCCTCGCGCGCCTCGCGGGCGGCCGCGACTTCCGGCACCTCGCCGTAGCGGATGAAGCCCCCGGGAACGCACCACAGGCCGATCCCCGGAGGAGTGCGGCGCTTGAGGAACACCAATGCGCCGGGCCGCTCGGGGTGCGTAAGTGCGAGCACCGCGGCGGGCAGCGGGTTCTGGTAGAAGTCGAACGTGCAGTTCGAGCACAGGAACATGCACTCCGCCTCGTGGAAGTCCTCCGGGCGGAACGGCGTGCCGCAACGGGGGCAGTGGCGGAACTCGCCGTAGCGCGGCCCCTCCTTCGCCGGCTCAGTGGGCTGCAACGTGTTCCTCCGGAGCGTGCCCGTCGGGCATGGTGGAGGTCGCCCGAGCCTTCTCGCCGGCCTGCAGGCCGGACATCATCGCCTCGTGGCTCCAGAAGTAATTCCACAGGCCGTATCGACCCGTCGCGACGATGTCGCGCTCGAGCAGCCAGCTGCGCACGGTGCGTACCGCCGCCTTGCGGTGGAAATCATGGATGCAGTAGCCGTAGGGGATGTCGCGGGTCGCCGAGAACGCGATCCGGTCTTCCGGCCGGAGCACGCGCACGCGGCGAAGGTCCTCCACCACCCTCTCGACGATGCCGGCCCTGTCGATGGGCCGCTCCGGGGAATAGGCGACTTCCGCGGAAATCGAGGACATGCCGGCCGGGGCCACGTTGTCGGCGAAATTGTTGGGGAAGCTGATGCGGAAGAAGCTCACTTCCGGCTCGGGGAAATGCACCCAGTGCCAGTCGGTGAGGCCGGGCTGCGCGATGCCGAGATTGACCACGACGATGCTGTTGGTGCGCAGGAGCGCTGCGGCCTTGCGCACCTCCTCGGGCGCCTCGGGGCAGATGCGCACGAGTTCGGGAAGCGGGATGGTGCTGATGAGCTGCCCGTAGGAAACCACGGCGCCGTTCTCGAAATGCAACTGGTGCCCGGCCGCGTCCAGCCGGTTCGCGCGGTGGCCGCAATGGACCGTTTCCACCCGCGAGCGCAGGGCTTCGGCGATCGAGCCGTAGCCCGGCGCGTGGATCGGGTATTCGAACTGGGAATTGGTCCCGATGCGCGTCTGGCGGCTCCACAGCGCTCCGCGGATCACCTGCAGCGTGGAGGGCTGCGGCACCCGGTTTCCCGTCCATTCGTGGGTCATTTCGCGAGGGTGGACGGTCCAGAACTTCTCGCTGTAGGGAATCAGGAACTTCTCTGCGAACCCGCGCCCGACGCTCTGGTAGATCCACTCCTCGTAGTTTTCGGGTCGCGAGCCGCGGGGCCGCGTGAGGAAGTCCACGACGCAGCGGACGCGCACGCCGAAGGGCATCCCCGCGGTGTTCACCTGGAAGGGGTAGGGCGTGTAGGTGCCGTGCGAATAGATGAACGCCCGCCGGTTGCGCACGTTCAGCCGCACGCCGGCGTCGTCCAGGAGCTTGCGGATCCTTGCCGGCACCGCCTGCATGACGTGGATGCCGCGGTCGAAGGCAAAACCCTCGCTGTGATCCGAAGAGGCAATGCCCCCAACCGCCTCGTCGGCCTCGTAGATCTCGGCACCGGACGCGATCGACGCGGCAAGGCCGGTCAATCCGCCGCCCAGGATGACTACGGGCCCGTTCCGGGCGATGTGCGCCTGCTCCTGCATCCTTCTCCTCAAGTGCGCCTGCGGGCGCATGTCGGCCGACCTTTCGTGACCTGGCCGGATTTTCCATCCCATCATGCCGCTCACGCGACGCGATCCTGCCCTCCGGATGTGCGGAATATTCGGCATACGCGGGGGGCCGCACGAAAGGATAATCATCGATGACCCCGGACTGCGTCGATCCCCGACACGGCGGGCGAACGGCTTTGCCGAAATCCACATGGCGTCGGGCGCAATTTCTCCCTCGACCTTCTAGCCCTCTCACGCCAGCGCTTATAATAGCGCAACAGCGGCCCGAGCCTTCGAGCCACGAACGCAAAAGGTTCGTCCGCGGGCGGGAGCCATTGGAGAAATCGGGATCCGAGCATCCGGGGCCCGCGGCCAGGTGAGTCCTTTCTTAGAGAACAAGCGATGAACACAGATCGTGTCCTGATAACGGGTTCCGGCGGCATGCTCGGCAATGCCGTGTTTCCGTACTTTTCCTCCAGATACCAGTCGATCCTCGCCACCGACAAGGATCAGAACGAATCGTGGATCGAGTTGCTCGACATCCGCGATGGCGCGGCGCTGCGCAAGGCGTTCGCCGAGGTGAAGCCGAATCTCGTGCTCCACCTGGCGGCGTGCACGGACCTCGAGTTCTGCGAGGTGCACCCGGACGTGGCGACCGAGACCAACGAAGCCGCCACGCGCGACATCGCCGCGCTGTGCGAGGAGCACGGCTCCACCCTGGTCTACATCAGCACCGCCGGCGTGTTCGACGGGACCAAGGAGGGGTTCTACACGGAAGAGGACCAGCCGCGGCCCATCATGGTCTACGGCCAGACGAAGTACGACGGGGAGCTTCACGTCGCCCGGCTGTGCAGCCGCCATTTCATCGTGCGTGCGGGCTGGATGGTGGGCGGGGGCGCGACCAAGGACCACAAGTTCGTGCAGAGCGTGCTCGGCCAGATCGTCTCCGGTGCGAGCGTGATCCACGCGGTCAACGATCGCTGGGGAACGCCCACGTACACGCACGATTTCGCGCTGAACCTCTTCCGCCTGCTGGACAGCCGGCGCTACGGCACCTACCACATGGTGTGCGAGGGCTCGGGAACGCGCTACGACGTGGCGAAGGCGATCCTGGAGATCTGCGGCCAGGAGAGCATCGACCTGGTGCCCGTCGAATCCTCGTACTTCGCCAGCAACTATTTCGCGCCGCGCCCCGTATCCGAGATGATGACCAACGCCAACCTGCGTGCGCTCGAGATGAACCACATGCGCCCGTGGCGGGATGCGCTGCGGGACTATGTCGGGCGGGAATTTCCCCACGCGATCGCCGGCCAGCAGAAGGCCGCGTCCGACCGGCGCGTGCGCACCGAACGCCGCAAGCAGGCCATCGCATGGAACGGGCCCGAGCGACGCAAGTCCCTGGGCCGGCGCGGCGAAGACCAGGAATCGAAGGGCTGAAACCGGCATGCGGATGACGCCGGCACGGGCATTGGTCTTGTCGTTCGCCGTGGCGGCGGGATGCGCTGCGGTCGAATACCCCGCGCCGCCGATCCCGCCTCCGGCGCAGGCGCCCGCCTACTACGCGCCGCCGCTCGAGCAGACCTACCGGCTGCAGGTCGGCGACACGCTCGCCATCCGGTCCTATTTCGATTCGCAGCTGAACCAGGAAGTGGTCGTCAGGCCCGACGGCCGGATCTCCGTGCTGCTGATAGGCGAGCTCGAGGTGGCGGGTCTCGCGCCCGAGGCGGTCGCGGAGAGGATCCGCGAGCCCTACAAGCGGCTCGTGGGAAACACCGACCTCACCGTCGCCCTGGTGAAGAGCGCGGGGATGAGCGTCTACGTGAGCGGGGAGATCCGGACTCCCTCGCTGCTGCAGATGGACGGCAACCTCACGCTGCTCCAGGCGCTCGCTCGCGCCGGTGGCGTCCTCGCCTCGGCCAACCCGGCGAGCGTGCTGCTGGTGCGCGGCGAAGACGACGGCAGGCTCACGGTCAGCAAGGTGGACCTCGAGCGCATCCTGCGTGGCGAGTCTCCCGACGTCTTCCTCAGGCGGCGCGACGTCGTCTACGTCCCGAAGAGCGAGATCGCGCAGGCCGGGCAGTTCGTCGACCAGTACATCAACGCGATCGTGCCGCGCTTCGTGCAGTTGCAGTTCGGGTGGTTCAATTCCCGGGTCACCAACAAGAACCCCGTGGTAGAGATTGCGCCATGAGCGCCCGGGCAAGCGCGCCGCAGGAAGCCCGGGTCGCGGAGCAGCCGGCGCGCAAGTCGGCCGCGCATCCCCTCATCGCGATCGAGGTCGACGAGAACGCGCCGGTGCGCAACCCGGTCGGCGCGTTCCTCTATCGCGCCCTCGAGATCGCGGTGACGGCCGTCGCGATCGTGGTGAGCCTGCCGATCATCCTGGTCGAGGCGCTGGTGATCCGGCTCGACTCCCCGGGCCCGGCGTTCTTCTTCCAGACGCGCTTCGGGCGCAGCCGGATCATGCGCGGCGCCGAGCTTGCCGGCCGCACCGACATCATCTCCGCCACCGGCCGCTTCGAGCCGGACAAGCGCTACCACGTGCCGACGACCTTCCGGTTCGTGAAGTTCCGCACGATGTACGCCGATGCGAAGGAACGCACCCCCGACCTCTACCGGTACGAGTTCGCGAGCCACGAGGAGTTCCGCGCGGCGTTCTACAAGCTGGACAACGACCCGCGGGTGACGCGGGTGGGTCGGTGGTTGCGCAAGTCGACCCTGGACGAGCTGCCGAATCTGTGGAACGTCCTCACGGGCAAGGTTGCGCTCGTGGGCCCGCGGCCGGAGAACACGGTCTATCTTCCCTTCTACTCGGCAGAGGAGATGAAGAAGTTCACCGTCCGGCCCGGCATCACGGGGCTCGCCGTGATCAACGGGCGCGGCGAGCTCAACATCGGCGGCCAGATCGACTGGGACCTCACCTACGTGCGGGAGCGCTCCGTCCTGCTCGACCTGAAGACGATTTTCGCGACGGTCTGGATGGTGATCGTCAGGCGCGGGGCGTTCTGAGCGNNGCCGGCCATGACGAGCCCCGAACCGATGTCCGGCGCGAGGACGGCGCCCGGGGAACCGCCGGACTACCTGCGCCTGCTCATCGAGCAGCGCTGGTTCGTCATCGTCTTCGTGCTCTCGGCCTCGCTCACGGCCCTGGGGCTGACCTACCTTTTCGCGGAGAAGTACGAGTCGTACACGGCCATCTCCTACCGCGTGCAGGAAGTCACGCGCTTCAAGCCCCAGCAGAACGAGGCCATGGGGTCTCCCGCGCCCCAGGCGCCTTTCAAGGTGATCAGCCAGACGCTCCAGGAAGTACTCAAGAGCGACGTGATCCTCCTCGACGTCGTGAAGGAGCAGCGCCTCGACGAGAAGAGCACGGTGTACGAGGGCCCCTGGTACGTGGTCTGGTACCGGAAGACGAAGGACTGGCTGCGCGAGGTGGCGGGCGAGGCCTGGTCGCTGCTCAAGTTCGGCCGCATCGTCGAGCAGGATCCCACGCGCTCGGCCGTCGAGGAGCTGCGCAAGAACGTGAAGATCGTCAACCGGGATTCCTACATCTTCCACCTCTACGTGCGCGACCGGTATCCGGACCGTGCGGCGCGCATCGCGGACCAGCTCGGACGCGTGCTGGCCAAATGGCTCCTGGAGTACGACCGCGATCCCGGCCGCGCGCGGGCCGGGCAGCTCGACGTCCTGATCGAGCAGCGGCTGCGGGAAATGCAGCAGCGGCGCCAGGAGATCGAGAAGCTGCTCAATGACAATCAGGTCGCGTCCGTCCCGCTCGAAACGGAGAGGCTGACGGAAAGCGTCGCGGCGCTGCGGCTCGAGGAGTCCCGGCTCGGGGGCGACATTGCGCGAGCGCAGGAACGGCTGGCCTCCGTGCAGGCGAAGCTGCGGGTGAAACAGAATATTCTCGCCGACGGATCGAGCGCGGTATCCGCCGAGCACATCCCGCCCGAGGATTTCAAGAAACTCGCCTCCCAGCTGGTGTTCGACGGCGTGGAGCTGAAGAGCCTGCTCGCCAAGCAGGCGGCGCTGCGCGAGTCGATCGAGAAGTACTCCGCGCGCCTGGCCAGGCTCCCGGGCGTCCAGAACCGGATGGACACCCTGAAGCTGTCGCTCGCCGCGCTCGAACACGAGTTCAGGCTGCTGAACGACGGCGTCCAGGAAGCCGCGGTGCGCGCCACCTCCTCGGTGAGCGAGGTTCGCGTCCTGAACCCGGCGGTGGTGCCCGCGAGCCCGGCCGCACCCATAAAGGTCTACCACGTGGCGCTCGCCGGCGGCCTGGGCCTGCTGGTCGCCATCGGCCTGGTCTACCTGCTCGATTTCCTCGGCATCCGGATGTTCTTCGCTTCCCGGCGCCCGTCGATGGGTCAGCCCGCTCCCGCAGGACAGGCGACGGAAACGACGCCGCCCGCCGACCAGGGAAAGGACCGGCGCGATGGCTGAGTCGGGCACCGATCCCATGGAGCACCCGGCCGGGACGGCGATGCCGGCGCAACGCGAACCGGCGCGGCTGCCGGCGCTTGTTCGTTTCGCGAGCATCATCCTGTTGGGCGCGGCATTGGCGGGCCTGACTTCCTACCTGCTGCGCACGATCGGCTTCTGAAGGGGTTCGCCTTGGACACCACCGCCACCTCGGCCGAAACGATGGGCGCGACCGGCAAGTCGGCAGCGCTGCCGGAGATCAGCGTCGTTCTCGCGACCTATCGGCGCGCGGACACGCTTCGCCGCACGCTCGACCACCTCGTGGCCCAGGACCTGTCCCCGGAGCGTTTCGAGGTCATCGTCGTCGACGACGGCTCGCCGGACGAAACCACGCAGGTGGTCGCCGAGTACGCGAAAAGAGTCCCGTTTGCCCTGAGCTACCTGCGCCACGAGAACCGCGGCCCCGGATACACGCAAAACCGCGGAATCGAGCGCGTGCGAGCGCCCCTCCTGCTGCTCATTGCCGACGACATATTCCTCGCGCCTCACGCACTCCGGACCCACCTCGAGCACCATCTGGCGAATCCCGATCCGGAAGTGGCCGTGCTGGGCCGGGTGGAGCAGTCGCCGGAGCTCACGCAGACCGTTTTCCTCGGCAAGTGGGATCCCTTCCGGTTCGGGGACCTCGAGGGGCTCACGGAGCTGCCCCCCTTCCGCTTCTGGGCGATGAACCTCTCGGCGAAGCGCGAGTTCCTCGTCGGCAACGGGATGTACCTGGAACACAAGGGTCGTGGCGGGGCGTCCTGCCTGGAGGATCTCGAACTCGGATGCCGCCTCCACGAGCGCGGGCTCAGGCTGCACTATTGCCCCGATGCGCTGGGACGGCACTACCACGTGGTGAGCCTCGACCAGGCGATCACCCGCTGGTACGAGCGGGGGCTCAACTACGGCGAATTCCGCCGCCATGCGCCGCTGCCGGATCTCACGGTGTGGTTCCACATCCTCGACCGCCATACCGTGGGCGAGTACTACCGCGTCCTGCGCGGGCCGAACTGGTTCAGGGGCACCGAGCGCCATTTCGCCTGGCACCTCGTGCGGGAACTGGTGCGCAGGGTGACGATCAATGGCCTCACCACGCGCTGGATCTGGCGGCCGCTCTTCGATCTCGCGGAGCGGTCCCCGCGCGTGGCCTCGCTGGTGACCCCGAAGATGTACCGCGGTTTCCTCTATTTCCACTTCCTTCGCGGCGTGCGCGACGCGAGGCGAATCTACGGCGATTGATCGCGCCGCCCGGGATGCATCGCGTGCGGGGCCGGGCGAACCTGCCGTTTGCGTCCTCGTTGGGGCCTTGGCCCGCAGGCGATTTCCCGGCGCGCAAAATCACTTCCAGTAGCGGATAATCAACGGCTGCGCCGCGCGTCCGCGGCCGAGGAGACGATCGATGGCGGTGGGTGCGGAGAAGCCGGTCCAGCTGGGCGATGGCGAGGGGAGCGCGGCTGAGAGGGCAGAGGCCCGCAAGCGCGGGCGCGAATTCGAGGAATACCGGGCCCATATCGGCCATATCGAGCACTACGATGTCCTGACCGCCATCCAGTTCAACCTGCTCACCGCCCTGGGGCTTCGCGAAGGACACGCGCTCCTCGACGTGGGCTGCGGTTCGCTGCGCGCGGGCCGGCTGTTCATTCCGTACCTGCGCCCCGGCCGCTATTTCGGGATCGAGCCGCTCCAGTGGCTGGTGCAGGAGGGCATCGACAAGGAAATCGGCGCGGCGATGGTCGCGATAAAGCGCCCGACCTTCGTCCACGACGAGGATTTCACGCTGAGCGCCTTCGGCAAGGAGTTCGATTTCATCATCGCCCAGTCGATCTTCTCCCACACCTCGCAGGCGCAGATCCGGCGCTGCCTGGCGGAAGCGAAGACGGTGCTCAAGCCCGAGGGCATCTTCGCGGCCACCTTCTTCGAATCCCCGGCCAACTACGAGGGAAACAACTGGGTGGCGAAGGCGACCTACTCGAGGGACCGGATGCGCGAGCTCGTCGAGGAGCAGGGCCTCGCCATGTCGCCGATCGAGTGGCGGCACCCCGATCCGCAGCAGTGGATCCTGATCCACCACCCCGGCGTACGCATCCCCCTGGCCGAGGCGACCGATGCCAGGCGCATCGTCATGCTCGAGGAGCAGCTCGCCACCAACCGCCAGCAGCTCATGAATATCATGAGCCATCCCTACGTGCGCCTTGGGCTGAGACTCAAGCCCTTCCTCATCTGGCTCGCGTTCACGCGCCGCCGCATCGTGCGCTCGCTCAAGCGACTGTTCGGCGGCTCGCGGGGCTGAACGCGGCGCGCCGGCGACGGGCGGTCAGCGCGTCGGCTGCACCGGCGCGCGAGCGGGGGAATCCCCCTTCAGCTCGTTCAGCACCATCATCACGACCGCCCGGATCGCGAGCGCGACGGCGGCGACGATCGCACGGGGGTCGAGCACCCCGAGCGTGCGGTGCTTGCGGTAGAAGCGATAGGCGCCGATGTGGAAGTGACGGATGCGCCAGGGGCTCTGCTTCTTGTGCGCCCGGTTGTTTTCGTAATGGACGATGCTGGCCGCGGGGAAGCAGTAGATGGCCTTTCCCGTCCGATGGACCTGCGCGCACCAGTCGCTGTCCACCCAGTAGCACCGGTAGCCTTCGTCCCAGGGGCCGGCCTCGTCGGCGAGCCGACGGCGCATGAACATGCAGGCGGCGGAAACCTGCCCCACCGCGAACGGATCCTTCCGGCCGAGGTTCTCGGGCAGGAGATAGCGCTTCGTGTAGGGGTTGCCGGGAAAGAGGCGCGTGAGCAGCGACTGGCGGCCGAAGAGGCCGCTCATCATCGAGGGAAGGTTGCGCGCCGTCTGCTCGATCTCACCCTCGGGCGTGTAGATCC
>CXWK01002951.1_pt1 | contig 12023 bp, 13 predicted proteins | sample 590851 | NCBI WGS metagenome assembly CXWK01 (sample SAMEA3498364, study PRJEB10139) | wastewater metagenome | biome: wastewater treatment plant; material: activated sludge | place: Denmark | collected 2014-08-01
GGCCGGGGAAGCGGTTGTCGGGCCATTGGAACGGCTGATGTTCGACCGGGTGAACGCCGCCCGGGCCGAACACCTGCCGCGCTGGCTGGGACGCGGGCCGTTGCGCTGGCATCCAGCGCTGGCTGCCGTTGCCCGCCGCCATGCCGGCGACATGTTGCAGCGCCGCTACGTGGCCCACGCCACCCCGGAGGGTATCACCGTCGCCCAGCGTCTCGACCGCGCGACTATCAGTTACCTGGCCTGCGGCGAGAACATCGGCGTCGTCTATGGCCCGGCCAGCCACGGCGAGCGCGGCATCGACGAGATACACGCGGCCTTTATGAACCAGCCGCGCCGCCTGAGCAACCATCGCGGCAACATCCTGAACCCGGTCTGGACCCACGTCGGCATCGGCGTGGCCTATGCGCCGGAAGGGCAGTTGATTGTGACGGAGAATTTTGTGGCGACGCTGACGAAACCCAGTTGACAGTTGTCAGCTGTCAGTTACACAGATAACAGTACTGATAACTGACAACTGTCAACTGACAACTAACAGGAAATCATGACTGACACAGAAACCATCGTCATCACCGACCCCGATAGCGACCGCTACCACACTTTCGGCTATATTAGCTGGTGGCAGCAAGAAGTCGTGCGCGACGCCACGGTGCTGGTCATCGGCGCCGGCGCGCTCGGCAACGAGGTCATCAAGAACCTGACGCTCATGGGCATCGGCAACATCCTTATCGCTGACTTCGACACCATCGAAGACAGCAATCTCAGCCGCTCGGTCCTCTTCCGCGCCGACGACCGCGGCCGCCGCAAGGTCGATGCCGCCGCCGACGGCGTGAAGGCGCTCAACCCGGACGTGAAGGTCAAGACGTGGCACGGCGACATCAACTTCGAGATGGGCCTGGGCGTCTTCCGCCACGTGGACGCCATCGTCGGCTGCCTGGACAATCGCGAGGCGCGCCTGTCGATCAACCGCTTCAGTTGGGCGGTCAATCGCCCCTGGGTCGATGGCGCCATTCAGGAGTTGATGGGCATCGTCCGCGTCTTCCGGCCGGGCGAGGGCGCCTGCTACGAGTGCACGCTGACCGACCTGGACTATCAGATCATCAACCTGCGCTACTCCTGCCCGCTTCTGGCGCGGCAGAACATCCTGCAAGGGAAGGTGCCGACGACGCCGACCAGCGCGTCTATCGTCGCTGCCTTTCAGACGCAGGAGGCGCTCAAGCTCATCCACAACATGGAAGTATTGCCCGGCAAGGCGCTGATGATCAATGGCCTGACCAATGACGTTTACCTGACCGAGTACCCGGTCAAGGCGAACTGCATGAGCCACTCCACGCTGGAGCCAATTGTCGAGTTGCCGGAGGCCACGGCCGACGGCACGACGCTGGCCGGTTTGCTGGCCACGGCCCGAGAGCGGCTGGGGCCGGAGGCGGTGCTGGAGTTCGACAGCGAACTGGTTGTCGCCATGGCCTGTGGTTCCTGTGGCCGCGAGGAACCGGTTTTCCAGCGGATGGCCCGCCTCTACGAGGACGCGGCCGTCTGCCCCCATTGCGGCGCCAAGCGCGACATGCGCCTGACCCATCGCATCAACGGCGAGGAGGATTTCCTCGACCGCACCCTCGCGCAGGTCGACGTGCCCCCGCTCGGCATCATCCGGGCGCGGAACGGCAGCGAGCGCGTCTACTACGAGTTGACGGGCGACAAAGCGACCTTTTTGCAGTTCAACTAGGCGGCTGCAACCGCCGCCGACTTTTTGCGTAATGTGTTTCGAATATCATGACGGAGGCTTTTAACAGATGGCGAGCACGAAAGTAATCATTTACGATCCTACGGGATCCAAGAAGACCCCGGTCGAGTTGCCCGATGACGTCCCCATGCGCCGGCTGATTCCTGCCCTGGTGACCAAGATGGGGCTGCCGACGACCCAGGGCGCCAACCCGATCACCTACCGGCTGGATCATCGTTCGTCCGGCAAGCGGCTCGGCGACGATGAATCGTTGCGCGACGCGGCCGTGAAAGAGGACGACATCCTCAGCCTGTTCCCCGAAGTTACCGCCGGCTAACCGGCCGCGTCCATTGACGCCAACATCAGCTTATAGACCTGACAGAACCGCTAACGTCTGTCAGGTCTTAAGGTTTTACCGAGGCAACCATGTCTTTTGACATTCGTGAAACCCGGCTGCGCAACGACTTTCAGCGCGTGCGCGACCTGGCGAATCGGAGCGAGTTCATCCATATCGTCAGGACAGAAGGCGACCCGCCCGAAAAGTACCTGATCCGTTACACCTGTCGCGGCGTCGAGGGCGTTAACAGCGCCAATCAGCCCATCTTCCGCGAGCAGCACGACGTCACCATCTATCTGCACGCCGAATACCCGCTGAAGCAGCCGCAGTTGAAGTGGGTCACGCCAATCTTTCACCCCAACATCCACATCACCGGCGCGGTCTGCATCGGCGCGTGGTGGCCGGCCAAGACGCTGGACGAGCTGCTGCTGACCCTGGGCGAGATGGTGCAGTACAAGAACTACGAGCCGCGCGACCCGATGAACTCCAAGGCCGCCGCCTGGGCCATGCAGCGCAAGACGCTGTTTCCCATCGACCGCCGCGAACTAAAGGGCCAATCGGTCGCCGACCTGATCATCATCGGCGATGAGGAGTCCGATGACCTCGGCATCAAATTCGGCTAAGCCCCCTGGCGGGACGGCGGCTACCCCGCCGGCAGCCGAGCCGGCCGCGTTGAACGGCCCGACCTCGGCCGCCACCCATCGCGAGGCGGTGTCGGGCTTGCCCTTCCGCGCTCTGCCCGCCCCCCCGGCCGAGTGGTTGCTGCACGGCGAAGTGCCCGGCGACGACCGTCCGCTCGTCCTGATGCACCAGTTGGCCCTGCTGCAAATCAACGCCCACAGCCGCAGCAATCTGGACTGCGAACTGGGCGGTGCGCTGCTGGGCCACGCTTACCGCTACAAGACCGGCGTCGTCGTCGAGGTCAAGGCCGCCCTGCCGGCGACCAGCTCCGACCACGGCCCAGTGCACTTCACCTTCTCGGCCGACTCGTGGTCAAAGCTCCACCGCGACCGCACCGCCCACTACGGCCAGCTCGATATCGTCGGCTGGTTTCACACCCACCCCGACCTGGGCGTCTTTTACTCCAGCGACGACGTCGTCGTGCACTCGGCGGCCTTCACGCAGCCCTGGCACGTCGGCCTGGTCGTCGACCCGGTGCGCAGCGAGTCCAGCTTCTTCGGCTGGGTAGGCGGCGCGCTGAAGCCGTTGGGCGGCTTCTACGAACTGCGCGAGCACCAGCCGGAGACGCAGGCTCCGTGGCGGGTGGTGCCCGGCGCTGTCTGGGATCGTCCTTATGAGCCGGAACCGGCGGCCGAGGCCCCCAGCCGCGTGGTGCTGGCTCGCGCCGGCCGCCCGCGCTTTTCGGCCCGCGAATTGGGCCTGGCCGCGTCGGCCGCGGCGCTGCTTCTGTCTTTTTTTTTGATCGTCGGCGGCGTTCTGCCGCTGCAACGGCGCGTCAACGTGCTGGAAACGACGGTCCTGAACCTGGCCCAGACCTCTCTGGCCCAGAGTAATGCCCTTTCTTGCCCCGACCCGCGACTGCGCATCCTCGTGCCGTTGACCGGCGCGGGCTACACCGCCGGCGCGCCCGTGCCCATCATCGGCACGGCCGACTATCCCGACGCCCGGCGCTACCAGCTTGACCTTCAGCCACGCGGCGCGACCACCTGGACGCCGGTGGACCGCTGGCAAGGCGACGCCCAGCTCGACGAGTTGGCAACCTGGGACACCACCGGCCTGCCTCCCGGCATGTATGAGCTTCGGCTTTCGCCCATCGACCTGAACAACATCCGGCTGGCAGACAGCAGCGTGTGCAGCATCACCGTGGCCCTGCTGCCTCCGAACTGACCCATCGAGACTCGACAGGGCAGCCGGCAGGCGCCGGCCCTCGCGTCGAGTTTATCTCTACCATGACCGAACTACACGAACCCACTTACGTCGCTCAGTTGACGCTGACCGTGCCCGACGCGGGGCCGGCCACCACCGTCACCGTCACGCTGGCCCCGGCCGATACCGTCACCGCCGGCGGCCGCACCAAGCCGCTGGCCGACTGCACGCTAGCCGAATTGCGCGCCTACGCCGGCGTCCTGGAGGCCGAGGTCTGGGACACCTACCAGAGCATCACTCTGCGTCAACTCGAAGAGGAGTTACGCGGTGACGTGCAGGTCAACCTGCTGGATGAGAACGGACAGGCGGCCGAGGAAGTTGAAGACTGGTTGGGCCGGGTCATCCTGCTTGATCCGCCAGCCAGGGCCGCGGCCGAAGAGACAGCGCGTGAAGCGACCGAGCCACCGACCGCGACGGCCGCGCCCGAACCGCCCTCAGTCGAACCCAAGACGCCTGAACCTGTTGCGGCCGGGCCGCTCGCCGAAGCGCCCAAACCGGCGACGCCTGAACCGGAGGTCGTAGAACCGCCGCACATCATCCCCAGCCAGGCCCGCGTGCGCGTGGCCGGGACACGGCTGCCGCTGGCGCTGTCGGGCGGGGCGGCGGTGGATATCCTGCTCGACGAAGCCCCGCTGCGGGCCATGCAGGCCCACGCTTTGAGCAGCCTCGATCGCGAAGTGGCCGGCGTCATGGTTGGCCACCAGCCGGAGAAGCAGCCCGACGGCCGCTACGTCGTCCACGTCATCGACAGCATCATTGCCAAACATACCGTCATGCACGGCGCGAGCGTTACCTACACGCCCGAAAGCTGGCGCTACCTCAACGATACCCTGTGGGAGCGCTACCCTGACGAGAGCGCCGTCATGCTCGGCTGGTATCACACCCACCCCGGCTTCGGCATCTTCCTGTCGGGCATGGACCTGTTCATCCATCAGAACTTCTTCACCCAGATATGGCACGTGGCCTACGTGCTCGACCCGCGCGCCCGCACCAGCGGCTTCTTCTGCTGGAACCGGCAAAAGACGAAGGTCAATCGCTATGACTTCACGTGGCCGGAGTGGGCGGCAGGGTCTTGGTGAGCGTTCATTGGAATTGCGGTGTGCTGGCGAATGGAGTTGAAAAATGGTGTATAATCAGGGGTTAGAAGCGCGTGGCATTGCCGGGCCAACGGGGCCGGATGGGCTAACGCCCGCTTCCAGGTTTCAGGGAATGAACGAGAGAGAGTACCCTTTGATCCGCATCTCGGAGAGCGACATCGCCGCGGCGAATCAGCTCAGCCTATCCTGTCCGATGTGCGGCAACGCCGTAGAGAACAACGCCGACGGCGCGGCCCTGGTGGCCGTCGTCTGCGACAAGTGCAGCACGCTCTACCATCGCGCCTGCTGGGAGCAAAGCGGCGGCAAGTGTGCCGTGCTCGGCTGCGGCAGCGACAAGTTCCACGTCTACGGCAAGAGCACCAAGCCCGTGCTGAAGGTCAAGTACACCGACCTGCCTGCGCCGTCGGTCAACGGCCGCCCCAACCCCAGCGCCCAAACCCGCCGCCTGAAGGAAGAGCAGCGCCGCCAGGTGCAGCGCATGACCTTCTTCCAGCGTGTCTGGAAGTGGCTGCTGGATCAGATTCGCATCAACCCCTAGCGATGGCAGACCTGACAGGCAAGCGGACTCCTGTCCGCCGGCCTGTCAGGTCTAAGCAACATGATCCGCCCGCACCGTCTCGGCGATACCTCGACGTTTCTGGGCCAGACGTGCGCCCTGTGCAAGCAGGCGTTCGAGGTGGGCGACCAGATCGTCGTCTGCCCCGAAGACGGCAGCCGCCACCACACCCACTGCTGGGAAGCCAACAACAACCACTGCACCGCTTATGGCTGCAAGGGCCAGGGCGAGGTTGGCGTGGCCGCGCCGGTGTTGGTGCGGCCGACGCCACGCCGCGCGCCTGCGCCGCCGACCATCATCGAACAGCCACCGGACGACGCCCCGGCCCAGCCACGCTCCACGCCGCGCCCGCGGGCCACACGCCCGCCGGCCGCGCCGCCGCCACGCATCCCCCCACCGCCCGCCGCCCGCCCCATCCCCAACGCCCCCGGCTCGAAGGTGCGCACCTTGCCATCGGGCAGCTTCGGCTGCGTGCGCGGCTGCCTGCTGTTCCTGCTCTTCGCCGCCATTGTGCTGGTGGCTTTAGCTTGCGCGGGGGCGTGGTGGCTGAGCGATAACTACATGTTAGCGCCCGATTTCAGACCGCTCTATGAACTTGCCGTCAAACTGGATACCGGCTTGCACATCTAGGCAGTTGATAGACAGGGTCATTGCAAAGTAGAAAGAAGACCTCACGCAAAGATCGCTGTGGGCGCAAAGCGCGCCAAGAAGATTACTTCTTGGCGTATTTCACGTCCTTGGCGATCTTTGCGCAAGGTCTCATTAGACGATAATCTAAGGCTTGTGGCAAAACAAAAGGGCATCGAGGTGATCGACCAACTATGATCGTATATACGTATAGTGAAGCTCGTCAAGACCTGGCTTCCCTTCTGGAGACAGCTATGATGGATGCTGACGTTCTGAACAGACGCAAAGATGGACAAGTGTTCGTCGTAAGACCTCAGACACAGTTCGACTCGCCTCTAGATATTGAAAGGCTCAATCTTGGAATCACCGCCAATGAGATTCTAGAGTTCATACAGGAAGGTCGCCGCCCCTAGGAGGACACAGTGCCCAACGAGACTCACTACCAACAACTGCTCTCCCGCGTCCACGAACTCGACGACCTCAACAAGGCCGCCGGGCTGCTGTCCTGGGATCGCGAGGTCAACATGCCACGCGCCGGCTCGGCCGAGCGCATCGCCCAGATGACGACGCTCAGCAGCCTCATTCACCGCATGGCCACGTCCGATGAGATGGGTGAACTGATCGAGCGCGCCGCGGCCGAACTCGACGGGGCCGGCTACGACAGCGACGAGGCCGCGCTGATCCGCCTGCTGCGCCGCACCTACGCCGACGCCCGCAAGCTGCCGGAGGAGTACGTCAACCGCTCGGCCCGCGTCAGCGGCCAGGCGCGCGAGGCGTGGGTGAAGGCCCGCGCCGAAGACGACTTTGCCGTCTTCCGGCCCTGGCTGGAACAGGTCGTAGAACTGTGCCAGGAGATGGCCGAGTACTACGGCTATCAAGACGAGCGCTACGACGCCCTGCTCNNGCCATCTTCAGCGCCCTGAAGGCCGAGCTTGTCCCCCTGCGCGAGGCCATCGACCGCAGCCCGGTGCGCCTCGACGACAGCATCGTCCATCAGGCCTACGACGTGGAGCGGCAGAAGGCGTTCGCCCGCCACATCGCCACGGAGCTTGGCTACGACTTCGAGCGCGGCCATCTGGGCACGGTCGTCCACCCGTTTGCCATCAGCTTCAGCCGCAACGACGCCCGCATCACCACGCGCTGGTACCCCGACTTCCTCAACCCGTCGCTCTTCGGCACGCTGCACGAGTGCGGCCACGCCATGTATGAGCAGGGCACGGCCGCCGCGCTGGCCCGCACGCCGCTGGCCCGCGGCACGTCGATGGGCATCCACGAGTCACAGTCGCGCATGATGGAGAACGTCGTCGGCCGCAGCCGCGGCTTCTGGCAGGCCCATTTTCCCACGCTGCAGCGCTTTTTCCCCGAAGCGCTGGGCAGCAGCACGGCCGAGGATTTCTACCAGGCCATCAATAAGACGCAGCCGTCCTACATCCGCGTCGAAGCCGACGAGTTGACCTACAACTTCCACATCATCCTGCGCTTCGAGTTGGAGCAGGCTATGCTCAACGGCGACCTGGCCGTGGCCGACCTGCCCGCGGCGTGGAATGTCAAGATGCAGGAGTTATTGGGCATCACCCCGCCCGACGACCGCCAGGGCTGTCTGCAGGACGTTCACTGGTCGCGGCCGGGTTTCGGCTACTTCCCGACCTACGCGCTGGGCAACCTCTACGCGGCGCAGTTCTACGAGACGGCCGTGGCCCAGGACCCAACTATCGCCGAAGCTCTGGGGCGTGGCCAGACCGGCCCGCTCCTGGCCTGGCTGCGCCAGAACATCCACAGCCACGGCAAGAAGTTCACGCCGGGCGAACTCGTGCAGCGCGTCACCGGCCAACCGCTCAGCCACGCCGCCTTCATGCGCTACGCCACGGACAAATTCGGCGACCTGTATGCTTTAGGATAAAGAGGTCTTCCGCCAAGACGCAAAGAACGCCAAGCCCAGAAGGCTTCTGGGCTTGGCGTTCTTTGCGTCTTGGCGTGAGCTATTCTTCTAGAACGTGAAGCCGCCGCGCAGGCGGATGACGCCGAAGAGGATGAGCAGCAGCGACAGCACCACCAGCAACAGTTGGTTGCGGTACTTCGTCGGCGAGTCGGTCGACTTGCGCCAGATCGACGTCATATGCCCGGCGACGACCGCCAGCAGCATCGTCGTCGCGTGCTCCAGCCGCGGGCCGTTGAAGATGCCGCCGAATAAGAGCAGCACTAATCCCAACAGGACGTTGATGTCTAGCAGGATCGTATAGACCAGCAACAGGGTGCGGTCGAGCGACGCATATGGGCGCTTGCCCAGCCAGCCCATGATGAACTTGATGATAACAACCACGGCCGCGATCACCAGCAGCCAGCGCATCTCGCCGTGGATCGTCATGAGAGTACCCATCTAACTTCGTTTCTCCTTTGCTTGTGAGTGCGCCGGCGGCGTCACTCTTCTTCTTTATCCGCCTCCGGCCCACGACCTTTCGCGCCGGCGGCCGGGAATTCCACCCGGGCGCGCACGACTGCTAGCCGGTCTATGTCCAGGACGGTAAATTGTACGTCTTGCAGCCGTACCACGTCCCCATTGAGAGGCGGACGGCCCAGCAACGACACGATCAGGCCGCCGACTGTCTCCACATCCGGCAGGTCTTCCTCTTCGCCTAGATACGCTTCCTCGGCCAGGTCATCCTTCAGGTAGTCGCCTGACACCTCCAGGACGCCGGGGGCCACGCGCACGTATGGCTCGCGCTCCTGGTCGAACTCGTCGCGAACCTCGCCGACGATCTCTTCGACCAGGTCTTCAAGCGTGACGACGCCGGCCAGCCCGCCGAATTCGTCGCGCACGACGGCCATGTGCAGTTTGTCCTTCTTGAACGCCGCCAACAGGCGGTCAACGCGGAAATTCTCCGGCACGTCGGGCGCGTCGCGCAGGATGAGGCGCAGGTCGAACGGGCCACTCGGCCGCAGGGTCAACCGCAGCAAGTCCTTCAGATGCAGGATGCCGGCGATGTGATCCAGGTCGCCCTCATAGATCGGGAACCGACTGTTGCGGCTCTCGGTGACGAGGCGAATCAGCTCCTCCTGCGGGCAGTGAACATCGACCGCCTGCACGCGCCGCCGCGGGGTCATGACTTGCCCCACGGTGCGCTCGCTGAAGTCGAAGATGTTACGAATGATCTCCTCTTCCTCGCCCAGGATCAACCCACCCTCAGCGCTCTCGGCCACGATCAGTTCCAATTCATCGGCGGCCATCAGCCGCTCGTGGCCGTGGGCCGGTGGGACGCGCATCAGGCGCAAGAGCAGATTGCCGATGCCGTTGAGCGCCAGCACGGGGTAGTTGAAGATGGCCCCGGTCAGGCGCATCACCGGGTCGAGCTTGAGAGCCATCGACGAGGCGTTTGAGAGGGCCAACGCCTTGGGCACCATCTCGCCGACGACGACGTGGAGATAGGTCAGCAGCGACAGGGCGACGATATAGCTGACGGTCGCCGCCGTCGCCGGGCTAAGGCCGGCGAACTCCTCCAGATACGGCTCGACAAAGTGGCCGATGGCCGGCTCGCCGTACATCGCCAGGCCCAGTGAGGCCAGGGTAATGCCCAGTTGGGCGGTAGCGATATAGTGATCGAGTTGCGGCCGTAATTCCAACACCTGCAACACGTTGCCGGCGATACGGTTGCCCTCGTCGGCCATCTGCTCCATCTGCGTGTCGCGCACGCCGATGATGGCAAACTCCGCGGCCACGAACAGGCCGTTGATGATGACCAGCACCATGATGACCACAAAGGGCACGATGAGGCCGGTTGGCGACGGCAACTCCTCGGCTGCGGCGGCCGCGACGACGAACAGGCTTACGCCCGGCAGCCCCAGGCTCAGGGCCAGCAACTTACTCATGGTCGGCCACATCCCATTCCGAAAAGGGCGAGTCGGCTTCGCGCGGCGGCAGCAGCAGCGATACCTCGGCCACACTCAGATCGTCCATCGACTCGACGCGAATGGCAACCTGGCCCAGGCGCACTTCATCACCCACCACCGGCGGCCGGCCCAGGTCATTGAAGACAATGCCGCCCAGCGTGTCGGCCGTCTCCTCCGGCAAGTCCAACTCCAGATACTCGTTGACATCGCGCACCAGCAGGTCGGCGCGCAGATAGATGCGCCCCTGCTTGTCGCGGGCGATGATCGCCCCTTCATCGTCAAATTCGTCCTGTAACTCGCCGAAGATTTCTTCGATCAGGTCTTCCAGCGTCAGCAGGCCGGCCGTGCCGCCAAACTCATCGAACACAATCGCCAGATAGCGCTTCTGCATCTCCAACTGGGTCCACACGGCGGAGACGGGCAGCGTCTCCGGCACGTAGACCACCTCGCGGACGACGTCGCGGATGTCGCTGGCGCCCCGATGGTAGAGGCGGAAGACGTCCTTGACGTGGACGAAGCCGATGACGTCATCGATGGAACCGCGATAAAGCGGAATGCGCGAATAGCCGCCCTCGACGGCCAGTTGCATCAACTCGGCCGCCGTCGCCTCCACCGGCGCGGCGAGAATCCGTGTGCGATGAACCATCACCTGACGCGCCGTCAGATCGCGCAGGCGCAGGGCGTTGCGCAACAGCCGTCGCTGCTCATCGCCCAGCAACCCGCCCTCGTGGCTTTCGGTCACCAGCAGTTCGATCTCTTCAGCCGAATGGGCGCGGCCGACGGTCTGATGGGTGTAGCGGCCGAGCAGCCGCATCAAGAGGGTGGCGCTGCCGTTGAAAATCCAGATGGGCAGCGCAAACAACAGCAGCGAGACACGCATCGGCCACACCACGGCGCGGGCCACGTCTTCCGGATACTGGATGGCGAGGGATTTGGGCAACAGCTCGCCCAGGACGACCTGAAGGGTCGTGATGAAGAGCAGGACGCCGATGACCGACACTGACTGGCCGAAGCGCGCCGCGGCCTCCGGCGACATGACCGCGCCGAGTAAGCCGCTCAGCGGCCCTTCCAGCCGCGTGGCGATGGCCCCCTGAGCATAGGCCCCCAGGACCAGAGACGAGATAGTGATGCCAACCTGGCAAGCGGCGACGTAGCGGTCGAGCTTGCGGTTGTCCTCAACGTAGGGCAGCAGCATCTTGGCCAGCGAGTCGCCCTGGGCGGCCATCTGGCTAATGCGTGTGCGCCGGGCGGAGACCGTGGCGAACTCGGCCCCGACGTACAGCGCCGTCAGCAGCAGCATCAGGCCAATAGTAACGACGGCGACGACGACAACGATCATCGGCCGCCGCCCGCGCACGCTGAACGAAAGCGCACGCCAGAGAGAGCCGCGGCGATTGCTGTGCCGGCCGGCCGGCGACGGCTTATGGCCCTACAGAAGGGTCGATGAAGAGTGGGACTGGGTGGCTCCGTAACAGAGTCAGACAAGGCTAACGTACTCCCCGGCGTATGGGCACGGCCGCGGCCAGGACTGTGTTTCCGCTGATACTCATCGTGCTAATTTGGTTGTCCGTTGAGGGTACGTCCGCGCAGGGTGACCCGATGGATGAATGACACGACGGATTATAGTCAGGACGACTCAAATGTCAATGCACCCCTGCTTCGCCGCAGTCAATCGTCGCCAGCCCGGCGTAATCGACCCGCAACCGCCAGCGCTCGCTGTCGGGCCGGATGGCCACGAAGCGCGGCAGCATCCCCCAGGACGACTGATAGCGCTGCGGGTTAAACCACTTGATCGGTCTGATCTCGGCCAGGTGGTGGCGCACGTCGGGCAGCTCATGGTTGTTCCAGAGCACCACCAGCGGCTCGCCGGTATCGGTCGAGACGTGCGCCCCCGCCTCGAGCGTCACCTCAAGC
>CXWK01026822.1_pt1 | contig 12022 bp, 8 predicted proteins | sample 590851 | NCBI WGS metagenome assembly CXWK01 (sample SAMEA3498364, study PRJEB10139) | wastewater metagenome | biome: wastewater treatment plant; material: activated sludge | place: Denmark | collected 2014-08-01
ATGCTTTCGCCCGCACAGGTTTCCAAGGTAAGAGCCGTTTGAAAACTTTGTAATTCATTTACTGTCACCGTCACCAAAGAATCGCAACCCAAAGCCGAAGCAAAAGTAAAAGTTTCCACATCGCCGCCCTGCAATTCGGTATTGTTGAAGATGAGGCTTTCGCCCGCACAGGTTTCCAAGGTAAGAACCGTTTGAAAACTTTGTAATTCATTCACCGTCACCGTCACCAAAGAATCGCAGCCCGAAGCCGAAGCAAAAGTAAAAGTTTCCACATCGCCGCCCTGCAATTCGGTATTATTAAAGGTGATACTTTCGCCCGCACAGGTTTCCAAGGTAAGAGCCGTTTGAAAGCTTTGTATTTCATTTACTGTCACCGTCACCAAAGAATCGCAGCCCAAAGCCGAAGCAAAAGTAAAAGTTTCCACATCACCGCCCTGCAATTCGGTATTGTTGAAGATGAGGCTTTCGCCCGCACAAACACTCAATTGCACAGCACTAGACAAAGCCTCTTTTTCTACCACATGAATAACAACAATAGAATCGCAGCCGCTATCCGTTTGCTGCAAAACAAAAGTCTCATTTTGACCGCCATATAATAATTGCCCCATAAATGCCACCGGCTCACCCGCACAAGTTTCCATTGTTATATCACTGCTGACCGCTGCTACTGTATTCACAGTTACATGCTCAACATTCTCTATACAGCTTTGATTATTGGTATAATAAATATGATGTGTATTGGCAGCCGATAAACTATAACCGGCATAGTTAGCAGGTGCATTATTACAAGTTTGCAAAGCAATATTGTTTTCGGAATACGCTACATAATTATAGGTATGATGTATAATAACAGAATCACAACCATTTTTGGCTGTCAATATTGTAGTTTCCTCATCAAGAGGAATTTGGCCATTAGCGGGAGTATAATTATTGAAATTTAATATTTCAATTTGATTGGGAGCAGGATTTAAAATAATATCACCGACAGCAACAATACCTTCGCAAACAGCCGAATAGGTATTGGTTTGATAAGGTGTTGTATTTTCCTGTACGCTAACGGTAGCAGAAGCATTGCAACCATTTTGGGTATTGGTAACAGTGAGCGTATATTGTCCGGCTTCATTGACGACTGCATTAGCGGCATTTGCTCCCGAAACAATATTTCCGTTTTGAGTTGCCCATTGATAAGTGATATTAGCACCGCTGCTACTGCCTGCCGATTGCAGCGTGGCGGTAGAATTGTTGCAGGTGATAATGCCTTGTATGGCAGCCGCTGCCAAGGGAACATTAGCACTTTGCGACACCAACACCTGATCATTACTATTACAAGTTCCGTTAAATACCGTAAGCTGATACGTTCCTGCCTGACTGACGGTAGGCATCGCCATATTTTTATTGCTATCATTGATACCCGGTCCCGACCACTGATAAGTAAATCCGCTTTGTGCAGTTGTGCCTAATACTACACTTGTTTGTGAGCAGGTTAATTGTTTATCAGTTCCGGCGTTGGCGGTTGGTATGCTGTTGATAAAAACTGTATTGGAAGTAGTTCCGGTACAACCGTTGGCATCAGTAACAGAAAGTGACACCGTAGCTGCTCCCAGCACCGACCACCCCACGCTGATACTATTGTCGTTGGGATTACTGTCGGCAATAACAGTACCGCCATTTACCGCCCACTGATAGTTGCTATATCCTTCGGGAGCAGTAAAAAGAGTAGGCGTAGCCATACCACATACTTGCAGGGGCGGATTCTGCAAAGCTACCGACAAAGGTTCGCAAATGACAGCAGCATCAATATAAAAACGAAACGAAGTGCCGATTCCATAAGCGATTTCATTAAACAAAACAGTTCCATTGTTATCGCTCAAAACCAAACTGCCCATTGCCTGAGTGGGGTTGCCGGTGGTGCAGCTATGCGAATTGCTGTTTACGGTTTCGTTGAGAATACCATCACCATAGCTGTCCTGAACTTCAAAAGTATAACAGCCGGACTGCGTTAAATCAAAATCGGTGGTATAAGTTTGATTGCATTGCATAGCACCATTTTGATACAACACTGCTCCCGCATCATTTTTGAGTTGCCACGAAATTTCTTCGGGCCAAAAGTCGGTATGCAATTGAAGTGTCACAGGATTAGCAGCAGTAGAATGTTGAACGGTAAGATTGATTTGATTATTGCTGTTGTCTGCATCGGCAAGTCCATTGGGTTGGGCGGCAATAACTTGTAAAGCGACATTATTGGTGGCATTGATGGCATTGAGCGCAATTTGCTGCGAAGCAAAAGTAGCCAAAGAGCCGCTCCAATTAAGAGTTTGGACGGTCTGTGTGCCATTTTTTACAGTTATTTGTACCGAAGTAAGCGGGTTTGTTCCTTTATTTTGCAGTTCTATGATAGGAGTAAAAGAACTGCAAAAAGCATCTTCGCCCAAATAACTGATAGCGGCATTATTAGCTCCTAATGCAGTAGCACATTCGGCATTTTTATAAAAACCGATGGTAGGAGGGTCGGCATAAGGGATTTCATAAACTTTTTTATCGGGGCACACAATATATACAGTCGCAAAATAAGTCAAAGCATACAGATTGGGTACATTTTGAGTATTGTTAATGATAGGTATATTGGTTACGGAAAGCCAATTGCCTATAGAGCCATTATTACTCAATGTATTATTGGTAGCATTATCGGCTTCCAAAGCCAAAAACACCACAGAATTATCTCCCTGCGGTCCATATTGTGCATAGGCGGCGTTAATACCTTGCGGGTCTGTATAAGATTGCCAACAAGGTCCACACCATACCGCAAAAAAATCCAATATTACTGATTTTCCCTGATTGAGATAATCATAAAGTTGATGAGTATTGCCACTAAGGTCGGTGAGTGTAAAATTAGGAGCAGTGCTACCATCGGCTAATTGAGCGTGTGTATTGGGGGCAGAAAGCAGCAGCAGAATACAAAACACCGCAAAATGTAAAGATTTTTTCATCTTTTTTATACCAAAAAAATAAAAAGAAAATAATAAAAATTGTACAAGTAATTGCTATTTCGGAAGCAATACAAAAGTTTAATGTTGCAAGATTACAGGTTTTTTGTTATAAAACATTGTATAACAAGCAAAATTGCAATAAAATAAAGCCAATGATATAGAAACAAATAGGTATTTTAGAGAAAGAACAGATACTAAAACTAAAAAAATGACAAAAAAATATCAATATATTGAACATAAAAAGATTGGTAGTGCAAATAATTATTATTTTTGCAACACAATTGCAAATACAGGATATAAAATTATGATGCGTTTTCAGGATTGGTATGCAAAAACAAGTGTTCATTTGTCGCTGCTGTGTGCGGTGCATTGTATGGCTATGCCATTTTTAGCCGTTGCATCACTTACGTTGCCCTCGTTTTTTCATCAACCTTGGGTAGAAGCACTTGCAATGAGCCTTAGTTTATTGCTGTCGGGCTTGGTATTAGTTCCCCAGTTTGTTCGTTATCGCACACTTATTCCTTTTACTTTGTGGACCTTGGCAGTGTTGTTTACAATATTAGCTTTGTTCTGTCATCTTCATTCTTTATCGTCCGTTGGCGGTATATTATGCGCTGCTGCTGTTTTGTACAGCCGTTTTGTTCCCCACAAATCGGTGTGCAATTCTTGTCACGCATAGTCTTTTTATATTTATCTTTTCTTTTTCTGCTATTTTTTACCGCAAAATTTTGTACAAATAAAAATTTTGCGGCAAGTTTGCTTTTTTATTGGCTCATTTTATTTTTTGATATATATGCTATTATACAGCACGCGGCAACAATCGCCGCCGGTGACACTCCAAGAAGCCGTATTGCGCGGTTTAGCTCCTGACCAAGGTTTATATTTACCCGAAAAATTACCGGCAATGCCCGCCGACTTTTGGGAAAATCTGCCGCAGTTTTCTTTTCCTGAAGCTTCTTATCGTTTTGCTTCACAATTGTTGCAAGGAGCAATCCCCGAAAACGTATTACAGAAAATTGTGTATGATGCGGTTAATTTTGATGCGCCTTTGCGCCGCATCAACGAGCGCATATCGGTATTGGAATTATTTCACGGACCTTCACTGGCTTTCAAAGATTTCGGGGCGCGTTTTATGGCGCGTCTGATGGGCTATTTTGTACGCAACGAAAGCCGAGAACTGCATATTTTGGTAGCTACCTCCGGCGATACCGGCGGCGCAGTGGCGATGGGTTTTTGGAATACGCCGCATATCCGTGTTACTATCTTGTATCCGAGTGGCAAGGTGAGTCCTTTGCAGGAAAAACAACTCACTACTTTGGGCGGCAATGTATCGGCGGTGGAGGTGCAGGGTACTTTTGATGATTGCCAGCGTTTGGTAAAAGCGGCTTTTTCCGACAAGGACTTGCAGGAGCAGTTGTTTTTATCATCTGCCAACTCTATCAACATTGCCCGCTTGATTCCACAAGCGTTTTATTATATATGGGCATATCGCCAGCTACAAGAAGAAGAGCAACAACACGCTGTTGCGCCCGTATTTTGTACGCCAAGCGGCAATTTCGGCAATTTATCGGCGGGCATCATTGCACAAAAAATGGGTTTGCCGGTGCGCCACTTTGTAGCTGCCACCAACGCCAACGATGTAGTTGCACAATTTTTGTCGGGTGCTGATTATATGCCGCGCCCTTCGTTGCCGACCTTATCCAATGCAATGGACGTGGGAAATCCGAGCAATTTTGAGCGTATGCAGTGCCTCTACCACCACGACACTGTCGCCCTGCGCCGCGCTATCGCCGCCGACAGTGTGAGCGATACCGACACACTTGCTGCCATGCGCGAGTTGTATCAACAATACAATTATGTAGCCTGTCCGCATACTGCTGTTGCTTATCGTGCTTTGGTGCGTCAGATGGAAAATCGCCCCGATTGGGAGCAGGGTATCTTTTTATCCACAGCACACCCTGCCAAATTCATTGAAGTAGTAGAAGAGGCTTTGGGCATAAAAGTGGCATTGCCGCCGGCTTTGGAACGCCTCATTCCTTTGCAAAAAGAAGCGACTTTATTGAGCTCTCGCTTTGAAGATTTTAAAGAATATTTGTGGAGTGTTTCCTAAAAATAAGGAGCAATAAAAAGAACAAATCTTAATAACAAAAAAAGCGAATTAAATTATTTTTTAATTATACGATTTATTTTCAATAAATACATTCGCCGAATAGCTGCCTTTATCGTTAATCAACCCCAACTGAATGGTTTTGTCGCCGCTTTTCCACTCGTGCGTAAATAGCAAGCGACCGTCTTTGAGGTATTGAGCAGGCGGAAAAATTTTGGGTTCTTCGATGGTTTTTCCGTATTTAAGCGTAAATACATCTATTAAATCTTCCCAAATCAAATAAGTAAAAGTGGTATATTGTTTTACGTCGGTGGTGGGCAAACCTTTGATAACAATCGCACGCAGTTCATCGCGTTTGGTATAAACAGGTACAATTTTGTAGCCGTATTTTCCGAGCGGAACGGGGTATCCTTCAGGAAAACCGATCGCCGCAAATTCGGAAGGCGACATGCCAAAATCCACCGCATCAAGCCCGAAACGTTTTTTTGGGGCTTCCTCTTCTTGATTGGCGGCATTGCTATTGTCGGCAGTGGCATTTACGGAGTTTTTGGGATCTTGTTTACACGATATAAATGAAACACAACACCACAAAAAACACGTTAGTGCAAGGTGCATAAAACCTGACTTTTTTACGACAAAATTCATATATAAATCTATTAACTTGTTGAAAAACAAGCATTTCACAATAAAGTTATTATAAAATCAACACAACGCGCAAGGAATTTTTTTAAAATTAAATGCTGCCAAATTAAATAATAAAAAAACGATGCAAACAAAGGGCGCAAAGCTACAAAAAATCGGATAATTGTTTTACCTCGCCTGCCAAATTTGCTTTATAAGCTCAGGCTTTTCCTTGCGACTTAGCCATCAAATTACACATTTTATATAGCACACGCGCCCCCACATTGGCATTAAATTCCTGTTCGGGAGCTACTTTTTTGTGGTTGCCCACACTCACCTCACACAAATCGCAAGCGATAATTTTTTTGTTTTGAGCGACAATTTCATTGAGCAACATCACCGCCGCCTCCAAGCTCAAACCACCCGCTACGGGAGTACCGGTATTGGGGCAGTGTTCGGGGCTAAGTCCATCAATATCAAAACTTACATACACTTCATCGGGCAGTTCTTTTACTATCTCATAGCACTGTTGTTGCCAATTTTTTTCGCATCTCAGTCGTTCACGGCGCAAAACAAAATCATAAAAAGGCACTACCCGTTTTTTGGAATGTTCGGCGAGCAATACTTCGGCTTCGCAGATATCTCGCACGCCCACACTTACCAATTTTTTCACCTGTTTTAATTTGAGCGCATTGAACATAATAGAGGCGTGGCTGTAAGTAAACCCTTCGTAGGCATCGCGCAGGTCGGCGTGGGCATCTACTTGCAAGATGCCGAAATTTTTATGTTTGTCGGCAATGGCTTCCATCAGTCCCAAAGGAGTGCTGTGGTCGCCGCCGAGCACACAGGGAATTTTTCCGTCTGCCACAATTGCCGCCGCTTGTTCGTGCACCCACATTTTCAGTTCTTCGCAGGTTTTGTTGATATGCTGTAAAGTTTTTTTGAGCGGAGCGGGTAAGTCGCTGTCGCCTTTTTCTTCCAAATGCCGGATATAAGCGGCTGCTTGCTTGCGCAATTTATCATTTTGTTTGAGCCATTTTTTGGAAACAGGCAACATATAAATACCGATTTTCCAGGCATTGGCGACATCAAAATCAAATAAATCAATCTGTGGCGAATAATCCAAAACCGCCTGTGCGCCCCGCGCCGTACCTGCCAAATACGATACTGTTACTTCCCAGGGTACGGGAATAATGATGATTTGGGCATTTTCGTAGGTATGCGGCAATCCAAAAATATTGCCGTTGGCAGCACCCACACCATTAGGATTAAAGTTTTCAAGCGTATCAATTGTCATCGTTAAAAAAATTTACAGAACGCAAAAATGATTAAAATAAATCATAAACAATGCGATTTTTGCCACAACTTTGCGGAACATTTTTTTTATCTTCTTTTTTCATTAAAATATGAATTACGAAGCCATACATCATTTAGTACAAAGCTCCATTGATACCAAACAGCAACTTTTGCAGGATACCGCCCTATTGGAACGGGTATTGCAAGCGGCGCAGTTGATGAGCCACACTTTTAAAAATGACGGCAAGGTGCTATTTTGCGGCAATGGCGGCAGTGCTGCCGATGCCCAGCATATCGCCGCCGAATTGTCGGGGCGTTTTTTCAAAGACCGTGCGCCGCTTTATGCCGAAGCCCTTCATTGCAACAGTTCCTACCTCACCGCCGTTGCCAACGACTACGGCTACAACGAAATTTTTGCGCGTATGGTGCAGGCAGCCGGCAGAAGCAGCGACCTTCTGATAGCCATTTCTACTTCCGGCAATTCGCCCAATATCCTCAAAGCCATTGAAGCCGCCCGCCAACAACACATGCAAGTGATAGGATTTACGGGCGCACAAGGCGGAAAAATGAGTGCCCTGTGCGATGTTTTGCTCAATATGCCCTCCGACCACACACCGCGTATTGAGGAATGTCATATTTTGGTAGGGCATATTTTGTGCGAGTTGGTAGAAAAAGATTTATTTTAAATTTTGTGTGCTTTTGCTCACGTTGCAAGCGGTATTTTATTTTTTTTGGAAATAAAAACAAATATTGTTTGCAAATATTTCATTATCAATATTTAAAAAGAAAACAAAAATCATCATTCAAAAAAAAACACCCCTGCTTTTAAAATATGCAATTTCAAAGAAAAAAACACAACAATGCCACACTTTTGTCGCTCTATCGCGAATTATTGTTGCCGCGAATGATTGAAGAAAAAATGCTTTTGCTCTTGCGTCAGGGAAAAATCAGCAAATGGTTTAGCGGTATCGGTCAAGAAGCAATAGCAGTGGGTGTTACGGCAGCTTTGGACGAAGATGAATATGTGTTGCCTTTGCATCGTAATTTAGGAGTATTTACGGTACGCAAATTGCCTTTGGCGAAATTATTTATGCAATGGCAGGGCAAAAGGGACGGTTTCAGCAAAGGGCGCGAGCGGTCGTTTCATTTCGGCACCAACGAGCATCATATTGTAGGAATGATTTCGCATTTGGGTCCTCAACTTGCAGTGGGCGGTGGCATTGCTTTGGGGCATTTGCTCAATGGCGACAAAAAAATAGCCGTGGCTTTCAGTGGTGAAGGCGGCACCAGCGAAGGCGATTTTCACGAGGCACTCAACACCGCCGCCGTCTGGGACTTGCCCATTATTTTTGTAGTAGAAAACAACGGCTGGGGGCTTTCCACACCACCTTCGCAACAATTCAAATGCAAACAAATAGCAGATAAAGGCATCGGCTACGGTATAGAAGCGCATACCATAGACGGCAACAATATTTTGGAAGTATATGATACCGTAAAAAATCTGCGTGCCTCGATGCTCAAAAAACCGCGTCCTATTTTATTGGAATGTATGACTTTCCGTATGCGCGGACACGAGGAGGCTTCGGGTACAAAATATTATCCGAAAGGATTGCAGGAACAATGGGCAATAAAAGACCCCTTGAGCAATTACGAAAATTATTTATTAGAAGAAAAAATATTAAAAACGGCGGAGATAGAGCAACTGAAAAGCGATTTTAAAGCACAAATTGACGAAGCGTGGCGCACTTGCGAAGCCGCCGACAGCATCAAAGCCACCGAGCCGCAGCTTACCACACACGAATTGAGCGATATGTACAAGGCGGCAACACCTTTGGAAATTGCGCCCGACTTGTCCAAAACCTCCGAAAAACGCTTCATTGATGCCATTTCCGATGGCTTGCGCCAAGCGATGGAATATTTCCCGAATTTGGTATTGATGGGTCAAGATATTGCCGAATACGGCGGCGTATTTAAAATTACCGAAGGTTTTCTGGAGCAATTCGGTGCGGCGCGAATACGCAACACCCCCATTTGCGAAAGTGCCATCGTAGGGATTGGTTTGGGATTATCGGTAAAAAAATACAAAGCAATGGTAGAGATGCAGTTTGCCGACTTTGTTACTTGTGCTTTTAATCAAATCATCAACAATTTATCCAAAATACACTATCGCTGGGGGCAAAATGCCGACGTGGTGGTGCGTATGCCTACGGGTGCGGGCACAGGTGCAGGTCCTTTTCATTCACAAAGCAACGAAGCGTGGTTTTTCCATAGTCCGGGCTTAAAAATCGTATATCCGAGCAATCCTTACGATGCCAAAGGCTTATTGCTTTCGGCTTTAGCCGACCCCAATCCGGTGATGTTTTTTGAACATAAAGCCTTATATCGTAGCAAAGAATGTGTACAACATATTCCCGATGCGCCCTATACCGTGCCTATTGGCAAAGCGGCTTTGGTGAACGAAGGCGAAGATTTGAGCATCATCACTTATGGTATGGGCGTATGGTGGGCAAAGTCAGTTTTAGCAGAAAACGCCCATATCAAAGCAGATTTGATTGATTTGCGCACGCTCTCGCCTTTGGATACCGACACTATTTTTGCTTCGGTGAAAAAAACGGGCAAAGCGATCATTTTGCACGAAGACGCTTTGAGTGGCGGCATCGGCGGCGAAATTTCGGCGTTGCTGGCACAGCATTGTTTTGAATATTTAGATGCGCCCGTTGTGCGTTGCGCCGCCTTAGATACACCGATACCTTTTGCGGGTGGTTTGGAGCGCAATTATTTGCCTGCCGAACGGTTTAAACAAGATTTGTTAGATTTGTATGCGTTTTAGTTGAAAAACGACATCAAAAATCTAATTTTTCAATGAAAGAAAACACACCAAATAACAGCATGCACCCCATCAGAATATTTGTAACCGGCGGCACTTTTGATAAAGAATATAATTTTATCAGTGGCGAATTATATTTTAAAGATACCCACCTGCCCGAAATGTTTGAACGCGGACGCTGCACAGTGGACATCAACATACTGACACTGATGATGATAGACAGCACCGAAATGGGCGATGAAGAACGGCAGATTATTCGCTACAACTGCGAAAAATGCGACGAATCGCAAATTGTCATCACGCACGGCACCGACACTATGGTACAAACCGCCAAATTACTTGCTGCCGCCGCCATTCCCAAAACTATCGTACTTACCGGAGCTATGATTCCGTATCAATTCGGTAATTCATCTGACGGGTTCTTTAATCTCGGTGCGGCACTTGCCTTTGCACAAACACTGCCAGCCGGCGTATATATCGCCATGAATGGTCGCTATTTTGATTGGGATAAAGTACAAAAAAACCGTAAAACCGGATTTTTTGAATCCATCTAAACGGGAAATAATTTTTATTTATTAATATTTTATATTAATTTGGCACAAATATTGATATTTTTTTGTTGAACAATAGTAGAAAGTATTGGATTTTTGGTGTATAAATGCCGATGTATAAATTAAAAATTATTGTCTGCCCTGCATTTTACTCATTGCCTTTTCTACTTTCTCCGACAGGATAACGATTTTTTATTTTAACATTAAATAAAAACAAGCGGCTCTATGCTGATAGATATTGCTTTCTTTGTTGCATTGGCTTACGGTATTTACAGTGGTTGGCAAAAAGGTACTTTTGAAGCCATAGCGAGCCGTGCCAAAATGATAGTAGGTGCTATTGTTGCGCTCAACGTAAGCCCTTTTATCAATGATTTTGCCATAAAATCCAATTTTGTAAAGGCAGCCTACACCCCTTTTATTTCTTTTGTAATGGCTTTGGGATTGGTGATGTTGGGCTTTTCTTTGCTCAACCGCAGCACTGCCAACCTCAGCAAAGAAACCGGCGTAGAATTATCGCGCAAAAATGTGGGTGCAGGTCTGTGGGTATTTTTAATGGCGGCGATGTTCAGCTGGTTTGTCAATATTTTTCAAAAATCAGATGTTATTTCTCCGGCAATTACTGCCGAGTCCAATGTATATCCTTTTATTGAGCCTACCTACGATATTCTCAGCCACCGCGTGTTCAATGCGGTTCCGGCAGTAGGAGGAGTGGCACATTCTTTTCTTGCCGTCATCTCCGATGGTGCACGCATGTTAGGCGGCTCTGTTGCTGACGACAAAAGTATGCAAAGAATAGCAACTCCTTCGCAGAAAAAGCTACAAAATCCCGAGCAATTGAAAAAGAACAACACTCCCAAAAAATCCGCACCCAAAGTACGCAAGCGTTCCGGTGATGAGGATATATTGGAGCTGTAAAAATTATTTGCTGTTTATATTGTTATGCGTTTTTTATCGCCTTAAAACGTGTATCCCAGGGCAACGCCAAATCTGCCCACCGGAATAGGTATGCCGCTCACACTACCTGCCAAATGATCGCCGGAAACATCAACACTCATTGTTTTTAGAATAATATTGATTAAAAACAAACCCACTCGTGTAGCTTCTTCATTTTCCAAAATGTCTTTAATATTGTCATAGTCGGTGGGCAATAAATTAGGGTCTTGCAAAGATGCTTTCAAAGAGCCAAAACCAAAACCGCCGCCCGCAAAAATATCCACACTAAAGCCGCTTTCGTTTACAATCTGCCACCCCAAATCTACCCCCAACGCCACACTCGACAAACGCGCCGCCACCGACCCGCTAATAATATCCGACTGGCGTTCGTAATCATAAGGCACCGCCATAGACATACGGCTATAGCGCAAAAAAGGCTCTATATAAAATCCATTGGGTGCATCTTTTTGAGGATAAAAGCGCACATAAGGCGTAAAACTAAAAGCATCGGCTTTTATATCGCTGCCAAAACGATAATCGCGCTGGGCGGTAGCTTTTTCTAAAGAATTAATATCAAAATTTTTCGGAAAAGTATAATTGTACTGCAAACCCAAAGACCACGATTCCGCCACCGTCACCTCACCCGAAACCGCCAAAGTGCGCATCAACAAAGAAGGCACATTTGCTTTTATAGTAAAAT
>CXWK01003062.1_pt4 | contig 12019 bp, 7 predicted proteins | sample 590851 | NCBI WGS metagenome assembly CXWK01 (sample SAMEA3498364, study PRJEB10139) | wastewater metagenome | biome: wastewater treatment plant; material: activated sludge | place: Denmark | collected 2014-08-01
GGCCAGACGTGGACGGTCACGGCCGTCAAGAAGCTCGACGGCCGCCCCGTCCACTTCATTGCCGGCGACCTGCCCGCGGTCGGCACGGCCGTCACTGGCCGGCTGGACTGGTCGCGCCGCTACGCGCTCATGCGCACCCACACCGCCATGCACATTCTGTGCGGCGTCGTCTTCCGCGACTACGGCGCGCAGGTGACCGGTGGCAACATGGACCCGCTGGAGGGGCGCATGGACTTTGAGTTCGAGACGATGCGCGCCGAACTGGTGTCGGCCATCGAGGAGGCCATCAACGCGGAGGTCGCGGCGGCGCGGCCCGTCCGCGTGCGCATTCTGCCGCGCGAAGAAGCGTTCGCCATCCCCGACCTGATCCGCACCAAGATCAATCTGCTGCCCGAGGGCATCAGCCACGTGCGGACGGTCGAGCTAGAAGGGCTGGACTTGCAGGCCGACGGCGGCACCCACGTCGCCAACACCCGCGAAGTCGGCCGAATTCGAGTGGCCGATTACAAGAGCAAGGGCAAGATTAACAAGCGAATCTATCTGGAGGTCAGGGACTAGGTTCCAGGGGCCAGGTTCCAGGGGAAGAATGCTCTTCCCCTGGAACCTGGCCCCTGGAACCTGGCCCCTATTCCTACTATGCGCTTCATCATCCACGAACTCCCCTACGAACGCCCCCTGCTGGCCGGGCGGCTGCGCTATGAGCGCGACGGCCCAGGCGGGTCCTCCCGCCCGACCGGCGCGGTCGAGTCATGGCGGCTAAGCGAGGCCGTTGACGGCTATCGGTTCCTGCGCGTCGATCTGGACGCGCGCGAGGCGCCGTCGGGCCACTCGTGGCTCTATCACGTCACGCTGGGGCCGGACGGCCGCCCGGAGCAACTGAAGGCGCGCTTCTGGGTCGGTGGGCACGAGGCGGCCACGGCCGTTGTGCGCGAGGGCGAGGAGTGGATCGCCGCCCGCACGGTGGACGGCCGCGCCCATCAGGACGAGGCCCGCGGCGCGGCTTTCTGGTTCCCGGCCGCCGCCGGGCTGGCGCTGCTGCGCGGCTGCGCCAGCGAGTCGCGCGGCGTCACGCTGCTGATGGACACCACCGACGCGGCGCGCACGCTGGCCCTGGTGGCCACGCCGGTCGAGATCGCCCTCGGCGCGGCGGCGGAGGAGCGGGTGGGCGACGAGACGCTGGCCGCGCGGTCGCTGTCGGTGGTCTGGGGCAGCAGCCGGCGCATGGTCTGGATCGACGACGACGGCCGCCCGCTTCGCCTCTGGCGCGACGACGGCCTGACGGCCGTGGCCGAGCGGCTGGTACGATATGGATGAAGAAGAGGGAACCGCAGATTACACAGATTTCACAGATTGAATTCTGGAAATCTGTGAAATCTGTGCTTCCCCTTCTGATTAGGAGAATAGTAACATGGGCTTTAAGGACGTATCCAACAAGGTCAACTTTCCGGCCCTGGAGCAGGAGATGCTCGCCTTCTGGCGCGAGACGGGGGCCTTCGACGAACTGCGACGGCTGCGCGCCGAGACCGAGGCCGAGCATGGCATCTTCAGCTTCATCGACGGCCCCATCACGGCCAACAATCCGATGGCCGTCCACCACGCCTGGGGGCGCACGTACAAGGACCTCTACCAGCGCTACCACGCCATGCAGGGCAAGAACCTGCGCTGGCAAAACGGCTTCGACTGCCAGGGATTGCACGTCGAGGTGGAGGTCGAGAAGGAACTAGGCTTCACGTCGAAGCGCGACATCGAGGCGTTAGGCCTGGCGGAGTTCGTCAAGCTGTGCAAGGCGCGCGTCTTGCGCTTCGCCGCCGTGCAGACGGGACAGACGATCCGCCTGGGCAACTGGATGGATTGGAACGACCCGGCCGAACTGGAGCGGCTGAGCGAACTGCTGACCCAGGACCCGCAGCAGCAGGTCACCGTCGCAGGCCCGCGCGGGCCGGTGACGGGCACGGTGGAGCAGGTCGTCGCCCACCTGGGCATGCCCGAATTGGGCGGTTCCTATTTCACCTTCAGCGACGAGAACAACTATCAGATCTGGGGCTTCCTGAAGAAGTGCCACGACAACGGCTGGATCTACAAGGGGCACGACGTGATGCCCTGGTGCGGCCGCTGCGGCACGGGCCTCAGCCAGCACGAAATCATCACCGATGGCTACCGCGAAGTGGTGCACGACTCCGTCTTCGTCCGCTTCCCGCTCGTCGGGCGGCCCGACGAGGCGCTCCTGGTCTGGACGACGACGCCCTGGACGCTGACCAGCAACGTGGCCGCGGCCGTCGGCCCCGATCTCGATTACGTCCAGGTGAAGGCCGAAGACGGCTGGACGTACTATCTGGCCGAAGGGGCGATGAAGAACACCCTGACGGGCAAACACGACGAGGTCATCGGCCGCCTGAAGGGCGCGGACCTGGTCGGCTGGAGCTACACCGGCCCGTTCGACGATCTGCCCCAGGTTCGCGCCGCCTTCGCCGAGGCGGGCTACACCCATCGCGTCATCCCCTGGAAGGACGTCGGGGCGGCCGAAGGCACGGGCATCGTCCACATCGCCCCCGGTTGCGGCGAAGAGGACTTTGGGCTTAGCAAGGAGCACAACCTGCCCGTCGTCGCGCCCCTGGATGAGGACGGCGCTTACCTGCCCGGCTTCGACTGGCTGACCGGGCGCGAGGTGGTTGTCCGGAAGCCGTATATGGGCGTGGCGGAGGACATCTTCGCCAGCCTGCGCGAGCGGGGCTTCTTCTACCGCAAGCAAAAGTACAGCCATCGCTACCCGCATTGCTGGCGCTGCGGTTCGGAGCTGGTCTACCGGCTGGTGGACGAGTGGTTCATCAGCATGGGGCCGGTCTACGACAAGCCGCGCGAGGAACTGACGGCGGCCGAGAAGGCGGCCAGCCTGCGCTACCAGATCATGGATCGCGTCGACCGCATCAACTGGGTTCCCGGCTTCGGCTACGACCGCGAGATGGACTGGCTGCGCAACATGCACGACTGGATGATCAGCAAGAAGCGCTACTATGGTCTGGCGCTGCCCATCTGGGAGTGCGAGGTCTGCGGCGGGTTCACGTTGCTGGGCAGCAAGGAGGAGCTACAGGAGCGCGCCGTCGCCGGCTGGGAGGCGTTCGCGGGCCACACGCCGCATCGCCCCTACATCGATCAGGTGAAGGTCGCCTGCGAGCACTGCGGGGCGGAGACGAGCCGCATTGCCGACGTGGGCAACCCCTGGTTGGACGCGGGCATCGTCGCCTTTAGCACGCTCCACTACCGGCTCGATCGCCCTTACTGGGAGAAGTGGTACCCGGCCGACTGGATTTCGGAGAGCTTCCCCGGCCAGTATCGCAACTGGTTCTATAGCCTGCTGGCGCAGAGCACGGTGCTGGCCGAGGAGCCGCCCTTCCTGAACCTGTTCGGCTACGCTACGCTGTTCGCCGAGGACGGCCGCGAGATGCACAAGTCGTGGGGCAACGCCATCGAGTTCAACGAGGCGGCCGAGAAGATGGGCGCGGACACGATGCGCTGGCTCTACGCCAGTTCCAAGCCGGAGCAGAACCTGCCCTTTGGCTACCATCGCGGCGACGACACCCGGCGGCGCTTTCTGATCCCGCTCTGGAATGTCTACTCCTTCTTCGTCACCTATGCCAATGCCGACGGCTGGGAACCGGGCGGCAGGGGAACAGGGGAGCAGGGAAGCAGGGCAGAGGGGGCTTCCCCTGGAACCTGGAACCTGGAACCTGGAACCTCGCAGTTAGATCGCTGGATCGTGGCCAGACTGGACGAGACGACGCTCGACGTGCGCGCGGCGCTGGACGCCTGGGACGCGGAGCGGGCGACGGCCATGCTGGAGTTGCTGCTCGACGATCTGTCGAACTGGTACGTCCGCCGTTCGCGCCGCCGCTTCTGGAAGAGCGAGGCCGACGCCGACAAGACCGCCGCCTACGCCACGCTCTACCACGTCCTGGTCGAGTTCACAAAACTGCTGGCTCCATTCATCCCGTTCACAAGCGAGGCGATGTATCAGAACCTCGTGCGTTCGCTAGATTCCGACGCGCCGCAGAGTGTCCACCACTACTTCTACCCGCGGGCCGACGCGGCGGCGCTCGACCGGCGGCTGCTGAACAAGATGCGGCTGGTCATCGACGCGGCGGCGCTCGGCCGCTCGGCGCGCGGCTCGGCCGACGTCAAGCTGCGCCAACCGCTGGCGCAGGCCAAGGTCTTCGTCGGCTCCCAGCAGCAGCGAGCCGACCTGGAAGAGCTGGCCGACGTGCTGGCCGAGGAGATCAACGTCAAGGCGATCGAGATCGTCTCCGAAGTGGGCGAACTTGTCAGCTACAAGCTGATGCCCAACAATCGCACCCTGGGGCCGAAGCTGGGGCCGCTCTTCCCGGTGGCGCGCGCGGCTCTGGCCGGGCTAGACGCGGCGGCAGCGGCGACGACGCTCTTGGCCGGTCGGCCGCTGGAGTTGGCGGTCAATGGGCAGACGGTGGTGCTCAGCGGCGACGATGTGCTGGTGCAGACCGAGTCACGCGGCGGGCTGGCCGTGGCCAGCGACAAGGGCGTTACCGTGGCTGTCGATCCTCACCTGACGCCGGAGCTGGTGCAGGAAGGGTATGCCCGCGATCTGGTGCGGGCGGTCAACGCCATGCGCAAGGTCGCCGGGCTGGACATCTCCGACCGCATCGAACTGGCCTATACGGCCGAGGGCGACGTGGCCGCGGCGCTGGTCAACTTCGCCGACTTCATCCGCGCCGAAACGCTGACGACGCGGCTGACGCCCGACGCCCTCGACGGCGACGCCTTCCGCCAGCGCGTCGCCGTCGGCGAGACCCAGATCGACCTGGCCCTCCGTCGCGTCGGATAATAAGGGCGAACCACAGATTACACAGATTTCACAGATTCCTCTCCAGAAATCTGTGTAATCTGTGTAATCCGTGGGTCTTTCTTCTTAAGGCACGACAACCTCAACGGCGGCGGGGACGATCTGGATGTCGGACGGGGTCGTGCCGCACTCCTCGCCGTCGATCCATAGTCCCTGCGGCGGGTCGGCCTCGATGTGGATGTGCTTACCTTGCAGGAAGTGGACGGTCGCCTGCGCGTCGCCGCTGCGCACGACGACGCTCTTGAGGGCCTGCAACGTGAATGGGTCTTGCGTCAACAGCATGATGTCCAGCAGGCCGTCAGTGGGATCGATGGTCTGTAGGAGTGGTTCTTCGGCCGATTCGGGTTCGTCACCCTCATGCACCTTCACGTCCAGGAAAGTGCGCTCGATCCAATCCTGTAGCTTGGGCGAGCGCGAGTAGGCGACGTTGTTGACATAACACATAATGCCGGACTCCTCGATGAGTTGATCGTCCACGCGAATGCGGAACGCGGCCGGCGGGTGTTCCTTCAGGAAGCGTAGCCCGGAGATGGGGTAGGCTAGTATCCCCAGGCGATCCTTCAGTTCGCGCGAGGCGTGGTGGTCGTCGCCGATGCCGGTGTAGGCGCGCAGTAGGAAGTAGCGGCCGTTGATCTCGCCCACGTCCAGCCGCCGCCGCCCACCGCCGGTGGCCACCACCCGCAGGGCATCGGCCAGCTTGGGCGGCAGACCCAGCTCGGCGGCCACGGTATTGCCCGTGCCGCCCGGCAGAATGGCAATCGGCATCGTGGTGCCCATCAGTCCGTTGACGATCTCCATCAGCGTCCCGTCGCCGCCGTAGCTGGCGATTAGATCGCAGCCGGATTGGGCCGCCTGCCGCGCCAGTTCCGTCGCGTCGCCGGGGCCGTGGGTCACCATCGCCTCCCACTTGATGTCATACTCGGCGAAGACGTCGTTGATCGTATTCAGCACCGGCTCGTTGTTGCCGGCGGCGGGATTGATGATCACGGCTACGTTGCCAAAAGCGCTTGTCATGGACTTGAACCTCGATAACGGGGAGAGTTGTGGCTCATGTCGGTGGCAGTGACCTGGCGGCCGATAGCTCACCACTGAAGACGGTGTGTTCGCCGGTGGGCGCGCAGCCTTGAGGCCAGTGCGCTTCGAAGGCGACGATGCGCCGGCGGATGTACCAGATGTAGGGATCTGCCTGGCGGCGCTTCGTCTTGACGACGAGCATGGCCGCCTCGGCGCTGTAGCCCATTGCGATGAGGATCGAGCAGGCCATGGCCACGCTGCGGTGGCGGCCGCGGCTGCAATGGACGGCCACGGCCTGCCCGTCGCCGATGACCGGCAGCGCCGCGGCTACCCCGGCACACAGCTTGTCCAGCGGGATGGGGCGAAAGGGCGAGTCGTTGGCCGGCAGGTGGAGCAGGCGAAAGGGCGGCTGGTCCAGTTCCGGCGGCGGCACACGGTTGGTCATGCTGATGATCAGCCGCACGCCCAGTTCGCGCATGGCGGTGATGTTCTCGGCCGTGGGCCAGGCGGCGATGGACAGGTAGTCGGTAATGGGTGTTACGCTCATTTGCGGTCATCATAATGGGGGGGCGTGCCCCCCGTCAAAATACCGGAGGTACATCTTCTCTGGACTTCTTCGTATGTCGCACCTTCTGCGGTGCGTTGCGCGTTCTGGTGGGGCACGGAGGAAGGTGCAACGCACTTCGGAAAGTGCGATGCACCCGAACCCCGTGCGTCGCCCCTTCTGCGGTGCGTTGCACGTTCTAGTGGGGCGCGGAGGAAGGTGCATCGCACTTTCCGAAGTGCGATGCACCGGCTTCTGTGTGCGATGCCCTTATCGCCGTGCGCGGTGTGGCGTTTCGGCCGCGGGTTGGCTATCATAGGCCGCCATATGCGTCGAACGTTTGTTTCCATCCTGTTCCTGATCCTGTTCGCCGGCCTGGTCGCGGGAGCATGGGCCGACAGCCCGCCAATGGCCCAGACGGCCGAGCCGCTGGTCGTCGCCGAGCCGCCGGAGTCATGGCTGCCCAACGAGATCTCGGTGGCCGATCTGGAGCCGCTGGCCGCCGACGCCCCGCCGGCGGCCGACACGTGCAGCACGGCCACGCCGCTGTTCCTCTCGTTCAGCCAGACGGCCGACGGCAGCGGCACGCTGACCAACGCCTTCACCCACGAGGCAAGCGACCCCATCCCCGCCTGTACGTTCGGGAAGCCGAGCAACGCCCGTGGCTATCGCACCGCCTGGCACGTCCTGGTTCCCGGCAGCACCGGCGTCGTCACCATCAGCACCGAGGGCACCACCTACGACACCGTGCTGACCGTCTATGATGGCACATGCGCCGCCCTGCGCGCCCTCACCTGCGCCGACGACACGCTGGGCTTCCAGTCGAAGACGACTCTCCCGGTCGTTCGCGGCCGGACGTACTACATCCTGGTCGCCGACTACAACTTCGGCGCGCCGGCCACGGCCGACTTGCGCATCTCCGCGACGATGGCCCGCGGTGGCCAGCGCTGGCAGCAGGTCAGCAATCTGCCCCGCGGCGGCGTCAGCCGCCACGCCTTCGCCAGCCTCGGCCTGGATATGTTCGTCATCGGCGGACAGGAGCGCATCCAGGGCACGCCTGTGCTCAGCAACAAGCTGCTGCGCCACAACGTCGAGGCCAACCGCTGGACGGAGATGGCCGACATGCCGGGCTCCGGGCTGTCCAATACGACGGCCGCCCGCCTGGGGCTGAACATCTTCGTCCCCGGCGGCTTCAACGGCAACACCACCGCCTACTCCTTCACTCACCTCGTCTACAACATCGAAACCGACTTCTGGGCCGAGGCCGTGCCCATCCCGCCCGCACTGTTGCCCGGCGGCAAGACGTTCGGCTGGTCGGCGGCGGTCGCCGCTCCCGGCGAGACGTCCTACTACGTGACCGGCGGCACAACCAGTATCCCACCGTTCGCTACCAACACCGTCGTCATCAACAACACTTATCGCTTCACCCCCAGCACCAACCAGTGGGAAGCGTCGCGTCCGATGAACACCGCCCGCTATGCTCATACGGCGGCCTGGGTGGGCATCGCCAATCGCGGTTTGTGCGTCGCCGGTGGGCTGTCGACCGGTACCAACGACGCCGGCCAGCCGATCATCGTTCTGCTGACCGGCGGCGAGTGCTTCAACCCGGCCACTGGTACCGGCTGGCAGGCAACCGGGCCGATGAACTTCCCGCGCTACAACGCCGGCAGCGCTATCGGGCCGGACGGCCGCTGGTACGTTTTCGGCGGGGTGGATGCCGCCGGGCTGGGCGTGCCGGAAACGGAGGTCTATGACGCGGTCTCGAACACCTGGATCGTGTTGGGCAGCAACTACACGCTGGGCGGTCTGGCGACCGATCCGGGTATCGAGTGGCCGCGCGGCGCGTTCTGGCGCGAGAATCTCTACATCTACGGTGGCAATACGCCGCGCGAGCAGCGCGTGGTGTCGGCCGTGGATCGTCTCGCTCTCGGCGCCGGCTTCGTCTCCGCCGCCGGCCGTACTTATGTGCCCATCGCGCCCAAGGTTGGCAGTGGCGACTTCCTGTTCTGGTCTACCTATTTGCCGCTGAATACGTCTGTGACCGGCAACTTCGAGCGTTCCGATCAGTTCTTCAACCCGTACACCTTCGATTGGCCCGTCTTCGGCCGCGCCACGGTCCGTCTGCGCAACATCCCGAGCAATACGAACTACAACATCGCCGTCTATGACCACAACAAGGTGCTACTCGCCGAGGGCAACACGGCCGTCACCGGCAACAAAGAAGTGTCGTTAACACTCCTGCCGGGGAAATACTACGTCGTCGTCCAGCGCATCTTCCCCAAGGACTTACCGGATCGCCACGTTGTCTATGACCTCCGTGTGTCCACCCCATAACCAGGTATGAGCGCGCGCGTTTTACATTTCGCCGACGGAGCGCCGGCGGCGATGACACACCAGGGGCGAGTGCCATGAGCGTGCGCATCTTACACTTTGCCGACGCCCATATCGACATCGCCAACTACGGCCGCCACGACCCGGCAACCGGCCTGCCGCAGCGCGTCGTCGACTTCCTCAAGGCGCTCGATCAGATCATCGACGCCGCCATCGTCGAGCGGGTCGATCTGGTCATCTTTGCCGGCGACGCCTACAAGGACCGCAACCCGCAGCCGACCTTCCAGCGCGCCTGGGGCGAGCGCATGATGCGCCTGTCGCGGGCGGGCATCGCCACGCTGCTGCTGGTCGGCAACCACGACGTGGCCCCGGCCGAGAACCGGGCCAACACCCTGCAAGAGTTCGCCACCCTGTCGGTACCACACGTCTTCGTCGCCGACAACCTGAAGCTGTGGACGCCGGCCGAGCTGGGCGTGCCGGTGCAGGTGCTGGCCCTGCCCTGGGTCACGCGCAGTCGCTTTGGGGCCCGCCACGAGACGACCGGCATGACGCTGGAAGAGATCTACGGCGCCATGCTCGACCGTGTTCAGGAGGCGTTTGAGGAGACCCTGGCCAATGAGGTCGATCCACAGGTGCCGCTCATCCTGACCGCCCACGCCAGCGTTCTCGGCGCGCGGCTGGGCAGCGAACGCCAGATCATGCTCGGCCACGAGCTGGTGTTGAGCGAGGGCATGGTCACCAATCCGCGCTTCGACTACGTGGCGCTGGGCCACATCCACAAACATCAGGCGCTGCACGATCGGCCACCGGTGGTCTATGCCGGCTCCATCGAACGCATCGACTTCGGCGAGGCGAGCGAAGACAAAGGCTACGTGCTGGCCGAGGTGGAGCGCGGTCGGGCCACGTGGCGCTTTGTGCCCCTGGACACGCGCCGCTTTATCGACCTCTACATCAAGCCGGCCGACGCCGACACCTTCATGGACGAGATCATGGGCCGGCTGCCGCCGGCCGAGCGCCTGGCCGGGGCCATCTGCCGCCTGCAACTGGAGTTTGCCCAGGAGCACGAGGCGCTACTCGACGAGAAGCAGGTCCGCGACCACTTCGCCGAGGCGTTCGAGTTGCGCCTGCTCAAGCACCGCCTCGGCTCCGACAAGAGCCGCCTGCCGCCGGGTCTGGCCGTGGAGACGCTCAGCCCCTACGAGTTACTGACCTTCCACTGGCGGTCGAAGGGGCGCACCGACGCCGAGATCGACACTCTGCTGGCCGTGGCCCGCGAGGTGCTGTCGGCCGGCCAGGACGGCAGCGGGCCGGATTGAACGCCGTGCCCGCCCCTTACTCTAGGCCATGATTCCCCACACCCTGAGCCTGACCAACTTCCTGTCCTACCGCGACACGGCCGAACTCGACCTGCGCGGCGTGCATCTGGCCTGCATCTCCGGCCTCAACGGCGCCGGCAAGTCGAGCATCCTCGACGGCATCACCTGGGCCTTGTTCGGCAAGAGCCGCACGGCGTCGGACGACAACGTCATCAACCGCATCGCCGCCGGCAACGGCAAGGCGGCCGAGGTGTCGTTCGTCTTCGACCTGGAAGGGGCGGTCTACCGCGTCATCCGGCGCAAGGCCCTGGGCAAGACGCTCCAGCTTGAGTTGCAGGTGCGCGCCGAGGCCGACGACGGCCAGACGCGCTGGCGCACGCTGACCGAGTCGGGCGTCCGCGAGACGCAGCAGGCTATCGAGGGCCTGTTGCGCATGAAGTACGACGTCTTCACCAACGCCAGCTTTCTCTTGCAGGGCAAGGCCGACGAATTCACCACCAAGACGGCTAACCGGCGCAAGGAGATTCTGGCCGACATCCTGGGCGTCAATCGCTGGGACGACTACAAGGCGCTGGCCACCGACCGGCGCAAGGCGGCCGAGGCTGACGAGAAGGCGCTCGACCGGCGACTGGCCGACATCGACGCCGAATTGGCCCAGGAGGCCGAGCGCCGGCGCGAACTGGACTTGGCCGTGGCCCACGAGGCGGCCGTGTCGAGTCAACTGACGACCCAGGACGCGCTGGTGGGCCAACTGCGCCAGAAGCGCGCCCTGGCCGAGCAGCAGCAGGCGCTGCTGGCGCGGACGGCGGCCGAACTGGAGCAAACGCGCGGCGAGCTACAGCGCGTGGAGCGCGATGCCGCCCGCCGTCGCGCCGAACTGGAGGAGTTTCGCGCCCTCATCGACCGCGCCCCGATCATCGAGGCCGCCTTTGCCGCCTATCGGGCGGGCGAGGCTCAGGTGGCCGAGTGGCAGACTAGGGCCGAGCAGTACAACGCCCTGCAACGCGAGCGCCATCCGTTCGAAATGGCTATCTCCCAGGCCCACGCCCGCTTGGAGCAAAAACTCCAGGCGCTAGAGGGCCAGGAGAAAACGATCGCGGCCGCCGCCGCCAACCGCCAGGAGATCGCCGCGCAATTGGACGAACGGCGGGCGCGTCAGGCCACCCTGGCGACGCGCATCGCCGAACTGGCCGAGCAGGAGACCGCCTACCACAACGCCCGCGACCGTCTGCAAAAGCTGGACGGCCAGCGTAACCTGTGGTTGCAGGAGCGGGAGCAATTGCTGGCGCGCGCCGCCGACGCCGACCGCGCCCGCGCCCAGCGCGAGATGATCCTGGGCAGCCTCGATTCGACGCAGTCGGAGTTGACCAGGGCGCAGTCGGCGCTGGATGAGATCGATGCCCGCCAGCGACGACTGGCCCAGGTCCAGATCGATCTGGCCGGGCTGAAGGTCGAGTTGGCCACGCTGAAGAAAGAGGGTCAGGAACTCAATGAGCGCATCGAGCAGCTGGAGACGAAGACCGGCGGCGAGTGCCCGGTCTGCGGCCAGCCGCTGACCGAGGAACACCGGGAATCGACCTTACAGGAGGTGCAGGCCGAGCGCGACGCGCTGCGGGCGCGCTACGCCGAGGGCTTGGCGCGGCAACAGGCACTCAATGACGAGGACAAATCCCTGAGCACGCCGGTGCAGCGCCGGGCGCAACTGGAGCTGGAGCGCGACAATCAGCAGCGCAGGCTGGCTAACTACGAAGCTCAACTCGCCCATCTCGAAACGTCGGTGAGCGACTGGGAAGGCGGCGCGGGGCAGGCGCGGCTGGCCGAACTGACGGCCTGGCTGGGCCAGGATGAGCCGGTAGCGGCGCTCCGGGCGGAAATCGAAACGCTGAAGTCGGCCGCCGAGCAGGCCCGCCAGACGACCCGCGAACAACAGCTCCTCTCCGGCGA
>CXWK01030623.1_pt1 | contig 12013 bp, 7 predicted proteins | sample 590851 | NCBI WGS metagenome assembly CXWK01 (sample SAMEA3498364, study PRJEB10139) | wastewater metagenome | biome: wastewater treatment plant; material: activated sludge | place: Denmark | collected 2014-08-01
ACCGGCGGCCCGCGCCACACCGCCCCCTACGTCGCCGCCCCGCCCAGCCCCGGCCGGGCCAACACCTGCGCCGTCGACGCGCCTCCGGCCATCCTGGCCACCTGGCCCCTGCCCGACGCCGTCGCCGTGCCCCTCACAACCACCCTGCGCATCATCTTCAGCGAGCCGGTCGACGCCGACGCCGGGTGGGTGAGCCTGGCCTGCGACCCCGGCGGCGAGCAGGCGCTGGCCGAGCGCTGGGTTGAGTCCACGGCCGAACTGCTGCCAACAGCACCGCTGCCATCCGGTGCGACGTGCACGACCACCGTCCGCGCCGCAGCCCTCCACGACCACGACATCGCCGACCCGCCCGACAGCCCCGCCGCCGGCCACACCTGGCGCTTTGCCACCACCCCGCCGCCGCCGGTCGTGGCCGCCTTCGCCAGCAACAGCCCCGTTCTGGTGGGCGATCCTGTCGTCTTCCGCAACCTCAGCACCGGCCCCGGCCCGCTCGGCTTCAGCTGGGTCTTCGGCGACGGCACCGTCTCTACCGCCGCCGCCCCCACCCACCGCTACCCCGCCGCTGGACGCTACACCGTCACCCTGTCCGTCATTGGCCCCACCACAGCCACTGCCCGCGGCGAGGTCATTGTCGGCCCGCGCGTGCTCTTCCTGCCGCTCACCGGCGGCGGGTAGGGCCGGGGCCGGGGGAATGAATTCATCACCGACAGCACGGATCAGACGGATGAACATGGCCAGCGGCCGTGTCAACCCGCCCGATCCGCGTTGAATTCATGCGCTTGTCCCTCACTCTTTCGTGTTCGATCCTCCCAAATCTGTCATAATCGGTCTGCCCATCAACCACGGGCTGGAAACGACCGATGATCACCATTCGCCCTCTCGACCGCTTTGACCCCGACCGCTTCGCGCTGCTGGCCGCCGGCTATACCACCACCGAGCGCTACCGCGTCGAGTGCCGGGAGAGCGACGCGCAGACGAGCTTTACCCTGACGCTGGAAGCGTTGCCGCAGCCGGAGGTCCACACGTTTAACCCGCAAGAGGTGGACCACTACCAGACGCTGGTCGGCAACGGCTACTGCCTGGGGGCCTACGAAGGCGCGGCCTGGGTCGGCGTGGCCCTGGCCGAACCGCACCAGTGGAACAACACGCTCTGGGTGTGGGAGTTCCACGTCGACGCCGATTATCAGGGGCAGGGCGTGGGCCGGCGGCTGATGGAGGCGCTGGTCGGGCGGGCCGCGGCGGCGGGCCTACGGGCCATTGTGTGCGAGACGCAGAACAACAACGTGCCCGCCATCCGCTTCTACCGCGCCCTGCGCTTCTACCTGGCCGGCGTCGACGTGGCCCACTACACCAACGAAGACAGGCTGCCCGGTGGATCGGTGGCATTGTTTATGAAGAGGTCTATGACGGACAGTAAGCAGTAAGCAGAATTCAGGTGTCAGTTGTCAGTTACCAATCTCTAGTCCCTAGTCCTTAGTCCCTCATCACTAACCACTCCTCCGCCATGCGCCGCATCGCCCTCCTCTACCTCGCCCTGGCCCTGCTCTTCTTCAGCCACGTGCTGTTGCCGCCGCCGGGGCAGGTGCTGGGCGGCCACGACATGCTGGCCTACTACTACCACGCCTGGGACACGGTGCGCGATGGGCTGCGCCAGGGACGGCTGGTGCTCTGGGAGCCAGGCATCTTCGGCGGCTTCCCATTCCTGGCCCAGCCGCAGCAGAACACCTTCTACCCGCCCAACTGGGTCAATCTGGTTGTGCCGACGCGGGTGGGCGTAGCCCTGCACATGGTCTTCCACGTCTGGCTGGCCGGTTTCGGCATGTATCTCTACACCCGCGTCATGGGTGGGCGGCGGCTGCCGGGGGTGCTGGCCGGGCTGGGCTTTGCCTATGGCGGGCTGCTGGCCGGGCGGCTGTGGGCCGGGCACGCGCCTGTCTATGCCGTCTTCGTCTGGACGCCGCTGCTGCTGGCGGCCACGGCCTGGGCCGTTGACCGGCGCGGCTGGGCAGCGGCCGTCGTCGCCGGGCTGCCGTTCGGGCTGGCCGTGCTGGCCGGGCATGTGCCGTCCTTTCTCTACGTCGGGCTGATCTGGGCGGCGTTCGTCGGCTATCTGGCCCTGACCCGGCCGGGGCAGCGGGCGCGGGTGCTGGGCGTGGCCGGCGTCGCGGCCGTGGCTGGGCTGGGGCTGGCGGCGGCGCAACTGGTGCCCTTTCTGCAATTCACCCTGGCCTCCGGCCGCGTGGCCTCGGCCGACTACGCCTTCGCCACCGACTACAGCCTGCCCCCGGCCCACCTCATCACCCTGCTCGTGCCTGAGTTCTTCGGCGAACCGCTGCGCGTCGGCTACTGGAGCGTGCCCACGTTCGAGGAGCTGACCTACTACGCGGGCATTGTCGCCGTGCTGGGCATCCTCCTGGCCCTGCGGCGGCCGACGCGCCTGACGTGGTTCTACGTCCTGCTGGCCGTGGTCGGGCTGGCGCTGGCCCTGGGGCGCTATGGTGTGCTCTACGAGCTGGCCTATCGCTATTTGCCGCCCTTCCGGCTGGTGCGCGCGCCGGGTCGAGCCGCTTTCCTCTACCTGTTCGCCGCCTCGGCCTTGCTGGCCCACGCCCTCAGCCAGTGGCGCGACTTGCCCCCGGCCGAGCGCCGCCGCGCCCTGCTGCCCTACNNCGGCGCGCTGGCTGTGACACTTGTCGCCGCCCTGGCCGCCACCGGCGCGGTCTTCGTGGCCGTCCATCCCACCGACACCAGCGGCCGCCTCTGGCACCAGATTGGCGGTTATTCGGTGGCGTTGGCCGGGGTGATTGTTGGTGGGGCGCTGGTGTGGGGTTACTTGATGACCGCCGACGGCCGGCCGCAAACAGACGACAGACCTCAGACCACGGACCACGGCCGGCGGATGGACGCCAGACGACAGACCACAGACCACGTCCAAACTGACCTACTGACCACTGACCCACTGAATACTGACCCACCCCTGGCTCGGCGGCCGTCCGTTGGCGGTCGGCGGTCGTCCGTCCTTCCCCTCGCCCTCATGGCCCTCATCCTCGCCGACACCTGGTTCTTCGCCTACAAGATGGCCCGGCTGGAACCGACGGCCCCCGACCCGGTGTGGACCGACGCCGTGGCCGCCGTCGCCACGTCTGACGTCGGCCCCATCGACGGCCGCGTCCTGCCCTGGGGCGTGCCCCTGTTCAGCCAGAACGGCGCGCTGCAAGTCGGCTGGCCCAGCGTCTTCGGCTACGACTCGCTGGAGCCGGCGGCCCACATCGCCCTGGCCGCGTCCGTGCCCGACCCACGCTCGACCGCCTATGACATCCTGGGGGCGTCGCACGTGCTGGCCGGGGGACCGCTGGATGAGTTCACCGAGGGGGAACGGCCGCTGACGCTGGTAGGGCAGCAAGGCGCCGCCTGGGTCTATCGGCGGGCGCGGGTCTTGCCCATCGCCCGGCTGGTCTATGCCGTCGAGGTCATCCCCGACCCGGCGGCGGCCATCGCCCGCGTCCACCAGCCTGGGTTCGACCCGGCGCAGACGGCCATCCTGAGCGCCGGCGCCGGTTGCCAGCTGGCCGCATCGCCCACGCCGGGCACAGCCGAGGTGCTGGCCCATGAGCCAACCCGCTGGCTGATTCGCACCCGCAGTGAAACGGCCGGGCTGCACATCCTGGCCGAGAACGCCTACCCCGGCTGGCGGGCGACCATCGACGGCCGCCCGGCGGCGGTGCTGACGGCCTACACCAGCGTGCGCGCCGTCTGTGTCCCGGCCGGGGAGCATTTGGTCGAATGGACGTTCGCGCCGCGCGTCTACTGGCTGGGCGCGGCCCTGTCCGTGGCGGCGCTGCTGCTGGGGCTGGGCGCGCTGTCGTCCGTCGTCCGTCGTCCGTCGTCCCCCCCCGGCCACACCCCATCCACTACCACCAATCCCTCCGGCACCACCAGACACTCGGCCGACGGGTTGCGGAAGACCACTTCGCCGCACAGGCGCACGCCGCCGCCGAAGACAAACGCTCCGTCGACGGTTAGCCGCCGGCAGCCGCGCAACGACGGCGCGCCGGCCGGGAACGCCCGGTCCAGTTCATTGACGAAGCGATAGTGCGCCTCGTCCAGCGCCACCGTCGGCGGCACGCCCGCGCGCTCCGGGGCCAGTACGACGCGGAAATCGGCCGTCAACTGATAGGCATCGGACCGCACCGCCAGCAGGTCGTCGGTCTTCTTAACCGGCGCGAACCGTGCGCGCGGCACGCGAATAGCCTCCGCCCCGGCGAAGACAGCGATGGCCGACCCCATGGCCGTCTCCAGTTGATAGACAGCCGGTGAGTCAGGGTCGCGCGGGTCCACCGTCTTGCGGTTGCGAATCATGGGCAGGTCAAGCTGGTAGCCGCGGGTCACCAGCGTCTCGCGCAGCGCCGGCAGGTACAGCCAGAGGTTGTTGGTGTTGAAGTAGCGATGCCGGCCGATGTCCTGGAACGCCGCCAGGTCGCCGGCCGGGCACTGGGCGATCTCGCGCAGCAGCAGTTGGCCGTCCGGTCGTCGCGCCAGATGGCCGCCCTTGCGGTCGGCCGCCGTCCGGTCGGCCACCTCCATCAGAAATGGCAGCCGCCGCTCGACCATGTGTCCCAGGATACTCACGTCGAGCACCGCCCCCAGGTTGTCGGCATTAGAGACGAAAGCGTACTGATATCCGGCAGCCAGCAGCCGGTCGAGCGTGCCGCTGGTCACCAGGGCCATATACAGGTCGCCGTGGCCGGGCGGGCACCACTCCAGCTCGCGGTCGTCCGGCCAGCTTACCGGGCGGAAGTCAGCCGTCACTTTGGGCTGTTTGTGCTGCTGGAACGACGGGGGAATGGCCCCACCCGACCCCACAGCCAATTGCGGATAGCCGGCCAGCAGCGCCAGCGATTCCGCCTCGGTGGCGAAGCTGTTCATCAGCAGCAGCGGCGCGCCAATACCGGCCGCCTGCCGGGCAATGATGTCAAGGAAGGTCAGATCGTCCTTTACGACCAGCAGCGACTTCGGCCCGGTCAGGCCCATGCTCGTGCCCAGGCCGCCGTTGAGCTTGATGATGACCGCCCGGCCGAGCGCAGCGCGGCCCACGTCGGCCAGTCGCGACGGGAGCTGCTCGGCGTCGTCCAGCGCGCCGACCGGCCGCAGGTCGCCCTCGGCGATCAGGCCATCCTCGCCCCGCCGCAGCTTATCATAGTAGTGGGCAAAGTGGTCTATGAACAGGTCAGGCAGGCCCTCGGCGCGCATGGCCTCGGCCACGGCGTCAAACGGCGCCGGATACGATCTCATAGCGAACTCCTGGCCGGCAGCAACGTCGATTCGCCCCCGGCCGTCACCTAGCATCAGTGGATACTCTGCTTTCTACATCCCTGGGCTTACTACACCTCTTAAGCGCGACGGTCTGACAGAATGAATTCAACTAGCTCTGCCGCCGCGGCCGCAGCAACAGCAGCGCCGCCAGGCCAAACCCAGCCAGCACCAGCACCACCCACACCACAACCTCCGCCACGNNCGCGCAGCGCCGTGGGGCAATCGGCACCCCCGGCAAAGGCCGTCACCAGCTCCCGCAACGCCGCGTCGCCGTAATTGGCAGCGATAAAACCCACCAGCGCCTCGCTCTGCGCCAGGGCCAGGTCGGTGTCGAGCGCCGCCCCGGCGCACAGCTCGTCCACCGGCAGCGTGGCGTCGTTCGACAACGCGCCGCGCAGCGCGTCGTCGAGAATCACGTCCGGCACGCCGCGCACCTGCCCGCCGATCCCCCGGCCCAACCACGGCGGCACATTATAGGCGAACTGCCCCAGCGCCTGATACAGGAGCAGGTCGACCAGCCCCCGCGACAGCTCGCGACGCAACTCCGTCTCGGCCGTGGCCGGGTTCACCACCGTTGCCAGCACCACCCCCAGGTCAGGGTACGTCCGCCCCGGCTCAAACTCGCGCCCGGCCAGCCGCAGCGCCGCGACGATGTCGCCCGTGGACGGGTACAGGTAAATGTCGAACGGCAGGATCTGCTCGATGGGCACAAAGCGGCCGATCTCTGGCAACATCGCCAGCGTCAGGTCGCGCGCCTGCTCGCCGGGGACCGCGCCCTCGCCCGTCCAGTGGATGCGGATGCTGCCCCCGCCGCGCTCGTCGGTCTCGATCATCTGGCTCCAGTTGAACTGGTCATCGACGTAGCTGATGATCTGTTCCGGCACCAGCAACGTGTCGTCGGCGCGCTCGATCTCCCACCAGTACGTAATGGCGCTGAACGGCGGCAGACGGGTCTGCGTCAGGTCGAGGGCATAGGACACGTCGATGATCGGCCCTTCGGGCACGTCGAGGGCGACCGAGAAGGAGTCGGGTGACGTGCCCATGCGGAAGAAGAGCGTAATCGACCGCACCGGGCCGATATCGGCCGCGTTCAGGTGGAAGCGCATCGTCTGGCCGTAGACGTAGTCGGCCGTGGAACGGACGACGCCGGTCTGCTCCTGGGTCATGCCGCGCCCAACCGCCACGGCCAGCAGCAGAGCCACGCAAACGAGGGCGATGCGCGCGGCGCGCGCGGGCAAACGGCTCATAGTCCCAGCAGGGTAATCGTCGCGGCAATGGTCAACGGACTGATCAGGGTTGCGAAGACTACTATACGCGCCACGGCCGACGTGGGCAAGCCGAACTCCGCGGCCAGGATGAGGCAGAAGACGGCCGGCGGCATACTGGCCTCGATGATCATGCTACTCCGGCCCAGGCCCGACAGCCCCAGCGCCGCGGCCACCACCACGCCCATCAGCGGCCCACCCACCAGCCGCAGTCCCACCGCGGGCCAGACGTAACCCGTCGTCTCGCCGCGGCGCATGTCGGCGATCTGCGCCCCCAGGATGAGTAACATGATCGGGATGGCCCCGCTCCCGGCGATGGTGACGCCGCGCAGCAGCGGCTCCGGCATGGGCAGGCGCAGGCCATAGACCAGCAGCGCCAGCAGCGCGGCATAGACCGCCGGCAGCCGCGCCATCCGCCGCAGCGATTCGCGCCACGTCAGCCGGCCCATCGAGGCGATAAACACGCCCAGAGTGTAGAAGATAAGCGTGCTGACCACGAAGTAGACCACGCCGCGGGCGATGCCGTCGTCGCCGTAGCGCAATTGCAGCAGCGTCAGGCCATAGTTGCCGCCGTTGGCGAACATGGCCACGATGAGCAGGGCCGTCATGTCGGCCCGGCCCAGTCGCAACAGCCGGGCCAGCCCCAGCGCCAGCCCGCCTATTGCCATGATACTGACCAGGGCGAAGAGCGACAGTTCCAGCAGCTCATCGCCCGGCAACCGGCTGTTGACCAGGGAGGAGAAGACGAGGCAAGGGCTGAGAATATTGAAGACGACGCTGTTAAGCGTGCTCAGGTGTATCTCGAAGCGCCGCCGCAACAGGTAGCCGAACGACGCCACAAGGGCGATGGGCAGGATATTCTGCGTCAGGACGCCGAGGAAGACGCTCAATTGGCCCGCAGGTTGATCAGGTCGTCGTCATCGTCTTCGTCAATGGCGAGGAGGTCGAACCCGCCGCCCAGCCAATCCATCTCTTCCAGGGCATCATCGATGGCGTCGTAAAGTTCTTCAAAGTCAGGGTCGTCGGCCGCCCGTTGCAGCAGCCCGGCCGCGCGCTCGCCGCCGATCTGACCCAGGGCATAAACGGCCGCCAGAGCCACTTCCAGTTCTTCATCGACCAGCAGTTGCTCCAGGCTGTCAAGCGAGTCACTGCTGCCGACGCCGCCGGCAGCGCGGGCCGCCTCGGCGCGGAAGTCGGCCGACGGGCTGCCCATCTCGTCTTCGAGCGTGCTCACCCAGCGCGTATCGGCCGATACGCCCATGGCAAAGAGGGCGCTCAGTTGCAAGTCGTTGTCCCCTTCGTCATAGGCGTCGCGAATCAGGTCGGGGACGCGCGGGTGGTCAGACGAAGCTACCGCCTCCAGCGCAGCGCGCTTCACTTCCGGCGCGACGGCCGGCCGTTCATACTCGGCCAGCAGGGCTTCAACAATAGGCGCGGCTACGGCGTGCTCCACCTCGCCCCACTCGGCCATCAGCACGTAGTGGGCCAGAGCGCGCGCCGCCGCCGTCCGCACGCTGACGACGGGGTCGGTTTGCAGCAGCTTGATGACCGGCGGCACGAGGCGCGCCTCGGTGGCGTCCCAGATGCCGTCCAGCGCCGCCTCGCGCACGGCGGCGTGGTGGTCGTCGAAAAAGTGAAGGAATAAGGGCACAAAATCGACGACGAAGTTCTCTTCGCTGATGTCGGCCATGTGCCGGGCCACGGCTATCCGCCGCTCGTCGCCGAGTTGCGCCCATTCGCGCCGGAACAGGGCCAGTTCGTCAGCCGACAGATCCGACAAGCGGTAAACCAGATACACCGGCACGTCGGTCTCGCCGAAGAGCGTTGCCAGCACGGCCGGGAAAGGAAGATCGGTTTGATTACTCATGACAGAACTCTATAAGGATGAAGGATGAAAAGCATCATCCTTCATCCCTGGATTTTATGGCATCGGCACCAGGGGGTTAACAATATCCTGCACAATCAAGAACGCCATCAGCGCCAGCAGCATCAGCATCCCGATCAGATGCACCATCCCCTCGCGCTCCGGCTCAATGCGCCGGCCACGCACGGCCTCGATCAACACGAAAAGGATACGGCCGCCATCCAGCGCCGGGATGGGCAGCAAATTCGTCAGCCCCAGGGCGACGCTGATGAATCCGGCCATGATGAGCAGCCGATAAGGCGTACCCGTATCGAGCGAGTTTTGCAGCGACAGCCCGGCGATCTGGCTGATGCCGACGATGCTGACCGGCCGCGCCTCCTGCGGCGTGATCTCGCCGCTTCGCAGCATGGCCGGCAGCCGGGCGTAGATGGTCAAATACTCCCACATCATGCGCGCCGATTCGCCGGCGGCTTCCAGAGGGCCAATGCCCAGCCGCGGCCCGTCGCCCATGCCGATGCCCAGCGCCCCCTGGGTGGCGGCGTCATACTCGTCGGGCAGCCGCGGCCGCACGTTCAGTGTCAGCTCTGCCTCGCCGCGCCGCACGACGACGTCAATGGGCGTCCCTGCATTCTCCAGCACGGTGTTGATCAGCACGCTCGATGTGCGCACGTCCTGACCGTCGACGTTCACGATGACGTCGCCCAGCTGGAACCCGGCCGTAGCTGCCGGCGAGCCTGCCTCAACGTTGCTGATCGCGACCGAGGGCGTGAACAGCACGGCCAGCCAGAACAGGAAGATGGCCGAGATGAAGTTGGCTCCGGCCCCGGCGGCCAGCACGAACACGCGTGCCCGCTTCGACGCGCTGGCCAGCCCACCGGACACGCCGGGGTCGTCCTCGCCCGCCGGGCGCACGAAGCCGCCCACCGGAATCCAGTTGAGCGAGTAGATCGTGCCGTTGCGCTCGGCCAGCTTCACCGCCCGCGGCGGCAGGCCAAAACCGAACTCCTCGACGCGAATCTTGCTCAGCTTCGCCGCCCAGAAGTGGCCCAGTTCATGGATGATGACAATGGGCGTCAGGACAAGCAGAAATGCGCCCACGCTCCACAGGATGCCGGAAATGCTCATAATTGTTACCTCAGGCTCGCCGACCAGCGCAACCGTAGCCGGACCCGGCGGCGAACACGATGTGATTATATGCTCAAGACGTTCTGTCGCAAGCCGCCTGTTCCCCATCTCAGACCCCTCTCAACTAGGGTTCCATACTTCTTCACGCCCCGCTGCTTGACACCGCTCCGGCCAACCGCTATGCTATCGGCCGAACAAACGAATATCGGACGGTGGCCCTGCTCCGGCCCGCCGTCCGAGGGGCGAGATAGCGCATGAGCCGAAGAAGGGACTAGTCACTAACCACTAGTCACTAGCCCCTTCTTCGGCTGACGAGGTGGAGGTTCCCCGCGGCGACGCGGGGCTAAGTCGGGCGTGGCCCGGCGAAAATCGACAGATCAGCGGATGCCTCCCAGGGTTGACCACTCTCTGAGCCTTGGCCCCTTCAACTGAGTCCGGCGGGAACGCGGCTGCGGGCAACCGGCCGACAAGCCGCCGGGCGCGTGGTCTGAGCTTCCGAAGGGGCGTCCCCGGCCACATGGCCAGCTTCACGCATGGGAACGCCGAAGCAATTAGAAATTACGAATCAGGAATTAGGAATTCAGAGGGAACGCCGGGAGCAGGCCCCTCTTGATTCCTAATTCCTGATTCGTAATTCCTGATTCAGTTGGAGGTTGGATCAATGTGTGGAATCGTCGGTTACATCGGGCCGCGCCAGGCCCCAGCAGTGGTGTTGCAGGGTTTGAAGCGTCTGGAATATCGCGGCTATGACTCGGCCGGGATCGCCGTCATCGACAACGGCACGCTCGACGTGCGCCGCGACGTGGGCAAGCTGGCGAACCTGGAGGCCCTGCTCCGCGAGTCGCCCCTCAGCGGCCACCGGGCCATCGGCCACACCCGCTGGGCCACCCACGGCGCGCCCAGCCGCCGCAACGCCCACCCCCACGTCAGCATGAACGGCCGCGTCGTACTGGTCCACAACGGCATCGTCGAGAACTTCAAGACCCTGCGCGAGGAACTGGACGCCGAGGGTGTTGCCTTCCGCTCAGAGACGGACACTGAAGTCATCGTCCAGCTTGTCGAGCGCTATATGGCCGGCGGCCTGTCGCTCGAACAGGCCACGCGGCAGACGCTGGCTCATCTGGAAGGGGCCAACGCCATCGTGCTGATGAGCCTCGACCAGCCCGACGAGCTGGTCTGTGCCCGCATCGGCAACGCCGGCGGCATCACCCTGGGGATTGGCGAGGGCGAGATGTTCATCGCCTCCGACATCCCGGCCATCCTGGAGCACACGCGCCGTATGGTGTTCCTGGAGAGTCGTCAAATGGCCGTGCTGAACGCCGGCGGTTATCGCGTGACTGACCTGGACGGCCGCCCGGCCCCGGCGCAGGTGCACACCATCGCCTGGGACCCGGTCAGCGCCGTGAAGGGCGAGTACAAGCACTTCATGCAGAAGGAGATCTTTGAGCAGCCGCGGGCTATCATCGACACCCTGGGCGGCCGGGTCGACTTCGAGCGCGGCTGCGTCGCCTTGCCGGAGATGAATCTGACGCCGGAGGTGGTGGCCCGCATCGACAAGCTGATCATCATCGCCTGTGGCACGAGCTACTACGCCGGGCTGGTGGGCAAATACATGATCGAGACCCTGGCCCGGCTGCCGGTGGAAGTCGAATACGCCTCGGAGTTTCGCTACTACAACCCGATCATCGACGAGCGCACAGCCGTCCTGTCCATCACCCAGAGCGGCGAGACGGCCGACACACTGGCCGCGGCCGAACAGGCCCGCGCCCAGGGGGCCACGCTGTGGGCCATCGTCAACGCCATCGGCAGCCAGACGATGCGCCTGGCCGACGGCCACATCGCCATGCACGCCGGGCCAGAGATCGGCGTCGCCAGCACCAAGGCGTTCACCGCCTCACTGACCGACCTCTATCTACTGGCCTGCGCTCTGGGCGACCTGCGCGGCACGCTGCCACCCACGGAACTGCGCCAACGTGTCGACGACGTTGCCCATCTCCCCGCGCTGGTCGGCCGCGCCCTGGAACACGACGCGACCTATCAGGCCCTGGCCGAGCGCTTTCACCGGGCGGGCAACTTCCTCTTCCTGGGCCGGGGCATCAACTACCCTATTGCTCTGGAAGGGGCGCTGAAACTGAAAGAGATCAGCTACATCCACGCCGAGGGCTACCCGGCGGGCGAGATGAAACATGGGCCGATTGCCCTGATCGATGAGTCGATGCCCGTGCTGGCCATCGTCACGAAGGACGCGCTCTACGACAAGATGATCAGCCAGGTGCAGCAGGCGCGGGCGCGCGGCGGCGTGGTCATCGCCCTGGCGACGGAGGGCGACGAGGCCATCCGCGACGAGACCGACCACGTGATCTACGTACCCGCCGCGCCACCCCTGCTGGCCCCCATCGTCAACGTCGTGCCGCTGCAACTGCTCAGCTACCACATCGCCGTCCGC
>CXWK01010293.1_pt1 | contig 12012 bp, 12 predicted proteins | sample 590851 | NCBI WGS metagenome assembly CXWK01 (sample SAMEA3498364, study PRJEB10139) | wastewater metagenome | biome: wastewater treatment plant; material: activated sludge | place: Denmark | collected 2014-08-01
GCGGCGGCGCCTGCGGCGAGGCCCAGGCCGCAATGATCGGATCAATCAAGCGCCAGGCCTGCTCGATTTCGTCGCTGCGGGTGAACAGCGAGGCGTCGCCGGCCAGGGCATCGAGCAGCAGGCGCTCATACGCGTCCGGCAGCGGACCGTTGCCAAACGAGGAGCGAAAATAGAACTCCATGTCCACGGGACGCGTTTCCTGCACGGAGTCCGGCACCTTGGCCTCGAAGCGCAGGTGCATGCCTTCGTTGGGCTGCAAGCTGATCGGGAGCAGGTTGGAGTGCAGCACGCGTTCCGCCGGAAAATTGAACATGAGATGCGGCGGCCGCTGGAACTGAATAATGATCTCCGACACTTTCTCTGGCAGCACCTTGCCCGAACGCAGGTAGAACGGCACGCCCTGCCAACGCCAGTTGTCAATGTACAACTGGAGCGCAGCGTACGTGGGCGTCTGCGAGGCGCGGGCCACACCTGGCGCGTCGCGGTAGGTGCGGTATTGGCCGCGCACCGTGCGGCTGGCCACGTTCTCGCGCGAGATCGGCCGCACGGCAGCCAGCACCTTCACCTTCTCGTTGCGCACGGCATCCGCGTTGAACGAAGCCGGCGGTTCCATCCCAATCAGCGTTAGTAGCTGCAGCAGATGGTTCTGGAACATGTCGCGCAGCACACCAGCCTCGTCATAGTAGCCGGCCCGATGCCCCACATCCACGCTTTCGGCCACTGTGATTTGCACGTTGTCAATGTAGTTGCGGTTCCACAGCGGCTCAAAGATGGTGTTGGCGAAACGGAAGAAAAGGATGTTCTGCGCTGTCTCTTTGCCCAGGTAATGATCAATGCGGTAGACCTGCTCCTCACGAAAGACCGAGTGCAGCACATCATTCAACTGTTTGGCTGAAGCCAGGTCATGACCAAAGGGTTTCTCGATGACAATGCGCCGCCAGGCGTCGGTCTCTTCGGCCATGTGAATGGCGCCCAGGTGCGTGACCGCAGGGATGTAATACTCTGGCGCGGTTGCCAGGTAGTAAAGGCGGTTTGCAGGTCCACCCTCAAGCTCGTTCAGGGCCTGGTTCAGGGTCGCATAATCGGCCTCGCTGTCAAGATTGCCCTGGCAGTACGACACGCTGGCCACGAAGCTCTGCCAGGTTCCCTCATCATAGGCCTCAGGCTCGTAGCTGTGCATGCCTTCCAGCAGATGCGCCCGAAAATCATCGTCGTTCCACGGACGGCGGGCGAAGCCGACAATGCGCAGACCAGCGGGCAGCCGCGTTTTGCGGAACTGGCTGTAGAGCGCCGGAATCAACTTGCGCTCAGTCAAGTCACCGGAGGCGCCAAAGATCACGAGCGTCGTGGGCAGCGAATTGTTCATAGATAGAGCCTCTATTTTATTTCATGACGGAAATCTTCAGCGCGCGGCGCCGTTGCCAGGCAGTAACGGCTGCTGCTTCCAGCGGCGAAAGAGCTGCAAAAGCTCATCCCTGGCGGACGGCTCCAGGGAAGCCTCCGTCAGTCTGCCCAACACCTGAATCGTGCGCTGCATCTGCGCCAGGTAAGCCGTACAATGACGACATATCGCTAAATGGGCTTGAAAGCGCGCCTGGTCAGACGGCGACAGCGCGCCTTCCAAATAGTCAGTCACCAGTTCAACCAATTCCTGACAGGTCAATTCATGGGCGGCCATGGCCAGTGTCTTCAACTTCGATCCCCCCTCGTTCCTCCCAGGTATTGCTCCAGCGCGTGACGGGCTTTGGAACGGGCGCGATGGAGCAGCACACGTTGATTGGTCTCACTGAGGTTCAACGCGTTACAGACTTCATCGGCGCTCCATCCTTCGATGTCACGCAAGGAGATCACCTGGCGCTGCTGTGGAGGCAGCTGGTCAATGGCCTGGAGAAGGACAGCGCGCAGCTCTTGGGATAGAAAGCGTTCTTCAGGAATTTCGTCCCACGTGCGCGGCGGCTGCAGCCAGTGACCGGGCCAGCGCGCGTGGGACGCAGGCAGAAAGCGCTCCGGCTCGACCGCAGGATCATCGGCCTCACTGTCGGTAAACGCAAAATTGGAGAAGGGAATGGAACGGTGCTCACGCTGGCCGCGGGTCTGCGCGCGGTTCATCAAGATACGGAAGAGCCAGGTCTTCAGCGACGACCGCCCNNTGAAGCGTTGAATCCCTTGCAGCACGCCGAGCCAGGTTTCCTGCACCACTTCCTCGGCGACTGCACGACTGGAAACGTACAGGAGCGCCGTCCGTATCAGGGCGTTGTGGTAGTGATCGAGCAGGTAGCTGAAAGCCGCTTCGTCGCCGGCGCGCAAGGCCTCGACAAGCTGCATATCATTGATGAAATCAGGCATTCAGCCCTCAGCTCTGTGAACCCGTGTGGGCGCATTGTCACATCAAACGACCACCGGGCGCCGCGGTCAAACGCAGCACCGGGCGGTCGCTTGATTTGCAGGCTATGGTTCCTAGCGGCGAACGGCCATGCGTCCCATGACCCACTTGGCGGCCAGGATGAAAACGAGCGCGCCAATGAAAGTCTGAATGACATAGACACCGTAGAGCGACAACCCCCACTGGCCCAGGACCAGCTGGCCGATGATCCCGCCGATGAAACCAACCACAATGTTGCCCAACCAGCCGTAGGGCAGCTGGGTCTTCGAGATCATTTCAACGACAGCCACAATCACGATGGTGACAAGCAGTGCACCAATCCAACCACACAACATAAGGATCCCTCCTCTCGCGCGCAGGTCTACAGGGGTTAGGAAAGGCGGGCCGCGAGGCCCACAACGCCAAGCAGGAGCGGAATGGCGAGCGCCATGCCGCCGCAGCCGATGCAACCCTTCTTGGCCATCACTTCATTGGGCGCGTAGTAGCGCTTCTTCGGGGCTTGATCGTCGGCCGGGGCCTGTGCGGTGAGCGGCGGCGACGCAGGCACTGAACTCACGGGCCGCTCCGGCTGTGCGGGCACAGCGGCCGGCTGCTGCGGCTGATCATCGGCACCGCTGCGCGAGCCAAAGGCTCCGCCCAAATCACCGGCGTCGCCGGATGATTGAGCCGACGACTTCTCGCGTGAGCCAAACTGATCACGCAAACTGTTGTTGTCAGGCATAGCATTTTTCTCCTTCGTGCATATGATCTATTCCGGCTTCTTTACTCAGACAAGCCAGAACCCAATGACTCACACAAAGGCACAGAGACGCAAACCAATTCCTTCGTGTCTTTGTGGCTTTGCGTGAGAATTTCTTGCATTCGTGGCAGATAACTGCCCTAGACAGCCGCGCCCACGCAAGTATGTGATTATTATAGGACATGCCATCACAAAAAGCAAGCGATATGATGATAAAATGATAAACGCTCGCTACACCGGCTCAATGCAGACCGGGCTGTCGTTGGTTGGCGAATTGACGGCGCGCGAGACGGCGTACAGATTCATCGCGTCGGCCGGATACGACACCAGCAGCGGCGCCAGGTCGGCAGGCGCTTGCGGTTCAGGGTCAAGCCAGCGCTCGTAGGCATCCGGCGCCAAGATGACGGGCATGCGATCGTGCAGCGCTGCGACCAGGCTGTTCGGCCCGGTGGTGATGATGGTGCACGTAGGCAACGCCACACCGTCGGGAGTCTGCCAGACTTCCCAGAGGCCGGCCAAGGCAAACGGCTGGCCTGAACGCAGATGGATGAAAAATGGGGTCTTGCCGCCGCCGTCCTTGCGCCACTCGTAAAAACCGTCGGCCAGGATCAGACAGCGCCGCTTGCGCAGGGCGGTGCGAAAAGAGGGCTTCTCGGCCAGGGTTTCGGCGCGCGCGTTGATCATGCGGCTGCCGATGCTCGGGTCTTTGGCCCACGAAGGAATCAGACCCCATTGAAACAACTCCAGCCGGCGCTCGGTGTGGTTGGCGATAACCGCCACCGCTTGCGTGGGCGCGATATTGTAGCGCGGGGCCAGGTTGACGGGAACCGCGGGCAGGTCGAATTCAGCCTGAATCGTTTCTGGAGATGCGAAAAGAGTAAAACGTCCGCACATGGCATACTCCTGGGGGAAAGTTTTGGAGAAGTCGGGTTTCTTGCAGAAACCCGCGGCTCCTGGGATTGTACGACGGTTTGACGGAGATGGCAAGACGTGCGTTTGGACCGAGCCGCATTCCAGCAGTTCCCTAGTGTGGAAATGGCCCTGTATGGCTGCCCATTCGGTTTTTGACTACAGTTGGCGTTCCTGGTCGCTTTCGATCATGATTGACAGCGGTAGTTTGCTCTGCTAGAATTCGGCAGCGGTCATTTGCGTAGTAGATGAAAGGAACCAGACCATGAGTGAACGCATTGCCATCGTGATGAGTGGGGGTGGGTCGAAGGGCGCGTTTCAGGTGGGCGCGCTCAAGCGGATATACGAAGCCGGCATTCGGCCTCAGATCGTCTGCGGCACCTCGGTCGGCGCGCTGAACGGCGCCAAGCTGGCCGAAGGCACACCAACGGTGATCCAGGAGTTGGAAGGGTTGTGGCGTTCGCTGCAGAAAAACGCCGATGTCCTGACCTGGAGCCCAACCTTCCAGGATTTATGCAAGTCGCTGGGACGTTTGGCGCATCGGGAGGTCAATGATCTGGATGACTTGCAAGCGCTGCAAGGCGCGCTGGAACAGGCCTTGATTCGGCGCCTGGCGATTTTGATCGGCACGGGGGTGGCGGCGCCGGGGATTTTTGGCGCGCTGCTGCAAGTGATTCAGCTGCTCGGGCTGCGCCGCCGCGTGGTGGATGTCGTGCAGGCGTTCAGCGGCGCCCTGGGGGGTGAATCGCTCTTTGTCACTGATCCCCTCAAAGCCAAAATCTTGCAGTACCTGGATGTCAGCAAGGTCGTTACCTCTGGCATTGAGCTGCGCGTGACCGGCGTGGATTTTCAGACCGGCGAGCTGGTGCTCATGGATCAGAATCATCCCGATCTCACGGAAGCAATCCTGGCTTCCAGCGTGCAGCCGGTGTTCATGGAGCCGCGTCATCCGTTGGCGGCGGCGCGTGATCACCAGGTGTATGACGGCGGCGTGCGGGAGATCACGCCCTTGCAGGCCGCGGCCGACCTGGGCGCAGACCATGTCTACATGATCCTGGCCGGTTCGCTGAAAACACCGCAGGTGGGACCGATCAAGGGCATCTTCCCCATCATCATGCGCACGATTGATATTTTCACCAGCGAGATTGCACGCAACGACATCCACATTCAGCAGGAAGTCAACCGTCTGGCTGCGTTGGGACGCGACATCGAAGAGGCAATGCCGCCCACGCGCGACGTGGATGATCCAGTCATGCGCGGCGTGCGCACCCTGCAAGAACGCCCTGTCCTCAACCGTCAGCCAGTCAACTTGACCGTCATTGAGCCAACGTTCGATCCCTTCGATGGTTCACTCGACTTTGACCCAGTCAAAATCGCGCAGAGCATTGCGCACGGCTATGAACTAACGGGCCAAATTCTGGGGAATGGTACGTCGTAAGACAGAGCGGACAGCCAGATCAGCCTGACAGGGCGGCGTATTATGAGGGGCGCATGAGCCACGCGCCCCTTTTGTGTTGGCTGATGCGAAGCGTTAGCGGCGCCAGGCCATCTTCTCAAAAAACCACACCGGCAGCACATCGGCATCGGTGACCTTGCGCAGGTTGGCGCCGGTGGGGCGCACCGCGTAGATGGCCCATTTGCCCTCGCGATCCGAGCGGAAGGCAATCCAACCGCCATCGGGCGACCAGATGGGCAGGCCGTCGCTCGTCGGGTTGTCGGTCAGGCGCACTTTATTGCTGCCGTCCATGTTGACCACGTAAATCTCGAAATTGCCATCGTCCTTGGAGATGTAAGCCAGGCGCTTGCCGTCGGGACTCCAGGCCGGCTGGCCGTCGCTGCCGCCAGTGGTGACCCGCTGCTGCGCGCCGGTATCGGCGTCGGTCAGGTAAATGCCGCACGCGCCGCCGTTGCACGCGCGATGCGCAATCCAGTTGCTCTTAGGCGACCAGGCCGGATATTCGCCGTTGATCAGGCGGCGTAAGCCGCTGCCGTCAGCATTGAGGATGTACACATCCCTGCCGTCGCCTGCGCTCAGGCGGCTGCCATCCGGCGACCATGACGGGTAAGCGCCGCCGAGTATGACGAGGCGCTCGCCGGTGTAGTCGGCGTTCATCACCCAGATGCCTGTGCCTGTTGCGCCGCCGATGGGCGGCCACAGGTAATAGGCCACTTGCTTGTAGTTCGTCGAGTAGGCTACTTCCGTGCGCCAGTCGAACAGCTTGCGCGCCTGGGCCTTGCCGAAGTTGTATTCCCACAACTCCCAGCGCCCTGCGCTCATGTTTGCCACCGAGTAGAGCAAAACTCCGCTGGGCGATCCGCCGCCGGCGGCGGCCGGGTTGGGCGTCGCAGTGGGCGGCGGCGGCGGAATGTCCTTCACCACGGTAATGTCAGCAACGGCGCCTTCGGTCGTGACTGACTTGGCTTGCACCCAGGCCTTGTCCTTTTTTGCGCCGACGCAGCAGATTTGCCACCAGGTGCCATCAGCCGTCTTGCCAACGATTTCAAACTTCTCTCCGCCTTTGGCGGCAAGAAGCGCTGGGTAGGCTGTGCCTGGGCCGCTGCGCAAATTCAAGCCCTTGGCCCCAATCACCGCCTGCGGCGGCGCTGGTGTGGCCGTGGGCGTTGCGGTGGGTGGAACAGGCGTCGCCGTGGGTGGAATCGGGGTAGGAGTTGGTGGAATGGGTGTCGGTGTCGGCGGAACGGGCGTCGCCGTAGGCGGCGCTGGCGTGTCCGTCGGCGGGACCGGGGTATCGGTGGGCGAGACTGGCGTATCCGTCGGCGCCAGCGTAGGCGGCGCCACGGGCGCGGATGGGCACGCAGTCAACACGATAGTCAAGAGGAGAAGGACACAAACAACGAGCGACCTGCGTAACATACTGAACCTCCAATGGCAGAATGACAGGGTTAATGGCCGTCGGGCCATCACTCCGTTGGAGCGCTATGGTCGCCACAGGAGAGGACGGGTCACCTGTAGGGGCCGGATAGCGGGGTCCATCCTGGGTCAGGTGCAGGGGGCTGCACGGGTTTTTCTAACTCAATAGTACATCGCCGCCATGAAAACAAGATGAACACCAGGCATGGTCAGCATGACGATTTGTTCATGCGAACGATGCGGGCGTCGGCAGATTTGCCGAGCTTGCCGGGTCTCTTTATCAACGATTTCTGAAAGATCCGCGGTAAGCATGGGAAGAAAGGAGGTTCGTAGTCCAGATTAGAATACCTTACGCCATTCAAAGCCCTGGTACGCTTCGGTGAAGCCCAGGCTGTCATACAAGCGATTCGCGGGGATCATGTCGCCGGTGTCTACGGTCACCGAGCGCGCGCCCAACGCGCGCAGGCGGTGCAAGCCCGTCAGCATGAGCGCCTGGGCCAGGCCCCTGCGTTGGTGATCGGGATGCGTGCATACCGGCTCGAAGATGCCGCGCTGGTTGGTTTCGTCGTAGGGAATGCCGACATACGCGGCAAACGCGCCGTCTGGCGCTTCGGCGACCAGGTCGAGCTCAGGCCGGAAGCATGGGGCCAATCGTGCAAACATATGGTACTCCGCGGCGTTGTGAAAATCACGCCGGAACGCCGCGTTGAGCAGATCGGCCATGCGCTGGCAATCGGCCATGTCTGCCGGCCGCGTGGCGCGCAACTTGTAGCCCGCGGCCAGAACCGGCTGCGGCAGCGGCTGTGCACCCAGGCGCATATGGCGCAGCATGCCATAGTAGGGCGTCTTCGTGTAACCGCGCGCCTGCAGAAGCCGCTGCCGGTGAGCATCGTACTCCAGCACATAGAAGGCAAGCTGGTGTTGGCCGTCGCGGACGGGCGCTGCCAGGTGATCCTCGGCCCACTCGATCATGGTCTCTTCGATGTGGCGATAGTCAGGATGCACCTGCAGATAGGCATCTCCCACGCCCTCCGGGTTGACAGCGCCGACAAGTTCGCCCTGCTCATTTTCCCATAAGCAAGCCCGCGCCGCCCATTCGGGCGCCCAGGCTCCACGCGGGTTGTAGAAATACTGACCGTCCCAGCGCCGCACATCCCAGTTGAGGCCCATCGGCGTCAACGGCGCAGTTTCGACCAGGAACTGACGCACGCGCCAGAAGTCCGCTTGCCAGGCATCCTCATGGCCCTGCAGCGGCCGCGCAGTGATCTGCTGCGTTGACTGAGTCATAGATCGTGTTTTCCTTTCCGCCTTTGGCTCTCCGGTGATGTGGCCCGCGCGCCCTTCGCCCTGAACAGGCAGGTTGAATCGTTTTCCACTGCCCTACGAGTACGGGTTCCCGCTCCTTCACGGCCGACCAGATGCGCAAGGCGGCGCGGACCGGCCGCGGGCTGGGAAGGCAAGCTCAGGCTAACAGCGATACCAGCGGCGAAGCAGACGATAGATGAAACCGCCGCGTCCTCGCCATCGGTCGCACTTCACCTGGATATCTTCATTACTAGGACCGAAGATGACGCTGTCCTGGTTGTCCCTGCCCACAACGGCATAGAGACGATAGCCTGCCGCAGCGCGCCGGCCACGGCCAGATAGACGTCGCGCTGCTGCTGTTTGGCAGCGGTCAGGGTGGCAACACCACGGACAGAGACAATATTGAACGGCAGGCGTTCACCCTCAGCGCCTTCGGCCCAGGCGATTAGTTCGGCGACGGGCTTGAGGTCGGGTTTTGTGCGCTGAAGTTTGCTTACATCGGTAGAAGCGTTTGGCGCCACCACGTTCAGTTGGTCAAAGACTGCATTCTGGCTGATGGTTTCGCCCACCACCAGCAGGGTGTAGCCCACTTTGTCCTTACTCCGCCCCAGCCAGAGCACGACCGGCGCATCGCTTGGGATCGTAGTGCGCAAATCATCAACCGAGTTGTACAAAAACACGCCGTCAGCAGCAGCGCTGATTGGAAATTCGACGCGGACTTCCGGCGCGTAAAGCCCAAACTCATGGCTGAGTTCCAGGCTAACCGTCGCACGCCTGGNNCCTGTCTTCTTGCGGCAGGCAGAGGGTCTGACCGACCCGCAGCCAGTAGGGCGAGTGCAGGCGATTGATCTGGGCGAGCGCCTGCACGCTGACGCCTTTGGCGCGGGCGATGGCGGAAAGCGTGTCGCCTGGTTGAACCGTATAGACCGCGGCGCAGCCTCCAGCCTGGGTGGAGGCGGGGAAGGTCAGAACCAGCCACGCCAGCGTAACGAGCGCCGCAGCAAGCAGGAGGCGAGTAAAGATCGAACGAACTGACGCAGGCATAGAAGTATCCTCCCGTAAGAAGCGCCTCAGGGCAAAGCCGTCATTGTGGCCGTGAAGGCGCCGGCTCCCCGCACGAGCACGCCATAGTAGCCGGGCGCCAGAGGCGCGTTCGAAGTGACGCGGGTGTTGCCATTGGCTGGAGTGGTGTCCTGCTGGCGCACGTTCAGTTCCAACGACCAAAGCACCAGCGCCTGACTTGACGGGCTGCTGAGCTCAATCTGCACGGTGCTCCTGGTCAACAAGTAGAAGGGGAGCACGCAGGCATCGGGCGGAACCGGCATAGGCGGCAGGGGTATGGTAATAACGGCGGGTTGCGTGGGCTGGACGCGCGGAATGTCCGCCAAGGCCACGGGTTGCTGGGTGTCCTGCGGGCTAAAGGCGGCCCCATTATGTTCCCACAGGCCGTGCAGGACACTGCCAGCTCTCAAGCCGCCGTTCGTCTTGGCGAGCGCGGTCAATGCGGCCTGTGCCGGCAGATCGCCGGGCAATTTCTGCCATGCCCACCCGCCATTTGTCTTGTCGCCAACGAAGACGCCCGTGGTGGCGCCGACGCAGAGGCGCAGAGGCGGCCCGGCAATCACGGCCAAGCTGAGGATGGCGCCATGGTCAAATTGACCTGGCGCGGCCACCTGGGACTGCGTGATATTGTCTCCCGCATCCAGTTCACATTGCCACAGCCCGACCGTGCCCGTGCCGACGAACACTTCTTTCTCATGCGCGGCGACGCAGAGAACGAAGTCTGTCCATTCGTGCTGCAACTCCACGTTGAGCCAGCCAGTATCGGTGGCGGGTCTGCGCACTTGCAGGGCGGTGAGACCTGCCACATAATAAACCTCTTGACCGGCGGCGTCCAGACCAACGTCAACGTCGAGCGCCAGGTCGGAATAGGGTGTGGAAGGCGAGGCTGCGGACGGATTGGCCTCCACCCAGGCCAGCAGTGGGTTTGCCGTGTCGGCCATCCATAAGCCGTGTGTTGTAGCTGCGAAAATCTTGCCATTGCGTGCGGCCAAAGCCAGTGGCCGCGCTCTATTTGGCAGCTCTCCGGCCTCTTCCCAGGATACTGAGCCATTCTGGTTCGTCTTGCGGCGATATACGCCGGCCGCCGTAGCAGCGTAAATGGTCGCGCCGTCGGCCAGCAGATCGGTGACGCCGGGCAAGGGGTGACCGACCTCATCGGCTTCTGCGGTCCAGACGCCATTGGCCGCCAGGCGATTGACGCCATCGGCCGTGCCCACAAGCCAGTCCGTACCGACTTGCGCCAGCGCCTGGACGCGCGGTTCGGCGACCAGGCCGCGAGAGGCAAACAAAGGCCGCAGGGCGTCGCTCAGGTAGGTGTCTGTTCGCCGCGCGGCGGCCTCGATGAAGCCCTCGGCAACGGCCTCGAAACTGGTCACCGTACCAACGGCGTGCACGTAGGCTTCCAAGGCCATTTGGTCAATGCGTGCGCTCAAGTCGCCGCCCAAGAGTTGGCGCACGTCCCACAAGGTGCGCGCCCACACCATGCCCGCGTCGTAGACGGCGAGGCCGCTGATGCGCGGTTGAGGGAAAAGCCAGGGCGCCGCCATGAGGTCTTCGCCCACCTTGCTGGCTTGATGATCGAGCGTCCACCGGTCTTGCCAATCCGCGGCGCGATAGGCGGCCGCGGCCCAGGGTTCAGGCGGGGTCAGGACTTGGCCGACACCCTCGGCGCGCGCAAAGTAGTTGGCATAGCCCTCGAGCAGCGAACGAGCGAAAGGCGGGACCTCAGGCTGGTTGGCATACGGCTCGGGGTTGAGCTGCCACATCAGGCCGTGGGTTACTTCGTGATACACCAACTCTGGGTCGTGCGCTGGCTCGAAAACCGGCTTGACGGCGCCATCCGGCAGCGTGACCCGCAGACCGTTGGCTCCCTGCTGACTCTGGAAGGTGATCAGTCGGGTGGCCGGGTTGAAGCCCATCTCCAGGTCAGGGCCGGGCAGATTGACGACAGCCGTGAGCCGCCGCGCAGCATCGTGCAGGCGACCGGCGTCCGCGCCAAGCTGGATGAAGTGGGCGCGCAGACGATCGCCGTGGATCGCAACGTTGGAGGCGTCGAAGCGCGGGCCTGTGGTATCAGCAATGGGCCAATTGATGGGCGTATGCTGACCGTTGGCCTGACGCTGAGCGAGATCCATGAAATCTGTGCACGGGTTGGCAGTCAGATTTTGGCTGATACTGGGGCTCCTGCCGGCCGCCGCTTCAGCCGATGATCCATAAGCCCTGGCATGGCAAGTCAAGTTGCGGGGTAAGCCGAGCGGTTCGCCGCGGACGGCGTCAATAAAGAGACTCCAGGTGATGGCGTCGTCGGGCGAGGTGAGCCAGATTTCGTAGGCCAGGCGGAAATCGCTGCGGAAGGGTAGGATGACGAGCGTAGANNNGCCTGAGCCGCCCATGCTGGGGATTGAGGCAGTTGTAGATCGTCAGCCCAACGTTTCATCTCAGCCAGAGCGTTGTCTTCTGCTATGTTTTCCGGTTGCGGAACGCCGAGATCTAGTCCAGCGGGCACAGGTAGATAGGTGCAGGTCAGTGAAGCGCGATGGTCATCCTGCGCGGTATGAACGGTAATCTGTGCGCCGTAGACAGGCAGGTTCTGGTGCATCTGCTGATGGCGCACATGATAGCTTGGTTGTTGGGGAGTGATGAGGGCAGGGGCCGCTGCCTTGCCCAAGGTACGCGCGCGGCGGAGGCGTTGGGCGGCGGCGTATTCGCCGTCGAGCGGCTGGTAAAGCGCCACAATGTCCA
>CXWK01025515.1_pt1 | contig 12011 bp, 5 predicted proteins | sample 590851 | NCBI WGS metagenome assembly CXWK01 (sample SAMEA3498364, study PRJEB10139) | wastewater metagenome | biome: wastewater treatment plant; material: activated sludge | place: Denmark | collected 2014-08-01
CACCGTGGTGGAGGTGACCACCTCGCCCAGGTGCAGGTAGCGGTCGATCTCGAACTCGGAGTTGGAGGCCAGCGTGGCTGTGTAGCCCGAGGCGTCGAGCACGGCGAGTACGCCACCATCCCCCGTGGACTCGACCGGCGAACCGCCCCGCTCGCCGATGCCCCGGATGAGCGGGGTGGCCATGGTCCAGGTCTGGAGCATGAGGGGCGGGGCCACGATCTGGCCGTGGCGGGAGGCGNNGTGCCGGATCATGGGCTGGTTGACCGGGTCGGGGGCGACGGCCACCCCGGTGCCGGAGCCCACGGGCCAGCCGATGTAGGCCTCGAGCTGCTCTCGGAGCGTGGGGTCGGGTGCGGACACGGCGTGAACGTCTAGCACGACCACCGCCGAGCGCGTTTCACCGCTGACCTACGGTGTCGCCTGGGAGGTGATCGTGGACTGCGGTGGGTGCGGTGCGCAGAACCGGGACGACGCTGCCTTCTGCGCAACCTGCGGCGGGACCCTGAGCGTGCGGTGCGCCTCGTGCGCCCGGGAGCTGGCCGCGGACGCCCGGTTCTGTGACGGCTGCGGCACGCCGGTCCCCGCGGCCGGTCCCACACCGGCGGCGGTGCGCAAGACGGTCACCGCCATGTTCTGTGATCTGGGGGGCTCGACCGGGTTTGGGGAGCGGGTCGACGCCGAGTCCGCCCGGTCCGTCATCGGTGACTACCACGCGATGCTCCAGGCGGAGGTCGACGCCTACGGCGGAACCCTGGCCAAGTTCATCGGCGACGGGATGCTGGCCTACTTCGGGATCCCCGAGGTGGCCGAGGACGATGCCGAGCGGGCGGTGGCGGCCGCGGCGGCCATGCAGCGCCGCTTCGGCGCCTTCGCCACCGAGGTGGCCGCCCACCACGGTGAGACCCTGACGTTCCGCATCGGGGTGAACTCGGGCGAGGTCGTCATCGGCGAGGGTGATGCCGATGTCGTCGGCGACGCCCTGAACGTGGCGGCCCGTCTGGAGAAGGCCTGCGCGCCCGGGCGGGTTCTGGTCGGGGAGGCCACGTGGCGCCTCACCCGGGGGACCTACGGCTTCGAGCCACTGGGGGCCGTCGAGGTGGCCGGACGGACCGAGCCGGTGTCGGCCTACGTCCTGGTCGACGAGACCCGCGATCGGACCGAGGCGGCGACACCGTTCGTGGGGCGCGACGGGGAGCTGGCCCGGCTCCGGTCGGCGCTCGACGGCGCCGTCGCCGACCGCTCGGCCCGCTTCGTCACCGTGATCGGCCCGCCCGGCGTGGGCAAGACCCGGCTGTCCCGGGAGCTGGAGCACTCGGTGGCGGGGGAGGCCACGGTCCTGCACACGGCCTGCGAGCGCTCCGGGGCCGCCACCTTCGCGCCACTGGTCGACCTGATCCGGCCCACCATCGGGTTGGTCGACGGCCTCGATGACGAGGCCACCCGGGCCAAGCTGGCGGAGATCGTCCCTCCCGACGAGCCAGCCCGCGAGCGAGATCGCATCGTCGACGGCCTCGCCGGCATCGTCGGCGTGGGCGAGGCCCGGTCCACCGAGGAGACGTTCTGGGCCGTGCGCCGACTGATCGAGTCGCTGGCTGCGACCCGACCCGTGGTCCTGGTCATCGACGACATCCAGTGGGCCGAGTCCCTGCTCCTCGACCTGCTCGAGCACCTGGCGGAGTGGGTCACCGACGCCGCCGTCCTGGTCATCGGCCTGGCCCGCCCGGAACTGCGGGACCTCCGTCCGGCCATGGCCGAGCCGGGCCGCCGCATGGCCGACGTGGTCGTCCTCGACGGTCTCGATGCCGATGCCACCGCCCTCCTGGCGACCCGGATGCTGGGGGGTGACGGCCTGCCCCCCGAACTGCTCGCCCGGCTGCCCGCCTCGACCGACGGCAACCCGCTGTTCGTCCGGGAGCTGGTGCGGATGCTGGTCGACGAGGAGATCATCCGGCGCGACGGCGACACCTGGCGCCTGACCGTCGACGTCGAGGCCGTCGAGGTGCCGCCCACGATCCGGTCCCTGCTGGCCGCTCGCATCGAGCGGCTCCCGGTCGCCGAGCGCACGGTGCTGGAGCGGGCCTCGGTGATCGGGGCGGACTTCACCCTCGACGGCCTCCGCGCCCTGATCGATGACCCGGCCGCGGTCGAGGGTCACCTGGAGCGGCTGAGGCGACGGGACCTGGTCGAACCGACCGGCTCGTACTGGGGCGACGATCCCCAGTTCCGCTTCCACCACGTGCTCATCCGGGATGCCGTCTACGGGCGACTGCTGAAGGAGACCCGGGCCGACCTCCACGAGCGCATCGGCGACTGGACCGAGACCGCCGCGGCCCGCGTCGTCGGCGAGTACGGGCCGGCGGTGGCCCACCACTTCGAGCTGGCCCACGCCTACCTGGGCCAGCTCGGTGCCCTCGACGACCACGGCCGGACCCTGGGCCGTCGGGCGGCCGAGCTGCTGACCTCGGCGTCCGAGCGCGCGCTGGAGCGCGACGACATCGTCGCCGCGGGCACGCTGGCGATTCGGGCGCTGGCCTGTCTTGACGACGCGGACCGCGGGGCACGGGCCGAGCTCCTGCTCCTGGCCTGTGAAGCGGTTCTGGCCTCGGGCGACCTGGCCCCGGCGGCCCGGCTCGTCGACGAGCTCGCCCTCCTCGGGGCCGACGACGACCGGCTGGCGGCCTGGGCCGACACCTACCGGGCCCAGCTGATCGACCTGACCGATCCCGGCCGCCTGGACGAGGCCGAGACCCTGGCCGTCGCCGCGGCCGACTGGTTCGTAGCGCTGGGTGACGGCTCGGGCCAGGCCAAGGCGCACCTCGTCCGGGCCGGGCTGATGGCGCGTCGGGGCCAGGTGGCCGAGAGCGAGGCCGAGCTGGACCTGGCTCTGGGTGCGGCGCGGGAGGCTGGTGACCAACGCCGCCTGGTTGCCGTGCTGGGGGTCGCCCCAGCGGCCGCCCTGTGGGGCCCGAGTCCGGTGGCCCGGGCGGGGGGCCGCTGCCTCGACGTCATCCGCCTGCTGCGCATCACGGCCGCCTCACCTGCGGTCGAGGCCACCTCCACCCGGCATCAGGCCGTGCTGGAGGCCCTACGAGGGCGGTTCGACACGGCCCGCTCACTGCTCGCCTCGGCCCGGGCGACGGTCGAAGAGCTGGGGCTGCATCGGGACCTGATGGAGGTCGAGCTCTTCACCGGACTCGTGGCGTTGCTGGCCCAAGATCCCGCCGCGGCCGAAGGCCCCCTCCGGATCGCCCACGTCGGCCTGGCCGACATGGGCGTCGGCGCCGATGCCGCGCTGGCGTCGGCTCACTTGGCCCGGGCGCTCCTGGTCCAGGGCCGCACGGAGGAGGCCGAGGCGCTAGCCGCTGGGGCCGCCGGGTCGGCCGGTCAGGGGCTCAAGGCCGCGATCGCCTGGCGGTCGGTGCAGGCCCGGTTGCGGGCCGCAGCCGGTGATGCCGAGGGCGCCGTCGCCATGGCCGAGGAAGCGGTCGCGCTCGCCCGGGACACGGACCTGCTCCTCGACCACGCCGATGCCTGGACGGCCCTCGCCGATGTCCGCGCCATAGGGGGGGACGGGCCTGGAGCGACAGCGGCCCGGGTGGAGGCCGACCGGCTGTACGGCCTCAAGGGTTCGACGGTGCACTTGGTGGGGCCGGCATCGGTCGATGATGCAGCGGGCCCGCCCGAGCGCGATCCGTCGTCGGCCGACGGGGTCGAGAACATGGCGTCCCGGCGCACACGCGACATCGTTGCCCGGTGGATGGCCGACGGGCCGGAGGCGGTCCGGGACCTCGTCACTGAACAGGTGCTGTGGGAGGACCGGCGTCCTGGCCTCGGTGCGGTCGCCGAAGGCCGTGACGCGCGGATCGAGGGCCTTCGTGCTGTCACCGAGCTCCTGGGTGAGTCGCCCTATGAGGTCTTCGACGTCGTGGCGCAACGTGGAGAGCGGCTCACCCTGATGCGGGAGGGAGTCATCGGTGACTACGTGGTCGTGAACCTCGGACTGGCCGAGTACGACTATGCAGGACTCCAGTGCCGGTTGACGTTGTTCGACGCCGACGACCTGCCCGCCGCGATGGCTGAACTGGAGGCCCGCTACATGGCGGGCGAGGGCGCGGCGCCCGAAGGACCCGCCGAGAACCGCGGTGGCAGGGTGTCTGACCCACCCGAGGAGAACCTCGCCGTGCGGTCGGTCCGGGCCGGCCTCCGCCGTTCGCAGGCCGAGGGACCGGAGGCGATCCGAGATCTGTTCGCCGACGACGTGGTGATCGAGGACCGACGGGCCGGCGTCTCGTCGTCGGGGGTGGGCCCCGACCTCCTGATGGCGAACGTGCAGGCGATCGCCGACCTCATGCCCGAGGGGCACACGTTCGAGATCTTCGAGGTCGTGGCCCAGCGCGGCGAGCGCCTGGCACTGGTACGGCTGGGCGTACGGGGCGACATCATCACCGTCGAGGCCTTGGGCATCGTCGGGCTCGACGAGGAGGGGCGCCAGTCCCACCGGATCCAGTTCGATGCGGATGACCTTGCCGCCGCGCTGGAGGAGCTGGACGCCCTGTACCTCGCGGGCGAAGGGGCAGCGCACGCCCGGGTGCTGGCGGTCCAGCGCGCCTGGATCGCCGCGTCGGTGGCCCGGGACTGGGACGCGGTGACGGCCCTGTTCTCCCCGGAGTTCCAGGTGCTCGATCATCGCGCGCTCGGGTTCGGGGCCCTGGCCCGGGAGGAGTGGGTGCAGCACTCCCGCTCCCGCTTCGACCTCGCCGAGGACGTCGTCATGTGGTGCCCCTGGTTCCAGGTCGACGGGCCGGTCATCTCGATGGCGATTGTCGGAGGGGGCACCGGTCCTGGCGGTACCGAGGTCGAGTGGACGTCCCGAGGAGTCCTCGTCACCGATCTCGAGCGAGGCGTGTGGACCAGTGGCGACGTGTACGCCGGCGACGATGCGGCCGGCGCCGAGGCCCGGTTCGAGGAACTGACCGCGGCAGGCCCGGCCGAGAGCCGAGCCTCGCTCCAAATCCGGGAGATGGTGCGCCGCTGGATGGAGGAGGGTCCCGAAGCAGTCCGCGACCTCGTGGCCGACGACTACCACTGGGAGGACCGGCGGCCGGGGCTCACTGCGGTCGTCGACGGCGCCGAGGCGTTCACCGAGAGCCTGAAGGCGGCGACCAGCATCCTGGTGAGCGGGACGTCGTTCCGGTACCTGGGGGTGGTGGCTCAGCGGGGCGACCGCCTGGGCCTGGTCCGGTTGGGCGTGGCGTCCGCCGAGCTCGGCCTCGTGGTCGAGATGCTCGAGCTGGTCGAGATCGACGACCACGGACGGGGAACGGTTGGCATCGTCTTCGAGCCGGAGAGCCTGACCGCAGCGCTGGAGGAGTTGGACGCCCGCTACCTGGCCGGCGAGGTCGCGGCGAACGACGAGAACCGGGCGGCCAGGATGGGTCGGGAGTTCATCCTGAAGTGGATGGCCGATGGTGCCGATTCGTTGCGGGACCGGATGACCACCGATGTCGTCTACGACGACCGGCGAGCCGGGTTGGGGGATGTCCGCGTCGGCGTCGACGCGGTGATCGAGAACCTTCAGTCGGCGGCGGAGCTCATCGGTGACGGCCGCTTCGAGGTCTTCGACGTGGTCGCCCAACGGGGCGAGCACCTGGCGGTGTTCCACCAAGGGGTACGGGAGCCCTTCGAGGTGACGCTGTTGACCCTTGCTGAGTTCACGCCGGAGGGACTGCAGCATTTCGTCGCGCATTTCGACCCTGGCGATCTCGCGGCCGCAATCGCCGAGATGGAATCCCGCGCCCTGGTCGGCCTGCCGGGAGAGAACCTCGCCGCCCAACAGGCCCGCGAGTTCGCCCGCCTCTGGAGGGAGGTGGGGCCCGACGCCGTCCGCGACGTCGTGGTCGAGGACCACCGCTGGGAGGACCGGCGCCCGGGCCTGGCGACCGTCGTCGAGGGGGTCGACGACTACATCGAGAACCTCCGGGTGGCGAGCAGCGTCATGCGGGAAGGCAGCGGTTTCCGGTTCCTGGGGACGATGGCCCAGCGGGGCACCAAGCTCGCCGTGGTCCACCTCGGCATCGACAACGACGACCTCGGCCTGGTCGTGGACATGATCGGCCTCGTCGAGGTCGACGAGACGGGTCGGGAGACCGTGGGCATCGTCTTCGCCCCCGAGGACTTGTCGGCGGCCTTCGAGGAGATGGAGGCCCGCTACCTGGCGGGAGAGGGAGCGCCCGGCCGGCCAGGCGAGAACCTGGCCGCCGGCTGGGGCCGGGCGTTCGTCTCCCGGTGGATGACCCACGGCGCAGAGGCCATGCGGGCCCTGATGGTCGAGGACATCCGCTTCGAAGATCGGCGGGAGGGTCTCGGTCATGCCTCGGTCGGTGCCGACGCCATGATCGACAACCTCGGGGCCATCCGAGATGTGCTCGGCGACGACGTGTTCGAGGTGTTCGACGTCGTAGCGCACCGCGGTGACCTCCTGGCCCTGTTCGAACAAGGCGTCCGGGGCGAGATCGAGGTCATGGTGCTGTTGCTGATCGAGTTCACCCCGGACGGTCGGCAGCGACGGCTCGTGGGCTTCGACCCCGACAGCGTGCCGGATGCTCTCGACCTGCTGGACGTGTGGTTTGCCGAAGGCCAAGGCTCAGAGCACGCCGCGGAGCTCGAGGTCGGACGTCGGGTCGGCCGCGCCATCGGCGAGAGCGACGCCCACGCGCTCGAGCTGCTGTTGGCCGACGGCTTCGCGATCGTGGACCACCGATTGCTCGGTTGGGGCACTCCCGACGAGGCGACCTTCCTGGCCGCGGTGGCCGCTCGGCCCGAGACCCTCGGACAGGGTGTCATCGTCACCCCCAGATTCCTGCGCATCGAATCGGGCGGCCTGCTCGGCCCGTTCGTCATCCACTCCCGGTCGGCCGACGGGATCGAGGGGTTGGAGGTCGGGATCGTCCTGTTGCTGGTCCGCGACAGTCGGCTGGCCCGGATGGAGATGTTCGACGAGGGCGCCGAGGCAGAGGCCGAGGCTCGCTTCGACGCCCTGCTCGCTGACCCCCGACTTCCCTGAGGGGTGGGGTTGCCCGGCTCGGGCCCCGCGACTAGAAAGATCGTTCTAGTCAATCCGAAGGGGACCACGATGACAACATCCATCGCCGAGCGCACGCGACCGGCCGTCACCGGCATCAGCAGCAACTTCATGCTCGACGGCGCCACCTACGCCGTGGGCGGCGATGCCGGGTTCAACGGCATGGACTTCTACGGCGCGGGCCGGGCCGGGGTCCTGGGCGAGGTCTCCGCCGACGTCGTGACCGCGGCGTTCGTGTTCTTCAACCCCACCGTGGTCGAGGCCGCGTGGGAGGGCTCCCGGGACGTCATGCCCCGGGCGGCCGCCGCCGAGCTGTTCGCCGGTTGTGCGGTCCCCTGGGCCGAGGCCCACCTGGGCGACGACGTGGACTGGGCCCGGCTGGCCGAGCTGGCGGGCCAGATCATCGATGGTGCGTCGATCGGCGGTGCACCGGTGTTCGCCGGCTGGAAGGCGCTGCCGGTGCCGTCGGCGCCGAAGGCCGCGGCCGTCCACCAGCTCAACGCGCTGCGGGAGCTGCGCATGGCTCGCCACGGTGCCGCGGTGACCGCCCTCGGCCTCGACATCGGCGCCGTGGTCTGCCATGCGTCGCCGGGCATGGCGCCGATCTTCGGGTGGGACGGTGTTCCCGTCCCCGACGGTCTGCCGGCGCAGTGGGACCAGGCCGAGGCCCTCACCAACCAGGCCACCGAGCACGACTACGCCGTGCTCTCCTCCGAAGAAGCCGAGGAGTTCGCCGCCCTGTGTGAGGCGGCCGTCGCGGCGGTCCACTAGGGGCGTCGACCGATGCCCGGGAGCGACTCGAAGGCGCGGATCCAGCACGAGGCGGCCGAGCTGCTGTCGCGGGACGGCTACAACGGGATGGGCCTCAAGGCGCTGAGTGAGGCCACGGGACTGCCCTTCGGGTCGATCTACCACCACTTCCCCGGGGGCAAGGACGAGATCGCGGCCACGGCCATCGTCGAGACGGCTGAGGCCATCGCCCAGCTGCTGGAGGCGCTGTTGGCCGACGGGGTCACCGACGAGGCCATCGGGCGCATGTTCGCCTTCATGGCCGAGCGGCTGGAGGCCACCGACTTCGTGGCCGGCTGCGTGGTCGGTACCCCGGCTCTGGACGACCCGACGCCGGCGCCCCGTGTGTTGGGCGCCTGCGGGTCGAGCTTCGAGCGGCTGAGCGAGCCGATCGTGGCCGCCTTCCTCCGGGAGGGCCGGTCCCCCGACGACGCCCGGGTGATGGCCACGACGCTGCTGAGCGTCTACGAGGGGGCCACGGTCCTGGCCCGGGCCCAACGGTCCCGCGAGCCGCTCGACGCGGCGGCCACGTCCATGGCCCGCCTCGTCGCCCTCACTCGCTCGTCTCCCCGTTCTGGCGCCTGATCTCCCGGCTCTGACCGGAGGATCGGGCGCCAGAAGCGTGGGGTGAGCGACAGCCCGCTTTCACGTGGTGGTAACACCGGGGCCGCCTGGTGGTCATGGGGCCTCCCCACACTCGGGGCATGGACATCACACATCCGTGGCGCCGTCAGCGCCCCGCCGACGCGGGACTGGGGACCTCGCTGCCCATCCGTCCGGGGACCCGCCTGACCGCGGAAGGGGCGACCGGCAGCGAGTTCTTCATCATCGACGCCGGCCACGTCGCCGTGCGGCGGCAGGGCATCGAGGTGGCCGTGCTCGGCCCCGGCGACCACTTCGGCGAGATCGTCATGCTCGACCCCCGCTCCCGCCGCACGGCCACTGTGGTCGCGGCCGACGATCTGCAGGTGAAGGTGTTCAACCGTCGCGAGTTCGGCACTCTCCTGGGCCGGGACCCGGCCTTCGCCGAGCAGATCCGGCGCGACGCCGTGGAGCGCCTGCTGGCGGCCTGATCGGGCCGTCCGCCCCGAGTGGCCGCGGCTGGTAGAAGGACGGCCTCGCCGATCGCACCCGAGGCCCGGCATGCGCCTGCTCTACATCGACATCGACACGCTGCGGCCGGACCATCTCGGCTGCTACGGCTACCACCGGGACACGTCACCCAACATCGACGCCCTCGCCGCGGACGGCGTCCGCTTGGAGAACGTCTACGCCTCCGACACGCCGTGCCTGCCGTCCCGGTCGGCCCTGATCGCCGGTCGCTTCGGCATCCGCAACGGGGTGGTCGGCCACGGTGGGGCGGCGGCCGAGCCCTTCCGGGAGGGCGCGTCACGAGGCTTCTGGTCGAAGGCGGCGATGACCTCCTGGGCCAACCGGTTCCGGTCGGTCGGCATGCACACCACGTCGATCTCGACCTTCGCCGAGCGGCACTCGGCCTACCACTGGCTGGCCGGGTTCAACGAGAGCCTGAACGTCGGCCGCATGGGTATGGAGACGGCCGATGTCGTGTCCGAGGTGTTCCTCGACTGGATCGGACGTCGGGGGGCGGCCGACGACTGGTTCTGTCACGTGCACGTCTGGGACCCCCACACGCCGTACCGGGCCCCGGCGAGCTATGGCGATCCGTTCGCCGACGAGCCGCTGCCGGCCTGGTACACCGAGGATGTCCGGGCCGCCCACTGGGGCCGGCCCGGTCCGCACTCGGCCCAGGAGATGGTCGGCTTCGGCCCCCGCCGTACCCAAGAGCGCTTCCCCCGCCAGCCCACGGAGGCGGCGGGCATGGACGACGTGCGGGCCATGTTCGACGGCTACGACACCGGCGTCCGGTACGCCGATGACCACATCGGCCGCTGGCTGAACGCCTTGGCCGACATCGGCGTGCTGGACGAGACCGCGGTGATGGTGTCCTCGGACCACGGCGAGACCCTCGGTGAGCTCGGCACCTACTGCGACCACCACTTCGCCGACGAGCACACCAGCCACGTGCCCCTCGTTCTGCGGTGGCCGGGGGTCGCCGGGGCCTCGGGGGGTCGGGTGGCGGGCGGCCTGCACTACCAACTGGACGTGGCCGCCACCGTCGCGGAGTTGGCCGGTGCCGCGCCCGTGACGGGCGGGGACGGGGAATCGTTCGCGACCGCGCTGGCGGCGGGGGAGTCGCCCGTGGGTCGAAGGCACCTCGTGCTCTCGCACGGGGCGTGGACGGCGCAGCGAGCAGTGCGGACTGCCGACTGGATCTACCTGCACACCTGGCACGACGGCTTCCACGGCCTGCCCGAGCAGCTGCTGTTCGACCTGGCGACCGACCCGCACGAGCAGCTCGACCTGGCCGCCGATCACCCTGAGGTGTGCGCCGCGGCCGAGGCCGAGCTGGTGGCCTGGCGGGAGGCCTGCCTGGCCGACTCGCCGACGGGGGTCGACCCGTTGGACACGGTGCTGGAGGAGGGCGGGCCATGGCACGTCCGCGGCCACCTCCTCGAGTACGCCGAACGGCTCCGGGCCACGGGTCGAGGGGCGTGGGCGGATGAGCTCCTCGAGCGGCACCCGCGTGAAGCCGCGGGCGAGGTGGCGCGCGGGGGGTTCTGAGTCCGGCGTGGCGGTCCGGTCGTTCGAGCCGGGGGACCGACACCGACGCAGGGATGGGGGCGTGTGGTCGGGCTTCGGCTCGTCGGGGGCGATGGGCCGCTGCGGTCGCACCGGTGATCAGTCGGGCCCTGCGCCGGTCCCTCGCGGCGGACCGGATCGACCGGGTGTAGGCAACTCCGGCAGTCCGCCGACCTGCTGAATCTCTCGAGAAATCTCGGGGAAAGAGTTGCATGAATCATCATAACCATCTAGAGTTACGTACAGATGTTCGCTCCCTTCGACACCGAGAAGGTCCTCGACGAGATCCTTCGCACCGACCCCGACGCCCTCGCGGACCGGGCCCGGGACATCGCGGCCCGGCGTGCCGCCCTGGACGCCGAAGAAGCCGAACTGCTCGCCACCGTGGAGGACCTGCGGGTCGGGGGCCTCGACTGGTTCCGGGACACCGGCGCCTGGGTCCGCAACCAGACCGGCATCGCCGGCCACACCGCCCGCACCCGACTGGGTGTCGCCCGTGCGTTGTCGGTGCTGCCTTCGGTCCTGGAGGCCCTTCGCTCCGGGCGGATCACCTTCGACCACGCCCGCCTCATCGCCGATCAGGCCGACTCCCCCAACCGCGACAACCTCCTCGAAGACATCGAGCGGATCCTCGGCTGGGCCGTGGCGAAGCCCGCGGATCCGTTCCGGGACGCGGTGGCCGGCTGGGCCCGGGACCTCGATGAACGCCGCGAGGAAGGGATGACCGACCACGAGCGTCAGCGCCGCCATCGCAAGGTGCGACGTACCCGCACCAAGGACGGCCTGCGCCGCACGATCCTGGACTTCGACGACGAGACCGACGCCCTCGTCTACGGCGCGGTCCGCGACATCGTGGGCGAGATGCTCCGCGCCGAACGCAAAGCCCAGAAGGCCGCCGGCGACAAAGCGGACCTGCGGCCCGAGAACCACCGCGCCACCCCCCAGATCTGGGCTGATGCCTTCGGCGAACTGGCCCGCCGCTCCCGGGCCGCCGATGTCATCACCAAGCACAAGGCCCGCCCCACCATCCTCGCCATGACCGAGATGTCGGTCCTCTGGGACCAGCTCAAGGTCCGGGGGTTCTGTGAGCTCGCGGATGGGACCAAGCTCACCTCGGCCCAGATCCGGCGCATGGCCTGCGAGGCCGACATCATCCCCATGGTCATGGACACCAACGGTGTCTGCCTGGACATGGGCGACGCGTTCCGCCTCGCCACCGACAAGCAGCGCCTCGCCCTCCGCGCCACCCACGCCACCTGTGCGGTGGAGGGCTGTGACATGGACTTCGACTGGTGTGAGATCCACCACCTCCACCCCTGGGAACGAGGCGGCCTCACCGACCTCGACAACCTCGTACCCCTCTGCTCCTACCACCACCACCTCATCCACGACTGCGACACCGAACCCGAGATCCTCCCCAACCGGACGCTCCGGGTCGTACCGATACCCCTCACCCCCGCCCCCCAACGCCGCCGCCCCG
>CXWK01003465.1_pt2 | contig 12004 bp, 11 predicted proteins | sample 590851 | NCBI WGS metagenome assembly CXWK01 (sample SAMEA3498364, study PRJEB10139) | wastewater metagenome | biome: wastewater treatment plant; material: activated sludge | place: Denmark | collected 2014-08-01
TCGGGCGAGTATACGGCCCACTTGATCGGCTACATGGGGCCGGTCCCTAACCAGAGCTGGATCACCGACCTGGGGTATGAGCGTGACGACCGCGTCGGTTGGGCCGGGCTGGAGTCGTCAATGGAGTTGGAGCTGGCCGGCACGAAGGGCACGCGCACCATCGAACAGGACTGGACGGGCCGCGAGGTACGCCAGGTTAGCGAGGCGACGGAGCCGCAGGCGGGGCTGAACCTGCACCTGACGCTCGACCTGGAGCTACAGAAGATCGCTGCCGACGTATTGGCCCAGTTTATGGAGGCCAATAGCCTGACCGAGCGCACCGACAGCGTGACCGGCGAGCGCAGCTTCCCGGAGATCGAGCAGGCAGCCGTCGTGGCCATGAACCCGCAGACGGGCGAAGTGCTGGCGATGGTCAACTTCCCTACCTTCGACAATAACCGCTTCCAGACGGAAGTGCCGGTTGACTACTACCTGGGCCTGGCCCGCAACGAGTATACGCCACTGGTCAACCATGCCATCAGCGGCACCTATCCGCCCGGCTCCACGTTTAAGCTGGTGCCGGCGGCGGCGGCGCTGCAAGAGGCCGTGGTCTCGCCGGAGCGCTTTCTGTTCGACCCCGGCACCATTGAGATTCCCAACCGCTTCGCGCCCAATGACCCCGGCCGCGTCCAGCCCTTTGTGTGCTGGAACCTGGCCGGTCATGGGGCTATGAACATGCGGCTGGGCATCGCTAACTCGTGCGACGTCTACTTCTACAAGATCAGCGGTGGCTTCGATCAGGACGGCGAGTTTGTTGAGGGGCTGACCGTTGACCGCATCGGCATCTATGGCAGCCAGTTTGGCTACGGTCGCGTCCAGGGCATCGAGTTGCCACTGGAGGCTGCGGGCAATCTGCCGACCCGCGCCTGGAAGCGCCAAACACAGGGCGAGCCGTGGTCTACCGGCGACGACTACAACCTGGGCATCGGCCAGGGGTTCATGACCGCCACGCCGCTGCAACAGGCGCAAATGGCCAGTGTCATCGCCAACGGCGGCTACCTCTACCGGCCGAGCATCATCCACCACATGACCGACGCGGCCGGCAACGTGGTCATCGTGGATGACAACAGTAAGATTGTGGCCCGCGCCCACATTGACCGCAACGGCCAGACGATCATCACCGACGCCGAGGGCAATCCCATTACCGATCCAACGTTCGACATCCAGTTCGACGCCGACGGCAACTACATCTTCCAGCCAGAGGTCATTGACACGCTGGCCGTCGACCGGCAGTACATTCAGGTTGTGGCCGAGGGCATGGAGATGGTCAACAACCGGATGAGCGACACCGAGTTCTTCACCGGCGCGACCTACGTGGACTGGGACGCGCTGGAGGCGCAGATTGGGGCCACGGCCGGCAAGACGGGCACGGCCGAATACTGCGACAACATCGCCATCCAGCGCGGTTGGTGCCGCTTTGAAGACATCGCCCAACGGCGCATTCTGCCCACCCACGCCTGGTACGTCAGCTATGCGCCGCTAGACGATCCCCAAATCGCCGTGGCCGTCTTCGTCTTCAACGGCGGCGAGGGGTCGCAGTGGGCCGCGCCGGTGGCCTGCCACGTGATGGCCGCCTACTTCGGCGCGGGCCAGTACGCCGTGCGCACGGGTGGGGCGACGCCGGAAGAGGCGGCCGAGCTGCCGACCGTCTGCACATCCACCGTCTTCAACCCGGAACTGCCGCCGACGGAGGCCGAACTGGCCGCCGAAGAAGAGTCGCTGCTGGAACAAGTCCAGCCCACGCCCATCCCCGTCACACCTTAGGGCCAAAGCCTTAGCGGCCACGTCCTAACCGTGACGCCGCGCCGCGATTTGTGCTATCATTTTAGTCATGGCAACCATCATCCTCGTGCGCCATGGCGAAAACGACTGGTCGAAGGCCAACAAGCTGGCCGGTTGGCTGCCGGGCGTCCACCTCAACGAGACGGGTCACCGGCAGGCCGAAGCCGTGGGCCAACGTCTGGCCGTCCTGCCTATCAAGGCCGTCTATAGCAGCCCGCTGACGCGCTGTGTGGAAACGGCGACCTACATCGCCGACACCCATCGCCTCTCCGTCCAGCATCTGGAGGAGATCGGCGAGGTGCGCTATGGCGAGTGGGAGGGCAAGAAGATCAAGAAGCTGGCCCGCAAGCCGATGTGGCACGCGGTGCAGTTCTTCCCCAGCCGCGCCCGCTTCCCCGGCGGCGAGACATTGGGCGAGACACAGTTCCGCGCCGTGACGGCGCTGGAGGAGACGGCCGCCCGGCACGAGAAGGAGATGATCGTTGTCGTCTCCCACGCCGACGTGATCCGCCTGCTGCTGGCCCACTATCTGGGCGTCCACATTGACCTGTTCCAGCGGCTGGTAATCGCCCCGGCCTCGGTTAGCATCCTCTCGCTCAGCCCCGGCGGCCTGGTGCGTGTGCTACGGCTCAATGACGACGGCCCGCTGCACGCCCCGACGCCTCCCGATACGAAACCGCCCAAGGACAAAAAGAAAAGCAAGAAAAAACAACCGGCGCTTGTGGCCGAAGGAACGCCCCCACTACCGGCCGACAACGGGAGCGAACCGCCGGCCGGTGTGGCCGGCGACGAAGAAGAGTAACAGACTATGGCCCACCAAATCGAACTCAACCCGGCAACCCACCTTACCATCGGCACCGTCGGTGTGCCCGGCCAACGCACCTTCTTCCTGCAGGGCGGCCGCGGCGCGCAGACGGTCTCGCTGATCATCGAGAAAGAACAAGCCGCATTGCTGGCCGGCAGCCTGGAGTCCTTCCTGGAAGAGTTGGAGCGCAACACCCCCGGCAGCGGCCGCGAAGGGGCCGACCCGGTCTGGATGGACATGCGTCTGCGCGAGCCGGTGGAGGAGTTGTTTCGCGTGGGCAATATGGGCCTGGGCTTCAGCGATGAGGCCGGGCTTATCGTTATCATCGCTTATGAACTGGTTGAGGAAGGCGAAGAGGCCAACGTGGTTAGCTTCTGGGTGACGCGCGCCCAGGTACAATCGCTGATCAAACATGTGTCTGACGTCGTGAAGCAGGGGCGGCCCATCTGCGGCAATTGCGGCCGGCCTATTGACGCCGACGGCCACTTCTGCCCCAACCGCAACGGGCACCGCCACTAATCTATGACTGAGATGGCCAGCGACGATATTCTGTCCGTGCTACAGGACGGCACAGTGGAGATGGAAGGGCTGTTGCCCTGGAGCTCCAACTACGCCTTCCTGGTGCGCGTCTGCCAGGGGTCGCTGGAACTTGGCGCGGTCTATAAGCCGCGCCGGGGGGAGCGGCCGCTGTGGGACTTTGCCCAGGGGACGCTCTGCCGCCGCGAGATGGCCGCTTTCGTCGTCAGCGAGGCACTGGGCTGGCACATCGTTCCGCCCACTGTCTTGCGCGACGCCCAACACGGGCCAGGGACGATTCAGCTCTACATTGACCACGACCCGGCGCGCCACTACTTCACCATCGAGGGCGAGGCTGCCTTTCGCCCCCAGTTGCAGCGCATCGTCCTGCTCGATATCCTGATCAACAACGCCGACCGCAAGGCGGGGCACGTGCTGCTGCAAGAGACGGACGCGCCCGACGGCATCGCCCGCCTGTGGGGCATTGACCACGGCATCTGCTTTCACACCGATCCCAAATTGCGCTCGGTCATCTGGGAGTTCGGCGGGCTGCCCATCCCGGAGTGGCTGCGCGAGAATCTGACGGCCTTGCGCGCGCGCCTGTCTGACCCGGCCGACGCGGCCACGACGGCGCTGGCCGACCTGTTGAGTGAAGTGGAGCAAGAAGCGCTGCGGCGGCGCCTGGCGCGCCTGATTGAGCGGGCCAACTTTCCGCAGCCGGGACCGGGCCGCCACTACCCGTGGCCGCCGGTCTAGCAGCTTGTAGGGCGGGTTGGCAGGTTGGCAACCCGCCTCTGTAGCGGCCCGGAAATGGACGGCAGATTGACAACCTATCGGTATGGCCCAGGTGGTGATGGCGGATAAGCCAACCTACCCGGCGATAAGGCAAAAATGGACGCGGCGATCGAGCGGGCACTCGAACTGATGGCGGAATCGCAGCGCATGGTCGCCCTCACCGGCGCGGGCATCAGCACGCCTTCGGGCGTGCCCGACTATCGCAGCCCGAAGTCAGGCTTGTGGGAACAGGCGCTGGACATGGCCGAAATCGCCACCATCTACGCCTTTCGCCACCATCCCCAGACGTTCTACGATTGGCTGCGACCACTCCTGGGCATCATCCGCGCCGCCACACCCAATCCCGCCCACCTGGCCCTGGCCCAACTGGAAGCCGCCGGCCGGCTGCGGGCGATCATTACGCAGAACATTGACCTGTTGCACGAGCGCGCCGGGTCGCGGGTAGTGCATGAAGTGCATGGCCATCTGCGCGAGATCGTCTGCCCGGCGTGCCACCATCTGCTGCCGGCGGACGAGGCGCTGGACGCCTTCATGAACGCCGGGGTCATTCCCTACTGTCGCCGCTGCCATCAGGTGATGAAGCCCAACGTCGTGCTATTCGGCGAACTGTTGCCGCGGGCGACGATGAATGCGGCGATAGCCGCAGCGCGGGCCGCCGATCTGATGCTGGTGGCCGGCTCCTCGCTGGAAGTGGCCCCGGCCGGCGAGTTGCCGGCGCTGGCGCGCGCTAATGGCGCGCGCCTCATCCTGATCAACCGTGGCCCGACCCACATGGACGACGTGGCCGACATCATCATCCGCGGTGACGTGGCTGAGGTGTTGCCGCAGTTGGCCAAGCCGTGGTCAACGGCGGCGTGTGAAGAACCCTCTCCCTAGCCCTCTCCCACAGGGCGAGGGAATCCGATCCCCCTCCCGCCGGGAGGGGTTCGGGGAGGGTGCTAAGTAGCCAGTGGAAGACCCTCTCCCACAGGGCGAGGGAACGTAAGAAGGGCCGGGCCGGGCGCGTCAGAGAGAGTGGGTAAAGGTTACCCTTCGCGTCGCCATTGTGCGGCGCGGTTTGTTCAGGGAGTCAGTTTCATTACGGGAAGAAGGTATGCAAAAGGAACGTGTTGTCATCATCGGCTCCGGCCCGGCCGGCCTGTCGGCGGCTATCTACATGGCGCGGGCGACATTGAACCCGCTCGTATTGACCGGCACGGTGCTGGGCGGGCAAATCTCGCTGACCAGCGAGGTCGAAAACTACCCCGGCCTGTTTAATCCTGAGACCACGCCCACCGGCCCGGACCTGGTCGAGATTCTACAAAAGCAGGCCGCCCACTTCGGCACGCGCTACGCCTATGAGGACGTGACCGAAGTGAACCTCAAGGACGGCTCGCCCTTCACCATCAAGACGCACAGCAACACCTATCAGGCCGACGCCGTGCTCGTATCGGCCGGGGCCTCGCCCAAGCACCTGGGTGTGCCGGGCGAAACGGAGCTTGTCGGTCGCGGCGTCAGCTATTGCGGCACGTGCGACGGCTTTTTCTTCCGCGGCAAGGAAGTTGTCGTTGTCGGCGGCGGCGACAGCGCGTTGGAGGAGAGCATCTTCCTGACCAAGTTCGCCACCAAAGTGACCATTGTCCACCGCCGCGATGAGTTGCGCGCCGGGGCAACGCTACAAAACCGGGCCTTCGCCAACGAGAAAATCCACTTCATCTGGGACTCGGTCGTCGAGGCTATCGAGGGTGATGGCCTGGTCAACTGCGTCCGGCTGCACAACCTGAAGACGGGCGAACGGCACGAGATGGCCACCGACGGCGTGTTCGTCTTCGTTGGCCACTACCCCAACAGCCAGTTCCTCGTCGGCCAACTGGCGATGGACGAGCACGGCTACGTGATTACCGACGAGTTCATGCGCACCAGCGTCAGCGGCGTCTACGCCGCGGGCGAGATTCAGGACCCGCACTACCGGCAGATCGCCACCTCAGTCGGCCAGGGTGTGGCCGCGGCCATGCAGCTGGAGCGCTGGCTGAGCGCACAGGAGTAAACGTAACGCGATTCTCCAGAATCGCGCTCTTCGGCCGCTACAGAAGCGCGATTCTGGAGAATCGCGCTACGACTCGTCCACGACGCGCTGGTGCAGCGCCACCAGGTCGTCGTAGCTCGTCACACGGGCCACGTCGTGCAGGAAGGCGCGCAGGGAGGGGCTGGCAGCGCGCAGTTCGCGCAACATCGGCCCGATGGGGTCGGCCCCGGCCGCGCCGCCCGGCTCGGCGGCATAGCCGCCGTAGAAAGCGAAGTAGGCCTGGTTCAGCTTGCGGATAGCGTAGCCGTGGCTGACGAAAAGCTGCCGCCGCTCCTCCATATAGGCCTCGGCCGCCTCGATTTGCCCTTCGGCCAGCAGGCGATCGACCTCGACGCGCGTTTCGGCCATCGCGCTGCTGAAGTCGAACGGCGGTAGCGGCGGGTCAATGACTGCCGGGGCCGCCGCCGTGACGGTCGCGCCGGTCGTGGCCTCCACGACCAGGGGGTCGGGGTAGTAGCGGGCCATCACCTGCGGCCCAATCTCCAGGTCTACTAACGAGGCGACCGTCTCGTTGATGATGCGCATCTCCGGGCTATCGAGATAGCGAATCCCCAACGGGCGGAACGACAGCCAGTGGTGCGTCCACTCGTGGGCCGTCACCTCGGCCAGCCAATCCATGCTACTTGTCTCGGCGATCATGGCCGGATACGTCCCCAGCCCGCCGATAGGCACAACCAGCGCCGACTGATCCAGTTGATCGAAAACGGCTTGCTCCAGTTCCTCTTGCTCGGCCGTCGAGAAGCCGGGGATGAGGGAGGCGTAGTTGCTCTGCTCGATGCGGTCGCGCGGGGAGACGATGAGCAGATAGGGCGTGGGGGTCATGCTCATGAAGACCGGCGGCCAGAGTTGCCCACCGACGGCCAGCCCTTCTTTGTCCAAGAGCGTCGCCACCTGCTTCTGAACGATGGACTCGACCAGCGGCTGCTGTTCGGCCAGGGCACGCCGGATGGTATCCACTTCGTTTTGCGCCGCGGCCGTGGCTGCCGCCGGGTCAGCGATAGCCGGGTCGGCATAGACCCAGGCGATCTCCCCCTCCAGCGCCCGCGCCCGGCCCAACTGCTCCAGGTAGCCCAGCACCAGCGCCTCGGCCGCCCCCGGCGACAGGTAGCGATCACTGTCGGCCAGCACGGCCTGAGCCTTGTCGGCTAGGGCCGCCACCGTCCAGGCGACGTAATCGAAGCGCCGGTCGGGGCCGATGAGGGTCTGGAAGCGGTAGTCAGGATCGCCAAACGCGGGCCACTCCGGCGCGAGGAGCGCCAGGGCCAGGAGGAGCAGTGTTGCCAGCAGGATGCCTAGCCGCAGGTGGCGGAACATACTCAGATCATAAGTCCTATCAGGCTGGCGTGCCACCGGCCTAAGGCGGGTCTCATCCTTCTTACACAATACCTAGCCGGTGTTGGCTATTCGTTTTATCGTTGCGGCGATACAATACGCGCTATGTCTGTCGTCCCCAACCGCCGCGCGACCCATCGCCGCGCGGCCCCTGCCACGCCCCCCACTCCCCCGACCGGCGAGCGCCTGCGCCCGCGTCTGACGATGCTCGACGGCGAAGCGTGCCAGCGCCTCCACGCGGCGTCGTGCCGCATCCTGGAGGAGACAGGCGTGCGTGTCTATAGCCCGGCCGGGCTGGAGCTATTGCGCCGGGCCGGGGCGCGCATGGACGACGACCTGGTCCGCCTGTCACCGGAGCTTATCAATTGGGCGCTGGCGTCGGCCCCACGCCGCTTCGACCTCTACCAGCGCGACGGGGAAGAGATCGCCATCCGGCTCGACGGCCAGGCGACGGCGTTCGGCCCCGGCTCCGACACGCTGCGCTACCTGGACCCGCGCAGCGGCGAGCGGCGCGACTTCCGGCTGCGCGACCTGGCCGACTGCATCCGCCTGTGCGACGCGCTGCCGGCCATTGACTTCGTGATGTCCATGGGCATCCCCCGCGACGTGCCCCCGGCGCGCTACTTCCGCCACCAGTACGCGACGATGTTGCGCCACACCAGCAAGCCGGCCGTCGTCGTCTGTGACGACCTGGCCGACATGGAAGCCATCGCGGCCATGGCCGCTGCCGCGGTGGGGGGCATGGCCCGTCTGGCCGAGCGGCCGACGCTGCTGCTCTACTCTGAGCCGTCTACGCCGCTGCAACACTCCCGCCCGGCCACGGACAAGATGCTCTACTGCGCCCGCGTGGGTATTCCCGTCACCCATTCGCCCGCGCCGATGATGGGCGGCACGGCCCCGGTGACGCCGGCCGGCGCGGTGGCGCTGGGCAATGCCGAGGCGCTCAGCAGCCTGGTCATGCACCAACTCCAGCAGCCGGGCGCGCCCTTCCTCTATGGCCACGGCGTCCATCACCTGGACATGAAGGAGATGATCAGCGTCTACGGCGCGCCGGAGTTCCAACTGGCGCGGGTCATGGCCGCCGAGATGGGGCGCTTCTACGGCCTGCCCGTCTGGGGCTACAGCGGCCACAGCGACAGCAAGGTGCTCGACGGCCAGGCGGCGGCCGATGCCCAGTTCTCCGTCCTCATCGCCCTGCTGGCGGGCACGAACCTTAACCACGACGTGGGCTATCTGGAGAGCGGCCTGGCTGTTTCGCCGGAGTACATCGTCCTGACCGACGAGATCATCCGCATGACCCGCCATTTCGTGGCCGGGGCGCAGTTCGATGACGACGCCCTGGCTGTGGACACTATCGCCGCCGTCGGGCCGGGGGGCGAGTTTCTGAGCCACGACCACACCCAGCGCCACTGGCGCGAGTTGTGGGTTCCGCGTTTCTTCGACCGGCAGCGGCTGGACAAGTGGCGCGGCGCGGGCAGCCCGCTCCTCAATGACCGGCTGCGCGACTACACTCTTGACGTGATGACCAGCCACCACCCGCCGCGGCTGCCGGCCGCGGTCGAAGCCGAAATCGCCGCCATTCTGGGCGACGACGCCTTTTTGGAGCCATAGTCCGTGCGACGACGACTGAACCGGCGGCCGACCGCCAAACCTGACGACGCCCCGCCGCCCATCACCCGCACCGGCCTGGCCACCTTTGCCCGCCTGCTGCGCTACATCCGCCCCTACTGGCGCTGGATGGCGGTGGCCGTTTTCGCCCTGGTAGTCAGTTCGGTGCTGGGGTTGGTGCTGCCGCTGGTGGTGCGCAACCTCGTGGACTTCGTCTTCGTCAACGAGGACTTCGGCGATCTGAACCGGGTGACGGTGATGCTGCTCATCGTCGTCGTCTTGCAATCGCTCTTCACCTTCGTCCAGCAGATGGCCCTGGCCTTCGTCGGCGAGCATGCCGTGGCCGACATTCGCATTGACGTCTACAGCCACCTGCAAGAGCTGCCGCTCAGCTTCTACGCCGAGCGGCGCACGGGCGAACTGGTGTCGCGCCTGACCAACGACGTGGCCCTGTTGCAGCAGTCCATCACCTGGAACCTGGTCATCCTGCTGCGGCAGGTCATCACCATCATCGGCGCGGCCGGGCTGCTGTTCTGGCTCGACTGGCGGCTGACGCTGCTCATTCTGCTCGTCGTGCCCATCATCACCCTGGTGATGGTCTATCTGGGCAGCCGCATCCGCGCCGCGTCAGTCGGTGTGCAGGACGCGCTGGCCGAGGTGTCGAGCGTGGCTGAAGAGACGACGCGCGGCGTGCGCATTGTCAAGTCCTTTGCCCGCGAGACCTACGAAGTAGAGCGCTTCAGCGGCATCGTCATGAAGCTCTACCACGCCGCCATGCATCGGGCGCGCACCAACGCCCTGCTGGCGCCCATCATCGGCCTCATCGCCTCAGCCACCATCACCGGCATTCTCTACTACGGCGGCTCGCAGGTCATTCTTGGCCGCCTGACCCCCGGCGACCTGATCGCCTACCTCATCTACACCGTCCTCATCGCTTCGCCCGTGGCCATCATGGCCGACCTCTACGGCCAATTCCAGGCGGCCATCGGCGCATCGCAGCGGATGCTCGATCTGCTGGATACGCCGCCGGAACTGAGCGACGCGCCCGACGCCGTGGCCCTGCCGCCGGTGGCCGGCGACGTGGTCTTCGGCAACGTCTCCTTCCGCTACACCACGGCCATTGACGTGATCAACAACGTCTCCTTCGCGGCGCGGGCCGGGCAGCTNNGTCGAGGGCTGCATCACCATTGACGGCCACGACATCCGCGACGTGACCCTGCGCAGCCTGCGCGAGCAGATCGGCATCGTGCCCCAGGAGACGCTGCTCTTCTCCGGCAACGTTTACGACAACATCCGCTACGGCCGGCTGGAGGCGACGCGCGAGGAGATCGAGGCCGCGGCGCGGGCAGCCAACGCCCACCACTTCATCGTCGGCGATCTGGCCGAGGGGTACGAGACGGCCGTCGGCGAGCACGGCGTGAAGCTGAGCGGCGGCCAGCGGCAGCGCATCGCCATTGCCCGGGCCATCCTGAAGAACCCGCGCATCCTCATCCTCGACGAGGCCACGTCGTCGCTCGACAGCGCCAGCGAGAGCCTGGTGCAGGAGGCGCTGGAGCGGCTGATGGTCGGCCGCACCTCGTTCGTCATCGCCCACCGGCTCAGCACGGTGCTAAACGCCGACTGGATTCTGGTGCTGGATCGGGGTGAGATCGTGGAGCAGGGCACGCACGCCGCGCTGTTGCAGAACCCGGACGGGCTTTATACCCAGCTCTATCGGATACAGTTCGCCGGCAATCTGCGGGCCACGGTCTAGAACCGAAATAAAAACAGCCGCCCAGAGTGGGCGGCTGTTGTCGCCGGCATTATGCGGCCGTAGCGGTTGGCGCTGGTCGGCCGCGCGGGTGGTATCTAGCGGGACGTGCGCGCGGTGTTGCTGGCGGGCGCCTCGTTGGCTTCGGTGTAGAACGTCTCGACGTAATCTTCGCGCCGATTGGCCCGGGCCGACATAATGCCGGCGGCCAAGACAAAGATCGAACTGAATACCGATGCGGCCAGGAAAACAAGGAACCAAGTCATCGCGTTTACCTCTACAGTCGGTCTACGGCTTAGGCAGCCATCCGAGCGTAAGAAAAGCTGTAAGGATGATGCATTATGCTTTCTTACCTACGATGCCAGCATTATAGCGGTTAATTGGTACCCTGTCTACCCCCCATCCTGCCAAAAGCGGTAACAAAACGATAACAGTCAACGAGCACTCATATTAGAGTAGAAATAACCACAGATTACGCAGATTCCACAGATTGCTTTCTAATAATCTGTGGAATCTGCGTAATCTGTGGTTTTACTTCCGGCGATTCCCCTTGTCAGCGACCTGTCCACTGCGCCGCACGTTTATTGATGAAGGCATCCATGCCCTCTTTCTGGTCGTCGGTGCTGAACAGCAGGTAGAACAGTCGCCGCTCGTGATCCAGCCCGGCGCGCAGCGACATCTCGAAGGCGGCGTTGACGGCCTCCTTGGCTAGCCGCACGGCGATGGGCGCGCGGGTGGCGATCTGGTTACCCAGCCGGATGGCCTCCTCCAGGTAAACCTCGACCGGATAGACGCGGCTGACCAGGCCGAAGCGCAGCGCCTCGTCGGCCGAGAGCATCCGCCCATTGAGCACCATCTCCATCGCCAGCGCCTTACCCACGGCCAGCGTCATGCGCTGCGTGCCGCCCGCGCCGGGGATAACGCCCAGGTTGATCTCCGGCTGGCCGAACTGGGCCGTCTCGCTGGCCACCAGCAGGTCGCAGGCCATCGCCAACTCGCAGCCACCCCCCAGAGCAAAGCCCGACACGGCGGCGATGACCGGCTTGCCGATGCGGTGCAGCCGATCCCAAAGATCAATGAACGAGCCGACCATCATCCGCGCCGGGGTGGCGTCGGCCATCTCCTTGATGTCGGCTCCGGCGGCGAAGGCGCGGGCGCTGCCGGTGACAACCATGCAGCCCACGGCCGAGTCGGCATCGAACGCCTCGAGGGCGGTCATCAGTTCGGTCATCAGTTCGCGGTTGAGGGCGTTGAGCGCCTTGGGCCGGTTGAGCTGGGCCACACCCACGCGCCCCTCGATGCGGGTCACGAT
>CXWK01003396.1_pt2 | contig 11997 bp, 14 predicted proteins | sample 590851 | NCBI WGS metagenome assembly CXWK01 (sample SAMEA3498364, study PRJEB10139) | wastewater metagenome | biome: wastewater treatment plant; material: activated sludge | place: Denmark | collected 2014-08-01
ACGATCGACGCGGCGTGGGCCCAATACTCGAACAGGACCTTGTCGTCCCACAGCAGCGCTTCCAGGTCGGCCGGGTCATACGCCCCCAACCGGCTGAACAGCACCAGCAGTTGCGTGCGGGCCACGACGTTGATCGGATCGACCTGCAGGCAGGTGATCCGGCGTATGGTGTCGAGTACGTCGGCTTTGGTCGGGTTCAGTCGCGGGGCCTCAAGGCGTTGGGCGGCAATGGACAGGCGGCGGAGTTCGGTGGGGGTGAGGGTGAGTTGGGCCATAGTGGGGGAGATAATAACCGAACAGATGTTTCAGTGCAACGATTGGGACGACTACACGCAGGGCAAGAGTGGGGACTGTTGCTTGCAGGTTTGATGTATAATCAATAGTGGCGATGAGAAAGAGCAAGCTGCTGAAACGGGTGCTCGCGAATCCTCAGAATGTCGCGTTTAATGAAATGGTGAGTTTAGCGGAGCCTTTGGTTTTCGCTTGTCCAGAGTGCAAGGAAGCCACCACATTTTTGTACACGAGGACGTTCGAGAGCTAGTGAATTTGCAAAACGTCGGCGGCCAGGCTAAAGCCTGCCAGGTTCGCCAATTCCTTAAGCTGATCGAGCGGTATAACCTGGAGATGGAAGCATAATGCGCGATTATCACATCAACATTTTTTACAGTGAAGAAGATGGCGGTTATATCGCTGACATTCCCGATCTTGAGTTTTGCTCGGCATTTGGGGAAACGCCAACCGAGGCGTTACACGAAGTGGAGATCGCCAGGGACGCCTGGATCGAGGCGGCCAAGGCTGAGGGGAGGCCGGTACCGCCGCCTCGGTACCGGCCGGTAATCTATCAGGCTGTTTTAGCGGGGTAGTTACAGGCAAATTATCCGATCAGGCCGCGGCCGATTGCCTTCTCCCCCAATAACCCCAGCAGCGCATCCAGCCCCGCCGCGTCTACCCCCGCCACCCCCAGCGGCCGATTCACCCGGTCGTGGCAATCGGAGCCGCCGGTCTGGATCAGGCCGTAGCGCTCGGCCCACTCGGCCATCAGGGCGCGGTGCTCGGCCACGTGGCCGGGGTATTGCACTTCCAGCCCGTCCAGCCCCAGCAGGTCGTTGTCGAGGAACTCCGGCATGAGCATCTCCACCACCTCGATGGGCGGCAGCACCTCGTTGTAGAGGCTCTCGCCGGGGTAGGAGCCGGCTGCCGGGTGGGCGAAGACGCGCACCAGTTGCGGGTAAGCGTGGAGCAAGGGGGTCAATGTGGCCGGGTCGATGCCCGACGGGATATAGGCCCGGCTGTCGTTGCCGATGAGCAGATTCACTTGCTCCTTGTTCAGCCCGTGATTGGTAGAAAGCGCCAGGGCAAAGTGGCGTCGGGTCACGTTGTCGGCCAGCGCTTCGATCTCCTCGGCCGTCAGGTCGCGCGTCAGCAGCGGCGTGGCCCCCGCCGGGCCGAACTCGGCGTTGATGGCCGCCACCCGCGCCCGCACCAGCCCGCCGCCGCGCCCCTGGCTGAAGATCGCCTCGGCCGCGGCGCGGAACTCGGCGTCGCCCAGCAGGTCATAGGGGATGTAGAGCAAGTAGTGGAGCGTGCCGGTGAAGTAGGGGCGCTTGAAGCGCAGCGAGACCTCGACGCCGGGCACGACACGGATGCCGGCCGCCGCGGCCGCGTCGAGGGCTTCGTCGAGGCCGTTGATCGTGTCGTGGTCGGTGACGCCCAGCGCTTGCAGGCCGAGTTCGGCCGCCTGATTGACCAGTTCGGTAGGCGTGTATTCACCATCGGAAGCGGTGGTGTGGTTGTGCAAATCGGCAATAAACGTGCGATCCATCGTGGACTGTCTCCTCGTCGTTTTTCCTGATTATAGCCCCGATCCGGTCAGGTGGGGCCGCGTTCGTCAATCGGACGCGGCGACTTTCGGCCGCGCATCCATAAGGTAGGCGCTCCGGGTGACAAATCACCTTACGGTCGGTGGAAATGTATCTCCCCTTATACCTCTACCCATGCCGAGGCATATAGCGACGGCCCGGCTTCCAATTAAACTTATAAGCACATCCTCTTCCTAAGGCTTGACGGGTCAGCGAGAGATATAGATATGGATCGTTCAGTTGTGATGGCAATCAGTGTGGGAAATCGCCGACCTGTCAAGTCTTCCTTTTATACCGGGGTTGCGTTGCGGGAGAGGGCGGGATGAATCGAGTTAACGCTCCGGTACGTGAACATTTACCAATTAGTCAGATGCAGGGACGGGACAAGACGGCCGAAGTCATTGTTTTGCCTGAACTTGTGGTTGCTGCGTTGTCTCATCTCTATTGAAGAGTAGGAGGAGCCAACCGGCGAAAGCACGCGGTTTTGATGAGATGTGGCTCGCCCCCCCGCCTGTCACGTCTCTACATCTGACTAGTTGGATAATGTGAAAAAGCGCTGGGCGGCAAGCGAGTCGTGAAACAGCGCGCTGAGTTTGGAGGTTTACAATGGCCAAGATTCATACGATGGACGAACTATTCCAGCACGAACTGGAAGACTTGTTGAGCGCGGAGCAACAACTGGTAGAGGCGCTGCCCAAGATGGCGGAGGCCGCGGGTGCGTCGACGCTAAAGAGCGCTTTCAAGGATCACCTTAAGCAAACCAAGACCCACGTAACGCGCCTTGAGAAGGCATTCAAGAAGCTGGGCAAGGAACCGAAAGCCCACATGTGCAAGGGCATGGAGGGACTGATCAAGGAAGGCGACGAAATCATCAAGAATGTCACCGATCAGGCCGTCATGGACGCCGGACTAATCGGCGCGGCCCAGCGCATCGAGCATTACGAGATCGCCGCCTACGGTTCGGCCCGCGCCCACGCGCATGTCCTGGGGCATACTGAACTGGTCGATCTGCTCCAGACCACGCTGGACGAAGAAGGCGAAGCCAACAAGCATCTGACCCAATTGGCCGAAGGGCGCATGAGCTTTGTCGGGGCCAACGACAAGGCGCTCGCCTAAGTCATCGGAAGACAGCAGGGGCGCGGTCGACATCCGGCGGCGCCTCTGCTGTCGGGGGAATCATGATGATGAAGAAGATAGCCTCGATTGAGGCGCAGTTTATCCGCAACCTGCGGAGTATCTATCACGCCGAGGGATTGCTCATCCTGGCTCTGACCCGGATGGTCGTCGCCGCCGAGGCGCCCTATTTGCGCGCCGGGCTGGCCCGCCATCTGGAACAAACCCATCATCATCTGCGCCGCCTCGATCTGGTTTTCAACGAGATCCATCATTTGCCGGCGGGCGGCGAATGCCCCGACATCGCGGCAACAATCACCGAGACCGAGCGTGGTCTGCGGTCCCTGACCTACGGCCCCACGCTGGACCGCTTGCTCATCGGAGCCGCCCGCAAAATCGGGTGCTACGAGATCGCCGCCTATCGAGTCATCATCGCCCGGGCCACTGAGTTGGGTTATGGAGCGATCGTGGCGCTGCTGGAGTGGAATTTGCAGGAAGAAGAGCTGTGTGAATATCATCTGCGCAACGTCGAGGCGGAGATGAATAACTCCCGCGAGGGGCGCGGGAGTTATTTGAGTAATGGTACCGGGGCTGTGGCCTCATAGCCCCGGCGGATTGAAATCCAACGCGGGCACACAAAACCGCGTTTCATCCAACTGATTGCCGGTTACAACTGATTGCCGGAGCCTCTTCAACCGGCTTCAGCCGGGTTTTGCGTAGCAGCAGCGGGATTCATCCCGCGCCAACCTCGCGCTTGCTCATTCCATTCTTCTCTGTATGATTGCCCTGCTCTTGCCGCACTGTCGGCAGCCCAACGCAGACTACCAAATCGAGAGTATCCCCATGACATATCAAAACGGAAAGCATCCCGCGCTAATCATCCACACGACTGAGCCGTTCAACGCCGAAACGCCGCCCGATCTGATCACCCGCGAAGCGATCACGCCGAACGAGTTGTTCTTCGCCCGCAACCACGGCGCGATTCCAGAGGTTGACCCCGACACATATCGCCTGACCATCGGCGGATTGGTGGAACGGCCGCTGTCGTTCTCGCTCGCCGATCTACGTCACTCGTTCCCATCGCAGACCATCGCGGCCACGCTGCAATGCGCCGGAAATCGCCGCCGGGAACTGTCGCAGGTGACCGACATTCCCAACGAAGTCCTTTGGGATTTGGGCGCCATCAGCCACGCCGAATGGACGGGCGTCCGACTGCGCGACGTCCTGGCGCAGGCCGGCGTCGGCGCGGGCGCGGCCCACGTCGCCCTGACCAGCCTCGGCCAGGTAGCGCGGCGCGGCAAGGTTTTCGGCTATGGCGGCTCGATCCCCTTGGACAAGGCACTGGAGCCGGAAGTCCTGTTGGCCTGGGAGATGAACGGCGCGCCGCTGCCGCCGCTCCACGGCGCGCCGCTGCGACTGGTCGTCCCCGGCTACATCGGCGCGCGAAGCGTCAAGTGGTTGGGCGAGATCACGCTCCAGGCGCAGCCGTCGGACAACTACTTCCAGAGCGTTGCCTATCGCCTCTTTCCGCCGTCGGTCAACGCGTCGAACGTGGTCGAGGATGACGGCCGGATGCTGGGCGAGTTGTTCGTCAGCGCGGTCATCTGCTCGCCGCTGGAGGGCGAGCGCCTGCCGGACGACAAACTCACCGTGCGCGGCTATGCCGTCGGGCATGGTGGCGTCCCGGTTGAGGGGGTCGAGGTGTCGGCCGATGACGGAGCCACCTGGGCGCGGGCGACGCTGTTGGGCGAGCCGCGGCCCTGGGCCTGGCAGCTATGGGAGGCGCAGATCGCCCTGCCACCCGGCGAGCGGACCATCATTGCCCGCGCTGTGGACGCAAACGGCCGCACGCAGCCGGTCGATCCGGCGGAAACCTGGAATTTCAAGGGCTATATGAATAATGCCCGGCACCGAATCACGGTACGGGTGGGGAATCAGCGGCCACTATCCTGACCGCGCCCATATCCGCGATGTCGTAACCGGGCATGGCCGCCACGGCCGCGCGGAACTCCGCGTCGTGGAGCAGGTCGAGCAGCGGCCGCAGCAGATCGCTCTCGTAATAGGCGCGGGGAATGACCAACTCGTAGGCCTCGTGGGCCAGCGGCACAAAATCGAGATGGAGCGCCCGCGCGGCGGCGCGGATGCCCAGCCCGGCGTCGGCCGCGCCCGAAGCCACCGCCGCCGCCACCGCCAGATGGGTGTACTCCTCGCGCTCATAGCCGCGCACGACGGCCGGGTCGATGCCCAGCTTCCCCAACTCGTAATCGAGCAGCACACGGGTTCCCGCGCCGCGCTGCCGGTTGACGATGCTCACGTCGGCGCGGGCGGCGTCGCCCCATCCGGCCAGCCCGCGCGGATTACCCGGCGGGACGATCCAGCCCTGCTCGCGCCCGGCCAGCGTCACCACGACGATATCCCGGCCAGGTAGATAGCGGCGGATGTAGCTGGTGTTGTATTCGCCCGTGGCCGTATCCAGCAGGTGGCTGCCGGCCAGATGGGCCTCGCCGCGCCGCAGCGCCACCAGCCCGCCTAGGCTGCCGACATTGGCCGAGCTGAGCCGCAGGCCGCCGTGGCGCGCCGCCAGGAACTGGGCCAGCACGTCGAGAATCAGGTCGTGGCTGCCGATGGAGACGATAGTCCGTTCGATCTCATGCGGCTCGCGGTAGAGGTGGACGGTGACGGCCGCTCCTGCGTCGTGGCCTTCGCTGAAGCGGGGCACGCGCACGATGCCGTCGGCGCGGACGAGCGAGGTGATGACGCCTGCGCCGCGGCTGATGGGCGTGACGGTCCAAACGTCGCCCACGCGGCCGACGACGACCCGCGCGAAATCCTCGTCGCCGGTCTGGGAGACGAGCTTGCGGGTCAGCGTCCCTTGCAGCGTCGGCGCCCGGCGCGGCTGCCGCCCCTGCCAATGGGCCAGCAGCGGCTCGACGAAGATCTCGCCCGTCAACGCCGCGCTGACAGGGTAGCCGGGAACGCCGATAATTGGAACGGGCGGACGGGAGTCCGCGAGTGACGCATGACGAGCGACGAATGAAGAGCGTGCTCCCGATTCATAATTCGTAATTCCCAGCACCACCGGGTGTCCCGGCCGGACGGCCACGCCGTGGACGAGCAAGCGGCCGACGTCGGCGACGACGTGGGCGGTGTAATCCTCGCTGCCGGCCGACGACCCGGCGTTGAGCAGAATCAGATCATGGCCGGCGACGGCTTCGAAGACGGCGGCGCGGATGGCCTCGAAGTCGTCGGGAACGATGGGCCAACGTGTGGCCCGGCCGCCCCAGTTCTCCACCTGCGCCGCCAGGACGAGCGAGTTGTACTCGATGATTTGGCCCGGTTGCGGCTCGTCGTCTTCCACAGAGACGAGTTCCGAGCCGGTGGGGATGATGGCCACGCGAGGCCGGCGGTAGACGCTGACGGCGGCGTGGCCCGACCCGGCCAGCGCGCCCAGATCGACCGGCCGCAGCCGGTGGTTGGCCGGCAGCACCAGCTCGGTGGCGACCATGTCCTCGCCCATCGGCCGGACGTGGTGCCAGGGCGGCACGGCGGCGCGAATCTCGATACCCGCACGGCCGTCGGCCAGCGTGACCGGCTGGACGTGCTCGATCATAATGACGGCGTCGGCCCAGGCGGGGAGGGGGTGGCCGGTGTTGACGGACTGAGCCTGAGGTGAAGGGGCGAAGGGGTGAAGGGGTGAAGGGGTGCTCCCCTGCTCCCTTTCTCCCTTTCTCCCTTTCCCCCCTTCTCCCTTTCCCTCTTTCTCCCCTTCCACTACAAACAGCACCGGCGACGCATCCAGCGCCCCCACCGTATCGTCGGCGCGCACGGCATAGCCGTCCATGGCGGCGGCGTGGTAGTGGGGGGAGGAGAGGCGCGCCCAGACGGGAGCGGCCGTAACGCGGCCGTTGGCTTGGCTGAGGGGGACGGTCTCGGCGGGCAGCGGCCGCCAGAGGCCCGCCTCGTCCAGCGCGGCGCGGAAGGCGGCCCAGGCTTCGTCGAGGGGGATATCTTCGAGGTAGAATTTTCGGTCCATGCGGGTTAGCGCCCCATCATAAATTCGACGCCGTCCAATATACCTTCTAATGCGTGGCGAGGCAGGGTAGCGACGTAGGCGTCGAGAAAACGTTTGTCGAGGGAAACAAGTTGCGAGACATTGGCAACCGAGGCTTTGGGAAGCCCGGTTTGTTTAGCCGAAAGCAACACATTGCCCGGCGAATCACTCAGGCGAGTTTGAGTCGTCAGGGGCACACACAAGATCGTATTGATGTGGCTGGCGTTAATGGCGGTTTGCTGGATGACGACTACCGGCCGCCTGTAACCCGACTCGGAGCCGCGCGGCGCCGGCAAATCGGCCCAGAATACATCCCCCTGTTTGATCAACCGATCGCCTACCATTCATCCTCATCACTCTCTTTGAGCGTGAGATATTGCATCTCCCACAGGGCCGGATCGAGTTCCGAGGATTCGATTGAGTAGACGGCATTGAAGGCGGCCGTGATGCTGTCGGGGTCGTAGCGATCCACATACGCTTTCAGCGCGCGGGCGTATAGCTGGCTGCGATTGAGGTTGAGTCGCTCGGCCACCTGTTCGGCTTGCTCAAAGAGCGCGTCGGGCAAGGAGATGGCGGTTTTCACGAGGGGAGTATAACGTTTTGTTATACTTGTGTCAATGCGTAAGAGAACTACACCTTCTCCAGCACCAAAAAATGCGACAACCCTAACACCGCCAGCGGCGTCTCCTCGGCCGCGTAGAGCGCCCGCCGGATGCCCGCGCCCAGGCGCGGGCGGCGGCGGGCGATGTTGTCGTAGCCGCCGAAGATGCGGCCGTGATGGAGGACGCGCAGCGGCAGGCCGTCGAACAGGCGGCGCAGACCCCGCGCCGTGTACGCCCGCACGTGGGGGGCGAGGCGGTTGCGCAGGGGGTCGGGCAGGTAGTTGACCAGCGGCACGTTGCCGAAATGGTATTCGTCGCGCCAGTAGATGCCGTGTTGCTCCACGGGATACCAGCGGTTGGGGGCGAAGATGACGATGCGGCCGCCGGGGCGGGTCACACGGGCCATCTCGACCGCGCAGGCCCGGTCGTCGGCCACGTGTTCCAGCACCTCGTTGCTCAGGATGAGGTCGAAGCTGTCGTCGGCGAAGGGCAGTTGCTCGCCCACGCCCAGAGCGATGCCGTCGGCTCGCGTCAGCGCCTCGACGGCCCGGTCGAGCTCGAGCTCCAGACCGATGCGCACATTGTCGGGGTTGGCCCGGCCGCACGCTTCCAGCCAGGTGCCGAGGCCGGTGCCGTTGTCGAGGATGCGGCCACTCAGGTCGGCCCAGCGGCGGATCATGTCCAGCCGGCGGCCCTGGCCGGAGCGCCAGACGTAACCGGGTTCGCCGCGCTCGGCGGCCTTGTCGGAGTGGGTCATTTTCAGTCCCCACCATCCATCAATTCGTCATACTTGCGGCGCGCTTCCTTGATATCCTGCCACATGAGCGCCTTGGGGGCGTTCGGCTCACGCGAGGGGTTGCGCAGCAGATAGGCGGGATGGAAGATGGGCATGGCCCAGCGCCCGTCGACGTGGAACCATTGGCCGCGCAGCTTGGTGATGCCCGTCTGCCCCAGGATGGCCTCGGTGGCGACGTTGCCGGTCAGCAGCATGACCAGCGGGTCAACCAGGCGGATGATCTCCAGCAGCCAGGGCTTGTACCAGGCGATCTCGTCCGAGGTGGGTTTGCGCAGCGGCTTGCCGTCGTCGCCCGGCGGCAGGCGAAAGACGGCGTTGGTGATAAACACGTCCTGCTCCGGGTCGAGGTGGACGGAGCCGAGAATCTGGTCGAGCAACTGGCCGGAGCGGCCGACAAACGGTTTGCCCTGGCGGTTTTCTTCGGTGCCGGGGGCCTCGCCGATGATCATCAGGCGAGCCTGCGGGTTGCCGCGATAGATGACCATGCTCGTCCCGGCGGGGAAGAGCGGGTCGTCTTCCAGCTTCATCATGGCTGCCACCAGGTCGTCGAGTGTGGCGAAGTGGGGGGCGCGTGCGTCAAAGAGGTCGAATTGCATAGGTATCCTCCTTATATATGTGTAGGGTTTCTACTCCCCAATCTCCACCCACCCGGCCAGATAGACCCCGTTCGGCTGCAATTCGCCTTCCACCGTGACGGGCAGGCGCTCGCCGGTGGCCGGATCGTAGAGGCCGATCCAGACCGGATAGCGGCCGGACGGGAGGTTGGTGGGCAGGGTGAGGAAGTAGACGTCGTCGATTGTCTCGCCGTTGCTCCAGGCACTGGTGGGGTAGGCGCCGCCGAGAGGCGGGCTGTCGCCGGTTGCCAGCGGCTCCGCGTCGGGCTGGCCCAGGTGGATGAGCGTGGTGTAGTCCAGCGGGGGGACGCCGACGGGCACGTACCAGCGCACCAGCACCTCGATGGTCTGGCCGGGGAGCGCCTGCTCGGGGCGGATGGCGGCGCTGACCAGGGCGATGCGGTCGCCCAGCTCGGCCGCCCAGCCATCGGGGGCGGGCAGCGTCTCGCGCGGCATGATCTTGACCGTGGCAACTTCGATGCCNNTCAATGCGCACAGCGAAGCGGTCGGCGATGATGGCGCCCGGCTCCCACAGGTTGGCCGGGTAGAGGCCGCGGCCGTGGTAGCTATGGAGATTGGCGATGCGCGCCATGTCGCGGCCGAACAGTTCCAGCACGAACTCCGGCGGCTCGACGGGCGGCGTGTCGGCCGTCCAGTAGAGGGTGATCTGGACCTCGTCGCCGGGCGCGGCTTGCTCCGTCTCCACTTCGGCGGCCAGCAGCGCCACGCCCCGGCCGCGGTCGATCAGCTCCGGCAGCACGAGGCGGGCCGTGGGCGGAATGAGGGCGATGGCGGGCGGCGGCTGGTAGGCGGGGCGAATGACGAAGAGCAGACAGTAGACCGTCGTGGCCAGCGCGGCCAGCGCCACCAGCGGGGCCAGCCGGCGGTTGAGTTTGCCCAGCGCGCCGGGGGCGCAGCGGCCCCAGCCAGCCAGCCCCCAGGCCAGCCCCAGCGCCAGGGGCAGCACGGCGGGCAGCAGCAGCCGCCCCTGGGCCGCTTCTGTGCGGAGCATGAAGGCGGCGAGGCCGGCGTAGACGAGGAGCGGCCAGAGGGCGAGGAGGAGGGGGAGGACGAATGACGAATGAAAAGCGCCCTCTTCACTCGTAGTTCGTAGTTGCACGACAGGAGTCCCGTCGTTTGTAGTTCGTCGCACCATGCAGGCCAGCGCGCCCACGGCCGCCAACCCGACAATGCCCGCCCAGACCCAGTAGACCCATTCCGGCGGCCGCAGGTTGAACCAGCCGAAGACGGCCATGAGCGAGAGCAGCAGCCCCTTGGATTCGCCCAGCACCTGGCCGAGGGTGTAGCCGCGGTCGCCGCCGGCGATGGCGATGAACGGCGCGGTGGCCATCCAGTCGCCGTAGAGTTGCCAGTTGCGCAGCCATAGCCACCCGGTAACGAGCAGCGCCGGCCCGGCGACGAGCAGCGCCGTGCGCCAGAAGCGCCGTAGTTGCCCGTCGCGCACAGCCGTCACCGCCAGGAAGCCGAGGCTATAGAGCAGCAGCAGCACGCCGGCGTTCTTGCTGAGGGCGGCGAGGCCGATGGTGAGGCCGAGCAGGATGAGGCGAAGAGAGGAAGACCTGACAGGTGGGCGCGACGGTGTCCCGGATGGGTCAACGGCCGGGGTGCGCCCACCTGTCAGGTCTATGAGTTGGTAGAGCGCCAGGCTGCACAGGAAGATGACCAGCGCGTCGTTGGTGATCGAGGCGTGGAGAAAGTTGAATTGGGGCAGAAAGGCGACGAGAGCGGTGGCCATGAGCGGCCGCGTCGTGGATTCGGGCCAGAGCAGGCGGCCGCTGCCGTAGATGCATAGCAGCGTGCCCAGCCCCAGCAGCGTGGAGAAGACGCGCAACAGGTGGGCGGCCAATGCCCAGTCTGCCCAGGGCCAGNNCGTCGGCCGGATTGTGGATCATGCGGTTGACGTTGGCCAGGGCCGAGGCGTCGCCGATCCAGGCAAACGGGTTGAGCTGGACGGCGTCGCGGGCGGCGGCGGTGTCGAGCGGGGCGATGAGCAGGCCGCCGAGCAGGTAGTAGAGCGGCGGTTGGGCCGCTTCCTGCCCCAGCCATTCGTCGGGCGGGTCGGTCACTTGCGGCAGGCGGCCGGTGTCGGCAATGTGGGCGGCAGTGAAAAAGTGCCAATGCTCGTCGGGCGCTTCGAAAAGCGGATTGAGCGCTCCATAGGCCAGAGTGACAGCGAGATAGGCGGCCAGAATCAGGCCGAGCAAGGCGCGGCGGCGGTTCATGGCGTCCTCCAGGGCAGGGCTAAATCGGAGAGTAGCCGCAATTGGTTGTCGGGCTGCGGCACGCCGTCCACGACCACGGCCGGGCGCGTGCCGTCGTCGGGGTTATAGAGACCGGCGTTGACGTGGTAGTTTCCCGGCGGCAGGTCGGCGGGGATGGGCAGGTTGTGGATGTCGGTGATGACCTCGCCCGCGCGCCAGGTGGTGGTCGGCCGCGCGCCGCCCACGGGCACGGAATCGATTTGGCTGACGATGTTGCCCGCCTCGTCGACCAGATGGATGAACACCACATAGTCCGTTTCGGGCCGGGCCGTCGCTTGCCAATAGAGCGCAAGGTTCAGCAGGCCACCGGTGGGCACGCCCGCATAGTAGCTGTGCAGGCGGATGGCGGGGCCGAAGTCGGCTCCCCGCCCCTGGGCGACGACGTAGGGTGCAGCGGGCACGTCCGTCTCCAGCGGCCACGGCTCGACGACGACGGGGCCGCTAATGACCGGGCCGCCCAGCGGCGTATCGCCGTCGAGCAGCGTCCAGCGCAGCCGGTAGCGGCCCGGCTCGGTGTCGGGGCGGAAGTAGAGGCTGGTCACCTCGCGCAGCAGCGCCCCGCCGGGAACCGCGCCAAGCCACGACGCGCCGGGCCTGGCTTCCTGGCTGCGCAGCACCGCGCCGTCGGGGGCAATGACTTCCAGCCGGTAGCGCAGGTCGGTCAGATCGACCCCTTCGGG
>CXWK01030628.1_pt2 | contig 11993 bp, 7 predicted proteins | sample 590851 | NCBI WGS metagenome assembly CXWK01 (sample SAMEA3498364, study PRJEB10139) | wastewater metagenome | biome: wastewater treatment plant; material: activated sludge | place: Denmark | collected 2014-08-01
ACATCGTCGTCCGTGGGGCGCGGCTCCACAACCTCAAAAACCTCTCCCTCGATATGCCCAAGAACCGGCTGGTGGTCTTCACCGGCCTTTCTGGTTCCGGCAAGTCGACGCTGGCCTTCGACACCCTGCACAAGGAAGCCATGCGCCAGTACCTCGAGTCGCTGGGCCTGGTCACCTATGAGAGCCGGCCGCCGCTGGACAGTATCAGCGGCCTGTCGCCCACCATCAGCATCGATCAGCATAGCGCCAACCATTCGCCACGCTCCACGGTCGGCACAGCCACCGAAGTCTACACCTTGCTGCGCGTCCTCTTCGCCCGCGCCGGCCACCGCCCCTGCGCCGCCTGCGGCGCGGACGTGCCCCCGGCCCATGAGCTGGACGACTCGGCCGAACTGCTCATCCAGGATGAGGCCGACGACGACGAGCCGGCCAATACCCTGCCCTGCCCCACCTGCGGCACAATCGCGCTGCAACGCGGCATGGGCTTCTACTCCTTCAACAAGCCCGCCGGGGCGTGCCCGGCCTGCACCGGGCTGGGCACAGTCTACACCCCCGACCTGCCGCGCATCGTGGACGAGAGCAGGAGTGTTGAGGATGGGGCGATTCTCCTTTGGGAGCCGCGCCTCACCGCTTACCACGCCGGCAGCCTGCGCGCCGCCGGGAGCCACTATGGCTTCGATTTCGACCCCGCCACGCCCGTCGCGGCGCTGCCGCCCGCCCAGCGCGACCTGCTGCTCTACGGCGCGCTCAGCCCGGAGTTTCGCCGCCACTACCCGGCGACCGAGCCGCCGGTGACGGTCGGCAAGGGCCGCTTCGAGGGCGTCATCCCCAACCTGCTGCGCCGCCATGCCGAGCGCGTGGCCGGGGGCGACGACGGCGACCATCTGGAAAAGCTGGAGCGCCTGCTTATCCTGGAGACGTGCCCTCAGTGCGAGGGCACGCGCCTGCGCCCCGAAGCCCGCGCCGTCACTGTGGCCGGCCATACTATCGTCGCCATCTCGCGCCTGTCGCTGGGCGACCTGGCCGGCTGGGTGGCCGGCCTGCGCACCGGTTTGCCGGCCGAAGAGTGGCTCATCGCCGAGCCGATTGTCGCCGACCTGAGCGAGCGCATCCGGCGGCTGGTGACGATTGGCCTGGGTTACCTGACGCTGGAGCGCAATACGCCGTCGCTCTCGGCCGGCGAAGCGCAACGGCTGCGGCTGGCGGCGCTGCTCGGCTCCGGTCTGACCGGTGTGCTCTACGTACTGGACGAGCCGACCATCGGCCTGCACGCCCGCGACACGCTGCGGCTGGTGGGCTTGCTGCGCACTCTGCGCGACCAGGGCAACACGGTGCTCGTCATCGAGCACGACATGGCGTTCATCGCCGCCGCCGACTGGCTGGTAGACTTCGGCCCCGGCGCGGGGCGATTGGGCGGCCAGATCGTGGCCGAGGGGCCGCCGGCGGCCGTGGCCCAGGTTCCAGCTTCGATCACCGGCCAGTATCTGGCCGGGACCGCGCGCATTGCGATACCAGCCGCCCGCCGCCCCGTGGGCGAAACGGGACTGACCATCCGCGGCGCGCGCGAGCACAACCTGAAAGACATTACCGTCTTCCTGCCGCAACGGACGCTGACGGTCGTCACCGGCGTGTCCGGCTCCGGCAAGTCGTCTCTGCTCTTCGACATCCTCGACCGGGCGGCGCGGCGGCGCTTCTTCGGCGCGGCGGCCGTGCCCGGCGACCACGACGGCATCGACGGCTGGGAACTGTTCGACAAGGTCATCACCATCGACCAGTCGCCCATCGGCCGTTCCACCCGCTCCAACGCCGCCACCTACACCGACGCCTTCACGCCCATCCGCGAGGCGTTTGCCGCCCAGCCGGAGGCCCGCACCCGCGCCCTGACGGCGCAGCACTTCTCCTTCAACGTGCCCGGCGGCCGCTGCGAGCGCTGCGAGGGGGCCGGCACGCTGGCCGTGGCCATGCACTTCCTGCCCGACGTGACCGTGCGCTGCCCGGCCTGTCGCGGCCGCCGTTACAAGCGCGAGGTGCTGGCCGTGCCGTACCAGGGCTACTCCATCGCCGACGTGCTGGAGATGACCATCGAGGAGGCGCTGGCCCTCTTCGCTGGTGTGCCCGCGGCCCGCGCCAGATTGGGGCTGATGGCCGAGGTGGGCATGGGCTATCTGCAACTGGGGCAGCCGGCCTCGACCTTCTCCGGCGGCGAGGCGCAGCGCGTCAAGATGGCCAAGGAGTTGGCCCGCCGCACCACCGGCCGCACCCTCTACCTGCTGGACGAACCGACGAGCGGCCTGCACCCGGCCGACGTGGCTCACCTGATCCAGGTACTCCAGCGCCTGGTGGACGCGGGCAATACCGTGGTCGTCGTCGAGCACAATCTGGACGTGGTCAAGTGCGCCGACTGGGTGATCGACCTGGGGCCGGAGGGGGGCGAGGCGGGCGGGCAGCTTATCGTCGCCGGCCCGCCGGAAATTGTGGCCATAACAGCCGAGTCCCTCACCGGGCATATGCTGTCAAGCCATTTGTAGTGACAGGGTAGAAAAACTTAGCTGCTGTGCACGAGGTTCTTAGCCGCTACAGATCATAAGCTCAGAGACTTTGCCGCGGCCGTTGGCTTTAGAGTTGATCGCCCGCGCAGCCTGAACCTCGTCTATGCGAAAACCGGCATACAGTTCGCGCACCAATGGCGTGTCGGAGTTCGACAACATCGCCCCCACCCCCCGCCCGGCCAGCGCCGCGAACACGTCGCGCAACCGCCGCTGGTCGTCCGGACCGAAGCCGGCGCGATCATAGGTGGTGAAGTTGGCCGTGGCCGAGACGGGATCATAGGGTGGGTCGAAGTAGACGAAATCGCCCGGCTGGGCGTGGTCGAGCACACTGGTGAAAGGCCGGCGGGCAATATCGACGCCCTGCAGCGCGGCCGACGCGGCGCGCAAGTTCGGCTCGTCGCAGATGGTCGGGTTGGCGTAGCGGCCGAATGGCACGTTGAATTGCCCGGCCCGGTTCTCGCGGTAGAGGCCGTTGTAGCAGGTCTTGTTCAGATAGAGAATACGCGCCGCGCGCTCCGGCAGCGAGAGGTCGGTGGGCTGTTGGGCGCGGACGCGGTAGTAGTGGTCGCGGTCGTAGCGATGGCCGCGCAGGGCGGCGATCACCCCGTCCACGTCATCGCGCAGGGCCAGATAGACGCCGATCAGCCCGTCGTTGGCGTCGGAGAGATAGGCCCGACCGAGCCGCCCCGCGCCGGCCAGAGCAAAAAACAGTGCCCCGCCACCCACAAACGGCTCATGATAGGCCCCCAACGTCTCCGGCACACGCGCCAGCAACTCCGGCAACAGCCGTGCCTTACCACCGGCCCATTTGAGTACCGGGCGAGGGCGTGGGTTATTCTGGATCGGGGCGGGGGCTTTCACGCTGGCGATGGGTATTGCTTCCTTCCCGGCGGATGTTGCTGATTAATAAAACAGTCAAGTATTGTGTGGGGGTCAGGCAACCGGGAGAAACGCCGGCCAATTACCTTAACCTTGTCTCCCGGTTGCCTAACCTGCGGGCGCGGCCGTTGCCGCAGAGGGTCAGGCGGCGGCGAGACGAGGTTACACACCCTGACCAATGTCCCTCGCCGCCGCCAGACCCCTACACCGCGTTACGTTATGAATCTACAAAACGCGTTGTCAGAGTGAGCCGCACCTCTTCAACCGGTTTCAACCGGGTTTCGCCTGGCAGCGGCGGGTTTCAACCCGCCTGCACTGCCGGTGGTCGGCAGGCGGCGGTCAGCGGTCGGCCGTCGTCAATCCTCCCCCGGCGCCAGGTAATACGTCATCTGCTGCAACTGCACCACCGGGTCGCTGTAGCTAACGTAGACGCCCGGCGGCACGGTAAGAGAGACGGGCGCGTAGCTGAGGATGGCCCGCACGCCCGCGACTACCAGCCGGTCGGTCGTCTCCTGGGCTGCGTCGGCGGGCACGGCCAGGATGGCGATGCGGATGCCCTGATCCGCAATGGCTGCCTCCAGTGCATCGAGGCTCTGCACGGTCAGGTCGCCGATGGCCTCGCCGATCTTGGCCGGGTCGTTGTCGAAGACGCAGGTGATGACAAAGCCGCGCCGCTGGAAGCCGCGGTAGCTGGCCAGCGCGTGCCCCAGGAAGCCCGCGCCCAGCAGCGCCACCGGCCACTCCTGGGTCAGGCGCAGGATTTCGGTCAACCGGTCGACCAGATAGCGAATGTGATAGCCGGTGCCCTGCTTGCCGAACTCGCCGAAGTGAGACAGGTCTTTGCGGATCTGGGCCGAACTGATGCCCAGGCGCTCGGCCAGTTCGTGCGACGACGTAGTGATACGGCCCGCTTCGTGCTCCATGCGGTCGAGTTCGCGCAGGTAGACGGGCAGGCGGCCGATGACAATGTCGGGGATTTCGTGGTCCACAGTCGGGTTCCCTGAGGTTAATCGTGCAACTTTTCACGATCATTTTAACAGAGGCGCGGCCATTGGCAAGCGTCACGATACGCCATCTGGCGCATTGCACCACTCCGGCCACCTGCTATCCTTGGGCCTAGACTTAACTCGAATGGAGTGTGACCCATGAAACGAACAATACTCATGTTGCTGCTCGTCGTGCTGCTCGGCGTGGCCTGTGGCGGGACCGAAACCGAGGAAGCGGCCGAAAGCGAACTGTCCATCGTCGCCACCGACATCGTCTATGACGCGGCACGGTTGGAAGTGCCCGCCCATCAACCGGTGCATCTGACGCTGGTGAACGCCGGCGCGCTGGAGCATGACTTCAGCATCCGCGAGATCGCCGCCGAGGACACGCACGCCAGCGAGGGCGAAGCCGACGATCACGCCACCACCGAAGACGTTCACGACTTGGCCCTTCACGTGGCCGCGCCGCCCGGCGGCAGCGGCGTGCTGGAGTTCACACCGACCGAGGCGGGCGAGTACGAGTACTACTGCACCGTCCCCGGCCACAAGGAGGCGGGCATGGTCGGCACGCTGGTGGTGACGCCCTGATCGAACGGGGTCAGGCTATTGGCCTGCCCCCTACTTACTTCCGCCCTTGTTCCCCGGCGCAAACCCATCTATGATAGGTTGAGAATCCATCTCTGGGCCCTCCTGTCGAACTATGGATCACAAGCACCATCACCCGCCAGACGATAAGAGGCAGCCAGAACCCGACTCTAGCCACAGCGCGCCCATCCCGTTCAACCACGCCCAACTCCACACGGCCGACACCGCCCACAGCACCCGCGCCGACCACGGCGTCTACGCCGACCACGGCGTCTACGCCGACCACGACGCTCACGCTACTTATACCGACCACACCGGCCACGAGTTACTCTTCCGCAACCGCTTCTGGGTCTGCCTTGTCCTGAGCATCCCCGTGCTCCTGTATAGCCCGATGGTTCAGGCGTGGTTGGGCTTCACGCCGCCGGTCTTTCCAGGCAGCCGCTGGGTCGCACCCGTCCTCTCGGTCATCATCTTCGCCTACGGTGGGCTGCCGTTCCTGAGCATGGCCCGCGACGAGTTGGTCGCGCGCCGGCCGGGCATGATGATGCTTATCTCGCTGGCGATCACCGTCGCCTTCGTCTACAGCCTGGCGGCCGTGGTGCTCAATCTGGGCGATAGCTTCTTCTGGGAACTCGTCACACTCATCGACGTGATGCTGTTAGGCCACTGGCTGGAGATGCGCAGCGTGCGGCAGGCGTCGGGCGCACTCGACGCCCTAGCCAAACTGCTACCGGATACGGCTGAGCGCATCGGCCCGGACAGCCAGCTGGAAACCGTGCCGGCCTCGGCCCTGGCCGCCGGGGATCGCGTGCTCGTGCGACCCGGGGCCGCCGTGCCAGCCGACGGCGAGGTCTATGAAGGTGAGACGGCCGTAAACGAGGCGATGGTCAGCGGCGAATCCGCGCCGATCGACAAGCGTCCCGGCGATCGCGTGATCGCCGGGACGGTCAACGCCGGCGATGGGGCGTTGCGGGTGCAGGTTTCGGCCGTCGGCGAGGACACTGCCCTCTCCGGCATCATGCGCCTGGTGGCCGAAGCCCAGCGCAGCCGCTCGCGCGCCCAGCTATTGGCCGACCGCGCCGCCGGCTGGCTGTTCTACATCGCCCTGGGAGCGGCCGCGCTGACGGCTGTCGTGTGGTTCGTTGTGGCCGGCCCGAGCCAAGAGGTGCTATTGCGCGTGGTCACGGTGCTGGTCATCGCCTGTCCTCACGCGTTGGGCCTGGCCGTGCCGCTCGTCGTCGCCATCACCACCTCGCTGGCCGCCCGCAGCGGCGTGCTGGTACGCGACCGGGCCGCGCTGGAAAATGCCCGCACCGCCGGCGTCGTCCTGTTCGACAAGACCGGTACGCTGACCAAAGGCGAGCAGGGCGTCATCGGCCGGGCGACCGTCGCGGGGCAAGACGGCGAGGAGGCCTTAGCTCTGGCCGCGGCCGTCGAGGGCGACTCGGAGCACATGATCGCCCGTGCTCTGCGCGACCGCGCCGCGGCGTTGGGAAGGCCCCTGCCAAAGGTCATTGGCTTCGAGGCGCTCAAGGGACGCGGTGTGGCCGCGCTGGTGGGCGACGAGCGGATCTACGTCGGCGGGCCGCGCCTTCTGGAACACCTGAAAGTCGACCTACCCCCAGCTCTCAGCGACTTTGCCCGCCACGCCGGGGAACAGGGCCAGACAGTCGTCTATCTGGCGCGAGACGGCCAACCGGTGGCCGCCTTTGCCCTGGCCGACGTCATCCGCCCGGAGAGTCACGCGGCCATCGCCGCCCTGCACGAGATGGGCATCGAGGTCGCCATGATCACTGGCGACAGCGAGGCCGTAGCCCGCTCAGTGGCGGCTGAGTTGGGCCTCGACCGCATCTTCGCTCAGGTATTGCCTGAAGACAAGGAAAAGCACGTCCGGGCGTTACAGGCCGAGGGCAAGCGGGTCATCATGGTCGGTGACGGCGTGAACGACGCCCCGGCCCTGGCCCGCGCCGACATCGGCGTGGCCATCGGTAGCGGCACCGACGTCGCCATCGAGTCGGCAGGCATCATTCTGATCAAAAGTAACCCGCTGGACGTGGTGAGGCTGATTCGCCTCAGCCGGGCTTCCTACCGCAAAATGGTGCAGAACATCTGGTGGGCGGCCGGCTACAACATCGTCGCCATTCCCCTGGCCGCCGGCGTGCTCGCGCCGTGGGGCATCTTGCCGCCGCCGGCGCTCGGTGCGGCGCTGATGGCCCTGAGCACGATCGTCGTGGCCCTCAACGCACAGACGTTGCGACGGCTAAGCCTGTAGTCGCGCGCCAGGGCGTTCACAAACGCATCCTCGCGGCCCACCCCGGGACATGAGAATCCCCCTGTTTTTGCCGCGCGATTGTCCTATAATCGACCCTAGCTAACCCATCCCCCGCACTTACCTGGCGGGAGCCGGTTCGATGTCGGAACAATCTATGTCACGTACCCTCAGGAACACCCTACTGGTCATCCTGGCGCTGGTCGTCGTCGGCGTCGGGTCATACATTCTCATTCGGCGGCAACAGGTCGCGGCCGAAACGCAGTTCGAGATTCTGCGCGAGGCCACCATCGCCCGCGACCGCATCACCTCCACCGTCAGCGCCACCGGGGCCATCGAGCCGGAGACACTGGTCACGCTGACTTTTGGCCTGGGCGGCGCCGTTACCAATGTGGCCGCCGTGCGCGGCCAGGAAGTGGCCGCCGGCGACGTGCTGGCCCAACTGGACACCGGCGAACTGGCCCTGACCGTGCGGCAGGCCGAAGACGCGCTGCGCATCCAGGAACTGACGATGGCCCAGCGTGTGGACGCCGCGCCCAGCCCGGCGCAACTTGCCGCGTCGGAGGCCGACATCCAGGCCGCCGAGGCCAACGTCCAGGTGGCGACGGCCAATCTGTCCGGGGCGCGGGCCGGGCTGCAACAGGCCCAGGCCCAGCGGGCGCAACTGCTGGAAGGAGCCACGGCCGGCCAGATCGCCGCCGCCGAGTCGCAGGTGGCCGCCGCCCGCGAACAGCAGCGGCTGGCCCAGGAAACGTATAACCGCGTGACCGAGTGCGTCACCTTCACCGTGCCCGGCACCAACCAGGAAGACGAAGTGTGCCCGGGGCTGGGCGCGCCGGAGGAGCAGGCCCGCGCCGCGCTGGAGACGGCGACGCTGAGCCTAACCGCGGCCCAGGCCCAACTGGCCGACCTGACCAACCCCGCCGGCCCGGCCGACATCGCCGTGGCCGCCGCCACTGTGGCCGCCGCCGCAGCTCAGGTGGAAGCGGCCGAGGGCAACGTCGCCGCGGCCGAGGCCCAATTAGCCCGCGCCCGCGCCGCCCACGACCTGCTGCTGGAGCCGCCCACGGCCGACGAACGGGCCATCCTCAACGCCCAGGTGCAAAGCGCGCGCACGACTCTGGAATTGGCCCAACTCCGGCTGCGCCAGGGGCAGCTCATCGCCCCCATCAGCGGTCGCGTCGCCAGCGTCCTCATCCGCGAGGGGGAGCAGGCCACCCCCGGCGCGCCGGCCATGACCATCCTGAACGAAGAGGCGTACCACATCACCGTCCAGGTTGACGAAATAGACATCGACCGCGTCGAGGTCGGCCAGCCGGTCGTCGTCACCCTCGACGCACTGCCCGACGCACCGGTGCAGGGCGTCGTCGGCGAGATCGCCCCGACCAGCACCAGCGCCGGCGGCGTCGTCACCTATCTGGTGACGATCAACATCGACGAGGCCGCCGCGGCCAACCTGCGCCCCGGCATGAGCGCCAGCGCGGCCATCACCGTTGAGGAGATCGATGATGTGCTGGTCGTGCCCAACTGGGCCGTGCGCCTCAACCGCGAGACGGGCGAGGCGTTTGTCCTGACCCGCCGGCCCGACGGTATGGTCGAAGAGGTCGTCGTCGAAACCGGCCTGCGCAATGAGCAGTTCAGCGAACTCCTCAGCGGCGTGGGCGAAGGGGACGTGGTCGTGCTGACGACAGAGCGGGAAGGGTTCAGCCTATTTGGCGGCGGAGAATGATTGTGTGGGAGCAGCGGTAATTGCATTACCGCTGCTCCCACACCCCAAGACACTATGGACCAACCCGTCATCCTCATCCAGGACATGACCAAAGTCTACCAGATGGGCGAGCATGAGGTGCGCGCGCTGAATGGTGTGTCGGTGTCGATTCGCGCCGGGGAGTTCGTGGCCATCATGGGGCCGTCCGGCTCCGGCAAGTCGACGATGATGAACATGCTCGGCGCGCTCGACCAGCCGACGTCCGGCCACTACTTCCTCGACGGCACCGACGTCAGCGCCCTCAGCGACGACGCACTGGCCGACATCCGCAACCGCAAGATCGGCTTCGTATTCCAGAACTTCAACCTGCTGCCGCGCATCCCGGCCATCCAGCAGGTGGAGTTGCCACTCATCTACGCCGCTCAGGGGCAGCGCGCCGAACGCGCCCGCCGCGCCCTGGAGATGGTCGGCCTGGGCGACCGCACCCACCACCGGCCGAGCGAACTATCCGGTGGCCAGCAGCAGCGCGTGGCCATCGCCCGCGCCCTGGTCAACGAGCCGGCCATCATCCTGGCCGACGAGCCGACGGGCAACCTGGACAGCAAGTCGGGCACGGAGGTCATGGCCATCTTCCAGCGGCTCAACGGCGAGCAGGGCATCACCATCCTGTTCGTCACCCATGACCCGTGGATCGCCCGCCACACGCGGCGCATCATCACCCTGGCCGACGGCGTCGTCGTGCGCGACGAGGTCGTGCCGCAGCCGCTCGTGGCCGGGCAAAGCCCGCGGCCGTCGGATGAGGCATTGACGCATGGTTAAGAATTCAACGCAAAGGCGCAAAGACGCGAGGACACAAAGGAGGAATTCTTCTTGGCGTCTTCGCGTCCTGGCGCCATTGCGTTAAATCCTTCTGCATATGAACCTGTCCCTCAACATTCGCCTCGCCTTCGCCAGCCTGCTGGCCAACAAGCTGCGCGCACTGCTGACGATGCTGGGCATCATCATCGGCGTGGCCGCGGTCATCACGCTCGTCTCCGTCGGCCAGGGCGTGCAGGCCGTCGTCGTCAGCGAGTTCGAGGGCCTGGGCAACAACCTGCTGTTCGTCATCCCCGGCCGGCCCGACGCCAACGAGTTCACCGGCGCGGTCGTTCGCACCCAACTGACCAGCGACGACTACCTGGCTCTGAGCGACCCGCTGGCCGTGCCCGACGTGGCCCGCGTCGCCCCGACCTACGGCCGCCCGGCCATCATCACCCGCGGCGGCGAAGAGACCCGCACCACCGTGACCGGCACGACGCCCGACTACACCGCCGTACGCGACTTCCAACCTGTGCTAGGCGACTTCTTCACCGAGCAAGACGTGGCCGGCGCGGCGCGCGTGGCCGTGCTGGGCCAGACTGTCTACGAGCGCCTCTTCCCCGATGGCGAACTACCCGTCGGCGAGACCATCCGCATCAACAACGTCAACTTCAAGATCATCGGTCTGATGGAGGAGAAGGGCGGCTCCGGCTTCAACGACCAGGACGACGTCATCCTCGTGCCGCTCAACACCGCCCAACGCCGCCTCTTCCCCGCCCGCCGGCCCGACGGCGAATACCGCATCGACCAGATTCTGGCCCAGGTCGTCAGCGAAGACCGGCAGGACGCAGCTATCGCCGAGATGGGCTTGGCCCTGCGCGATTCGCGCGGCATCGCCTTTCGCGACGAGGACGACTTCACCATCCTCAGCCAGGCGGAGATCGTCGGCGCGCTGGGCCAGATCACCGGTGTGCTGACCATCTTCCTGGGCGTCATTGCCGGCATCTCGCTGCTCGTCGGTGGCATCGGCATCATGAACATCATGCTCGTCTCGGTGACAGAGCGCACGCGCGAGATCGGCCTGCGCAAGGCCGTCGGGGCCAAGCGGCGCGACATCCTCTGGCAATTCCTGATCGAGGCAATCATCCTGGCCGGGCTGGGCGGGCTGGTGGGACTGCTGTTGGGCGCGGCCGGGGTATGGGTGATCGGCAGCCTGTCGGACACACTCGACGCGCGCCTGGCCTGGAGTTCCGTGGCCCTGGCCGTCGTCTTCTCAGCCGCCGTCGGCCTCTTCTTCGGCATCTACCCGGCCACGCGCGCCGCCGGCCTGAACCCTATCGACGCGCTGAGATATGAGTAAGCCATGTAGCGCGGGTTGGCTACCCGCGCGTCAATAGACAACTCGCGCTACAAAGGGACTATGTTGACCGAGAACGTTCGCATCGCCTTTCGCGGCCTGGGGGCCAACAAGCTGCGCGCAGCGCTGACCATGCTCGGCATCCTCATCGGCGTGGCGGCGGTCATCATCCTGATGTCCATCGGCGACGGCGTGACGCGCTTTGTGGCCGACCAGTTCTCCGGCCTGGGCACGAACCTGATCTTCATCATCCCGGAGGGCGAGCAGAACGGCCCACCCGGCAGCGACCCGCTGACCCAATCGTCGCTGACGCTGCGCGACGCGACGCAACTGGCCGACGTGAGCCTCGTGCCCGGCGCGGCGGCCGTCGCCCCGGTCATGTTCCGCAACGTCGATCTCCAGGTCGGCGGCAACCTCCACACCGTGTTGGCCCGCGCCAGCACGCCGGCCTATGCCGCCATCAACACCCTCGACATTGACCGTGGCCGGGCCATCGACCAGGCCGACTATGACGGCCGCTCGCGCGTCATCGTCCTGGGCCAGGACACGGCCGCGGCCCTCTTCCCTGACGACATCGACCCGCTCGACCAGGACGTGCGCGTCAACGGCATCAACTTCCGCGTCATCGGCCTGCTGACCGAGAAAGGGGCGCTGGGCGTGGGCGGTAGCCAGGACGACATCGCCCTCCTCCCACTGACCACGGCCCAGGAGCGGCTGTTCGAATCCCGCAGCACGGCCGGGGATTTGCTGGTGGACGCCGTGCTGATCGAGGCGGCCGATGATGAGGCCATCGACGGCGTCATTATCGACGCCTCCAACGTGCTGCGCCAGAGCCACAACATCGCCTTCCGCGACGACGACG
>CXWK01001319.1_pt1 | contig 11990 bp, 15 predicted proteins | sample 590851 | NCBI WGS metagenome assembly CXWK01 (sample SAMEA3498364, study PRJEB10139) | wastewater metagenome | biome: wastewater treatment plant; material: activated sludge | place: Denmark | collected 2014-08-01
ACCGGCAACACACGCCCCGAGAGCGTAATCTCGCCCGTCATCGCCACATCGCCGCGCACCGGGCGACCTGACAGCGCCGACGCGATCGCCACCACCATCGTCACGCCCGCCGATGGACCATCTTTCGGGATGGCGCCAGACGGCACATGCAGATGGATCTCCGAATCCTTGTAGAACTGTGGATCCACGCCGTACGACGACGCGTGGGTGCGGAACCAGGACAAGGCGATGCGCGCAGACTCCTTCATGACGTCGCCGAGTGACCCCGTCAACGTCAACGCGCTGCCGCCGGCCATCCGCGAGGCTTCGATGAAGAGGACGTCGCCGCCGACCGGCGTCCACGCGAGGCCAATCGCCACGCCGGGGTCCTTGGTGCGATCCTCGAGCGCCTCATCAAGGTGCCGCGCTCCGCCCAGCAACTCCTCCACGACTTCGGGGGTGACGATCACGGGCGTCCGGTCCCCTTCCGCGTGGCGGCGGGCGATCTTGCGGCAGACCGAACCAATCTCACGCTCGAGGTTGCGCACGCCCGCCTCTCGTGTGTAGCCCCGCACGATGGACGCGAGCGCGGCGTCGGTAAAGCTGATGACCTGGCTGTCGAGGCCGTGATTGGTGACCTGACGGGCCACCAGGTGGTCCCGGGCGATGTCGAGCTTCTCGCGCTCGGTATAGCCCGCCAACTCGATCACTTCCATGCGGTCGCGCAACGGCGGCGGCACGGTGTCGAGCACGTTCGCCGTGGTGATGAACAGCACCTCGGACAGATCAAACGGCACATCGAGATAGTGATCACGGAATGTGTTGTTCTGCTCGGGGTCAAGCACCTCGAGCAGCGCCGACGCCGGGTCCCCACGGAAATCGTTTCCGAGTTTGTCGATTTCGTCGAGGATGAACACCGGGTTCCTCACACCGGCACGGCGGATGCCCTGGATGATCTGCCCTGGCAGCGCGCCGATATACGTGCGTCGATGGCCGCGGATCTCGGCCTCGTCGCGCATGCCACCAAGCGACACGCGCACAAACTTGCGGCCGATGGACTTGGCGATCGAACGCGCGAGCGAGGTCTTGCCCACGCCGGGGGGGCCGACAAAACACAGGATCGGCCCCTTCACATCCGGCTTCAGCTTGCGCACCGCCAGGTACTCAAGAATGCGGTCTTTGACCTTCTCGATGCCTGAATGATCCTCGTCGAGGATCGCCTTCGTGCGCGCGAGTTCAATCACGTCGTCGCTGTGGGCCGTCCACGGCACCGCCACGAGCCAGTCGATGTACGTGCGCGCCACGGTGTACTCGGCGGCCGCCGGGGGCATCTTCGAGAGCCGGTCCAGCTCGCGTCTGGCTTCCTTGCGCACGTCCTCGGGCATGCCCGCCGCCTCAATCTTGGCGGCAAGTTCGTCCACTTCCTTCGCCTGGTCGTCGCCCTCGCCCAGCTCGCGCTGAATCGCCTTCATCTGCTCGCGCAGGAAATACTCGCGCTGATTCCGGCCCACTTCGGACTCAACCTGCGACTGAATCTTCGACCCGACCTCGAGCACTTCAAGCTCCTTGGTCAGCACGCGATTGAGTGTCTCCATGCGGCTGCGCACATCGGTCGTCTCAAGCAGATCCTGCTTGACGTCCGTGGACACCGTGCTGAGGCTCGACGCGACGAAGTCGGTCAGCCGGCCGGGGTCGGTGATGTTGGCCACGACCGACGCCAGGTCCTCGGACAGTACCGGAGAGAGCTGGACAATCTGCTGGAGGTTCGCGCGAATGTTCCGGACGAGCGCATCGGTCTCGACCGACTCGGGGTCCGAGACCACGTCNNCACGTCCAGCACTTCATGCACCTGCGCGCGCAGGTACGGCGTCGTCTGCGTCACACGATCCATGCCGATACGGGACATGCCTTGGACGATCAGGCGCAGGCTGCCATCGGGCAGCTTGAACATCTTGTGGATGTGCGCGAGCGTGCCGGTGGGAAACAACCCGTCCTGCCCCGGGTCTTCCTCGGACGCCGTGCGCTGGGTAAACACGCCAATCTGTTTGTCGCCCGCAATCGCCGCATCAATCAACGCGACTGAACTTTCGCGCGCCACGGCGAGGGGCATGAAGGAATTGGGGAACAGCACCGTGTCGCGCAGGGGCAACACCGGCACTTCTGCTGGCACCAGCGGCCGCTCTGCGACTGCCGTCACAGTCGTGTCTTGTTCTGCCATGGGACGCCTCCAAACGAATCAGGCCCCGCCTGACGGCGGAGCCTGCAAAGATACCGCGAACACACCGGCCCGGGGCCGGCCGGAAGGGTCAGTTCATGTCAAGCAGCAGGCCCGACGGCCGCCGCGAGGTGGACATGCGCTCACGCCGCTCTGCCAGCTCACGGGCTTCTTCGCAATCCTTGCAGCGGACGGCGAAGGGCAACGCGCGGAGCCGGCGCTCGGCAATTTCGTCGCCGCACTCGAAGCAGTTGCCGAACGTGCCTTCGTCGAGTCGCACCAGCGCTTCCTCGATGCGGTTCAACGTCTCGGACTTCATCTGAATCAGCGCAAACTCGATGTCGTCCTGAATGTCGGCTTCCGACGACTCGGCCGCATCCAGCACGCCCTGGCCTTCACCGATGCCACCCTCGGCCCGAACATCCCGCATCTTTTCCTGCACCTGGGCGAGAATCTCGCGGCGGCGCTCTTCGAGGATCCGCTTGAGTTCGACGTATCGCACCCGCGACGAATCGCTCTTGGCTCGTTTCTTTGAGGTGGTCACTTGTGCCTTCATGATTTTGCTCTCCCTATCCGCTCTGCCGTTGCAGGACGCCCTGTGCGGTTCTCGTCCTGCAAATAAAATGCCAATAATAACTCAACCCGGAACAATCGCAAAGAGCCAGCCCCGGCCTTTCGACCACACCGGAACCGGTAATTTTTACTACGCCGGAATCAGGTGTTTAGCTACACCTGGCAACCCGCTGGCCGATGGTAACTGCTTGAGGAAACGCGTGTTACACCGGCGTGGCGCCAGGCGGGACCATTTTGGTCCGCTTTTTCAAGTGATTAGACGATGGCAGGGGTGGTTTCGGTTCTCCACTCTTTTGGACTCCCGTTGTCACCTGGCGGTACCAGTGGGGTGAAGTGCTATACTTTGGGGTTTCGAGGGTAGATCATGGCAAAGCAGTGTGAAGTGTGCGGCAAGAAGCCCGTCGTCGGTCGGCAGGCCAGCCACGCCAATAACGTGACCGCGCGCCGGTTTGAACCGAATCTCCAGAAGATCCACGCGGTGGTTGATGGCGCCACCCGACGCATGCGCGTGTGCACCCGCTGCATCCGCTCCAACAAGGTCACCAAGGCCGCCTGACGTGGGCGCCCCGCTGACGCCTGTTTCGACCCCGGACGCGCCAGGGGCGATCGGGCCCTACAGTCAGGCCATCAAGGCGGGCGGGTTTCTGTTCGCCTCCGGCCAGATTCCGCTCGATCCGACCACCGGCACCATTACGGAGGGCGGCATCACGGCCCAGGCCCACCAGGTACTCCAGAATCTTGGAGCGGTGCTGAGGGGTGCGGGGATTTCGTACGACCGTGTGGTAAAAACCACGGTGTATCTGGCGGACATGGCCGATTTTCCGGCGGTCAACGAGGTTTACGCCACGTATTTTCCGGCCCCGTCGCCGGCCAGAGCCACCATTCAGGCCGCCGGCCTGCCGCGCAACGTCCTGGTGGAAATCGACCTCGTCGCCTACCTCGACTAGGACGTCCTAGCGGTTTCCGCGCTCGACGGCCAGCACGCCATCAATCGACTTCAAGGCCTTGATCACCCGATCGAGGTGTTTCAGATCGACAATTTCCACCGTGATCCGGATGGACCCGCGGTGGTCTTCGTCGGTCGTGGCTTCCACATCTCGGATGTTCGTATTGATCCCGGCGATCCGTGTGCTGACGTCGGCGAGAATGCCTTTGCGATCCGCCACATGAATCTTCAGGCGGACGACGTACGGACTCGAATCCGCGCCTTTGTCCCACTCCACCTCCATCCGCCGTTCCGGATCGTAGAGCAGGTTCACGACATTCGGGCACGTCGCGGCGTGGACAGACACACCCTTGCCGCGGGTGATGTAGCCGACAATTTTTTCGCCGCGAATCGGATTGCAGCACCGCGCGCGGAAGACCATCAGGTCGTCCACGCCGCGCACTTTGATCTTCGCCTCGCCTGACCCGAGCACGCGCTTGACCACACTGGCGATTGCGCCATCGGGCGCACGTTCGCGCAGCGCATCCTGGCCCGCCAGGCGCGTCAACACCGCACGCGCGGTGGCCTTGCCGTAACCAATCGCGGCGTAGAGGTCATCGGTCTTCTGCGCGCCGTAGTCGGGCGCCACCTTCGCCAGTGCCTCGGGTGTGACCAGCGCCTTGTCGATGTTGAAACGGCGCACGTCTTTGTCAAACAGGCGTTTGCCCAGTTCGATGCTGCGCAGCTTCTCTTCGCTCTGGATGAAGTGTTTGATCTTGTTGCGCGCCCGCGTGGTGGCCACAAACGTGAGCCAATCGCGGCTCGGCGTATGCCCCGGCTGCCTGAGGATCTCGACGATATCGCCATTGGCCAAACGCGTCCGCAACGGCACCATGCGGCCGTTCACGCGCGCGCCCACGCACTGATGGCCCACATCGGTGTGCACGTCATAGGCGAAGTCCACAGCGGTCGACCCCTGCGGCAGCGATTTCACTTCGCCCTTCGGCGTGAAGAGATACACCTCATCCGGGTAAAGTTCGATGCGCAGGTTCCGCAGGAACTCGGCCGGGTCGCGCACGTCCTGTTGTGTGTCGAGCAACTGGCGCAGCCAGTGGAAATACTGCTCGTCGCGGGCAGCGCCGACGCGACCTTCCTTGTACTTCCAGTGCGCGGCAATCCCCTCGTCCGCCACGCGGTGCATGTCTACGGTGCGAATCTGGATTTCGAAGGGGGTGCCGCGCTCGCTCACGACCGACGTGTGCAGCGACTGGTAGCCGTTCGGTCTGGGCATGGCGATGAAGTCTTTGAACCGGCCCGGCACCGGCGACCACGTCTGGTGCAGAATTCCCAGCACGCTGTAGCAGTCCTTGACCGACTGGGTCACCACGCGCAGGGCGATGAAGTCATACACCTGGTCCAGGCTGACCTTGCGCCGTTCGAGTTTCTGGTGAATCGACCACAGGCGCTTGATGCGGCCATCGATGGCGACCACGGGAATCTGCCCTTCCGCGAGTTTCAGGGCCAGTTTCTGTCGCAGTTCCTCCATCAGCCCTTCGGTCGCCTTGCGTTTGGCCTCCACTTCGGTCCGTAGCGCCTGATAGGCCTGCGGGTCCAGGTGACGGAACGCCAGTTCCTCGAGCTCGTTCTTGATCTTGCTCATGCCCAGCCGGTTCGCGATCGGGGCATAGATGTCGCGGGTTTCCTGGGCAATCCGCTGGCGCCGGTCCTCGGGCAGGTGCTGCAGGGTGCGCATGTTGTGGAGCCGGTCGGCCAGTTTCACCAGGATGACCCTGATGTCGTCCACCATCGCCAGCAGCATCTTCCGGAAGGTTTCAGCCTGCCGCTCCTCGCTGGACGCAAACTGGAGGGCAGACAGTTTGGTCACCCCCTCCACGACGTGGGCCACTTCCTCGCCAAAAAGCTCCCGAATCTTCTCAATCGTGTTCGGGGTGTCCTCCACGATGTCGTGGAGCAGGCCGGCGGCCACCGCCACCACGTCCAGGCGCATGTCGGCCAGCAGGTCGGCTACTTCCAGGGGGTGCACCAGATAGGGCTCCCCGGACCGGCGCACCTGGCCCTTATGTTCGTAGGCCGAAAAGACATAGGCCCGCCGCAGCAGCTCGGTATCTGCGTCCGGGGTGGCGCTCCGGATCTTGTCGATGAGATCTTCGAACCGAATCATGGTGCCGGTGTCTAACCTGAGAGGAAGGATACCGGAAACGGCCCCGCGCCTCCTTGACGGGCCTTTTTTGGGTTCACTATACTGGCGCCACATGAGGATCTACATGCACGCTCCCTTTAAGCTGATTCGTGTCGCCGCCCTGGTGCTGGCGGTCGGGTTGTCCACCACGGCCTGCGGTAAATACGAGATCGGCAATCTCCGATCCCTCATGGCGTTCAAGGAAGCCAACGAGGCGTACAAACGGCAGGAATTCCCCAAGGCGATCGAGGCCTACCAGCGGTCCATCGGCCACAACCCGGATTTCGGCATCTCCTATTTCTTCCTCGGCAATTCGTACGACAACATGTACAAGCCGTCGCGAAAGGGTGAGCCCGAGAACGACGGGTACCTGCTGAAGGCCGTCGAGAACTACACGAAGGCGACCGAGGTCATCAAGGACACCGACCCCCAGGGCGCCGAAATTCGCAAGCTGTCCTACGAATACCTGATTGCGGCGTATGGCGACGACAAGATCGGCGATTTCGCCAAGGCTGAACCCATCGCCCTCAAGCTGATTTCGCTCGAGCCCAACGAACCCGGCAACTACCACTCGCTCAGCAAGCTCTACGAGGACCAGGGGCGATACGAAGAGGCCGAGGCCATGGCCAACAAGGGAATCGAAGTTCGTCCGACCGAGCCCCTGGGCTACATGCTGCTCGCCGGTTTCCACAACCGCCAGGGCGACGCCGACAAGGCGTTGGAGGCCTGGGAAAAGCGGGCCAAGATCGAGCCGAACAACCCCGAGGCGCACCACACCATCGCGACTTATCTCTACGAGAGGGCGCTCAAGGACTTCCGCCTCTCGGCGGCCACCAAGCGCTCATTCGTCGAACGCGCCCTTGAAGCGGAGAACAGCGCCCTCGCGCTGCACGCCGACTACTTCGAGGCCCTGACCTACAAAAACATCATCCTGCGCCTGAAGGCCACCATGGAGCCCGACCTCAAGAAGCGCAAGGCGCTGATTGACGAGGCCGACGTCATCTACAAGCGCGCGATGGAGGTCCAGAAGAACCAGGCCTCGGGCGACGCGAAGAAGCCGGCCAAGTAGTTCCGGTCAGCCCCAGCCGGGGCCAACCAATCGTTTTCCTTCGGGCGCGGCCAGCAACACACTGGCCGCGCCCGTTGTCTTTGTACGGATGCTCTCAGGAACGTCCTGCGCCCGCCCAGCCACGCTCGGCTGTGGCGGCAGGGCCCGTGGCCCTTTCTCGCCAGGCAACGCGCTGACGAGCCTCCCGCGCGCGCTCATCGATTCAGAGCTTTCCACCATGAAGGACCTGAAGGTCCATGAAGCGTGACCGAGGGTGGATGCCAGGCTACGCCTGGCCAGCGTGAGTGGAGGAATCCCCGCAAACGAAAGCACCGCCCACGTGCACTCGGTGCTTTCGTTTGCGGGGATTCCCCACTCGCGCCGCCGCCGGAGGCGGCGCCCACCCTCGGTCACTTCTGATACGCGCGTCTTCGATGATTTCTTCATGGATCTTCATGGAACTCCATGGTGAAAAATCCTGCGTACAAAGAAAAACGCGACCGGGTGACCCCGGTCGCGTTTTCCGTAGAACCTGTCGTGTCGACGGGCGGGTGTTACATGCCGCCGAGTGCGGCCTTGCGCATGCCGTCGGTGACAATCCCGACCTTGGTCACCCCGGCGCCCTGAGCGGCGTCGATGATTTCCACGATCTCGCCGTACCGGACCGACCCGTCGCCGATGACGAAGATCGTCTTGTCCTTGCGGGTCTCGTAGATGCCGCGCAGGTGCTCGAGCAGCCCCTGAATCGACACTTCCTGCTTGTTAACGGTCAACCGGCGGTCAGCTGAGTAGTCCACCACAATCTGGCTCAGGTCAATGGCAGCCGACGCGGCCTTGTTGACCTCCAGCGGCAGGTTGATATCCACACCCTTCTGCGTCAACGGCAGCGCAGCGATGAAGATGACCAGGAGCACGAGCAGGACGTCGATGAGCGGCGTCACGTTCATGTCCGACGACGCTTCAGCCTTGGAGACCTTGACGATCTTGTCTGCACCGTGGTGCATGTGTGCGTGAGACATTATTGATTCCCTCCCACGTTACCGCCCTTTTTCTCCGTAATGAGACCCACGGTCTCAATGCCGGCGCCGCGGAGCGCGTCCATCATCTGCATGATGGCGCGGTAGGGTGCGTCCTTGTCGCCCTTCAGGTAGACCGTCTTGTCCGCCGAGTTCTCCAGGATCCCCTGGAGCTTGGTGATGACATCGGCTTCGGTCACCGGCAGCGAGTTGACGTACAACCGGCTGTCGGGGCCGATATGCACCACCGTCTGGTCGGCGGTGTCGGGCTTGTCACCCGTGAACTCCGCCTCAGGCAGGGCAATGTCGACGCCCTTCTGCAGCATCGGCGCAATCAGCATGACGATGATCAGCAGCACGAGCATGACGTCGACGAGCGGCGTCACGTTGATGTCTGCTTTGAGGCCGCCTTTGGCGCCCCCGACGTCCATTGACATAGGACTAGTCCTTTTTGGTTACAACCGGCGTGGCCGTGTTACGCGGTCTTCTTGATGAAGAAGTCCACGAGTTCCGACGACGAGTTATCCATCTCGACGTTGAAGTACTCGAGGCTTCCCGAGAAGTAGTTGTAGAGCCAGACGGCGGGAATGGCCACGACCAGCCCGAGAGCCGTTTCGATGAGCGCTTCCGAAATACCGGCCGAGACGGCGCCGAGGCCGGCTGAACCGGTGCTGCCGATGCCGGCGAACGCGTTGATGACGCCGACGACCGTGCCAAGTAGACCCACGAACGGTGCCGTGGCGCCGATGGTGGCCAGGGCCGGGATGCCCTTCTTGAGGTCGTTGGCGGTCAGCGCGGTGGCGCGCTGAATGGCGCGGCGCACGGTGTCGACCATGTCATCGCGGGTCAGGTTGGCGCCCGAGTCCAGCTGGAACTGGTATTCCTGCAGGCCGGCGAGCACCACCTTCGCCAGATGGCTGTACTGATACGGCTTCGACTGCGAGACGGCCAGTGCGTCCTTCAGCCGATTGTCCTTGAGGTGCTTGGCCACCTGCGGCGCGTAGAGCTTGGACTGCTTTTTCGCCTGCGAGAAGGTGTAGTACCGCTCGATGGCCACACCAAACGACCACATCGACATAAAGACCAGAATGAACGCGACGGCCTTCGCAACGAAGCCCATCTGTTCCCACATGCGCACCAGATCCATCTCACCCATTACAGCCTCCGAAACACTTGACCAGCGAAAAAGTGACCACTACGTTTTAGGAAAACCAGCCGACCTTACCAGGGACTACCGCAGAGTGAAGTTCACCGTGACCGTCATGATGACCGGCACCGCCACGCCATTGAGCGTGGTCGGCGAGAACTTCCACTGCCTCACGGCATCAAGCGCCGCCTGATCGAGCAGCGCCACCGGACGAATGACGCGCGCATCCGTCACGCTGCCGTCAACACCAATCGTGGCTTCGATGATGACCACACCCGACACTCGCGCGGACTGCGCAATTGGCGGATAAATCGGCAGCACGTCCTTGATCTTGGTCGGCGGCTTGATGTTGCCGCCCACGCGTACGGGCGCCTGAGGCGGAGGAGGGGGGGCGGGAATGCCGCCCACGACGCCGCCCATGGTGCCGCCGGGAATACCGCCCGCCACACCACCCACGACACCGAACGAGCCCGTAGACGGGCGAGGTGGCGGCTCGGGCTTCACTTCAGGCGGGGCTTCCAGGGGCGCAGCCGCGGGATTCACATCAACCTGTGGGGTCGGTGGCGCCGGGGCAGAAGGTGGCGGGGGCGGCGGAGGCGGCGGGGGCGGCGGCGGGGGCACCGCCACAAACGCCATCACCGACTGCGGCGTGGGCAAAAGGTCAGACGCCAGCAGCGGCACAATCACCATGGCGCCGAGCAGGATCGTGTGAACCAGGATCGAGAGCGGCACGGTGTACCACTGCTTCGTTCCTAATTTCACTGACGGGTCGGTCACGTCGCTGAACATTTCACGCGGCACGTTTTGATCCTCCTGCCCTGAGCATCCTCGGGACCGAGATTATAGTCAGGGCCAAAAAATAGTGTCAACAAAACGGACACCTGCAGTGTTTGACACCGTTTCCGGGAAAACGGCCCCGCCTCGCCCCCGAGGCGCCATCATCTCCCGGACTCGCCCCCGGTGTCGAGTACCGAATGCGCATGGGCCCTGATCTTTGCGGGTAACCCCATCCCTCCGGTCAGAAAAACCCGCACACCCTGCTCCACGGTCATATCGGGGAACAACACCTGGGCGGGTCGGCAGACAATGACGTCGCCCAGATACAAATGGTTGGTGGGCACATACACCGCATACACGGGCTCGGGCCCTTTGCCGCGGTCCAGGGTGAACTCTTTCGTCAGAAATCCCAGCGCAAAGCCGCGCGCCTCCTGCTCCACCAGCACCACGCGTTTGAAGCCCGACTCGTTGTCGGGCGAAAACGCCACAATCAATTGCTTCACCGGCGCGTACACGGTGCGAAACACCGGCACCTGCATCAGAAACGCCTCGCCCCGGCCCAGCACGCGCCGCCCGATCACGTTTGTGGCCAACGCGCCAATCCCCAACACCACAATCGCCGTCGTCACCAACCCCAGACCGGGGGGATGCGCCTGGGTCCCGAGCCACCGCGCGTACATGCCATGGGTCAGGCCATCCACCACACGGAACATCCAGACGATGGCGGCCACCGACACCACGAGCGGGACCGTCACAAAAAAACCGGTGATGAACGACCGTCGCAGCCACTGCATCGGCAACACCCTTCCGCTCAGAGCCAGATGAGAATGGCCACGGCCACCGCAATGCGGTACCAGGCGAAGACATCAAGCCGGTGACTGACCAGGAACTTCAGCAGGTAGCTCACCGCCAGATAGCCCACCACGCCGGACGCGACGAACCCGACGCCGAACAGCGCCCAATCGTGCCCGGTCAACACCACATCCCGCAATTTGAGCCCCTCATGGGCCGCGGCCGCACCAATCGCGGGCACGCTCAGCAGGAACGTGAATCGCGCCGAGGCCAGCCGGCTGAGGCCCAGCAACATGCCGGCCGTGATCGTGGCCCCGGACCGTGACACCCCGGGCACCAGAGCCATCACCTGCGCCACACCGATGAGCACAGCGCCAACAAGGGTCAGGTTGGCTTCTGTCCCCGTGCGCGCTGAGAGCCGCTCCACCAGAAAGAGCAGGCCAGCCCCAGCCATCAGGGCGATGGCCGTCAACCGCGGCTGGTCGCGCGCCATCTCTACATAGTCACTCATCGTCAATCCCACGATGATGATGGGGAGCATCGCGGCCGCCAGCAGCCAGATGCGGCGTGCGGCGGCGTCAGGGTGCCGGGTGAAAGCCCTGGGGATGGACGCGAACATGGCGGAAATATCACGGGTGAAAAACGCGATGACCGCCACCAGAGTGCCCAGATGGCACGCCACGTCGAATGCGAGATTGAGTTCGCCGGCGTCCCATCCAAAGACGGCGCGCGCGAGGATGAGGTGGGCGGAACTCGAGATGGGCAGGAACTCGGTCAGTCCCTGCACCACGCCGAGCACCGCCCCCTCGAAGAGCGTCATTGTCTCCGGGGTCGCCAGGGCCTACGCCTTGGCGCGCGCCCGGCTCGCCCCGGTCGTCGCTGGCGCGGGGGTCTTCTTCGTCAACAGGATCGCAATCGCGGCCGCGATGAAAACCGTCGAGTAGGTGCCGCTGATGATGCCCACCAGAAGGGTGAAGGCAAACCCTTCGAGGACCTCGCCGCCAAACATGTAGAGGCCGAAGACGGCCAGGAACGTCGTGCCGGCGGTGATGACCGTGCGCGACAGGGTCTGGTTGACGCTGGTGTTCACCTGCACTTCCAGGTTGTCCTTGCGCAGCATGCGGGCGTTTTCACGCACGCGGTCGAAGACCACGATGGTGTCATTCACCGAGTAGCCGGTCATGGTCAGCAACGCCGCCACGATATTGAGCGAAAGCTCGTAGCCGAACCAGTTGAGAAAGACCAGGGTCACGACGACGTCGTGCAAGGTCGCGACAATGGCGCCAAACGCGAACGTAAATCGGAACCGGAATCCGAT
>CXWK01001165.1_pt2 | contig 11986 bp, 7 predicted proteins | sample 590851 | NCBI WGS metagenome assembly CXWK01 (sample SAMEA3498364, study PRJEB10139) | wastewater metagenome | biome: wastewater treatment plant; material: activated sludge | place: Denmark | collected 2014-08-01
GCGCTGTCGGCGGCCGGCGCGTCGTCGGCCGTCGGCTCAGCGACCGCGGCCACGGCGGTCGGGGCGATGGTCGCCGCCGGCTCCGCGCCGAACATGGCCGCCAGCCGGTCGCGGGCAAACAACAGCAACAGGATCAGGCCGATGATTTGCAGGGCCAGGACAATCCAGGCCAGCGTCACCCGGCGGCCTTCGTGCGTCCCGGCTTCGTTGGTGTTAGCCATGTTCTCCTCCTCCAGCGCGGCTATTACCCCGCGACTACTCCTTCTCAAAGGCCAGCAAGGTGGCCCAATCTTCCGACAGGGCATCGTCGGCGGTGATGGAACCCAACATTTGAATGATGCGGGCGATGATGCCCGTCCAGCCCGTTTGGTGGCTGGCCCCCACGCCCGCGCCCCGATCGGCGTGGAAGTATTCGTAGAACAGAATCAGGTCGCGCCAGTGGGGATCGCTCTGAAACGGCTCGGCCCCGCCGTAGACGGGCCGTCGGCCCTCCCCGTCGCGCAGGAAGATGGACGCCAGCCGCCGGCCGATGCCCATCGCCACCTCATAGAGCGTGGCCTCATGGCCGGAGCCGGTCGGAAACTCGACCTTGAACTCCGGCCCGTAGTAGCGGTAGAGTTGCAGCAGGGCGCGCAGGATGAGCATGTTGACCGGCATCCAGATCGGCCCGCGCCAGTTGGAGTTGCCGCCGAACATGCCGTTGTCGGACTCGGCCGGCAGATAGTCCACGCGGTACTCCTGGTCGCCGACGTGAAAGCGGTACGGGTTGTCCAGGTGATAGCGCGACAGGGCGCGAATGCCGTAGGGGCTGAGGAACTCGTTCTCGTCGAGCATGGCCCGCAGCACGCGGCGCAGCTTGTTTTCGTTGACCGTCGAGAGCATGTAGCGCCCCTCGTAGCCCGGCTCGCGGGGCACGCCGATGGTCGCCGATAGCTCCGGGTGGCGGTCCAGGAAGGTGCGCACGCGATCCAGCAGTTCGGGCATGGCCGCCAGCGCCTCCGGCTCGATGACCGTCGTGGCGCAGATAGGCAGCAGGCCGACCATGGAACGCACCTTCAGGCGGACGGCCGTGCCGTCGGGGAAGCGCAATACGTCGTAGAAGAAGCCGTCGTCCTCGTCCCACATCTCGTCGGCGTGCTCGCCGATGCGGTCCATGGCCGCGGCGATGAGCATGAAGTGGGAGAAGAATTTGAGCACCATGTTGCCGTAGAGCTTGGGGTCGCTCGGCAACAGTTCCAGGGCCATCTCCAGCATGTTGAGGCAGTAGAAGGCCATCCAGGCCGTGCCGTCGGCCTGCTCCAGAAAGCCGCCGGTGGGCAGCGGCGAACTGCGGTCGAAGACGCCGATGTTGTCCAGCCCCAGGAAGCCGCCCTCGAACAGATTCCGGCCGCTGAGGTCTTTGCGGTTGAGCCACCAGGTGAAGTTGAGCAGCAGCTTCTGGAACGACTGGGCCAGGAACTTAATGTCCGGCTCGGCCCCCAGCTCGGCGTCGATGCGATAGACAAACAGCGTCGCCCAGGCGTGGACGGGCGGGTTTACGTCGCTGAAGTTCCACTCATAGGCCGGAATCTGCCCGCCGGGGTGCAGGAAGCGCTCGCTGAGGAACAGCTCCAGTTGCTCCTTGGCGAAGTCGGGGTCAACCATGACCAGCGCCAGGGTGTGGAAGGCCAGGTCCCAGGCGGCGTACCAGGGGTACTCCCACTTGTCGGGCATGGAGATGATGTCGGCGTTGACCATGTGCACCCACTGCCGGTTGCGGACGGTGGTGCGCGCGCCGAACTTCCAGGGGTGAGCGTTCTGCTCCTCCAGCCACATGTCCAGGTCGTAATAGTAGAACTGCTTCGACCACAACATGCCGGCCAATGCCTGGCGCATGACGGCCTTGGCGTCGGCCGATAGCCGGTTGGGGGTGATGGCGGCGTAGAAGTCGTCGGCCTCGGTCTGGCGGTCGGTGAAGACGGCGTCGAACGCCGGGCCGAAGGGGCCGTCGCCGGCCTCACCCGGCGCGGCCGTCGTCAGCCGCAACTGGACGGTGGCCGACTCGCCGGCGGCGATGGTCAGCGCATAATGGGCGGCCGTCTTCGTGCCGCTCAGCGCCGGGTTGATCGCCTCGCGCTCGCCGTCGACCAGGTAGCGGTGGAAGCTGTCCTTGACGTAGGGCGAGGCGTTGGGCCGATTATAGAGGCGCTGCTCGTTGCTCTCGTTGTTGGTGAAGAGCAGCGCCGGCTCGCCGTCGGCATAGAGGTACATGTCGCCCAGTAGGGCGTGCCCCGCGCCAACGGTGGCCACGCCGCCCGGCCCGTCCAGCGCCTTGAGCATCGGCCGCGTCGTCTCGGCCATAGACGACCAGACGTTGCGAAACCAGAGGGTTGGCAGCACGTGCAGCGGCGCGGCGTCCGGCCCACGATTGACGGCGGTGATGCGGATGAGGATGTCTTCGGCCGACCCCTTGGCATATTCGACAAACACGTCGAAGTAACGGTCGTCGTCGAAGACGCCCGTGTCGAGCAGTTCGTACTCCTGCTCCTCCCGCGAGCGGGCGGCGTTGGTCTGCACCAGATCGACGTAGGGGAAGGCGCGCTGCGGATACTTGTAGAGGAACTTCATGTAGGAGTGCGTCGGCGTGCTGTCCAGGTAGAAGTAGTACTCCTTGACGTCCTCGCCGTGGTTGCCCTCGCTATTGGTCAGGCCGAAGAGGCGCTCCTTCAGGATGGGGTCCTGGCCGTTCCACAGGGCCAGGGCAAAGCACAAATGCTGCTGGTCATCGGAGATACCGCCCAGGCCGTCCTCGCCCCAGCGGTAGTAGCGCGAGCGGGCCTGATCGTGGCTGAAGTGCGCCCAGGCGTCGCCGTTGTCGCTGTAGTCCTCGCGCACGGTTCCCCACTGGCGCTCGCTAAGGTACGGCCCCCACTTCTTCCAGGCAACCGACTTCTCGCGCGCTTCCTCTAGCCGCTGTTTCTCCGCGTTATTAGCCATCGTCTATCCGGTGTTTCTGTCTGAATTAGGGCGTCAGGCGGCCGGGCGCAACACCCTGCGTCCGGCCGCCCGCTAATGGGGCGATTAAGAGGCGAGGCCCGCGTCGGCCGCGGCATTTTCGGCCGCGTCCTCGGCCTGTTTGGCGGCGTCCTCGGCTGCTTCTCTGGCCCGTGCAGCGGCTTCGCGCGCGTCGGCGGCGTCGTCCTCGTAGCGCTGCGTCACCGCGGCGCTGTAGGCGGGCGCGTCGTCTATCTCTTCCACCCGCTCCTTGAACGTACCCTCAACGACCTTGTCGCTCAGCATCCGGTAGCCGACGTAGAGGGGCACGATCTGGTAGAGAGCGAACCAGGCCAGCAGGCCCGTGGCCACCAGCTTGATGGTGTTCAGATTGGCGTTCACCTGGGCGCGGGCGTTCTCCAGCGAGGCCGTCGTCTGGTCGAGCACGCCGATGTACTGGTCGAGCAGGGGGATGTACTGCTGGACGGTGGTGTTGATGCCGTCGATGTTGGTCGACAACTGGTCAATGTTCTGGCCAATGGCCCCGATGTTGGTGATCGAAGTCTGGAGATTGCCCTCCAGGGCGCGCAACTGTTCGGGTACATCCGCCAGGCTCTCGCCGACTTGCAGCACGGCCTCGTCGAACGGCTCGGTCGGGCTGTAATCGATGCCCAGATCGAAGTTGAAGCTCTGGCCCAGGAAGGTACGCTCCAACTGGAAGTCGCTGAGGCGGGACAGCGTCGTGTCGATGGTGCCGGCGATGCCGGCCAGGTTGGGCACGGCGACGTTGACGGCGTCGAGGCTGGCCGGCAGCGTCTCGGTGGTCAGCGTCGTCACCTGCTCCAGCAGCGGTTGCGTGTCAACCAGGGTGGTGGAGGCGTTGCCGGCGGTCACGGAGACGGTGTCGAGGGTCGCGCCGACTTCGGTCAGCGTGGCCTGGACGTTGCGCAGGCTGGCCGTCGACGTATCGACTGTCGTGCCCAGGGTATCGACCACGGAGTTCAGGCTGGTGACGGTGGCGTCAATGGCTCGGTTAGCGAAGAAGGCCCCCGCGCCGGCGATAACCAGCCCGAGAATGGCCACGATGATCATGAGGAAGCCGATGATGCGACGAAAGATGGACATGATAACCCCTCCACACCAATGAATGTCGTGTTAAGCGGCGCGGCGGCGCGGCGCGAAACCGGCCGCGCCGCGCCGCCGCGCCCTGTTTGATCTAGCGCTGGGCGCGCAGCAGATCGCGGATCTCGGTCAGCAGCTTTTCCTCGACCGACGGCACCGGCGGGGCCGGGGCCTCGACCTTCTTGCGATTCATCCGGTTCATGGCCCGGATGAGCAGGAAGAGCACCAGGGCGATCAGCAGGAAGTTGATGATCGCCTGGATAAAGTTGCCATAGGTGATGAGGGCATCCCCGACCGGAATAGCCAGCGACGTGAAGTCGACGCCGCCCAGGATGATGCCGATGATGGGCATGATGATGTCATTGACCAGCGAGTTGACGATCGCCGTGAAAGCGCCGCCGATGATGACGGCCACGGCCAGGTCCATGACATTGCCACGCATGATGAACTCACGGAATTCCTTGATCATGATTTCCTCCAAAATTACTGTTCAATACTGCTAACGTTGGGCGGCGGCGGGTTGGCGAACCGGATTCTCGCCGCCGTTGACCCGGCTTCAGCGACAGGCGCTAGCGGGGGTCGTCCAACAGATCCATAAAGTCGGAGCCGGTATCCGACGTTGAGGATTTCTTCTTGGGTGTCGTTTTGGTCGACTTGCGAGTGGTTTTCTTAGCCGGTTTGGGGGCCGCCGGGTCGGTGGTGGCCTTGCGGGCCGTGGTCTTCTTGGCCGCGGGCTTCTTGGGTTGGGCAGTCGCCGCGCCGGCCTGCGTGGCCATCAGGCCCATCGCTTGTTGCAGACCATAAACGGCGTCGTCCTCGCTGATGCCCATCTGAGACGACAGGCGCGAGGCCATGCCGCTGGAGCGGATGTAGTCGCTGTCGGTCATATCGGCCAGGCCCACGCTGCGGCCGGTCTGCTTCTTCTTGGCCATCGAGGCCGTCAGCAGGCCGATAGCGCCCATGATGAGGGTATTGGCCATCTGTGGCGAAATGCCCAACTTCTCGGCCAGGGTGTCGGCAAAGGGCAGCATCGCCCCGCCGCCACCGCCGCCAAACGTCGCAGGCGCGCCGCCGCCGCCCATCAGGCCGCCCAGCAACCCGCCCAGACCGCCGGCGCCGCCACCACCACCGAGCAAGCCGCCCAGCAGCCCGCCCAGGCCGCCGGCGTCGCTGCCGCCGGCGCTTTCGGTTGCCCCGCCGCCCATCAGGCCGCCAAGCATGCCCATCATGTCATCCGCGCTGCCGGACGAGCCGCTGCCGGCGCTCTGGCCTGCCCCGCCGCCCATCAGACCGCCGAGCATCCCCATCATATCGTCGGCGCTGCCAGACGAGCCGCTGCCGGTCGCCCCGCCGCCCATGAGGCCGCCGAGCAACGCGCCCAGGCCGCCCGCGCTGTCGCCGCCGCCGCCACCGCCCATCAGGCTGCCCAACAGGTCGGCCATGCCCTTGTCGCCGGCGTTGTTCTCATCGTCGGCGTCGTCCATCTGCGACAACATGCCCATCAAATCATCGCCCATCGTCCCACTCTCCTTGGCTGCACTTCCCGGCGGCCCCTTGGTATAGCCACATTCTACACGGTTCAGTTGTCAACCGGCACTAATTACGCCGGGCTGTCTACCGGACGACCAGGGCCACCGGCCGCGAGAACGCCTCCAGCGTCGCGCCATTGAGCATGAAGGCGACAATCTGGTGCTCGCCCGCGGCCACGTCGCCGCTGACCGACCAGTTGCCGCCAGCGTCGACGATAGTTGCCTCGCCGAACGCCTGGCCGTCGATCTCGACGCGGACGGCGCGCCCCGGCTCGGCCGTGCCGACGACCGTCAGCCGCGGCCCGACAAAGGTGGGCACGCCCGACTCGTCAATGACCGGCGGGCGCACCCCGGCGGCCAACGGCGGCAACAGGATGCGGTCAACGACGTGGATGAGACCGTTGCCGGCAGCCACGTCGGCGGCCAGCACGGTCGCGCCGTTGACGGTGATGCTGTCGCCCTGCGGCGCGATGGTCAGCAACCGGCCGTCGAGCGTCGCCGGCTGCACGATGCGCAGATCGGCGGCGGTGTAGCGCCCGCGGGCCACGTGATAGCGCAGCAGCGCGGCCAGCGCCTCCGGGTTAGCCAGCAGGGTATCGACGGCGCTCTGCGGCAGGGCGGCAAAGGCGTCGTTGGTCGGGGCGAAGACAGTCAGCGCCGCCGGCCCGGCCAGCGTCTCGGCCAGCCCGGCGGCGTCGGCCGCGGCCAGCAGGGTCGAGAGTTCCGGCCGGCCCTGGAGCGCGGCCAGGAGGGTGTCGGCCGCCGGCTCGGTGGCCGGGGTCGTCTCGGCGTCGGGCGTGGTTTCCGCCACCGCTGTCGCTTCGGCAATCGGCGTGCCGGAGCCTTCCACAATGGCCGTTTCGGAGGCGACCGCGAGCGATGGACCGGCGGCCAGCAAGACGCCGGCGGCGTCAAGGCTGTTGATCTGAACGGTGTGCGACCCGGCCGGCAAATCAACCGGCAGCGACCAGTTACCGCCGTCATCAACGGTAGCCACACCGGTGCTCTGCCCGTCAACGACGACCTCCACCTGTGTACCCGGCGTGGCGCGCCCCGTCCAGGCGGCGACGCCCACGGGCACGATAAGCAAGCCGCGGCCGTCCGGGGCAGTGGCGATTTGGCCGGGCGCGGTGATACTCGGCGGGCGCGGGCCGACAGCCACCGTCGTGGTGACGAGCGCCCCGGCCGCGTCAGTAGACTGGATGGCGAGTTCGCCGCCCAGCCCCGCGGCGGGCAAGGCGAGCGACCACGCGCCGGTGTCATCGGCTGTCGTTTCGCCCAGCACCGCGCCGCCCGACAGGATGGTGACGGTTGTGCCCGGCGCGGCCACGCCGGCCAGCGACCAGGCGTCGCTCAGCGGCTGGAAGGTGATTTGAGATGACGCGATGGGCGCTTCGCCCACGGTGATGGTCAGCGGCGCGGATTCGGCCACGACCCCGCCGACGTTGTCGAGCGTTTGGGCGACGAGAACGTGCGGCCCGGCGGGCAGTGCCGCCGTCAGCGACCACACGCCATCCGTGCCGGCGCTGGCCAGGCCGAGCGGTTGGCCGTCGGCCAACACCTGCACTTGCGCTCCCGGCCCGGCCACGCCGCTCAGCGTCAGCCCATCGATAGGCAGCGCGTCAGTCGGCGGATTGATGGCCAACGGCGCCAGGGTGGGCGCAACCACCGTGCCCGGCTCGCGGGTCAGCCCATCGGCGGCGGCCGTACCTTCAGCCACGGCCGTCGCCTCCGGCTCACCCACCAGGTCGAGCGGGCCATTGTCGCGGGTCAGAATCCAGGTCAGAATGAGCAGGACGATAAGCAGCAGCAACACGCCCAGCTTCATTAGATCAAAGCGCCGGATCTCTTCGGGCGAACGATAGCGGGTCATGGCTTAGCCGCTCCTTGCCGCGGTCAGCTCGGCGGCGTGGGTGATCCAGGCGGCATAGTCGGGCAGGCGCATGTGGGGGGCCTGGCAGATTTCGGCCAGCCGTTCCGGCGCGGTGGCGGCCAGCGCGGCGAAGGTGCAGATGCCCGCCTCGTAGAGACGACGCTCATAGATCTCGCCGATGCCGCCCACTTCCTCGAAGTCGTCGGGCGGTGTGCCGTCCCAGGCGCGGCCGATGGAGTTACTGGTGGCGGCCAGTTGCATGGCCGCGGTTTTGATGGCGGCGATGCTCACCCCGCCGGGCCGCTCGCCGAGGATGCGTTCCAGTTCGTCGGTCGGCAGCTCGGCCAGTTCCCAATAGCTGCCGATGCCGGCGGCGTAGAGGCGCTGCTCAAAAACAGTGCCGATGCCGGGCACGGCCGACAGGTCCTGCGGGCAGGCGACGACGTAGGCCGCTTTGACGCGGCGGGTGGCCCGGGGCACGCGGCGGCCGGCGGCGCGTTGGCCGGCCTCGGCGATCCAGGCCTCATAGTCGCCGCCCCGGCCGCCGGCGGCGCGCACGGCCTCTTCGACCTGTTGCGGCGTGGCCGCGGCCAGCGCGGCGAAGGTGTCGAAGCCGGCGGCGCGCAGCCCGGTGGCCGAACGCTGGCCGATGCCGCGAATGAGACCCAGGTTGTCCCCTTCGCGCCGGAAGAGACGGGTCTGCAATGCCTGCAAGCCGGCTGTGTCGCCGGCGGCGGCCAGTTCGGCCTGAGCCTTCCAGTCGGCGTAGTTGATGCGCCGCCAGGCCGGGGCGCTGATCACGTCGGCCAGCGTGCCCTCGTCGGTCGCGGCCAGTTGGGCGAAGGTGGTGATGCCCTTGTCGTTGAGGCGGGCGGCATACATGGGGCCGATGCCTTCCAGCTTGGTCAGGTCATCACCGGCGGCCGTGTCGCGCGTGGCGGCAAAGGCCGCCGCCTGGGCGGTCCAACTGGTGAAGTTGAGGCGATGCATGGGGCCGGGGTTGATGATGGCCCGCAGTTGCTCCGGGTCGGCCGCGGCCAGGTCGTCGTAGGTGACGATGCCGCGCTCGGCCAGCAGCGCGGCGTAGCGCGGGCCGATGCCGCGCACGCGGCTCAGGTCGTCGCGGCGGGGCGCGACGGGCGCGACGGGCGTCAGGTCGCGCGTGTCGTACTCATCGGCAACAGGCGTCAGGTCGCGCGTGGCATAGTCGTTCTCGGCCGCCGGCGCGTAGCTCGCGGCGTCGGCGAACTCAGCCGGCGGGGGCGTGTAGTCAGCGGCAAACTCGTCGGCGGCCGGCAGGATGATCAAGCCATCCGTCACCGGCGTGTCGAATTCGTCAACGAGGCGGTCGTCATCACTTTCGATGGCGAATTCGTCTACGATGTCATCGTCATCGCTCTCGACGGCGAATCCGTCTATGATGCGGTCATCGCCGCTATCGCCGGCCGCCTCGTCCGCGCCGGCCCCGGCGTCCTCGCCGGCCACTGCGCCGGCGACGGCCAGCGTCGACAGGGCGGCAGCGTCGGCCAGTTGGGTGCGCAGGTCGGTGCGGTCGGCCTCGACGGCGGCAAATTGGTCTTGCCACTGCTGCTCATTGAGGTCGAGGCGGGCGCGCCACTCCGCCTCGACGGCGGCCAGGCGGCCATGGTAATCGTCTTCGGCGGCGGCCAGGCGGTCCTGCCATTCGCTGTCAAGTTCGGCCGCGCGTTGCTCGGCCACCAGTTCGTCGTCGGGGGCGACGCCCATATCGCGCCGCCAGAATAGCCAATCGATGATCCACTCGACCAGCCAGCCAATGATGATCCCTAGAATGAGACCGGTCCAGAAGTTCATGCGCCACCTCGCTTGGGACAGACTTTCCTCAATAGCAGTATANNCAGAGTCACGCGCCACTCCGCAAGCAATAATACCCAGATCATTTGTAGGGGTTGCGTTACGTCAATTGTCCATTCTATAATATTAGTAGTATCTGTTGCTGCCCGGCCCGCGACCGGGCCGTTGTCCGTCGAAATTCAAAGGAGCATGACACATATGTCCGAGTACCTCCCCACCGGCCAGGCGAGCCGACGTGCCCGCGGGTTGCTGACCCTGTTGCTTGTTCTACTCATGGCCCTGACAACTGTCGCCGTCTCGGCTCAGGACGCCGGCAATGAGCCGGATCCCCTGCAACCAACCAACGACACCGGCATCCCGGATGAGTCGCTGCAACTGGAGCCGACCATCGTGAGCGAGACGCGCTCCGGGGATGCGACCACCATCACCATCGATGTCCCGGTCGGTGCCGACACCTTCACGGCGTCGAACCGGCCGACGACCAACTTCTCGACCGACAGCTTCCTGCGTGTTGGTTTCAACTCGCAAGTCAACGGGGCGCAGCGCAGCTTCCTGTTCTTCCCGATGACCAATATCCCGCGTAACGCGGTCGTCCAGAACGCCACGCTGCGCATGCACGTGGCCGGCTTCGCCCCGACCAACGACGCGCCGATGGGCATCCTGGCCCGCTTCCTGACGACCGCGTGGGACCCCAACATCCTCACCTGGAACAACTTCAATCCCCAGTGGGGGGCGGAGATCGGCGTGGGCCAAATTCCGGCCGCGACCGGCTGGCGCGAGGCCAACATCACCGGCCCGGTGCGCGAGTGGGTGTGGCAGGTGCGCACCAACAACGGCTTCATGTTGCAAGGGGATGAGTCGCCCGGCGTCGGCCGCGAGCGCATCTTCTTCGCCATCAACGCCAACAACCAACTGCACCCGCACATTCGAGTCACCTATCAGATCGACAACGTCGCCCCGACGGCCACCGTCAACCCGCTGCCGCAATGGTCGCCAGGCACATTTCAGGTGACGTGGACGGGCCAGGACAATAGCGGCGGCGCCGGCATCCGCTTCTATGACGTGCAGTCGCGGATGAACGGCGGCGCGTGGCAAAACTGGCAGTCGCAGACCACGGCCACCTCGGCCAACTTCACCGGCGTCAACGCCGCCTTCTATGAGTTCCGCGTCCGGGCCACCGACTGGGCCGGCAACGTGGGCGGCTGGCCCAACAACCCCCAGGCGGCCACGCGCGTCGATAGCTTGGCGCCCAACTCCATCGTTAACCCGCTGCCGCAATTCACCTTCAGCGACTCCTTCACCGTCAGTTGGAGCGGTCTGGACCCGCAGCCGGGAACCGGCATCGCCCGCTATGACGTGCAGGTGCAGGTGAACGGCGGCGCGTGGCAGCCGTTCGTCACCGACTCGACGGCCACCTCGGCCGTGTTCAGCGGCGCGACCGTCGGTTGGACCTACGGCTTCCGCGCCCGCGCCCTGGACTTCGTGCTCAACACCGAACCGTGGAGCCCGCAGGCCGAGGCCCAGACAATCATCTCCGGCGGCGACCCGGGGGCGGAAATCGTCCCGTTCTCGTCGCCGGTGACGCAGCAGCCGCGCTTCGTCGTCCAGTGGCGCGGCATCCCTGTGCCGGGCACGCGCATCGACAGCTTCGAGGTGCAGTTCCGCTTCAACGGCGGGGCGTGGACGCCGTGGCTGACCTCCTACCCCGACCCCAGCGCCGAGTTCATCGCCAACCAGGGCGACGGCGTCTATGAGTTCCGCGTGCGCGCCCGCGACAGCGCCGGCCACACCAGCCTGTGGGCCGCGGGGCCGGGCAACGCCATCGCTGTGGACACGATTGCGCCGTTCATCGTGCCCACGGTCTGGCTGCCAGTGGTGCCGGACACCAACTAACCGCCGGCCCGATAAGCGCTAAATGAGTAAGGCCCCAAATCAGCTCGATTTGGGGCCTTTTCTCTGTGGCTTGAGGAACTTCCCCAGGCCAGCCGGCGTCAATAGGGCGGAACACTGTTGTGTTGGCCCGGCCGGCAGTCGGTCGGGAGAACGTCATCAAACGAAAAAGAGGTAGAAAGGAAATGAAGCAGACTGTCTTATTGTTGGCCGTTTTGGCCGCCTTGCTCGTCGTCGTCGCTTGCAGCCCCACCGGGGGGCAGGAGCCAATCGCTGCCGAGCCAACCCAATCGGGTGAAGGAGAAGGAGAGATGAAGACGCTATACGTTGGCCCGGAACTGGTAGATTGCGTGGGCGTTGCGCCGATGCAGTGTATGCAAGTGAAGGAAGACCCCAATGGGGAGTACCAAAACTTCTTTAGCTCCATCGAAGGGTTCACATTCGAGCCCGGCTACACCTACGAATTGCGCGTGAACGTGGAGAGCATTGCCAACCCGCCGGCCGATGGCTCTTCGCTGCGCTATACCCTTGTCGAGATCGTCAGCCAGACGCCCGTGGCCGCTGGGGAAACGGGCGAGGTGAATGCGTTGCAGGGCGTACGCTGGGTGCTGGTGTCCTATCTGAACGCCGCCGGCGAGACCGTGACGGCGCTGGCCGACCGCGAAGTGACGGCCGAGTTCGGCCCCGACGGCCGCGTGGCCGGCAATGGCGGCTGTAACCGGTATTTCGCCAGCTACACCGTCGACGGCGGCAATCTGACCATCGG
>CXWK01006952.1_pt1 | contig 11971 bp, 7 predicted proteins | sample 590851 | NCBI WGS metagenome assembly CXWK01 (sample SAMEA3498364, study PRJEB10139) | wastewater metagenome | biome: wastewater treatment plant; material: activated sludge | place: Denmark | collected 2014-08-01
CGCGGCGCAGGCCGAGGCCAAGACCAGCGCCAGAAGCACAATCAGGAGTAGGGGAAATCGGATGTTGGATTGGGTCATCGTTGTTGTCCGCGACGCCGCGCCAGGGCACTCTCGCCGGGCGGCTTCGCTGTACGGATAGGTAAAGTATAGCCTGCGCCCCCGCATGAGTGGTAGGGGAGTGGCGACTCTTAGCAAATCATCATCGGTCGCCTTCGACGGCCAATTGTGCTAGACTAACCTATTGAGTATTTCACGGCAACGATCCATCGCCGGCAAACACAAAACCCGAAAAAGGAAACGACTTGCTGATGCGAAAGCTGCTCATCTTGTTCCTGCTGGCCGGTCTGCTGGCCGGTTGCCGGCAGGACGACGGTAATCCAACGGGCGCAACCCCCGCAGCCGAGGCCACGCCCGTATTGCCCGACGCCACGCCGGAAGCGGGCGCGGTGGCCGAGGCCACGGCCGCCCCAACCGGCACCCCCGCCCCGACGACGCCGCCCACGGCCACGCCCCGCCCGCCGAAAGACCTCGTCGTCTGTCTGGGCGCGGAGCCGGCCGACCTCTATCTCTACGGCGATGACTCCATCGCCGCCACGGCCGTGCGCCACGCCCTCTACGAGTCGCCCGTCACCTCGCTGGGCTACGACTACCAGGCATTGGCCCTGGAGAAACTGCCCACTCTGGCCGACGGTGACGCCCAGGTGCGGACGGTCGAAGTGACCGAAGGCGACATGGTCATCACCGCCGCCGGCGAGTTGGCCCCGCTGGGCCAGGGCACGGCCGTCATCGACGCCGCCGGGCAGCCGGTGGTCTACGACGGCCAGCCCATCGCCATGCCGCAACTGGTGGTCGATTACACCTTCCGGCCGCTGGTCTGGTCCGACGGCACGCCGGTGACGGCCGCAGACTCCGTCTACAGCTACGAAGTCGCCCGCGACCGGGCCACGCCCCGCCCCGACACCCAGGCGCGCTACACCGCCGCCTATGAGGCCACCGGCGAGCGCGGTGTGCGCTGGACGGGCCTGCCCGGCTACCTGGACCCGGCCTTCATGACCCACGTCTGGCCACCGCTGCCGCAGCACCAGTTGGGCGAGTTCGCCCCGGCCGAGTTGCCGGCGCTGGACGAAGCCGCCCGTGCCCCCCTCAGCTACGGCGCATTCGTTGTCGATAGCTGGACGCCGGGCGAGAGCATCCGCCTCGTGCCCAACCCCCACTACGACCGCGCCGCCGAGGGGCTGCCCCATCTGACCTCGCTGACCTTCCGCTTCCTGGCCGCACGGCCGCGCGGATTGCCCGAGGGCTATGAGGGTTGCCACGTCCTGACCAGCGACGTGCTACCGTTCGACGCGTTGCCGGCGGTCGATGCCGCGCAGGCGGACGGCGCACTGGTCGAATACGTGGCTTCGGCCGGGGTCATCGAGCAGATCATCTTCGGCATCGACGCCAGCGCCGCCTTCGAGGAGACGCACGCGGCCTGGTTCGCCGACACGCGCGTGCGCCAGGCCGTCACGCAGTGCATCGACCGCCAGGCGCTGGCCGACGCCTTCACCGGCGGCCGGGCAGAGGTCATGGACACCTTCGTGCCCCCCGACCACGCCCTGCTGCCCGCCGGCCTGCCGCAATGGCCCCACGACCCGGCCGCGGCCAACGCCCTGCTGGACGAAGCCGGCCTGCGGGATGCCAACGGTGACGGCGTGCGCGAAGCCATCGGTGCGACGCGGCCGTTCTCGGTGACGTTGGGCACGGTCGCCGGCGACCCGCTGCGCCAGGATCTCATCGAGAGTGTGCGCGACGATCTGGCCGGCTGCGGCATCCAGGTCAACCCGTACACACTGGACGCCGGGGCGTGGTTCGCGCCGGGGCCGGGCGGCGCGGTTTTCGGCCGCAAGTTCGACCTGGCCCAGTTTGCCTGGCTCAGCCGCATCCGGCCCGACTGTGGCCTCTACCTGACGGCCAACATCCCCGGCCCGCTCGACCAGGGCTTCAACGGCTGGAACGGGGTCAACGTCGCCGGCTGGTCGAACGAGGCTTATGACGCCGCCTGCGGCCGCGCTCTGTCGCTGCTGCCGGGGCAGGAAGGGTACGTCGAGGCCCATCAGGAGGCCATGCGCCTGTTCGCCGCCGAGCTGCCGGCCGTGCCCCTGTTCAGCCGGCTGCGGCTGGCGGCCACGACGCCCGACGTGCTCAACTTCACCCTCGACCCGACGCAGCCATCGGAACTATGGAACCCCTTCGAACTGGACATGACGACGGGAGGGAGCTAGCCGTGGACGAACGCGCGCGCGACGGCGGCGAGGAGCGCTACCTGATCGTCGGCCTGGGCAACCCCGGCCGCGGCCACGCCTTCAACCGCCACAACCTCGGCTTCATGACCGTCGATAAGCTGGCCCTGCGCGCCGGCATCGACCTGCGGCGGGCACAGGGCAAGGCCATCGTCGGCACTGGCCGGCTGGCCGACCGGCCGGTGATTCTGGCCAAGCCGCAGACGTTCATGAACCTCAGCGGCGAGGCGGTCGGCGCGCTGGCCAACTACTACCGCGTGCCGCCGGCGGCCATGCTGGTCATCTACGATGAACTGGACATCCCCTTCGGCGTCATCCGGCTGCGCGAGAAGGGCAGCGCGGGCGGCCACAACGGCATGCGCTCCATCATCCAACGCCTGGGCAATGAGTTCCCCCGGCTGCGGCTGGGCATCGGCCGCCCGCCGGGGCGGATGGACCCCGCCGCCTTCGTGCTGCAAGACTTCGGCCGCGACGAGTTGCCGCTGGTCAGCGAGATGCTGACCCGCGCCGTCGAAGCGGTCGAGTCCTTTGTGCTCAACGGCATCGACCTCACCATGTCGCGCTACAACGGGCCGGTTGACGGCCCACCGCAGGGAGGGGGATGAACGTCTCCGGACTGCTCGACCTGTTCGACCAGATTCCCGCCTTCGGGCAATTGACGGCCGCGCTGGGCAGCGACGAGGGCGGGCCGCTGCTGCCGCTCGACTTGCCGCGCGGCGCGCGCGCTCCGGTTGTGGCCCAACTCTACCGGCGATTGGCCGTGCCCGCCCGCGCTCCCATTCTGTTGCTGACCGGGCGCGTAGACACGGCCACGCTATGGCATCAGGCGTTAGAGACGTGGCTGCCCCAGGGCGGCCGCCTCCACCGCCTGCCGGAGCCGACGCCGCTGCCCTATGACCGCGGCCCGTGGAGCGACCGCACCCGCGCCGGCCGTCTGGCCGCCCTGGCCGACCTCATCGCCGGGCAGCACCCGCTGGTGCCGGCGCCGGACATGCCGCCGCTGGTCGTCGCCTCGGCCCGCGCCTTCCTGCAAAAGACGATGCCCAAGCGCCGCTTCATCGCCGGAACCCGTGTCCTGCGCGCCGGGCAGACGCTCGATCTGGAGAAGACGCTAGCCGGCTGGCAGGAGATCGGCTACGAGCCGGCTAGCGTCGTCGAGGCCGCCGGCCAGTTCAGCCGGCGCGGCGGCATCATCGACATCTTCCCCATCGCCGCGCCCTATCCGGTGCGCATCGAGTTGTTCGGCGATGAGATCGACACCATCCGCGCCTTCGACCCGACCACGCAGCGTTCGGCCACCCCGGCCGATGGCGACGGAGCGCCGCTCAGCGTCGTCATCGCCCCGGCCCGCGAGGCGTTGCCCGGCGCGGCCCGCGACTTCGCCGAGGTCTGGGCCGATGAGCCGCTGCCGGACGAGGACAGCCTGCCGTCGTGGCGCGACGATCTGGCCGACCTGCGCGCCGGGCGGCCGTTCGCCAACCTGGAGTACTACCTGCCCCTCATCTACTCCCGCCCGGCCACGCTGCTCGACTACCTGCCGCCGGCCGCGCTGGTCATCATCGACGACGCCGACGAGATGCGCGCCGTGGCCGAGGAACTGGCCGCCCACGCCCGGCAGGTGGCCGAAGAGCAGAGCGACCTGCCGCCCGGCTACCCCAGCCCGCTGCACGGGTGGGATGAGATCGCGTCTGAGTTGGCGTGGTGGCGGCCGTTGGTGCTGGGCCAGGCAACGGAGGAGGCCACGCCGGGCGGCGAGCCGCGCTACATCGAACTGGGCGAGGCGTTCGACCCCGGCCCGCGCTATGGGGGTCAGGTACGGCCGCTGCTCAACCAACTCAAGCAGTCGCAGCGCGAGGGCGAGCGTGTCGTCGTCTTCAGCCGCCAGGCCCCCCGGCTGGCCGAGCTATGGGGCGGCGAGGGCGGCCGGCTCATTCGCACATTGGAGCCGCTGACCCAGGCCGGCACGCCCGGCCTCCCGTCCGGCGATACCGTCGATCCTGTGGTAACAGCCATCGACGCCGGCACGGGCCGGCAGGGAACCGTGCCGCTGAGCGCCCTGCCCGACGTGCCGCCCGACGGCAGCCTGACCTTCGTCCACGGCAGTCTGGCCGACGGCTTCAGCCTGGTGCGGCGCGAAGACAACCACGTGCTGCTCCACCTGCTGACCGACGCCGAGATCTTCGGCTGGAGCCGGCCCGCGCCGCGTCGCCAGCGCACGGCCCGCCCGGCCGCGCCGGAGACGTACTTCGCCGACATCAAGCAGGGCGACCACGTGGTTCATCTCGACTATGGCATCGGCAAGTTCGAGGGGCTGGTGGTGCGCAACCTGGGCGGCATGGAGCGCGAATATCTGCTGGTGCAATATGCCAACGGCGACACGCTCTACGTTCCCGTCCACCACGCCGACCGGCTGGGCAAGTGGATCGGCCCTGACGACGCCGACCCATCGCTCAACCGGCTGGGCGAGCGCAACTGGACGCAGGCCAAGGCCGCCGCCCAGCGCGCAGCCGACGAACTGGCCCAGGAGTTGCTGGAGCTCTACGCCGCCCGCGAGACAATCCCCGGCCACGCCTTCCCGCCCGACAGCGATTGGCAGGCCGAGCTGGAAGCCGCCTTCCCCTACCGCGAGACGGAAGACCAATTGCGTGTCATCAGTGAGGTCAAGGACGACATGGAGCGGCCCAGCCCGATGGACCGCCTCATCTGCGGCGACGTGGGCTACGGCAAGACCGAGGTCGCCCTGCGCGCCGCGTTCAAGGCGGTGATGGACGGTAAGCAGGTGGCCATGCTCGTGCCGACGACGATTCTGGCCCAGCAGCACTTCACCACCTTCCGCGAGCGGCTGGCCCCCTTCCCGGTCACGGTCGAGATGCTGTCGCGCTTCCGCACGGTCACGCAGCAGCGGCGCATTGTCCAGGCGTTGCGGGCCGGGGGCGTGGACATCATCATCGGCACCCACCGGCTGCTGTCGGACGACATCGCCTTCAAGGATTTGGGGTTGGTCATCGTCGACGAGGAGCAGCGCTTCGGCGTGGCCGACAAGGAGAAGCTGAAGCAGTGGCGCACCGAGGTTGACGTGCTAACGTTGACGGCCACGCCCATTCCGCGCACGCTGCACATGGCCCTGACCGGCGTGCGCGATATCAGCATCATCGACACCGCCCCGGCCGAGCGCCTGCCGGTGGAGACCTATGTCGGCGAGGCCGACGACGCCCGCATCCGCACGGCCATTCTGCGCGAACTCGACCGCGGCGGCCAGGTGTTCTTCGTCCACAACCGCGTGCAGAGCATCAACATCATCCGCAAGCGGCTGGAGAAGCTCGTGCCGGAGGCGCGCGTCGTCGTCGCCCACGGCCAGATGAGCGAGCGGCAACTGGAGAAGATCATGGTCGAGTTCGCCGAGGCGCGGGTGGACATCCTGCTCAGCACGACCATCATCGAAAGCGGGCTGGACTTCCCCAACGCCAACACGCTCATCGTCGATCGCGCCGAGCAGTTCGGCCTGTCACAGCTCTACCAGTTGCGCGGGCGCGTCGGCCGCAGCACGCGCCGCGCCTACGCCTACTTCTTCCACGCCCCCTGGCGCGGCCTGACGCCCGACGCCCAGGCCCGGCTGGAGACNNCTCGCAGAGCGGCCACATCTCGGCCGTCGGCTTCGACATGTACACCCGCCTGCTGACGCGGGCCGTCAAGCGCCGCAAAGCCGAATTGCGCGGCGAAGCGATGCCCGCCGAACAGCCGGACAACGTGCTCATCGACCTGCCGCTGGCGACCTACATCCCCACCGACTACGTGCCGGACACGCAACTGCGCCTGCGCCTCTACCGGCGCATGGCGACGCTGGACACGCTGGCCGAGATCGACGAGATGGCCGCCGAACTGGCCGACCGCTTCGGCCCCATCCCCGACCCGCTGCACAACCTGCTCTACCAGTTGCGGGCCAAAGCACTGGGCCAGATGGCCGGCGTCAACGCCGTCGTCACCGAGGCGGGGCAGATTCGCATCCGCATCGCCGAACTGGGCGGCATGGATCGCTACCACTTACAGCGCTATCTGGGCGAAGGGGTGCGCGTCAGCAAGAGCGCCATCTGGCTGAAGAAAGATCGCGGCACGCACGAGTGGCAGATCGAACTGGTGCAGGTGCTGGAGAAGCTGCGCCTGTTCGAGCGCAAGGCCGAGCCTGGGCCACGCGGTGGCTCGGCTGAGGTAGTTCCAAGCTAAGAATTTGGAACCACAGATTTCACAGATTACACAGATTGAAGAACGCTTCAATCTGTGTAATCTGTGAAATCTGTGGTTCCTTTCTTTGTCGAGGCAAAGATGGACATTCGCTTTTTCGATGACCCGTTGGAAGGCCCGCGCGCCCGCGAGGACGTGCGCATCCGGCAGATCGGGCTGTTTGTCTACCCGGAGGAGCGGCGCTTCATGTTCGGCATTGAGTTGACCCCGTTTGTGGAGCGGCCGTCGATCGAGGTGCTGGTCAGCAATGGCCTGGGCGAGCCGGCCGGTTCGCTGCACGTCATCGAGACGCTGACGACCGGCTTCAGCCTGATGATCCACCTGCGTGACCGGGCGACGCGCAACCCGTATGAGCTGACGGCCGTCCTCTACTACGCCTGGCCCGACCGCGAGCGGCAGGAAGTCGAGCGCCGCATGGTCACCTTCGACATGGACGAGGCCGGCGAACACCTATTTAGGTTCTAAAGAGAAGAGGGACACAGAGTTACACAGAGAAGCACAGAGTTACACAGAGAAAGAAACTTTCCCTGTGTAACTCTGGGTCCCTCTTTAAGCGACCGCCTCTACCTGTTCCCGCTCGATAAGCCGCCGCAGCTTGGTCTTTGTCTCGCGCCAGGCGATCTTCGACAGGCCCAGCTTCTGGCGGATGTCGTCCTGCCAAGCGGACTCCTGTCCGCCCACCTCGGCGCGCCAGTCGCGCATGGCCGACGCCCATCGCAGGTTCTCGAACGACAACGCCCCGGCCGGCAGTTCCGCCTCCTCGGCGATGTCGCGCAGCACGTACTCCAGATTGCGCGCCGTGCAGGTGAAAAGCGTATCGGTCGGCCGGTACTGCTGCAAATACTCGTCCAGCACCGCCAGCCAGGCCGGCTCCAGCGGCAGCTTACGCTCCTTATAGCGCAGGCGCGGGTTGGGGTAGCGCACGTAGAGCATTGGCTGGTTGGGGTCGCTGTCGTCGATGTGGTTGGGCACAATGGCCATCGCCTCGCCCTTCTTGATGCCCGTTTTCAGCAACAGACTGAGCAGCAGATAGGGGCGGGCGTCGGGCTTGTGGTCCGGCCCGCCGGCGCGGCGGCGCTCGGCCACGGCCAGCGCTCGCTCCACATCTTCCAGCGCCGGCGCTTCGGGCAGGGGGCTGCTGACGCTCTGCTGGATGACGGCCGCCGATGGGTCTTGGGGCAACACGCCCGTCTCGTGCAGCCAGCCGAAGAACACCTTCAGCGCCGTCACGCGGCGGGCATAGGACTTGGGGCTACAGGGCACGCCGCGCTCGTCGGTCAGCCAATGGAGGAAGTCGCCCAGGTTCTTGGTGCCGATCTCGCCCACCGGTGTGCCGATGCCCAGATAGCGGCTCAGCAGGCGAATATCGCTGGCAAAAGCCTTGACCGTGTTAATCGAAAAGCCCTCGTCCTGCATGTGACGCTCGAACGTGCCCAGTGCCGCCTGCAACGACGCCTCGCGCGTCAGCGGTGGTGTGCGGCGCTCGCCGTCGTCCTCGCGCGCGAGGTCGGGGAATAGCTCGCGCTGTCCTGAACTGTCCATTTGTCTCTCCCACAGCCTACCCGTTCGCGTTTGGTTATGCGAACACTGTTATGCGAAAGTGTAGACTATGAGAAGAGGGTTGTCAAGTGCCCGCCCTACGACCCGCCATTTACACGGACGAATAGATGATAGACGGCCGTCTGGCTCAGCGGCCCGTCGGCGATGATGCGAATGTAGTAGCGCCCAGCCGGTCGCCGGCCGAGACTGACCGTCTTGTCCGGCGTCGGATCGCCGGCTGTGCCGATGAGTTGCAGTTGTTGGCAGCCCTGCCCCGTGGCGACGTTCAATTGGCCGCGGCCGGGGCTGAAGTCGCGCAGTTCGACGACCACATTGGCTTCCGCCGGCAGGTCGAAGGCAAACCAGTCCATCGCGTCGTCGGGCAGGAACGACTCGTTGCGGTTGACAACCAACTGGTAGGCCTCAGGACAGGTGTCGTTCGGCTCCTCGGCGCGCCGCGAGACGACCGGCATCAACAGCCGCGCCGTCGGCGCGGGCAGCAGATGGATGAGTGACTGCCGCGCCGCGCTCGTGCCCGTGCTGTCGCTGACCGTGAACGCGACGAGGCGGTCGGTGGTGTTGGGTTGGGGCAAAGCGTTATCATAAGTGACGCTGCGCAACACCAGTTGATAGTTGGCGATACTGTCGACGCCCGTCAGGCTGAGGATGCCTGTCTCATCGTCGTAATCGCGCCGGATGTTGGCTGCGCCGCTCACGTCGGCCGTCAGCAGTTCGGCCTGTCCATCGCGCAAATTAGTGATGCGCACCGTGGCCCTTGTCAGCGTCGTATTGTCCTCATCAGCCAGCACGAGATCGGGCGCGATGAACACCGGCGTGCGATTGATGTAGAACACCGTCTCGTAATCAACCCCCGCGCCCACGCCATCGAGGTCAAGGGCGGGCGCATCGTTGACCGGCTGTACCTGCACTGTCAGCGTGTAGACGGCCGAGCCGGCCTGCGCGTCGGCGGCGGTCACTTCCAGCGAGCGAACACCGGCCTGCGGGTCCTGCGAGGCATTGCGATAGGCCACGGAGCGCAACACCTGCTGATAGGCGGCCACCGGGGCCACGCCGCTCAGTTGCAGCAGGCCGTCGGCGTAGGTGGCGGTAATGCCCGTGCTGCCGGTCGTCGCCAGCAACCACTCGGCATCGCCGTCGATCGGGCTCGTCAGGCGCACGGCGGCCGAGGCCAGCGTCTCGCTGTCGACGTCGGCCGCAACCAGCCCGGGCATCAGCTTAAGGGCCGCGGCATCTTCAACGTAGAGCAGCGTACCAATCGGCAGACTGCCTAGGGCCGGCGGGTCGTTAACCGGGGTGACGTTGGCCGTGATGCTCGCGGCGGCGGTGCTGAAGGCCGCGTTGCCGCCCGTCTGCGAGGCATCGACGCGCTGGCCGGCCGTGCCGCTGGTCTGGTCCCAGGCACGGAAGGCCAGATCGCCGGCCGGCCCGACGTAGTTGGCCGCCGGCACAAAGCGCAGCCAGGCCGAATCGGGCAGCAGCAGGGCGACCGTGGGCGACACCACGCCCACCGGCTGCCAGTCGACCGGCGGGTTGGCCAGGCTGAATTGCCACAGGCCGTGGCTATTGTCGGCCCCGAAGACGGCAATACCTTCCAGCGCGCCACTGTCGGCGTCGCTGATCGGGTCGCCGGCCGCGGCCAGCAACGCGGCGATCGCCGCGCCCGCCGGTTGGGGGTTATCCTCGGCTACCTGGCCCAGGGACAACGGCGTGGGCGCAGCGAGCACGGGCGCGGTGTTAGCCGGGTTGACGCGCACGGTGCTGACGGCCGTGTTGCCCGGCTCGACGCCGTCATGGGCCACCACCTCGACGAGCCGCGCGGCGCTGTTGGGATTGGTGGACGTATTCTGGTAGGTGATCGAGCGCAAGACCTGTTGAAAGGCGGCCGTCGTGGCCGGCCCGGTCAACAGCAGACGCCCGGTGGCCGGGTCATAGGCCGCGGCGGTAATGCCGGTGCCCTCGGTGTTGGCCGCCAGCCACTCGGCCGCCCCGTCGGGCCGGTTGGTCAGCGTGGCCGTCAGCGATTGCAGGCTGGTGTGGTCGGCATCGCTTAGGGTGGCGTCGCTATCGGCGATGGCCACAGCCGGCCCACCCTCGAAAAACTGCGGCGAGAAATCGACACCCTCTTCCACGCCGTTCAGGTCGATCAAAGGCAGATCGTCGACCGGCAAGACCTCAATGGCCGCCGTCTCCGATTGGGCACTGAAGGGCGTCGTGCCGCCGTTGATCGACACATCGACGCCGCTCTGACCGTTTTCGCGCCCGGCGCTCTGGTCCCAGGCGCGAAAGACAAAGGCTGCCGAACCGCTATAGCCCGGCGCGGGCACGAAGCGAATGCGCGACGTCGCGTTCAGCAGAATGGCCGATGTGTTGGACACCGCCGGGAAGGGCAGCCAGGTCGCGCCGGCCGTCAGCGAATACTGCCAGACGCCGTTGCTCGAGACCGCCTCGATGATGGCCAAGCCTTCCAGCGCATCGCGGTCGACGTCGGTGATGCGGTCCTGTCCCTGTTGCTCGGCGCTTTCGATGATGCCCTTCACGGAGCTGCCGCTGGAGTTGAATTCGTCCTCCAGGATCGCCGGCAGGGCCATCTCGCCGGTATTGTCGAGAACCGGCGCGTCGTTGACGGCATTAATGAACACGGTGCTGGTAGCCGGCGGGCTGAACAGGGCCCCGTCGCTGACCGTGACTTCTACCAGCCGATCGCTGGTGTCGGGCGATTGCGATGAGTTGTTATAGGCCAGCGTGCGCAAGACCTGTTGATAGGCGGCGACGGGGGCCACGCCTTCGACGGTGAGCTCCCCCTTGCCCGGCTGATACTTGACCGTCAGGCCGGTCGCGCCCGGGTCAACGCTGAGCGATTCGAGCGCCCCGTCCGGGCGGGCCAGCAACCTGGCCTTGGCAGCGGTCAGGTTCGGCCCATCGGTGTAAGTGATCACCAGGCCCGTGGCACTGACGACGGCCTCAGCGCCCTCGTCCTCACTAAACGTGGCGCTGAAATCGACGCCGGCCAGGTCACCGTTCAGGTCCAGCGCTGGCGCGGTCACGGCGGCAACGGGCGGCGCCTGGCCGCCCAGGAACACCAACGACAGCAGCGCGGCCAGCAGCGGCGCCGGGAAACGGTAGGAAGTGGGTAGACGATGTTTCACGTTATCATCTGCTCGCGTCGACGCTCGCCCGGCGGCCGGTCGAACGGACGTTGTGGTTTCGGCCAATCGCGGCTCTAGGGCAGCGGCGGCGGCGTCGGTGTCGGTTCCGTTAGCGGCTCGGTGGGCGCGGCGGTTGGCTGCGGTTCGTTGTCGCCGGGATCGCCGTCGCCAAAACCCGGCTCGGCCGTAGGCGCGACGATGATCGTCGCCGGTGTGGCCGTCGGCGGCGGCGGGGGCGTCGATGTCGGGAAAGGCGTCGCCGGCAAGGTGGCGGCCACCGGCACGGCGGCCAGCGCGTCGGCGCTGTCGGCTTCGACCACCTCGGCCGAAACCCAGCCCAGGCGCTGATCGCTCGTCATCACCAGATACCACGGGTTGTCGGGCGCGTTGTTCCAGGCCAGCACTTGCAGGGTGTCGCCGTTGCGCACGCTGCCGACGGCGACGAACACGACGCCCGGCCCGCGCCGCAAATTGACCTGATTGAGCGTAACGCGCACCACGGGCACGCGCGTCGGCGCGCTGGTCGGTGGCGCGGCGGTGGACGAGGGCGTCGCCGTGGCGATGGCCGTGGGCAGCGCGGTCGGCTCTTCCGTCGGTGACCCGGGCGAGACCACGGCCGCGGGCTGCGCTTCCGTCGGCGCGATGGTGGGCGGCAGGTCGGTCGGTGGCGCGTCGGTCGGCGGCACGACCGTGGGCGGCACGGCCGCCGTCGGCGAGGCCGCCGCCGGATAGGCGGCGATGATG
>CXWK01023663.1_pt1 | contig 11967 bp, 7 predicted proteins | sample 590851 | NCBI WGS metagenome assembly CXWK01 (sample SAMEA3498364, study PRJEB10139) | wastewater metagenome | biome: wastewater treatment plant; material: activated sludge | place: Denmark | collected 2014-08-01
GTCAGGGCAATCAGTGCCGATGTGCGCCGGGTCATGGTACGATTCTCCTGCGGTTAAGGTTCCGGGAGTATAGACGGCCGGTCGGCCGATTACAACGCTGCCCGGTCATCGAGTGGCCATTATGAGACATCACACACTGCGCTCTGGTCTGGCTCTGTTGGCAGTGCTCAGCGTTGCTATTGCATGGGGGGGCCGCCACATGCCGCTTCAGGCCCAGGGCAATCAACCCTTGCGCGTGGCCACCAAGCCGCTGCCCCCTTTCGTATTCAGCAGGGGCGACACGCTGGCCGGCTACAGTGTGGATGTGTGGGCCGAGGTGGCCGACCGGCTGGGGCTGGCCTACGAGTGGGTTGAGTATGAAACGGTGGGCGAAATCCTGGACGCGGTGCAGACCGGCGCGGCCGACGCAGCCATCGCCGGCATCAGTATGACCCGCGACCGCGAGAGCGTGGTCGATTTCACTCACCCCTACTTCGATGCCGGGCTGCAAATCATGGTTCCGGCCGGCGCTTCGTTTTCGTTCCGCGAGGTCGTGAGCCACCTGCTTTCGCCGGGGATGCTGTCGTTTCTCCTCATCGGCCTGATTGCGGCGGCCGTCATGGCCCACTTCATCTACTTCACCGAGCGGCGACACAACCCCGACTTCCAGCGCGGCTATGCGCGTGGCCTGTGGGAGGCGGTCTGGTGGTTGCTGACCATCGTCGCCAACGGCGAGTACCCCGATCGGCCGACCCGCTCCCCGGCGCGGCGGCTGATGACCATCACCTTCTGGCTGGTGGGGCTGCTGCTGGTGGCCCAGTTCACGGCCACGGTCACGTCGGCGCTGACCGTGCAGCAGCTCACCAGCGACATCGGCGGCCCGGAAGACCTGCCGGGCAAGCGCGTGGCGACGGTGGCAGGCAGCACGGCCGCCACCTACCTGGACGACATCGGCGTGGCCTTCACGCCCGTGGCGACTATTGAGGAAGCTTACGCCCTGCTGGCTGCCGGCGCGGTCGATGCGGTGGTCTACGATGCGCCCGTCTTGCGCTATCACAGTGTCAGCGCCGGGCGCGGCACGGTCGAAGTCATCGACGCCGTGTTCAAACCGGAGAAGTACGGCATCGCCCTGCCGCCCGGCAGCGAGCTGCGCGAGCCGATCAACGAGGTGCTGCTGGAGATGTATCAGGACGGGACGCTGAGCGAGATCGAAAGCCGGTGGTTCAACGAGTGAAGAAGCTCACGGTTTGACACCGCCTTGGGTTGCGCGTAAACTCAAACTCAGCCGCCGACGCAGCTACCGGCACACCTCAACAGGAGAGATGGAATGAACGACGCCGCGATTGTCCACGATGCGATTCGCCGGGTGAAGGCCGGCGAACTGAAGCGCCCGACCAACTGCGTCCACATGGACCAGATTCAGGAAGTGACGCCGCGCACCGCCGGCTGTGAGGATTGTTTGAAGATGGGCGCCAGTTGGGTTCACCTGCGCGTCTGTCTGACTTGCGGCTACGTCGGCTGCTGCAATAGCTCCCAGAACAAGCACTCCTCGCGCCACGCCAAGGAGACCGGCCACGCCGTCGTGATGTCGATGGAGGGGGGCGAGGAGTGGATGTGGTGTTACGAGGATGAGGACTTCATCATTCCCCGTCGCCGATGATGGACCCCTTCGGCCGCCCGCCGAACAACGCCGCTAGCGGCCTGCCCCGTGCCGCGTCTACCCCGCGCGACGGCGGCAGCATAGCCGCGGGCGAGCGCCGCGTCATCACCGTCCTGTTTTGCGACGTGGTCGGTTCCACTGCGCTGGCTGGTCGACTCGACCCCGAAGAGTGGGCCGAGGTGATGAACGAAGCGTTCCGCTACATGATTGCCCCCATCGAAGAGTATGGCGGCATGGTCGCCCGGCTGATGGGCGACGCCGTGCTGGCCTTCTTTGGCGCGCCACAGGCCCACGAGGACGACCCGCAGCGCGCGGTTCTGGCCGGGTTGGACATTGTCAACGGCATCCGGCCGTTCATCCACCAGTTCGATCAGGATTACGGCCTGGCGTTCAACGTTCGCGTTGGCATCAACACCGGCCCGGTCGTCGTGGGCGAGATGGGCAGCGGCCAATCGGGCGAGTACACGGCCATGGGCGACGCCATCAACCTGGCGGCGCGCATGGAGCAGACGGCCGCGCCGGGTACGGTACAGATCGGCGAAGATACCTACCGCCTCATCGCCCCGCTGTTCGACGTGTGGGACCTGGGCGGCATCGAGGTCAAGGGCAAGGACGAGCCGGTTCACGCCTACCGCGTGCTGGGGCTGGAGCCGCAACCGGGCCGGCTGCGCGGGCTGGAGGGGTTCAGCGCGCCGCTGGTCGGCCGCGAACGCGAGATCGCCCGCCTGCGCGACATTCTGGCCGATCTGCGCGACGGCCACAGCCGCATCTGCTATCTGATCGGCGAGGCCGGACTGGGCAAAAGCCGCCTCATCGCCGAGGTGCGCCAGACATGGCGCGACCAGCTGGCGGCGACCTTCGGCGACGTGAACCCCCTCTGGCGCGGCTGGACGGAGTTCGTGGCTGTCTCCTTCGGCGCCAGCCGCCCATATGACATGCTGAAGCGCCAGTTGCGCCACTTTTGCAACATCCGCGAGACCGACCCGCCGGCTGTCATCCACGAACGGCTGGAGGCGCTCATCGGGGTCTATCCGTCCGCCTTGCACCAGCGCATGCACCGCGTTTTTGGCTTTCTCTTGGGCGACGGCAGCGACTTCCAGAGCGACGCCGGGGCGTTCCAGCGCGAGTTGCGGGCCGTGTTGGAGCAGATGGCCCAGGTGCAGACGGCGCAGGGGCCGGTGGTCTACGTCATCGACGACGTGCACTGGGCTGACGTGGCTTCTCTCGAGGCGTTGCGCGCCCTGTTGCCCCTGGTGGAGCGGCGGCCGGTGCTCTTCCTCTTCGCCATGCGCCCCGACTGGAGCACGCCCGGCTGGCACCTTTACGTCGAGGCACAATTGGAGTATCCAGCCTATTGCGCCTCCATCTACCTGGAGCCGCTCTCTTCGGGCGACAGCCGGACGCTTGTCGGCGAGCTGCTGGGCGAGGCCCAGGTTCCTGACGCCATCTGCGACCTGATCCAGCGCAAGGCCGAAGGCAACCCGTTCTTCGTCGAGGAGACGGTGCGGACGCTGGTCGACAGCGGCGCGTTGCGGCGCGACGAGGGCGGGCTGCATTGGGACGCCGGGGCCGATCTGGAGCAGGTGGCGGCGCTGATCGGGCTGCCGGGCAACGTTCAGGCGTTGCTGACGGCGCGCATCGACCAGCTTGCGCCCGACGTGCGCCGGACGCTGCAACTGGCGTCGGTCATCGGTCGCTCCTTTGCCTCCCCCGTCCTGGAGCGTATCGCCGATAAGCCGGGCGCGGCGCTGGCCGACCACCTGAAGCGGCTGGCCCAGGCCGATCTGGTGCGGCCGACGGGCGGCGGCGCGGCCGACGACTACGCCTTCCGCCACGCCCTGACCCGCGACGCGGCGTATGAGACGATCTTGCTGCGCCAGCGCCGCCGCTACCACCGCCGCGTGGGCGAGGCAATGGAAGCGCTCTACGCCGATCGCCTGACCGACGAAGCGCCACGGCTGGCCTATCACTTCGCCGAGTGTCGCGACTGGCCCAAGGCGGTGCGCTACTACGCCCTGGCCGGCGAAGCCGCCGCCCGCCTCTATGCCAATGTCGAGGCCATCGAGCATCTCAGCCGGGCGGTAGACATCTGGCGCGGCGCGCCGGAGGCCATCGACGAAGGGCAGCTAGCCGAGTTGTTCCGGCGGCGCGGGCGGGTATTTGAGGTGGCCGGGCGGCACGACGAGGCGCTGCGCAGCTATGAGGAGCTAGAGCGGCTGGGCCGCGAGCGCCACAGCGCGACGCTGGAACTGGAAGGGTTGGTGCCACAGGCCCCTATTTACGTAACGCCAACGCCGCACATGGACGCGGCACGCGGCGGCGAACTGGCGGACCGTATCCTGGAGCTGGCCGAGCGCACCGGCCGCACCGCCGCCGCCGCCTACGGCTATTGGGCGCGGCTGCTTTTGTTTATTAACGCCGCGCCGGACGAGGCGCGGGCGATCGAGGCGGGGGAGCGCGCCCTGGCGCTGGCCCGCGAGCACGGGTTGGCTGAGTTGGAAGCCTACGTGCTGAACGACATCGGCCGCGCCTACGCTGTCGCCGGGCGGATTGATCAGGCCTTCGCTTCCTTCGCGGCGGCCTATGAGCGCTGGCAAGCGCTTGGCAACGAGCCGATGATGGCCGACATCCTGGGCATCTGGTCGGAGGGGCTTTTGCTATACGGCGACTTGGCCGGGGCGGAACGAATCGCGCGCCAAGGGCTGGACGTTGGCCGGCGCATCGGCAACCTCTGGGCGCAGGCGTTCAACGGCTACGCTCTGGCCCACAGCGTGCTGGAGCAAGGCCGGGCGGCCGAGGCGCTGCCGCTCCTCCGGGGTGTGGTGGACTGGGCCATGCAGGGCGGCTTCCCCAGTTTGGGGGGCAGTGTGGCGGTCTTTTTGCGCTGGCTGGCCGGCGCGGCCGATCTGCCGGCGGCCGATCGCGAGCAGTTGGCCGCCGTCCTCGACGTGATGGGGGATGTTAACTATGCTCGCGAGTTGCACCAACTGTGGCGCGGGCTTGACTTTCTCTACGCCGGCGACGCCGCCGCGGCCTATGAGCAAGTCGCCCCTGTCTTCATATCAGATTACAGTCGCGAGGGGCCGCAAGCGGTCACGCTGACGCTCATTGTGCCGGCTATCGCCCTGGCCGCCGGGCGGCCGGCCGAAGCACTGGCCGTCGTCGATCGCCTGCTGGCCGACATGGCCGTCCTTGGCTTCACATCGCAACACGGTGACGCCTACCGCCTTCGCGGCGACGCGCTGCGCCAACTCGGCCGCCACGACGAAGCCCGCGCCGCCTACACCACCGCCCTTGAAGCCGCCACTGCCCAGGGCGCGATGCGCTCCATCGAACTCACCCGCGCTGCGCTGGAACGAAGTGACGAGTGAAGTTCGCTTCACTACTGACAACTAACAACTGCCCGCCGACCTACTGACCACTAGTCAACTAACCACTAAATATGGCCAACTACGACTTCCTCCGCAAAATCCCCCTCTTCTCCGCCCTGCCCGACGAAGACCTGGCCAGCCTGTGCCAGATCGTGCGCGAGATGGAGCTACCTGCCGGGCAGGTGCTGTTCGAAGAGGGCAGCATTGGCGACATGGCCTACATCATCGAGAGCGGCGAGGTCGAGATCATCAAGGTCAGCCAGAGGCGCGAAATCCTGCTGGCGACGCGCGGGCCGGGCGAGGTGTTTGGTGAGATCGCGCTGGTGTTCGACTCGCCGCGCACCGCCACCGTGCGGGCACGCACGGACACCAGTATGATCGGCATCGGCCGCGAAGACCTGCGCAACCTGTTGCAGATCAGCCCGTCGGCCGCGGCGTCGATGTTCGACATCATCCTGTCGCGTTGGCAGAACACACAGAACCTGTTGCGGCAGAGCGAGAAGATGGCCCAGTTGGGCACGTTCACAGCCGGCATTGCCCACGAACTGAACAACCCGGCCGCCGCTGTCCAGCGGAGCACCGAGCATCTGGACACCGTGCTGTTCGACTCGGCCCACACCTTCATGCGCCTGGTGCGCCAGGGGCTTTCGCCGGAACAGCAGACGACGCTGGAGACGTTCGTCCGCCGCGCCCAGGAGCGGGCGCGGACCATGCCCGACCTCGACCCGCTGGCCCGCAGCGACCGCGAGGCGGAGCTGGAGGAGTGGCTGGAAGATCGCGGCATCGACGCCGCCTGGGATTGCGCCTCGACGCTGGTCAACCTTCAGTTCACCGACGAGGAGCTGAGCCAACTGGCCACTGTCTTCGACCAGAACCAGTTGCCGGTCATCATCTCGTGGCTCAACAATAACTACACCATCTTCAACCTGCTGGCTGAACTGCGGCAGGGGGCGCAGCGCATCTCGGCCATCGTCAAGGCGCTGAAGTCCTACACCTATCTCGACCAGGCCGACATCGTGCGCTACAGCGTCCAAGAGGGGCTGGAGAACACACTGCTCATCCTGCGCCACAAGCTGAAGACCGACATCAAGGTGCGGCGCGAATATGACCCCAACCTGCCGCAGATCGACGCCCACGGCAGCGAGCTGAACCAGGTGTGGACGAACCTCATCGACAACGCCGCCGACGCGCTGCACAATGGCCCCGACGGCGCGGCCCTGCCCGGGGCGATGATCACCCTGCGCACTCGCCAGGAGGGCAAGTGGATCATCGTTACCGTCGAGGACAACGGGCCGGGCATTGCGCCCGATGTGCTGCCGCGCATCTTCGACGCCTTCTACACGACCAAGCCGGTCGGCCAGGGGACGGGGCTGGGGTTGGACATCAGCTACAACATCGTCGTCCGCAAGCACCAGGGCGACATCCGCATCAAATCGCAGCCGGGCCAGACGCAATTCGAGGTCTGGCTGCCGACCGACCTGGAAGGGGAGTAAACGCCGGAGCCATGATCAACCGCATCGACGTCTACCCGACTCACCGCCACGGCGACTACTGGCTGCGCGCCGGGCGGCCGTACCCATTCGGGGCCAGCATCGTCCCCGGTGGGGTGAACTTTGCCGTCTTCTCGCGCCACGCCACCAGTTGTACGCTGGTGCTCTTCCGGCGCGGCGAACGGGAAGCCCTGGTCGAAATTCCGTTTCTCGATGCCTTTCGCATCGGCAACGTCTGGGCGATGGTCGTCTTTGGGTTGGAGATAGAGGAGATCGAGTACGGCTACCGGATGGACGGGCCGCACCGGCCGCACGCCGGCCATCGTTTTAACCGCGACATCGTGCTGTTGGATCCCTACGCACGGGCCATCACTGGCCGAGCGCGCTGGGCTGATCCTCATGACCCTCACGCCACCGACCACGCCCCCTTCCGCGGCCGCATCCTGCTCGACGACTTCGACTGGCAGGAAGACCGCCAGTTGGAGATTCCGGCCGAAGACCTGATCATCTACGAGATGCACGTGCGCGGCTTCACCCGCCACCCGTCGTCGGGTGTCAAGTTCCCCGGCACCTACGCCGCCATTCGCGAGAAGATTCCCTATCTGCTGGAGTTGGGCGTCAACGCCGTGGAACTGATGCCCATCCAGGAGTTCGACGAGCTCGAGAGTGACTTTTACAACCCGTACACCGGGCAGAAGCTGCGCAACTACTGGGGGTATTCGACCGTGGGCTTCTTCGCCCCCAAGGCGGGCTATGCGGCCACCGGCGCGCTGGGCATGGAAGCCGACGAGTTGAAGGCGCTGGTCAAGCTGCTCCACCGCCACGGCATCGAGATCATCCTCGACGTCGTCTTTAACCACACGGCCGAAGGCAGCGAGAAAGGGCCGACGCTGTCCTTTCGTGGACTGGATAATCGGACGTACTACATGCTGCGGCCCGACGGCACGTACCAAAACTTCAGCGGCACGGGCAACACGCTCAATTGCAACAACCCCGTGGTGCGCAACCTGGTGCTCGACGCGCTGCGCTACTGGGTGTCGGAGTACCACATCGACGGCTTTCGCTTCGACCTGGCCTCCATCCTCGGCCGCGACGCCGAGGGCCACCCGCTGGCCAATCCGCCGCTGCTCGAGTTGCTGGCCCACGACCCGGTGCTGGGCAAGACGAAGCTCATCGCCGAGGCGTGGGACGCCGGTGGCCTCTATCAGGTCGGTTCGTTCCCGGCCTATGGGCGCTGGGCGGAGTGGAACGGCCGCTATCGTGACACGCTGCGCCGCTTTCTGAAAGGGGACATGGATCAGGTGCCGGAGATGGCCCAGGCGCTCAAAGGATCGCCCCACATGTATCTGGAGCGGGGGCCGACGGCGTCGATCAACTTCGTCACCTGTCACGACGGCTTCACGCTCAACGACCTCGTCTCCTACGCCGAGAAGCATAACCTGGCCAATGGCGAGGAGGGGCGCGACGGAGCCAACGACAATCACAGCTGGAATTGGGGCCACGAGGGGCCAACCGACGACCCGGCCATCATCGCCGTGCGCCGGCGGATGATGCGCAACGCCGTGGCGATGCTGATGGTCAGTCAAGGTGTGCCGATGCTGCACATGGGCGACGAGATGGCCCACACCAAGCAGGGCAACAACAACACCTACGCCCAGGATAACGAGTTGAACTGGATTGACTGGACGCAGTTGCCGGCCAACGCCGCTCTGTTCCGCTTCGTGCGCCACTGCATCGCCTTTCGCAAGGCCCACCCTGCGCTGCGCCGCCGCTACCACCTGCACGAGCGCGACCTAATCGACAGCGGCTACCCCGACATCTCCTGGCATGGCCTGCGCGAGGGGCGGCCCGACTGGTCGTCCCATAGCCGCACGTTGGCCTTCATGCTGTGCGGCATGCACGCCGCGCTCTTGCCGGGGCGCACGGCCGACGACTACATCTACGTGGCGCTGAACATGCATTGGGAGAGCCACAACTTTGAACTGCCGCGGCTGCGCGACGGACGGCGCTGGCTGCTGTTTGCCGACACCTTCCGCGAGTCGCCCGACGACATCCATGCACCTGGCGCCGAACGGCCGCTACGCGCCCAGCGCAATCTGGCGGTCGGCCCACGCTCTGTAGTCATTCTGGTGGGACGATGATACTCGAACCCCTGACCATCCCCGGCCGCTCCGAGATGCTATCGCAACTGATGGACTACGTCGTCTGGGCGGCTACGGCCGTTGGCCTGGGCGAACAGGGTATCTATCGTCTGTCGCTGGCCGTCGACGAGATCGCCACCAACATTGTCATACACGGCTACGCCGAGGCCGAGCGCCAGGGCGACCTGACCATCTGGGCCGGCGCGGAGGCCGGTAAGCTGACCGTCTTCCTCGAGGACACCGGCCGGCCATTTGACCCGCGCCAGGTGCCGCAGCCGGACAACCTCGATCGGCCGCTGGAGGAGCGGCAAGACGGCGGCCTGGGCATCTTCCTGGCCCTGTGGGGCGTCGACGACTTCGCCTACGAGCGCCAGGGCGAGATCAACCGCAGCACCTTCGTCATGAACCTTGGGGAGTAGTTAGTTGTCGGTAAGCAGTGGTCAGTAGGTGAAACAGTACTCTGAACTCGTATCTCTAAACTCGTCACTCGTCACTCATCACTTTCTATGCCTGTCCACACCATTCGCGTCCTCGTCATTGGCGACAGCCCGGCCCAGAGCCGGCGGCTGACGCGCCTGTTTGCCGGCTGGGGGTGGGGGGTGGAGCGCGCGCCGTCGGAGGCGGATGTGGCGCTGGCGCGGTTGGGGATGGAGCCGTTCGACCTGGTACTACTTGACCTGGACGCGGCCGAGCGCGACGCCTACGCCTTTCTGCGCGGCTGGCGGGCCGAACCGGCGCTCAGCGCCGTGCCTGTCGTCATCACCTCGCGGCCGGGCGTGTCGCTCAGCCGGCTGGTGCGCTGTGTGGAGCACGGCGCCAGCGACTACATCACCCATCCCCACCAGCATGTGCTGTTGCGCGCCCGGCTGCAAAACGTCTTGCAGCGCAAGCTGTTGCAAGAGCAAGCCGCGATGGCCCTGGGGCAGTTCAACGAGATCGAGAAGATAGCCGACGACCTGCGGCTGGTCATCCTGCCGCTCGGCGCGGCACTATCGGCCGAGGCCGACTTCGACCGACTCATCGCCCGCGTAGTCGAGGAAGCGCAGACGATCTGCCACGCCGACGCCGGGACGCTCTATCTAGTGGGCAGCGATGGTCGGCTGCACTACACTTATGTGCGCATTCGCTCGCTCGACTTTGTCTACACCGATCCGCCCGGCGGGCTGGATATGTTCGCGCCCATTTCCCTGAACGACCCCGACACCGGCGCGCCCAACGGCGATAGCCTGCCGGCCCACGTCGCCCTGACCGGCGAGTCGGTCAACCTGACCGATCTCCACGGCGCACGCTTCGACATCAGCCGCCTCGTCGCCTTTGAGGAGCGCTTTCCCCCCTACCGGGCGCAATCGTGTCTCATCGTCCCCCTGCGCAGCGGTCACATCGTCGGCGCGCTGCTGTTGGTCAACAGTCGGAACCCGCTGTCGGGCGATATCGTCCCGTTCGATGGCTACCATCAACAGGTAGCCGAGACCTTGGCATCCCTGACGGCCATCGTCCTTAACAACCGCCAGCTGCGCGAGCGCGAGGCCGATCTGTTGCGCTATAAGCGTGAGTTGGAGATCGGCCGCGAAATTCAGTTGAACTTCCTGCCCGCAAAGCTGCCCAACCCGCCCGGTTGGGAGCTGGTGTCCCACTTCCAGCCCGCGCTGGAGGTGGCCGGCGACTTCTACGACGCCTTCACCCTGCCCCACGGCCACATCGTCCTGGTCATCGCCGATGTGGTCGGCAAGGGTGTCACCGCGGCGCTGTTCATGGCCATCATTCGCAGCCTCTTCCGGGCGCTGTTCCAGCAGAACTACTTCCACGCCGAACCGGCGCCGCTTGCGTCGGCAGTCGAGGCCATGACGCCATTTTCCTTCGTCGATCGCGGCGCGCTGCTCAACGCTGTGCGCCTGACCAACGCCTATCTCATCGGCAACCATAGCGATACATATGCCTTTGCCACGTTGTGGGCGGCCGTGTTGGACCCGGAGAGCGGCCGGCTGCTCTATGTCAATGCCGGCCACAACCCGCCGCTGGTCGTCGGCCGGGCGGGGCACGGCCGACGCGTCTTGCGCGAGCGACTCCAACCGACCGGCCCGGCTATCGGCCTGATGCCCAACGCCGGCTACTGGCTGGCCGAGACGCGTTTGCTGCACGACGATCTCCTGTTTGCCTATACCGATGGGGCGACCGAGGCGCGCAACGCGGCGGCCGAGGAGATGGGGTTGGAACGACTGGAAGGGCTGCTGAGCATCGCGCCGTCGGCCGGCACCGCCCTGGCCGCGGTCGAAGAAGCGCTGCGCAACCATACCGGTGAGGCTGAGGCGTTCGACGACGTGACGCTGCTGGCCGTGCGGCGGCTGCCGAAGTGATCGTAGTGGAAGTTAATCGGTTGATGGCGCGACGCACTCTGGCTCTGCTGGGGTTGGCTGTGCTGCTGGCCGGCTGCGGCCGGGGGGCGACGGCCGTTGCTCCGCTGGCCGCGACCCCGACGGAGTCCACAGCCTCAGGTGCGGACTCCACACCCATCGCGCCGTCCGCATCTGAGGATGCGGACTCCACCTCGGCCATCCCGTTGCCCGCATCTGAGGATGCGGACTCCACCTCGGCCATCCTGTTGCCCGCATCTGAGGATGTGGACTCCACACCCATCGCGCCGTCCGCATCTGAGGGTGCGGACTCCGCGCCGGCCATCGCGCCGTCCGCATCCTCAGATGCGGACTCAGCGCCGGCCACCTCAACCCCCGACGCCTACGCCGTCTTGACCATCGACGCCCTGGCCGCGCGGCCCTATGGCGGCGGGCTGATCGAGATCATTGATACCCTGGAGACGACGGACAGCTTCACCCGTTACCTGATCGCCTATCCCAGCGACGGGCTGACCATCTACGGCTACATGAACGTGCCCCACGTGGGCGACAACTTCCCGGTGGCTCTGGTTCTCCACGGCTACATCGACCCGGACGAGTATGAGACGGTGGCCTACACCCGCCGCTACGCCGACGCGTTGGCCGAGGCGGGCTACTTCGTCATCCACCCCAACTTCCGCAACTACCCGCCGTCCGACAGCGGCCCCGACCCATTCCGCATCGGCTACGCCTTCGACGTGCTGAACCTGATCGCCATCATCCGCGAGCAGAGCCAGGACCCGCTGGGCACGCTGCGCCGGGCCGACGCCGACGCCATTTACCTCTGGGGCCACAGTATGGGCGGCGGCGTGGCGCTGCGCGTGCTGACGGTCAACCCCGCGCCCTATCTGCGGGCGGCCGTCCTCTATGGCTCCATGAGCGGCGACGAGGCGCAGAACTACGGCCGCATCCGGCAGTGGGCGGGCAGCGAGCGGG
>CXWK01007190.1_pt1 | contig 11964 bp, 9 predicted proteins | sample 590851 | NCBI WGS metagenome assembly CXWK01 (sample SAMEA3498364, study PRJEB10139) | wastewater metagenome | biome: wastewater treatment plant; material: activated sludge | place: Denmark | collected 2014-08-01
CTCCTTGAGGGCACGGCGGTGGCCGTTGGCGCCAGAACCGACCACACCGCCGTCCCGCACCTCTTTCACGACCTTCTCGAGGTGGAGCAGGCGGTCATAGACGTCGTCCTCGGGCCCGGCGCTGATCATGTGGTCGAACGCCGTGTGGATCTGGTCGAACTTCCGGCGCACCTGTCCGTACTCGTCCATCAGCTTCTCGTGCAGGTCTTCCACGCTCTTGGCCATGTCCGCACGCTAGTGGTCAGGACCCCGTCAAGGATCTGATCCCCCGCGTCAAGATCGCATCAAGGCACGCGACCCCGCCAGGTGTCGGCGCTAGCACTTCCCTGTGACGACAGAGATGCGGGCGCCGGCCGACAAGTCCTCGTTCACTCCCGTGGCGCTTCCTCCCACGGTCGAGCTCGATGAGCCGGTGAGCTACCGGCTGAAGAACCGCCTGCTCGGCCCGCCGCTGCACAACGAGCGCCTGGCCCATGAGCGCCTGGGCAAGCCCACCGCACTGGCCGTGTTCGCCTCGGACAACCTGTCGTCGTCGGCCTACGCCACCGAGGAGATCCTGCGGGTCCTGATCCCGGTCATCGGCATCGCCGCCTTCTCGCTCGTCGTGCCCCTCACCGTGGCCATGCTGGTGGTGCTCGGCTTCCTCATCCTCAGCTACCGCCAGACCATCAAGGCCTACCCGAGCGCCGGCGGCGCATACATCGTCACACGCGACAACTTCGGCCTGATGCCCGCCCAGGTCGCCGGTGTGGCCCTGCTGACCGACTACATCCTCACCGTGGCCGTGTCCGTCGCCGCGGGCACGGCCGCGCTGGCGTCGGCGTTCCCGGCCCTCTCGGGCTATGCGGTACCCATCTCGGTGGGCTTCATCGTCCTCATCGCCTTCGGCAACCTGCGAGGTGTGCGCGAGTCCGGCAAGCTCTTCGCAGTCCCCACGTACTTCTTCATCGCCAACATGGCGGTGCTCCTCGGCATCGGCCTCTACAAGATGGCGTTCGGGGGCCTGGCCCAGGAGACCCTCGACCAGCCCGGCATGCTCGAGGCGGGCTCGGCGGGCGACGGCATCTTCTACGGCACAACCCTCTTCGTCGTCCTCCACGCCTTCGCCTCCGGCGGTGCCGCGGTCACCGGCGTCGAGGCCATCTCCAACGGGGTGCCGGCGTTCAGGGAGCCAGCGTGGAGGAACGCCCGCAGCACGCTCGTGGTCATGGGCGTCGCCCTCGGGATCATGTTCCTCGGCCTCTCCGTCCTCGCTTCCAAGGTGCACGCCGTCCCCTTCGAGGAGGGAACGCCGACGGTGATCTCCCAGGTGGGCGAGCTGGTGTTTGGCACGTCGACGTTCGGCCACGTGCTCTTCTACGCCCTCCAGGCGGGCACGATGCTGATCCTCGTCCTGGCCGCGAACACGAGCTTCGCCGACTTCCCCCGGTTGGCCAGCTTCCACGCCGGTGACAACTTCATGCCCCGGCAGCTCACCAAGCGTGGGCACCGCCTGGTGTTCTCCAACGGCATCATCGCACTGTCGATCTCGGCCATCGTGCTCGTGGTGGTCACCGGGGCCAAGGTCGACCGCCTCATCCCGCTCTACGCCATCGGCGTGTTCACCAGCTTCACCCTCTCCCAGGCGGGCATGGCCAAGCATCACCTCACCCACAAGGAGCCTGGCTGGAAGGTCGGCTTCTTCATCAATACCACCGGCGCCGTGATGACCCTCGTCGTGTGCCTCGTCGTCGCCGTCACCAAGTTCACCCACGGCGCCTGGGTCATCATCCTCCTCGTCCCCATCATGGTGTGGGCCCTCGTGCGCCTGAACCGCCAGTACGAGGCCGAGGCCGAGGAGCTCGAGCGGGACGCCCCCAAGGCCGCCGAGGCGCCCATCCGCAACCGCCACGAGGTGCTCGTGCTGGTCGATCAGCTCGACGTGGCCGCGGCCCGAGCCATCCAGCTGGCCCGCACCATGGCGCCCGACGAGCTGCGGGCCGTCCATTGTGAGCTCGACCCGATGCGCAGCGCCGAGCTGGCCGACGAGTGGCGACGGCTCGGCCTCACGCGCCTCGCGCTCGACGTGGTCGAGTGCCCCGACCGCCGGGTCACCCGCTCGGTGGCCGAGGTGGTCGCTCGCTCGCTGGCCGACGGCCAGACCGAGGTGAGCGTGCTCATCCCCCGGCGGGAGTACACCCGGCTTTGGCACCGCCTCCTCCACGACCGCACCTCCGACGCGATCGTCCAAGTGCTGTCGACGCTCCCCCACTGCAACGTCACCGTCGTGCCGTACCACCTCGGCGAGGCGTCGCCGAACGTCGAGGTGCTCGCCGGGGTCGGTGCCGAGGCCCACGCCAACGGGAACAGCCACAGCAACGGCGGCCGTTCGGCCCGCAAGGAGCGGCCGAAGCTCATCGCCGACGACGTAGTGCTCCCGGCGGACTGCACTCCCATCGCGTCGGTAACGCACCGCCAGCAGGTCCGCATCGGTGGTCGCATCCAAGCCCTGCGGGTGCAGCCCCGTGCGGGCGTGGCCACGCTCGAGTGCACCTTGGTCGACAGCACGGGCGCCATCACCGTGGTGTTCCTCGGCCGCCGCCGGGTGCCCGGTATCTCCGTCGGCACCCGCGTCGTGATCGACGGCGTGGTCGGCGAGCACCACGGCCACGAAGCCATCCTCAACCCCACGTACGAGATCCTCGCCGGGGGCACCCCCCCGCCCCCGGCGCACTGATCGGCGGCTCAGAGCTCGAAGCGGTAGCCCATGCCGGGCTCGGTGATGAAGTACCGGGGCTGCGAGGGATCGGGCTCCAGCTTGCGGCGCACCTGGGCGAGGTAGACCCGCAGGTAGTTCGTCTCGGTCTCGTACTGCGGCCCCCACACCTCCTGCAGCAGTTGGCGCTGGCTGACGAGCTTTCCCTCGTGGCGCACCAGCATCTCCACCAGGTGCCACTCGGTGGGGGTGAGGTGCACCTCGACACCGTCGCGCAGCACCCGCTTGGCGGCCAGGTCGATGGTGAACGCATCCGTGACGATCACCGCCTGCTCCTCGGCCGGCGCCGCCCGTCGCAGTGACGCCCGCAGCCGGGCCAGCAGCTCGTTCATGCCGAACGGCTTGGTCACGTAGTCGTCCGCTCCGGCGTCGAGCGCGGCCACCTTGTCCGCCTCGTCCTCGCGGACGGACAGGACGACGATCGGCATGGTGGCCCATCCCCGCAGGCCCCGCACCACCTCGATGCCGTCGATCCCCGGCAGGCCCAGGTCGAGGATCACCACGTCCGGGTGGCGCTCGGCGGCGAGCGTGAGGGCCTCCTCGCCCGTTGCCGCGAGGACCACGTCGTAGCCGCGCGCCCGCAGGTTGGTGCCGAGCGCCCGGCGGATCTGGGGCTCGTCGTCGACGACCAGCACACAGCCCGACTCGTTCACGAGACCTCCTCGACCGGCACCGGTGCCTCACTCGCGGCTGCGGGCAGGCTGAGCACCATGGTCAGGCCGCCTCCGGGCGTGTCCTCGGCCACCAGCGAACCGCCCATGGTGTCGAGGAAGCCGTGGGCCACCGCCAGGCCGAGGCCCACCCCGCTGCCGTTCGGCTGGTCGCCCAGACGCTGAAACGGCAGGAACATGACCTCGCGGAGGTTCGGGGCCACGCCGGGGCCCCTGTCGACCACCCGCAGGTCGACACACTCGCCGACGGCGCCGGCGAGCACGCGGACGGGCGCCTGTGGAGGGCCCGCCTGGACGGCGTTGCCGACCACGTTGGCCACCGCCCGCTCGAGCAGAGCCGGGTCGGCGAGGACGCGCGGCAGGGTCTCCGGCACGTCGACGACGACGTCCGCCACCGCGGTGCCGAGGCTCGCCAGCGCACCGGCGACCACCTCCTCGAGGCCGACGGGGCGCACGATGAGGTCGAGGGCGCCCGTCTCGAGCCGGCTCATGTCCAACAGGTTGCCGACCAGCGCATTGAGGCGGTCCGCCTCCTCGTCGATGGTCGCGAGGAACTCGCGCACCGCCTCCGGAGACCAGTCCACGTCCTGCTGCAGCAGGCTCGTGGCGGAGGCCTTGATGGACGCCAATGGTGTGCGCAGGTCGTGCGACACCGCCCGGAGCAACGCCGTGCGCAACTGGTCGGTGTGGGCCAGAGCGCCGGCTTCTGCCGCCTCGGCCTGCAGCGCCTGCCGCTCGAGCGCGGTGTGCAGGTGCGCCGCGAACGCATTGAGGACACGCAGGTCGTCGGCCCGGAGCCGACGACCTGCGAGCACCAGCCGGGCACCGTTGTCCAGCTCGAGGGTGGATCCATCGCCGGTCGGGGCTGTCGGTGCCGACTGGCCGGCGCTCGCCTCCACCCGCCAGGTGCCCGCGGTCTCGCCGGGCACCAACAGCGCCACCGCATCCAGTGAGAAGGTCGAGCGCAGCCGGTCGAGCAGGCTCGTCAGCGGATCATCCTCACGCACCAGCCCACCGGTGACCCGGGCCAGGGCCTCGGCCTCCGCAGTTGCGCGTGCAGCGTCCGCCCGCCGGCGTGCCGCCTGGCTCACCAGCCCACTGATGATGACGGCCACGGCCACGAAGACCACCAGGGCGAAGGCGTTCTCTCCTTTGGCGATCGTGAACGTGTAGAGCGGCGGCGTGAAGAACCAGTTCAACGCCAGCGAGCCCGTCACGGCGCAGAGCACGGCGGGCACGGCTCCGCCGACGGTGGCCACTGCGACGACGAGCAACAGGTAGACCAGCATGTCGGCGGGCAGGTCGAGGTACTGGCGGCTGTTTGCCAGGACCAGGGTGACGAGCGGCACCCCCACGAGTGTGACCACCACACCGGCGATCTGACGGCGCGACGACAGGGCCGACGGCCGCACGGTCGGGAGCGCGGGCACCTCGCCGTCGTCGGTCTCCTGGCTGATGACGTGGACGTCGATGGGCCCCGACGCCCGCACGACCGCGTTGATCACCGAGCCACGGACCACTTCGGACCAGCGGGACCGCCGGCTCGCCCCCAGGACGATCTGGGTGGCGTTCTGGGAGCGGGCGAAGGTCAACAGGGTGGTGGCCACCTCGGCACCGACCACCTCGTGATAGGCGCCCCCGAGGTCTTCGAGCAGGCGGCGATGGGCGACCAACAGGTCGCTCGGTGCGGCGGACAAGCCGTCGCCGACACTGATGTGGACGCCGATCAGGTCGGCTTTCGACCGCATGGCCATCCGGGCGGCCCGCCGGATCAGGTGCTCACTGCTCGGTGCCCCGGTGAGGGCGACGACCACGCGCTCCCGGGTCTCCCACGGCCCCTGGATGCCGTGGTCCGCCATGTAGTCGGTGAGCGACTCGTCAACCTTGTCGGCCACCCACAGCAGGGCCAGCTCCCGCAGGGCCCCCAGGTTTCCCTCGCGGAAGTAGTTGCCCAACGCAGCGTCGACCTTGTCGGGGGCGTAGATGTTGCCGTGGGCCATACGCCGGCGCAGTGCCTCGGGCGTCATGTCCACGAGCTCGACCTGGTCGGCCTGGCGCACGAACTCGTCGGGGATGGTCTCCTGCTGCCGCACCCCGGTGATGCGCTCGACCACGTCGTTCACCGACTCGAGATGCTGGATGTTCAGGGTGGACAGCACATCGATTCCCGCCGCGACCAGGTCGCTGACGTCCTGCCAGCGCTTGGCGTGGCGGCTGCCCGGGACGTTGGTGTGGGCCAACTCGTCGACCAGGACCACCGCCGGCTTGCGGTCCAGCACCGCGTCGATGTCCATTTCCTCGAACTCGCTGCCCCGGTGCACGAGTCGCCGCCGAGGCACCACCTCGAGGTCGGCCAGCTGGGACTCGGTGTTGGCCCGCCCGTGGGTCTCGACGAAGCCCACCACGACGTCTGTGCCCCGGTCCTGACGCCGCTTGCCCTCGTTCAACATGGCGAAGGTCTTGCCGACGCCGGGCGCGGCCCCGAGGTAGATGCGGAGCTTGCCCCGGGCCATCTATCCTGCCTCGCCGAGGGCGGCGAGGCCCCTTCGGGACCCGGTGCCAACGAGTCCCGCTGCCCCGCTCCGCTCCGGAGCCTCGTGGATCATGGCGTCAATCTATGAGACCCGGTCGAGGGCGAGGTTCAGCTCGAGGCCGTTCACCCCTGCCTCACCCAGGAACCCCAGCGTCGGTCCGTCGGTGTTGTCGTCGATCAGCGCCAGCACCTCGTCGACCGACAGGCCACGGGCCTCGGCGACCCGCTCGGCCTGGAGGCGGGCGTTGGCCACCGAGATGTGCGGGTCGAGCCCCGAGGCCGACGCGGTGACCGCGTCGACCGGGACCAGGGAGTCGGCCTCCAGCCCGTTGCGCTCGCGGTAGGCGACCGACCGCTCCTCGATGGTGGCGAGCAGGTCGGGGTTGTTGGGCCCCAGGTTCGACGCCGCGCTCGCGCTGCCGTCGTAACCGTCTCCGGCTGCCGAGGGCCGGCTCTCGAAGTACCCGTCGCCGGTGAACACCTGGCCGATCAGCGACGACCCGACGGCTTCGCCGTCCACCGTCACGATCGAACCGTCGGCCTGGTCGCCGAAGAGCGCCTGGGCGACCCCGGTGATGGCCAGGGGGTAGGCGATGCCCACCAGCACCGTGATGACCGCCAGCAGGCGGAGGGCGGGCAGCAGTTGGCGTCTCATGACACTCCCAGGGCGGTGATGACCACATCGATGAGCTTGATCCCGACGAAGGGGACGATCAGGCCTCCGAGGCCGTAGATGAGGATGTTGCGGCGCAACACCGCGGCCGCGGACTCGGCCCGGAACTTCACTCCCCGCAACGCCAGGGGTATGAGGGCCACGATGACCAGGGCGTTGAAGACGACCGCTGACAGGATGGCCGACCGGGGGGTCTGCAGGTCCATGATGTTCAAGGTGTCGAGGGCGGGGAACACCCCCACGAACATGGCCGGGATGATGGCGAAGTACTTGGCCACGTCGTTGGCGATGGAGAACGTGGTGAGCGAGCCCCGGGTGATGAGCAGCTGCTTGCCGATCTCGACGATCTCGATGAGCTTCGTCGGGTTCGAGTCGAGGTCGACCATGTTCCCGGCTTCTTTGGCCGCCTGGGTCCCGGTGTTCATGGCCACGCCCACGTCGGCCTGGGCGAGTGCCGGGGCGTCGTTGGTGCCGTCACCCGTCATGGCCACCAGGAAGCCGCCGGCCTGCTCCTTGCGGATCAGGGCCATCTTGTCCTCGGGTGTGGCCTCGGCGAGAAAGTCGTCGACGCCGGCTTCGTCGGCGATGGCCTTGGCCGTCAGCGGGTTGTCGCCGGTGATCATCACCGTGCGGATGCCCATGGCCCGCAGCTCGTCGAAGCGCTCGCGCATGCCCTGCTTGACCACGTCCTTCAGGTGGATCACCCCGAGTGCCCGACGCGTGGTCGTGCCCTCGGCGTCGTCGCCCTCGGCCACCACCAGCGGCGTACCCCCGGCCGAGGCGATGCCGTCGACCACCTCGCCGAGCTCACGAGGGACCTCGACACCGGCCTCCTCGACCCAGCGCCGCACGGAGTCGGCGGCACCCTTGCGGATCGAGCGACCCTCGAAGTCGACACCGCTCATCCGGGTCTGGGCCGTGAAGGGAACCAGCTCGGCGCCGGCCAACTCGCGTTCGCGCAGGCCGTACTGCTCCTTGGCCAGCACGACCACCGAGCGACCTTCCGGCGTCTCGTCGGCCAGGCTCGACAGCTGGGCCACCTCGGCCAGGTGGGCCTCGGTCACCTCGCCCACCGGGATGAACTCCGCGGCCTGGCGGTTGCCGAGCGTGATCGTGCCGGTCTTGTCCAGCAGCAGCGTCGAGCAGTCGCCGGCCGCCTCGACCGCCCGGCCACTCATGGCCAGCACGTTGCGCTGCACCAGGCGGTCCATGCCGGCGATGCCGATGGCCGACAGCAGGGCGCCGATGGTGGTGGGGATCAGACAGACCAGCAGGGCGACCAGGATGATGATCGGCTGCTCCGCGCCCGAGTAGATCGCCAGGGGCTGCAGCGTCACCGTCGCGAGCAGGAAGATGACGGTGAGCCCGGCCAGCAGGATGTTGAGGGCGATCTCGTTGGGCGTCTTCTGCCGGGAGGCGCCCTCCACCAGGGCGATCATGCGGTCGAGGAAGGTCTCGCCCGGTCGCGCGGTGATGCGCACGATGATCTCGTCGGACAGCACCCGGGTGCCGCCGGTGACGGCCGATCGGTCACCACCGGACTCACGGATGACCGGGGCCGACTCGCCGGTGATGGCCGATTCGTCCACGCTGGCGATGCCCTCGATGACCTCGCCGTCACCGGGGATCACCTCACCGGTGGTGACCACGCACTCGTCGCCGATGGCCAACTGGGGGCTGGGCACCGCCTCGATGGCACCCCCCGCCCGGCGCACCCGGGCGGTGGTGTCGGCCTTGGCCTTGCGCAGCGAGTCGGCCTGGGCCTTGCCGCGACCCTCGGCCACGGCCTCGGCCAGGTTGGCGAACAGCACGGTGAACCAGAGCCACAGCGCCACGAGGCCGGCGAACACGTTCTCGCTCGACGTCGAGGACCCGAGGTCACGGAAGAACACCAGCGTGGTGACGACGCTGCCGACGAGCACCACGAACATGACGGGGTTGCGCATGGCCACCCTGGGGTGCAGCTTGCGGAAGGCGTCTCCCACCGCAGGTCCCACGATGTGCTTGTCGAGCAGGGAAGAGGTGTCAGCCACTGAATGCGCTCCTGGAGGTGCGGTGAGCGAGGGACGAGCGAGACATGACGATCGCGATGAGCGATGAGCGAAGAGCCATCAGGAGAGGCCCTCCACGATCGGTCCCAGCGCAAGCACCGGGAAGTAGGTGAGCCCGACGACGATGATGATCACGCCGATGAGCAGACCGACGAACAGCGGGGTGCCCGTGGGGAAGGTTCCCGCCGACACGGGTGCCGGCTGTTTGCGCACCAGCGAGCCGGCGATGGCCAGGGCGGGCACGATCAACAGGAAGCGGCCCACCAGCATCGATAGGCCGAGCGTGGTGTTGTACCAATCGGTGTTGGCGGTGAGCCCCCCGAAAGCCGAGCCGTTGTTGTTGGCCGCCGAGGTGAACGCGTAGGCGATCTCGGTGAGGCCGTGCGGGCCGAGGTTGGCCCGCGACGCCAAGGCCGAATCCAACAAGAGCGATGCGCCGGTGAAGCAGAGCACCGCCACCGGCACCGCCAGTATGTACAGCACGACCAGCTTCATCTCCGCGGCCTGGATCTTCTTGCCCAGGTACTCGGGGGTGCGACCGACCATGAGACCGGCGATGAACACCGCCAACAGGGCGAAGATCAACATGCCGTAGAGGCCGGCGCCCACGCCGCCGGGACTGACCTCGCCCAGCATCATGTTCACCAGTGGCACCGTGCCACCGAAGGCGGTGAAGCTGTCGTGCGAGGCGTTGACCGCGCCGGTCGAGGTACCAGTGGTGGAGGCCGCGAACAGACCGGAGGCGACGGGGCCGAAGCGGACCTCCTTGCCCTCGAGGTTCCCGCCCGACTGGGTGGAGGTCACCGCCTGGTCGACCCGGAGCGAGTCGAGTTGGTCGTTGCCGCCGGATTCGAACCCCATGGCCAGGCCCGCGGCCGAGGCCCAGAGGATGAACATGGCCGCGAACACGACCCAGCCCTGCTTCTGGTCCTTCACCATGCGCCCGTAGGCGTAGGTGAGCGCAAAGGGGATCATCAGCAGCCCGAAGATCTCGAGCAGGTTCGTGAGCCCGTCCGGGTTCGACAGTGGGTGCGCCGAGTTGGCGTTCCAGAAGCCGCCCCCGTTGGTGCCCAGTTGCTTGATCGCCTCCTGGCTGGCACTCGGGCCACCGGGGATCGACTGGGTGGCGCCCTCGACAGTGGTGACCTCGGTGAAGCCATGCAGGTTCTGCACCACACCCCGGCCGACCAGCACGAGGGCCAGCACGACCGCCAGCGGCAGCAGCAGGCGCAGGGTGGCCCGCATCAGGTCGACCCAGAAGTTGCCGACGGTGGTCCCCCGCCGTCGGGCCAGGCCCCGGATCAGGGCGACGGCGACGGCCAGGCCGACCGCGGCCGAAACGAAGTTCTGCACCGCCAGCCCGGCCATCTGGATGAGATGGCTCATGGCCAGCTCGCCGCCGTAGTTCTGCCAGTTGGTGTTGGTGACGAAGCTGACGGCGGTGTTGAACGCCAGCGTCGGCGCCACGCCTACGGCGTCGGTCGGGTTCAGCGGCAGCACGCCCTGGATGCGCTGCAGAAGGTAGAGGAAGAGCACCGACACCGCGCTGAAGGCCAGCAGCGAGTAGGCGTAGATGTTCCAGCGCTGCTCGCGTTCGGGATCGACCCCGACGAGCCGGTAGATGAAGCGCTCGATCGGGAGGAAGAACCGGTCGCCGGGCGCCGAACCGCCTCCGAAGACCCGAGCGACGTAGGGGCCAAGCAGGCGCGTGCTGAGGGAGAGCAACCCGATCAGCGCCGCCAGTTGCAGCCACCCTGCAGCGGTCATCAGAACTTCTCTGGGAACACGAGGGCAGCAACCAGGTAAGCGACCACGAACAGCGCTATCACCAGCCCGGCAACATTGTCGAAGGTCATCAGACGGTCACCTCGTCGTCGGATCGGTCGGATCGGTCGGCCGCCGGGTCGAGCGGCTCGGGCAGCTCGTCGGGGCCGATGATCCGGTCGCACGCGACCACGAACAACGAGGCGAGGGCGAAGAACGCCATCACGATCGCCACGAACAGGACGTCAGCCATCAGTTCCTCCTCCGGACATCCGGGCTGTGGGACGCCAGTGCGGCACCCAACTGGTCGGCCAGGGCGAACGCGTCCCGCCTGGCGTCGGGGGTGAACCCACCGGCCGCGGCGGGCTCGTGCGGGATCAGCAGGAAACGACCCACCGACCGCTCACCGACGGTGACCGGGAGCTCGACCGCCCACGAGTTCGGGTCGCCGGTGAGTGGGGGGACGCCGGCGGGGACGGTGACGCCGTGGCGGGTCAACCGCGGCACCGGATGGTCGACCGGTTCGCGCTGGTAGCGGCAGAACCAGAGCCCGAGCACGTCGCCGATCTCCTCCTCGAGCATCGGGATCAGGTCGGCGGGGTCGGCCGCGGCCGCCAGGTGCGCAGTCCGCCGCAGTCGCACGACCTCGTCTTCGCGGGTGTGGGCCTCTTGCTTGGCCCGCTGGGTCCGCACCACGATCTCGCCGACGAGCACGCCGACGACGAACAGCAGCACCGTGGTGATCCGGTCGACCCGGGCGTCGACTTGCATCGTGTAGTGCGGCACGGTGTGGAAGAAGTCGTACGCGAGCGCGGCGGCGAACGATCCGGCCACGCCTGCGGCCCGACCGCCGATCGCGGCCGCGGCCACGATCCCCACCACGAGCACCAGGGCCACGTTCGTGTTGCCGAGCCACGACCGCACTGGGACGAGCGCGCCGGCCAGGGCCACGAGACCGATACTGCCGACCAGCCCCGAGACGAACGGATCGAGGGGTTGCATCCGTGTCGATGTCATGCCCGACATCTACCCCGTTGACGACCGTTCCGGAAGGGCCTTGATGCCGTATTGGCGCGCTCGGTATGACCCCTGACGCAACCCTGACGACCGGTCGGACGCGACCGGTCGACAGCGCCCGGTGCCGGTCACCCAAGCAGCGTGACGGTCCGCGCCTGACCCGCGCCGACGGCGTTGACGGCCCGGACCCGCACCGTGTAGGTCCGGCCCTGGTCGGGCGGTCCGAGAGGGCACCGGCATGGTCGACCACAAGACCCTCGCCGCCGTCCCCCGGGCACACATCGGGCACGGCGACCTCGAAGTCGCCCGCGCACAGGTGCTGGGTGGCGTCGAAGGTCACGCCGTAGGTGGCCGCGCACTCTGCCGCGTCGACCATCGAGGAGCCCTTCACGGTCGTGGCCATGGCGCCCGGCGGCGCGAACGGGCTACCAGTCGATCTGGGCGGAGATCTCGGCGACCTCGACCCCGAGCAACTCACTGCGCACGACACCGACGTACAG
>CXWK01024525.1_pt2 | contig 11961 bp, 9 predicted proteins | sample 590851 | NCBI WGS metagenome assembly CXWK01 (sample SAMEA3498364, study PRJEB10139) | wastewater metagenome | biome: wastewater treatment plant; material: activated sludge | place: Denmark | collected 2014-08-01
TCGGAAATCGGCCCCAGGCGCACGAAGAAGACGCCATCCTCGAACTGTTCCAGCACCTCTTCGGCCACGGCCTGCGCCAGGCGGGTCTTGCCCACGCCGGGCGGCCCCAGCAGGGTGATCAGCCGCTCCCCCGCGCGCAGCCGCTTGCGCAGCGCGGCGATGTCGGGGTCGCGGCCAATGAGCGGCGTGAGTTGGGATGGCAGGTTGTGGGGCCGGCTCGGCATATGCCGGCGCGCGGTCAAAGCGAGGTCGCTGTCGAGACCGCGCGCCAGGGTCACGAGGCCGGGTAGATCGGCGTCTCTCGCACCTGCGGCCCTGGCCAGGGAGGCGGCCAACGTCGCGGAGGGGTGAAAGTCGCCGGCCTCGATCTTGCGCAGCGTCACCTCGGCGCAGCCCGCCTGCTGCGCGAGATCTTTCTGCGTCAGGCCAAGCGCCTTGCGCCGCTGTTTGAGCCACTGGTTGAAGGAGATCAACTTGCTCATGGGCTTTCCTCTGTCAGGAAGTCAAGTACCGTCAATCTTCCAAGTCTCGCACGTTATCACGTTTGATCGTGGCCGCGTACTTCATTTTACCACAATATGTGCGATTTCTATTTCGGTCATCCGCTCATGCACGGGAGAACATGAGTGTATTGCGAAGTAGTGATAAACAAGCTGAGCACCTCGAAGTTGACGGTGGGCGGATGTTGGCATATACTACATTCAGTATGCACAACAAGACTAATCTGGTTAAGTTGTGCATACTGAAAAAGGACCATCATGCCTGACCAGATTCAACTCAGTCATCTCGAACAAACGGCTTATTTCGCGGCCTTGCGCAAAGGTCTGCATGTGATGGATGTCAAGCGCCTCAGCGATGTAATGGCAGTCTCACCCTCGCATGCCCCGAAGCTGTTGGCTAGTATGGCGCGTAAGGGAGCGCTGCAGCGCGTCGGCCGCGGCCGGTATGTGGTAGTCTCTGCGGATGTCCTGTTCGGTCGGCAGACGTTTGTGGCCGATCCATTTCAAGTCGTGGATGAACTGCTGCAACGCGAGGGGCTTTCTGAGTACTATGTCGCCTACCAAAGCGCTGCATTTATCTACGGTGCCGCTGACCAACTGCCGCAGGCCTTGCTGGTTGCGCTGCCCGATTAGCGTCGTCCAATCACCTTGGGCCGGGCCAAGATCATTTTTGTCCAGGTTCAGCGTACCAAGTTTTTTGGCATTCAGGAGACACGCTACCACGATTCCTTCTTCCGCATCTCTGACCGTGAAAAGACGCTATTGGACTGCCTCGATCGTTTCGACCTGTGTGGCGGGATAGACGACGTCGCACATACGATCAGCGTATTGCTGCCGGAGGCTGACCCGGAACGACTATTGTCCTATTTGCCGGACATGACCAACCAGGCCCTGGTGCACCGCTTAGGATATATTCTGGAAAAGCTGTCAACACACCTGCTGGTGCCGCAGAGGTTACTGGACGGGGTGGCGACCCTGATTGCCCCTCGCGTCTACCAACTCGACCCACACGGCCCTGAACCTGGTCCTGTACATCCGCATTGGCGCGTGCGCGAAAACATCATGCTGGCATTGGAACCATAAATGCGTCTCACCCCACACCTACTTCGTACCTGGGCGGACGACCACCAGATTCCTGACCTGACTCTGGCTGAGTTGGACTATCGCCTGACGCAGGCTCTCATCGCGGTATACGGTGATCCATTCCTGCGTGACCGGCTCTATCTGAAAGGTGGAACCGCGCTCAACAAGCTGTTCTTCCCGGCTGTCAATCGACTGTCGGTCGACCTGGACTTCAACGCGGTCGGCTCCAAGGCTCAGGTCTTGGCAGAGCGTGCGCAGCTCACCAACCAGGTTATGACATTGTTAGCCGGTCAGAAGGCAGGTTACCATCTGGCGCATGATTATCGTCGCTATGAACAGAGCACGATTCGCGCTGACTTTGCACCCCTCAGCGGTAGCCCGCGCCAGCATCTGAAGCTGGAGATTTCTTTTATCGAGCGCGTACCAATCCTCGGTCGCGAAGAACGACCGCTGGCTTTGTCCGACGGCGCAAATACGACCTTGATCACCACTTACCGATTGGAGGAGCTGACTGCTACAAAGCTGCGCGCACTGTACGGTCGCCGTAAGGGCCGCGACATCTACGACCTGGCGCAGATCGGCGCCTTTGACCTGGACGAGCGGGCATTGCGCAAAATGACACTGTACTATTTTTACCGCGCCAGAATGTTGTTTAACTACGGAGCTTTCCGTACAAATGTGGAGGAAAAGTTGCGACGTCGCGGCTTTGCGGATGATGTACGCGGCTTGATCCGCGCTGACCAACCGTTCGACTGGCGGGAGGCCAGCCAGTCGGTGTTGGATCGCTTCACTTTTCTCGAGAACCTGGACGACCGGGACGAAGAGTTCCTGCATCTGGCTCGCTACCTATTGGGCGGACCCGTCTCGGAGCACGTGGGCGAGACGTTGGCCCTGATCGAGTACCCGATTGCGCGGTTGATGGAAGGATTACCTATCACATCGGAAGCTGCGGCGATGCGCCAAGACGACATTCTTCTCTTCGCTGGCGCATAGATCCGCAAGATCAAAAGTGATAAAGAGCTGTCGTGCTGGCGCCAAATGTGCCATACGATCTCACTACGCTTCACCGCCTGCGCGCGGTCCGCAAACAGGGTCACCGCCGCATACGGGCGATCTGCTCTTCCATATCGGCGATGCCGGTGACGGCCAATTCCCAGTCGAAATAATTCTGTTCGACGTCAGCCGCAGGGTGCTGGCGCAACACCGCTTTGCGGAATTCGTCGAAAGATTGGTCGTACCTGACCTCAAACTGGCGAGCCATGCTGCGGTACTTGACCAGATTTCTTTGCACACGCTCCAGCAACAACTCTGCCAACGCTTGATCAATGGTGGTGTCGGGGAACATTCGCCGGACACTGGCCTGAATCACTGCGGTCGTTTCAATCGTCACGTGCCACCTCACTGCATAGCTGGTTCACAGCCACTTGATGTCATTCTAACCGATGTGGTATGTTCCGGCTGTGGGTCTCGGTTTGACCATATTCCATTGACCGGCACCTGGTCAATGACGGTGCACACCGGCAACACGGCTATCGCCAATCTATCGGCTCTTCATCCAAAGTCTGCTTTCTCGGTCTGGGCTGGCGCAGATTATACCCCAGGTTTGTGGATAGGGCAACCATCCACAACAGGCTCGGTTTTGGTCAAGGTGACATTCTTCATTTGTATCGGTTCTGTATCGGTTTAAGGCTTGCCACGTGGGCGCGTTTGGGGTTTACTATCGGCATCCAGGAACGACTGGTTAGGAGCCACATCTTTTCGAATTTGGAGGTTTACCATGACCGTGAGACACCCGAAGCATCTACGTTTTGCGCTGCTGCTCTTTGTGGCAGTCGCCATGGCGCTGTTGCCTGCTGCCGGCCTGGCTGCCGGGCCCCCGCCCACCCAGGGTGTAAGACTCAGAATGATCGGCCATCCCAGGTGGACGGTGGCCGACTTCCACCTATTCGCGGCGCCTATCGGCACTGCGGCCAGTGGCTACGCCGAGTTCTTGCAGACAGCCTTAGCCCTGCTGCCAGAGCCGAGCCACCGCTTCCACCCCGCCCTCTTTGTTGGCCCCGGTGATCCACATGCGCGTCCCTACACCTCCGAGCTGGCGGTTGGCGTGGCTGCGCAAGGCTTCCACGAGGGTGTGCGCTTCAATAAGCCGGAGTTCTCAAACGGTATGGGTGTGTACCTGGTATGGATGAATGTGCCAGCCCCGGGTACGACAGGTTCCTCGCCTGATTTCACCTCTGGCCCCATCATCCCGAACTGGCTGTTTCCGATCCACGTTGAGGGATCGTCGGCGCACAATGGCGCGCCGTTTTCCTTCCTGGGGGCGACGGATGTGCCAAAGTTGGATGTCAACCTGGACCCACCCTTCAACGTTGACGGCCACAGCCACTTTCCGATGTTTTTCGTGGACAATGCCGACTTCGGCCCGCCGGGCGCGCAGCTGCGCGGGAGTTATGAGTGGACCATCACGATGACCGATGCGTTAGGCAATGGTTGGCGCGTCGAGGCCCGCTTCACCGTCGGCCCCTGATGGCGATGCGCACGTGACCCCGTTGGGGACGGGTGGCTGGGTTTGCCGAACGACCTCCCAGCCGCCTGTCCGAGCCAGCCGGTGAGCGAACGCCATGGCACCATGATATGGCGCGACAGGGATTGCCAACCCCTGAAATGGGGAAGGCTGAGCCGCGACCCACACGTTCACAAGTTTGTCAGGTAGGCGCAGGTTGGCCCTTCACGGCCTGCGCCGTCTCCAGGGTCGAGACCGCCTCTTCCACGACCGCTTCAAATGGGGCTACCCGGCCTTCCGCCCACGCGGCGTCGAAGCGTGCTGTACTCAGTTGTGCGCGAGTCGTCTCGATGAGCTGGTTGCATTCGTTCTGGTAGATTGGCCAAAGGCGATGGTTTTCCTCGTCTGAACTCTCAGTTGCACCCAGCAAGGCCGCAGCCAACTCATACTGGTCCAACGCCATCGCCAGGTAAGCCAAACCCGTACCCCAGACACCCCACTCATCTCTGTCGACCTTCACTCCGGGCAGACTTGCCCGATACCAGCGGACCGCGTTGTCGTAGTCGCCTTCTTCCTGAACCAGCGTTGCCAGGAACAGATAACTGCCACAGAGGTTGGGGTCATTCTCGTTCCCAAATCTCTTCTCGCGCTGTATCAATTCATCCAGAAAAGTATGGGCAGCAGCGAATTCCTTCTGGCGAATTGTGGTAAGCGACAGGCCGATAAGGGTTTCCAGGCTGATGTCAACGTCTCCACTGTGCCGCTCAATTGCCAGACTCTGCTCGTAGAGCGATCGTGCACGACTCAGGTCGCCGTTTGCGTAGGCAATCTCGCCAAGTATGGTCAGCGGCTGTGTGAACTTCAAACCCGCCTGCTGTGCGATGGCGAGACTTTCCTCACCTAGCGCCTGCGCTCGAGCAAAGTCTCCTCGAAACATGGCGATCTTGGTGAGGTACATCAGGGCCAATGAGATGCCTCCGGAGTGATGGAGTTCTCTGTAACAGCAGAGAGCCCTTTCCAGATACTGCCTAGCTGCNNAGCTGCGTCCTGGTCTTGCCACCACCACAGCGCCATTCGGCCCAGGCCGATCAAGGCGGCGGCTTCTCCTTTGCCATACCCCAGTTCCTGGCTGAGAACCAGACTCTCCTCTACGCAGGCCCGAGCTTGGGTGTGTTCACCATTGTATAGCATGAGGATACCTGTCTCATACAAGGCCCTTGCCCGGGGAATCGTGCGGGCCGAAGCGCCGGGCAAGGCGAGGACCTCGTCGATCAAACGAATTCCTTCCGCATACGGACCTCGTTGATTAAACCAGTAAAGCAGGTACGTAGTTAGCAGCAGCGCGGCCTGTACATCATCTGCGATGAACCAGGTATACGCTGCGCGCAGNNCGATTCACTTGAAGTCGCTTGGGGCTGACGTCTGCCAGGTCAGCATTCTCGACAATGCGCAGGAAGCAGTGTGCATGCCGTTCCCGTAGTGCGTCCTTTTCGCCGTTCACAACCACGCGTTCCAAAGCATACTCACGCACCGTCTCAAGCAGGATGTAGCGCGGCTCCCCATGCAGGCTAATTTCGCGATGCAGCAGGCTCTTGTCGAGCAGCGAGGCGATGCCGTCGAGGACTTGCGTCGGCGACAGGACATCCTCGCACATTATCTCTGCCGCCTCCAGCGTGCAGCCGCCGACGAAGACGGCCAGGCGCGTGAAGAGGGTCTGTTCGGTCGGAGTCAGCAGGTCGTAGCTCCAGCCAATCGCGCCGCGCAGCGTCTTCTGCCGCGGCGACACATCGCGCAGACCGTCCATCGAGAGCATCCACGGGCCGTGCAGCCGCGCCAGCAGCTCGGCCGGCGACAACAGCCGGACGCGCGCGGCGACCAGCTCGATCGCCAACGGCAGGCCATCCAGCCGGCGGCACAGTTCGGCGACGGCCGCGGCGTTGCCGTCGGTGACGGCAAAGTCGGGCTGCACCATCTCGGCGCGTTCCGCAAACAGGGCCACCGCGGAATAACACAGGACATCAGCGGCGGTGGGCTGGGTGGCGCCGGGGATGTCGGCGGGCAGGGCCAGCGGCCGCACCGGCGCCTGGCGCTCGCCGCGTACGCGCAAGGGCTGGCGGCTGGTCACCAGCACGTGCAGCCAGGCGCAGCGGCGCAGCAGGTCGTCCACCAGCGGCGCGGCCTCGATGATCTGCTCGAAGTTGTCGAGCACCAGCAGCAGGTGCTTCTCCTCCAGGTAGGCGCGCAACTGCAAGGCCGGTGGATTGGAACCGCTCATCTGCAGCCCCAGGGTCTGGGCAATCGTCGCGGCCACCAGGTCAGGATCGGAAATCGGCCCCAGGCGCACGAAGAAGGCGCCATCCTCGAACTGTTCCAGCACATTCTCTGCCACAGCCTGCGCCAGGCGGGTCTTGCCGACGCCGGGCGGCCCCAGCAGGGTGATCAGCCGTTCCCCCGCGCGCAGCCGCTTGCGCAGCGCGGCGATGTCGTGGTCGCGGCCAATGAGCGGCGTGAGTTGGTATGGCAGATTGTGGGGATGGCTTGGCACAAGCCGATGCGCGGTCAAAGCGAGGTCGCTGTGGAGACCGCGCGCCAGGGTCACGAGACCGGGTAGATCGGCGTCTCTCGCGCCCACGGCCCTGGCCAGGGACGCGGCCAACGTCGCAGAGGGGTGAAAGTCGCCGGCCTCGATCTTGCGCAGGGTCACCTCGGCGCACCCCGCCCGCTGCGCGAGGTCTTTCTGCGTCAGGCCCAGCGCCTTGCGCCGTTGTTTGAGCCATTGGTTGAAGATCATCGTCTGACCCATCAGGTTCCCTTTGCCAAGAAATCAAACGTCATCCAGCTTCCGACTCCTACCCACAGTCGCAAACGCATGCAGCCGCTGGAACCATTGTACCACAGTTGGTGACTACTCAGGCTGCCAGGGATAGACAGGATTCACAGGATATTTGGCCCTTTATGCCGATTGTCGTTCGCAACCGCAAGGCGAGAATCCTGTTCATCCTGTCCAAACTGGCGCGCGCCGGGTTAGCAGTTACCATACTTGTATCGGTTTTGTATCGGTCAGAGGCTTGCCACGCCGCGACTTTTGGGGTTTACTATTCGCAGTCGTAGTTGTCAGCAACCCCGCTATCGTCACCGCACTTCATGTTCACGGCGAATCACCCCGCGATCGTTGGGCACAAACGCGAGTTATCTGCAAGCCATGTCACAAGGAGGAACCGATAATGCCTACCAAGAAATGGGCCATGCCTTTGGTCGTGCTGATTGTGGCGAGCCTGGCGCTGACGGCCTGCCCCGCGCCAACGCCGCCGGTCGCCGCGGTCGTGCCTACGGTGGTCGACCCGACTGCGGCGCCACGGGTGGTTGAGCCGACTGCGGCGCCGACGGTGGTTGAGCCGACTGCGGCACCGACGGTGGTTGAGCCGACTGCGGCGCCGACGGTGGTTGAGCCGACTGCGGCGCCGACGGTAACCGCGCCGACTGAGCCAGCGGCTGACACCTCGCCGCTGCTGGCCGTGCGCCTGAAGCCAATCGGCCATCCCACATGGAAACCGGTTGACTTCCACCTGTTTGCGGCGCCGTTTGGTCCGGGTGGCGGACTCGGTGAAATCGCCCGATCCATTCTCCCGGGGCCGAACCACAGGGCCTTCCCGGACGTGTTGGTCGGCCCCGGCGCGCCGCATGCGCCGCCCTACACCGCCGAGCTGGCGGCTGGTGTGGTCGCCGCCGGCTTTCACGAGGGGGTGCGCTTCACCACATCGGAGTTCTCCGAGGGGATGGGCGTGTTCCTGGCATGGATGAACGTGCCAGCCCCGGGCACGACCGGCTCTTCGCCCGATTTCGCCAGCGGTCCCATCATCGCTAACCGCCTCTTCCCGATCTACACCGGAGCGGAGTCGGTCCACAACGGCCGGACGTTCGACTCCTCCATGGCTGATTACGGCGTGTTTGCCCCGGGCCAGAACGGCTTCAACGTTGATGGCGCCAGTCACTTCCCCGTCTTCGTCGCCGACAATGCGGACTGGGGCCCGTCGGGCGCGCCGCTGGCCGGGAGCTACACTTACAAAATCGAGATGCGTGACGCGGTGATACCGGCGGCAAGTTGGGGTGACGGCTGGCGCATCGAAGTTGACTTCACGATAGCGCCCTGATGGCGATCGGCGGCCCTTGGCGCTTTCGTGTTTGTCAACTCAAGCGTGTCAAAAAACCACCTCTTGCCTACTCGAACCGCATCTGAAAGGGCTTGCTTTTACGGGAGGGAGAACGTCATGAAAACCTTGCTTCGTATCAGGTTTGTCGTCGTAGTTCTGTTATGGATGATCATGCTGAATGCCTGTTCACCCGCCGCAACGCCTGTTCTACCAACTGCGACTTCACAACCTACACCCGCCAATACGGTTGCACCTGCGGATGCACCCACCAATACGATTGCACCTGCGGATATGCTTGCGCCAACGCCGATCAAGAAGCCTGGCTTCAAGCTGTTGCCGATGCCGGCGGCGGTCATCAAAGACAAGATCAAGGTGAATGGTCACAAGTTGTATGTTGCGTGCTACGGGAAAGGCAACCCGACGGTTGTATTGGAGCATGGCTCCGCCACAGATACGGCAACCTGGAATTCCATCGTGCCTTACGTGGCCGCCGAGACACAGGTCTGCGCGTACGATCGCTTCAATACCGGTCAGAGCGGCGCTGACTTTGGGCTGCTCACGATGGATCAAGTGACGGCTGATCTGCACGCGCTTCGGCAAGCTCTCAAGATCGAAGGCCCGATCATCACGGTCGGTCTTTCGATTGGCGGCGCTTTCGCGGTGGCCTATGCCATACGCTATGCCGACGATGTGGCGGGGGTTGTCCTCGTTGACAGCGCCTACCCCAATCACTCTGCGCGCTATCTGGCAGCCTTGCCGGCCCCGGCCGCGTCCGAGAACCCCGAAATCACATCGTTGCGCAAGACATTCGTTGCCGATGTGGCTTCGTGGAAGGATTGTTGTGAGCTTTCGAATTGGGATGAAGTCGCCGCCCAATTTGAGTCTACCAGGTTGGGCGACACACCGCTCGTGGCGTTGACGCAGGCCAAGAAACCAGCCGCGAACTGGCCAGATCTCCCGGCCGATTTGGCCGACCGGCTTGAGGACGTGTGGCAAGGAATTCAGCGAGACTACGCGGCGATGTCATCGAATGGACAGGTCATCGTCGCAGAAGATTCTGGTCATGGTATTCAGTGGGATCAGCCGCATTTAGTCCTCGATGCCATTCTCGCGGTGGTGAAAACAGCGCGTCAGTAGTTCGCACAAACCAAAGGAGAAATGTAGACATGAATGATTCGTTCAAGCCACTTGCCGAAGCCGGCTACCAGGTGCGGCCGGCCAGGTTCGAGGATCTACCGCACCTAGTCCCGATGTTTAACGCCGCCGAGGCTGAACTCACGGGCGCCGGCGATAACACGGTTGAACGCTATCGGGAGGAATGGCAGCAGACCGGCATCAATCTCACAGCCAGCACGCGCGTGGTGGTTGCCTCCGATGGGGCAATGGTCGGCTGCGTCGAGTTGTGGGATCACTTCAATCCTCCGGTCCGGCCTTGGATTTGGGGTCGCGTCCACCCCGAGTGGCAAGGTCGGGGCATTGGCAGTGCGCTGCTTGCCTGGGCCTTGACAACCACGCGGCGTGCACTCGATCGCTTGCCCGCGGATGTACGTTTTGCGCCGCACGTCGCCGCACCGGCTGCTCATCGGCCCAGCATGGATCTCTTCGAGGGCATGGGCATGAACCTGTATCGCTATTCCTGGCGCATGATCACTGACCTCGACAGACCCATCCCTGCACCAGAATGGCCGGCAGGGATCGTCGTACGCACCTTACGCTACCCGGAAGACCTGGAGGCGGTTTACTGGGCGCAGGACGAGGCTTTCCGCGAGCATATTGGATACGTCGAGCGTTCTTTCGAGGAGGATTTCGAACGCTGGAAGCGTTACAACTTCGATGCGGCTGGGCTAAAGCCTGAGTTATGGTTCCTGGCGCTGGATGGCGAACAAATCGCCGGGCTGATCAACTCACAGGAACGCTATGATCTCGATTCCCAGATGGGCTGGATTCCCACACTCGGTGTACGCCAGGCCTACCGTCGTCGAGGGCTCGGCCAGGCGCTTCTGCTGCATACGTTTCGAGCGCTGCAGCAACGGGACGTTCCGCGCGTCGGTTTGTCTGTTGATGCCCGGAACAAGACCGGCGCCACACGCCTATACCAGCGCGTGGGCATGCGCGTGCAGCAAGAGGTGGCTCACTACGAAATCGAGCTGCGGCCAGGCCGGGATCTGGCGGTCATGGACTAATTCGAGATAGCTCATCTCACTTGTATCGGTTTTGTATCGGTCAAAGGCTTGCTGCGCGGCGACTTTTGGGGTTTACTTAGCGCAGCCCCTGGGATTGTCCCTACCAACATCTGCCGTTCGTACGGCAGATGCCGCGTCTGCGTTCCGCAAGGAGGTTTTAGTATGAAGCGTTTAATGGTGTTTATGCTTTTGGCTGTGGTCGTTCTCGGGAGCGTCGGCCTCTGGAGCCGGCTCCCAGTCAGCGCCGAGGCCAATGTGCACGCGCTCTGGATCTTCTCCGATGAGGTCAGCACGCCGGCCGCGCGTGATACCCTTGTCCAGCGCAGCGCCGCGAGCGGGGTGACAGATCTCTATCTCAGCGTCTACCGCTCTGCCCTCAACAGCGCGGGACGCAGAATGTACGAGGACAGCGACATCGCGGACCTGATCAGTAAGGCTCACCTCCACGGCCTTGCCGTCTGGGCGGCGTATGGAAATACCGACTGGCCGGCGATCGGGTGCAGCCCATCGTCCTGGCCTTTGCAGCGCATGGCCGAAGTTGTTGCCTACGACACCGCCAATCCCACGGCTCGCTTCGACGGCGTGATCCTCGATGTGGAGCCGCCGGAGCCGCAGAGCGAGGCTGCCTACCAGAGCCTCCTGACGCTCTACCAATGCACCCGCGCCTTCCTGCCCAGCAACCTGCAGCTCGCGGCCGCCATCCGCTTCTTCTGGGACACGGCGGTGGCGTTCCCGGTGGGAGGGTCAGTCAAGCCGGTGTATCAGCACATCGCCGATCTCAACCTCGACCACATCGTGGTCATGGGCTACCGGGACTTCGCAGGGACGGCGGCCTGCGCGGAAGGCGACGGCCTCATCTGCCTCGACCAGGATGAGATCGCCTATGCGGACACGCTGCTCAAATCCAACCTCATTCTGGTGGGGCTTGAGACAGCGAACTGCGCGCCCAGCGAGTGCGGCCCGGAAAAAGTGACCTTCTACGAAGAGGGACAAGCCGCGCTGAACAGCGAAGCGCAACTGGTCGCTACGCACTTTGGCGGGCACATCAGCTTTGGCGGATTCGCCATTCATCGCTACAACGCGTCCTACCTATCCGGATTGCCTGCGTGGCCGACGGAAAACCCGCCGCCCCCGCAGGGTGTGATCGTCAAGCTGCTAGACAGCCAGGGGCACGGTCTGGCCGGCGCGTCGGCGCAGTATTACGACGCTGGCTGGCAGACCATCCCTGGCAGCACCGATGCGAGTGGCGCCCTGGTCACCGACATTCCCACGACCAGGGGTAACCTCACCTTCCGCATGACTTACGCCAACGCATCCAAGGACATGGCCCAGAACGTGACCAGCAACCCGATTGTCACCTTCCAGACGGCGCACGTCGTGGTGGAACTGCGCGACAGCGCGGGCAACCTGACGCCAGACGGCGCGGGCACGGGCACGGTGCAGTATTACGCGGGCGGCTGGCGCGACTTCGGTGCGACCGCGGGCGGACAGGCGAGCAAAGAGCTGCTGCCGCTCACCTACAGCTTCAGCATGAGCTACGC
>CXWK01036718.1_pt1 | contig 11944 bp, 11 predicted proteins | sample 590851 | NCBI WGS metagenome assembly CXWK01 (sample SAMEA3498364, study PRJEB10139) | wastewater metagenome | biome: wastewater treatment plant; material: activated sludge | place: Denmark | collected 2014-08-01
CCCCGCCGCCGCCGTCGATGACCGCCGGCGTCACCGGCGTCTTTGCCGGCATTGGCCCGGCCATCAACGCCGGCACGCCCAGCAGCGACACACTGAGATACGTAAAGTGGTTCATCTGCGCCGCGGCCGACTGTAACAGGGCCAGCGCGTCGGCCGGCACGCCCTCCGTAGGCAGCGCGGCGATGACCGATTCGATGAACGTGTGGAAGCTCAGCCGCGGCCCGATCCACAGAAACAGGTCGAGCACCGCCGGCAAAACCATCAGCCACAGATAGCGAGTGGTCAGTTCAAACGCCGCCGAGAGCGTGGCCCACACCCCCGGCAGCGTCGCGGGCTTGTCTTGCTTCTGCACCATGATAACGGATGGATTATACATCATATGTTCTAAAAGGGCGAAGGCTACAGAGTGATCATCCTCAGATGCGCGGTTCATAGTAGAGCGCTTCGGCGCGGTATTTGGCGGCACAGGCCGAAGAACCGCGCTAAAGCGCTCAACTACAAACCACTTTCCCCCTAGAACCTGGCCCCAGATCATCTATAATAGTGTTATGACACGCCCGCGTTGGGGTTTCATGCTGGTGGCGTTCCTCTTGCTGGCCGGCTGCCGGGCCACCGGCGCACCGGACAGCCAAGCGACAGTGCTCACGGCAACCACGCTCCCGGCCGCCCCTTTCCCCACCGCCACCGCCCTGCCCGCACCCGGCGCGCCCCTGGTGGCCCTGCTATCGCCGCTCCTCGTTGATGAGGCCAACCACCGCCTCTACGCCGCGGCCCAGGTCAACGGCCAACCCCGGCTGGCCGTCCTCGACGCCCGCGACGGCCGCCTCCTCGCGGCCTGGGAGACTGTCGGCCCGCTCGCCCTTGACCCACCGCGCCGCCGTCTGGCCGTCGATCTTGGCTCCCACGGCCTGGCCCTCCTCGACGCTCAGACCGGCGAGCTAACCGCCACCGTCCCCCTGCCGCCCCAGGACGCCCCGCCCGCGCCCCAGATCGACGCCCACACTGGCCTCGTCTTCGCCTTCCGCCAGGCCACCGTCCATGTCATTGACCCGGCCATCAGTGACGTCATCGACATCGTGCCCCTCAGCGTCGCCCGAACCATATGCGACGCGCCCGCCGGCGACGCGCCTATCTACCGCACTGCCTACGACCCGGCCGCCGGGCGGCTCTACTTGTCCTTCCTCAGCCGCCAGTGCGTCCCCTGGGCCAACATCACCATCGTCGCCTACAACGCGCGCGACCTGACCGAGCTGGGCCGCACTGATCTAGAAATTCGCACCCAGTTCGCCCCCCTCGACGGCCGTCTCTTTGGCCTGACTGTCTCGCGGCTGGGGCCGTCGCTCACCTGGGCCTGGGACGGAACCGCGCCGCGCCAGGACGCCTCCAGTGACTACCAGGGCGAGCCGGCCGGCGTGGCCGTCGATGCTGGGCGCGGCCTGGTCTACCACGCCGTCGGCGAGCGCATCCGCCTCATCGACCGCGACGGGGTCGAGGTCGGGCAGGTCGACGCGCCCCTCCTGGCCGGGCACGCGCTGGCCGGCTACTACGCGCCGGGCGACGTGCTCTACCTGGTCAGCGCCGCCGGTCGGCTGGTCCTGTGGCCGGCCGGCAACCTGTTCGGCGCGCTGGCGGCCGCCGTGGCCGCGCCCTCCCCCCTGCCGGCCGCACCCGTGGCCTCCCTGGCCCTGTCGCCCAACTGGGCCGCCGATGGCACCCTGGTCGCCCTGCTCGAAGACCACGCCTGCGATCCGCCCGGCGGCCGGCTCTTCGTCCTGCTCGATCCGGCCGTGGGCTGGCAGCCGGCCCTGGGTGACGCCGACCGCGCCGCGGACACCGCCTGGGCGTGCCGCACGGTGGCCGCCGTGGCCTTCTCGCCCGACTACGCCCATGACTCACTCCTCTTCGCCGCCACCAACGAGCCGCCCACCGTGCTGCGCTCCGTCGACGGCGGCCGGTCGTGGACGGCGGCCGACACCCCCTTTCCGCCCGGCACGACCTTCCGCGCCCTCCTGGCCTCGCCCACCTACGCCGCCGACCAGATGCTCTTCGCCCTGGCCCACAGCGGTGAACTGTATCGCTCGCGTGACGGCGGGCGCGGCTGGCTGGCCCTCGACCAGCGGCTGGACGCTCTGGCCGTAGTCGACCTGCCCGGGCCGGCCGTCGAGCTTGTCGGCGCGTTGGGGAGTCAGATAGTGCGCTCCGGCAACGGCGACACCTGGGCGGTCGCCGGGGCCACGCCCAACGGCGAACCGCTGGCGCTGCTGGCCGCTGTGGCCGCCGGGCCGGAGCCGTCACTCTACGCCTTCACCAGCGGCGGCCGTCTGGCGCGCTCCGGCGATGGCGGCGCGTCGTGGGCGGTGGTCATGGAGACGTCGCCGGGGCCGGCCCAACTGGTCTTCGGCGATGGGCCGGAGGCGACGCGGGCGGTGTTTCTGCTGCGCGAAAGGGAGGTTGTCGCGTCATATGACGGACTGGCCAGCATCTGGGCAGCCACGTCGGCTGCCGAAGCCAGCCTCTACCAGCCGACAGCTATCGCCATCCCCCCCACCTTTACCGCCGCGCCCTTCCTCTACGTAGGCACGGCCGACGGCCAGGTGCTGCGCGTCCGTGCCGACCCCGCCCCGTAGGGCGATTCTCCCGATTCGCCTGCCGTGCCCACAGGGTGATTCTCCCGAATCGCCCTACATCTGCCCGCCCCGCCTCTGAAGCCGCGGCCTCTGAGCTAATCCCTGATCTCTACTCCCTACTCACTCCTCACCATCTCCACCTCCCCCAACGCCTCCAGCAACGCCGCCGTCGCCAGAATCACCGTCGTCCCTCGCACGCCGGAGCCGAGCGACACCTCCGCCTCGCGCAGCACGCTCTCATCGACCAGCACCCGCACCGGTCGCGGCAGGCCAAACGGGGCGACCGCGCCGATCTCGTAGCCGGTCACCTCGCGCACTTCCTCTGGCGTGGCCGTCGTCAGCCGCGACCGGCCCAGATGGCGGCGCAGCGCCTTCCACTCCACCTGCTGCGGCCCGGCCACCAGAACCATGGCGTACTCCTCCGGCCCCAGGCGGAAGAGAATGCTGCGGATGACCTGCTCCGGGCGCTGGCCGCGCTCCTCGGCCGCCTGCTCCAGCGACGTCACCGGGCCGGGGTGGCGAAACTCGCGCACCACCATGCCCCGCGCCGCCAGATCGCGGCCGACCGGCGTCAGCGGCTCATCGGCCATCGTGCCCGCCATCCGCCGCGCCTATTAGCCCGGTGAACAGCCCCATCATCCGCGGCACGTCGTGGATCAGGTTCTCCGGGTGCCACTGCACGCCCAGCGCAAAGCGCTGGCCCGGCGCTTCCACGCCCTCGATCAGCCCGTCCGGCGCGTGGGCCACGGCCACCAGCCCGCCGGCCAGCTCGCGAATACCCTGATGATGCAGGCTGTTAACCCGCACATCGTGCCCGCCCAGCGCCTCCGCCAGCCGGCTGCCCGGCGTCACGGTCACGGCGTGAGCCTGATGGTTACGCGGAAAGACGGTGAAGAAGTCGTGGCGAATGGCCCCCGGCATACACTTCATCACGTCCTCAAAGAGCGAGCCGCCCAGGGCCACGTTGAGCATCTGGTGGCCGCGACAGATCGCCAGCAGCGGCTTGTCCCTGTCCAACGCCTCTCGGGCCAGGAACATCTCCACCCGGTCGCGGTCGGTGTCGATGTCGAAGATTAGCTCCGGGTGGGCGCTCCGGTAATGTTCGCCGGCGATGTCGCCGCCGCCGGTCAGCACCAGACCGTCGAGCCGCGCCAGCACGCCGCGCAGCGTCGCCTCGTCCAGCCCCAGCGGGATGAGCAGCGGCGCGCCCCCCGCCGCGGCCACCGCCTCGACGTAGGACGTCATGAGCGAAAAGAACGGCGCGGGGTTCTGGCCAATGGTTTTGCGATAGGTTGTGAGGCCAATGAGCGGTTGAATGGGAGTGGGTTGTGTCGTCATGGGAGTAATTAAAAAGAACACGGATGACACGGATTGTCGCGGATTTCCACCGACAAGAAAAGCTTCTTATCCGTGTATATCCGCGCCCATCCGCGTCATCCGTGTTCTATTCGTGTCCGCGGAATCCGCGTTCTAATTCTGGTCGAAGGTCCGCTTAGCCCGCAGGCGCGTGGCCTTGCCCGTGCGCTCGCGCAGGTAGTAGAGCCGGGCGCGCCGCACGTGGCTGCGATTGTGAATGTCGATCTTCTCGATGCGCGGCGAATTCATGAGGAACGTGCGTTCCACGCCGATGCCGTTGGAGGCGATGCGCCGCACGGTGAAGTTGGCGTTGTTGGCCGCGTTGCGCACGCGAATGACCGTGCCGCGCACCATCTGCACGCGCTCGTTCTTGTCGCCGACGTTAATGCGCACGTAAATGGTCACATTATCGCCGACGTTCACGTCCGGCAGGCCGGCGGCCTTTTCGTTGTCAAAAGCTTTCAGCAGTAAGTCAGACATCTCTCTGTTCTCCAATGGCCGGAAAAAACAACGGCCCGACTGGACCGTCTCCTGCCGCCCCGAAGCCGGGGGTTATTGATTCATGACGTAAGCAAGACCCGCAGGGCGGGCCGAATAAGAACTATAACATGGTCAACGCGCTTTGGCAATGGCCCCGTAGCGCGATTCTCCCGAATCGCGTTCGCGCTACAACGCCCGTCGCACGTGCGACACCCAATCGGCCAGTTCTCCGGCCAGCAACCCGGCCGTGCCCCAGTAGTCGGCCGCCAGTTGCCCCGCCGCGCCGTGGAGATAGGCCGCCAGCACCGCCGCGTCATAAGGCGCCAACCCCTGGGCCAGCAGCCCGACGAGAATCCCACCCAGCACGTCGCCGCTCCCCGCCACGGCCAGCAGCGGGTTAGCGAAGGGCAGCAGCGTCGCCCGACCCTCGCCCGTCGCCGGGTCCGGGGGCGCGGCCACAACAGTAAAGGCCCCCTTAAGCACCACGACGTGGCCCCATTCGGCCGCGCTCTCGCGGGCCAGGGCTACGCGGTCTTCGTCGCGCACGGCCGACAGCGGCCGCCCCACCAGCCGCGCCATCTCCCCCGGGTGCGGCGTCAGGACGCTGTTGGGCGGCAGCCGGCCCGGCCACTCCGGCAGCGCCGCCAGCATATTGAGCCCGTCGGCGTCGACCACCAGCGGCGGGACGACCCCGCCCTCTTCCGGGTGGCGCAGCCCGTCGAGCAGCGCCCCCAGGAACGAGCCCGCCTCGCCCAGTCCCGGCCCCACCAGTAGCGCGCTGGTCGAGGCCAGGTTGCCGAGCAACAGGTTGGCCGTGGCTACGCCCAGCGTGTCGGTGTCAGTCACAGCCGGGTAGGTGGCTTCGGGAAACTGCCCGGCCAGCGACGGCCGCAGCCGCTGCGGCACGGCCAGCGTCACCAGCCCCGCCCCGGCGCGAAACGCCCCGCGCGCCGCCAACGCCGGCGCGCCCCAGTAGCGCACGCTGCCCGCGGCGATGAGCGCCGTGCCGAACGTGCCCTTATGGCCGTCGGGAGGGCGAGCCGGCAGCAGCTCGCGGGCCAGCGCCGCCNNGGCCACATCCTTCACCGCCGGCAGCTTTGGGTCAAAGCCAATGTCGGCCACTACCAGCTCGCCGCAGGCCGCCGCGCCGGGAAAGAGAAAGTGGCCCCGCTTCGGCCCGGCGAACGTCACCGTCAGGTCGGCCGGTACGGTCAGCGGATCCAGCGCGCCGCTGTCGCAGTTCAGCCCGCTGGGGCAATCGATGGCGACGACCTCCGGCCGCGCGGGGCGTTCGTCGCCGCCGTCGTCGTCGACAGTGGGCAGCGCGGCCACGCTGAATAGCGCCGGTTGGCCGGGGGCGGCGGCGCGGCGCTTCTCCTCGATGCCACTCTTCACCTGCTCCATCAGCGCCGCCAGCGGCCCCTCGATGGGCCGCGACACGCCCGTACCCAGCAGCCCATCGATGATGATGTCGCTCAGGCGCAGGCGGTGGCGCAGGACGCGGTAGCGCTGGTCATAGTCGGCCAGCAACAGTTCCAGCCCCATCTCTTCGACGAGGGCCAGGTTCTCGTCGTCGGCCGCGTCGCGCGGCTTGAACAGGTAGAAGGCAACGACCGCCCCCGCCTCGGCCAGATAGCGCCCGGCCACCAACCCGTCGCCGCCGTTGTTGCCCGGCCCCACCAGCACCAGCACCTGGCGCTCGACCACGTCATGGCGCTGTTGAATGGCTTCGGCCACGCGCCGCCCAGCCGTCTCCATCATCTCGGCGTAGGAAAGGCCGGCGGCGTCGGCCGCCTTTTCCGCGGCGACCATCTCGGCCACGGTGTAAACTTTAATTGTCATGGGGCGGTTGTCGGTTGTCAGTTGTCAGTTGTCGGTGGTCAGTAATCGCCTGTCGTGCCTCTGAATTCGTAGTTCCTAAATCCATTGCCCCCGGCAGGGCTCGAACCTGCAACTTTCGGCTTAGAAGGCCGACGCTCTGTCCAATTGAGCTACGGGGGCGGGCTTAACCTTAAGCTATTCTAGGGGCAGCGGGGACGCGCGTCAACCGGCCTGGAAGAATATCACGCAGATGACGCTGACGGGGCGCTGCTTCTCGTAGATAAGAATGGGGACTCTTATCAGCGCAAATCAGCTAAATCTGCGTCATCAGCGTGCCATTCTTATTCCCCCGGCCGAGGGCGGGAAGAGGCTGACGCGGTCGCCGTCGGTCAGAACGTGGTCGGTCTCCACGGCCGCGTCGTTGACCGCCGCGGCGCTGGCTAGGCCGTCGGGGATGCCCAGCCGGCACGACAGGTCATCGACTGTCGCCGTCATGGGCAGAGTGATTTGAAAGGGCGTGTGGGCCGGGCCGGGGGCGTCGGCCGGGCGAAAGCGGCGCAACGCGCCGTAGAGGCGGACTTCGACGTTCATCAGGGTTAGTAGTTGAGCGCTTTAGCGCTCTCTTCAGCGGTGCCCCCACCCCCGACCGAGCTAAAGCGCTCTACTACGAACCTACTCCTCGTCGAAGAGAGGGCGGATGCCGTGATAGATCTGTGACCCGTTGAAGGTCTTCACCAGCAACTCAGTCGGCCGCTGGACACGCTCGGCGATTTCGCCGATCGTCATCGGCTCATTACCGTTGGCCAGCAGCACACTGAAGACGGCATCTACCACCGACCCCTGCGTCGCCAGCTCGGTGCCGTGGCGGCTGAAGTAGTTCTGCACCAGGTATTGGAAGGCGTCCACCTGGCGCACTTCGCCGGTCTTGGAGTCGACAAGGTCAACGCGCTCGGCCGGCAACTCCGAGCCACCCTCGTTGCCCAGCGACAGCCGGGTCAGCAGGTAAGTGCGCAGGTCGAGATGGCCCTCATCCCACCAGCCGTAATCGATGTAGAACCGTGTTTCCGGCGTCACGCGCCGCAAGTGTGTGGCTTTGATGGTAGGCCGTGGATAGCTGGACAAGGGTCTATGGTTCTCCTTAGAGCCAGGCGCGCCCGGCCGCGCGCCGGCGCGTCTTACTCATACTGCCAGTACTCATCGCCGACGGGCTTGAAGGCCAGGTTGCGCACCAGTTCGGCGAAGATCGGCCCCGGCGGCACGCGCCGCAGCATATTGATGGCACTGTAGAGCGTCTTGGCATGGACGGTGTTCTGCGGCGTCAGCCCGGCCAGCGACGGGAAAAGCTCCATCAACAGCGCCGCCACGGTCGTCTGGTTGGTCGCCACCCGGCGGGCGTGGGCATCCACGGCGGTCACGACGTCAGTGCCGACGATCAGCAGATCGTCGTAGCCGCAGGGTATCGAGCGGCGCGCCAGTTCGAATTGCAGCTTGTTGTCCTTCACGGCCGCCAGGCGTACCCATTCGCGCTGCGCCCGCCGCCGGTCATAGCCCAGCAGGATCGTTCCCGGCTCCGGCCCCGGTTGCAGATGCAGAAAGCCGCCGACAGGGATGCTGTTCTCCTTGTACCAGTTGGCCAGGCCGGAGACGTAGCGCCCTTCGGTAACTACCCAACCGGGAATACGCTCCTCGGTCTGGTCGTCGATGAAGACGACACGCTGCCGCGGCGAACGCCCGGCGAACAGCGCCCGTGTGCGCGCGCTGATGGGCAGCGTGCCCGCCCAGCGGTGGGGATAGCTCAGCGACAGCACCACCGGATAGGCGGCTTTCGGCGCGGGCAGGTCCGACCATTCGTCATCAAGCTCCTGCTCTAGCGCCACTTGCTCCGGCGTCAGCAGGCCACGGTCGAAGGCGATAGGCTGGTAGGCCAGGCGCTCCGGCGTTGTCTGCACGCCGTCCGGCTCCATGCGCCGCAGGAACCAGCGCGCCGGACCGTCGGGGGCGATTTCGTCGAAGCGCCCGTCGCGCAACAGGTGGAGGGTCAGGGAGAACGCCTGGATACTGGCATCAATGCCGGGATCCAGTTCCAACTGCTCCAGTATTTCTTCCGTCGTCAGCGGCCCGCCGTCGGCCACTTCCAGAATGGCCTCCGTCAGGTGCAGATGACCGATGTTGATATCGGCCATGAGCGACTTGACGAACCACTGATCGCCCACGCTGACGAAGTCCTCCCGTTTGGCCAGTGACGCCGCGACGCGCGCCGCCACCACGGCCCCGTGCGCCTCGCGAATGGCCGCGGCATTGCCGGCCATTTGCTCGGTCAACTCGCCGCCGTTGCTGTTGTTGAGTTGATGCTCGGGCTTGAACTCGGCCACAAATTCGCGCGGCTTGCCCTTGATAGCCACGGCGATGACCTGAAAGTCACCGTACTGCGGGTTATAGCCGGGCCGCACCGCCGTGACCGTGCCGCGCGCCAGGCGCAGCGCGGGAAAGACCACCTCTTCGCCGACGGCGTAGCTGCGCTGCGGCTGGTAGACGGTCGTGCCGGACATCAGCCGCCGCACCTCCGACGCCTGCTCGCGCACGCGCGACTCGATGACCAGTCCGGCCAGCTCGGCAGCGGTATGAGGATGCTCTGTTTCCAGAAAGTGGTTGTAGATTTGCTCGAGGTCAGCGTCGGAGAGGGAAAACCCTGATTCCCAGTACTCCGCCGACTGCAACTGAGTCTGATTCACCGCGAACTCCTGTCAAAGAGGCAAGTGTGCCTAAGAGGTAGTCGTAAACCCCTCTATTGTAGCAAGGCCCGCCGTCGCGGCAACTTGGCAGCATAGAGACCCAGGGTTTTTCATTTGTCGCCAGTTGACGAAAGACCTGTCAGGTCTAGGCGCTCTGGCGGACTACTAAAAAGCCCTGCATACAGATATTAAGGGAAGGCCTGTTGTGTCCAGGGCAGGGGATCGACAGGGACGTTCATGATGCGCACGTCCCAATGCAGATGCGGCCCGCTCGACATCGCCGGTGGAACCGACGCGGCCGATCGGCTGCCCCACGGCCACCGCGTCGCCCACAACCACCAGCCGCTCCGACAGATGATAATAGCCGGTCATGACACCGCGACCGTGGTCGATGATGACCGTATTGCCGCGCAGTTCCAGCAGGTCGCTGAAGACCACGACCCCGGCCGCCGGCGCGCTGACCGTCTGCCCGGCCGGCGCGGCCAGGTCCAGGCCGGTGTGGTAAATCTCAATCGGCCCGTCGTTGTAGGAGCGCCGGCCGCCATAGCCAGCCGACACGACCGTGGTTGTCAGCGGCTGGGTGAAGAAGCCCTCCCAGCGCTGTTCCGGGCTGAACGCGGCGTAGATGCCACGCAGGAACTCGTCTTCCCCGGCCCTCACGGCCGGGTCGAGCAGGCCGTCGAGCGCCTCGCCCACCGTCACGTACTGCGTGTCATAGGCCGTGGCCGCCACAGGCACGTGCGCCCGCAACGGCCGCCACAGGCCGCGCTCGTCGCCGCCGCTGATCTCCAACTCGTAGACGCCCGGCTCGGCGAAGGCGTCGATGCCCACCAGGGCCGCGTAGCCGTCGCCCGACGGCGCGAACTGCAACGGCTGGTCACCCAGGCGGCCGGCGGGCGTGCCCGGCAACAGGTTGGCGACGAAGACCGACACGGTCGAACCCTGATTCACCGCCCCCGGCGACAGGCGCACGTCGAGCCAGCCTTCCGGCAGGTGGCGATAGACGGCTGTCTCGTCGGGCAGCCGCAGGCGTTGGCCCGGAAACAGGCGCTCGTCCGTCAGGTCGTTGGCCGCGGCCAGCGCCGCCGGCGTCAAGTTGTGGCGCGCCGCCACAGTCAGCAGTGTGTCGCCTACCGCCACCAGATAGGGCCGCCCGGTGACGGCGCGCGGCGTGCCCGACCCGGTTCGGCTGACCACGGGCACGCTCTGGCCCACCAGCAGCGGCACGTCAGCGGCGATAAGCCGGTTGGTAGCCATTAGGTCGGCCGGCGTGGTGTTGAACAGGGCGGCGATCTGGGCCGGCGTGTCGCCCGCGGTGACGGTGTAGACCGTGGCCACGGCGTCGCCTGTGCCGCCGGGGATGATCAACTCCTGGCCCACCTGCAACAAGTCGCCGTTAGCCAGGTTGTTGATCGCCAGCAGGTCATCGACCGTGACGCCAAAGTCGGCGGCGATGCTGGTCAGCGTCTCGCCGTCCTGCACGGCGTGGACGCGCGGGATGAACGGCGCGTTGGGGTCGGGCGTAGGCGTCGTGGTCTCGGCCGGGGGCGCGGCCAGCGTCGGCGTGGGCTGCCCCGTCTGGGCCATCAGGGCCAGCGGCTGCGCCAGGGCGACCAAGACGGCGACGATCAGGACGAACGGCAAAAAGCGGTAGAGTCGATTCATAAGCCGCCGGTGATTTTGCCAGAAAGGAGGGTGGCGCGCCAGAGGCTCTAATCACTTCCCCGACGCCGACGCAACTCATCATACACCGCCTGCGCCTGCGGAAAGTGAAACTGATGGGCTACGACCCAGAACTCCTCCAGTTGCCGGTTGCCCGTCTGGTGCTCATACACGTGGGCCTGAAGGTATTGGTCGAGCTTGTCGGCGTCGTGGACCAGTTGTGCTTCGGGCGACTCGTTCAGCAGCAGCGCCTCCCACCAGAGCAGCAGCGCGCCGGCGGCGGGCGTGTCGCCGACGATGGTCAGCATCGCCTGGCGCTCGGCGACGGTTTTCGCCCCGCTGGGCAACAGTCGCCAGGCGGGCGTAGGGATGTCGGTCGTCAGCCCTTCCGGCAGGTCGTGGACAATGGCCATCGCCAGCGCCGCGGCCAGGTCGATGGGCTGGTCGACCAGCCCGGCCAGCAGCAGGACGGCATAGGCCACGCCGTAACTGTGGGCGGCAACATTCTCCGGCAGCGGCACGCCCCGCACCGCCCACCCGGTGCGTGCGGTGCGCTTGAGCTGATTGCCGTGCAGCAGCAGTTCCAGGGTTCGTTCGACATCCATAAGTGCTCCTCAGCAGAGAAACAAGGCCCAAACGACACAAATTAGCACGGTGCAACGAATGGCGCGTTGCAGTGTTCCATACGCTAGATAGTAACATGAAGGTATCGCTCATCGCCACAGTCAAGAACGAAGGGCAGGCGCTGCGGCCGCTGCTCGATTCGCTTCTCGACCAGACCCGTCCCCCTGACAAAGTTGTCATCAGCGACGGCGGCTCCGACGACGAGACGCTGGCCGTCCTGGACGACTACCGCCGCCTGCTGCCGCTACACGTCATCGCCGCCCCCGGCAGCAACATCAGCCAGGGGCGCAACCGGGCCATCGCCGCCGCCACGGGCGACGTCATCGCCTCGACCGACGCCGGCGTCGTCCTGGCCCCCACCTGGCTGGAGGAGTTGCTCGGGCCCTTCGCCGACGAGAGCGTGCAGGTCGTCAGCGGCTGGTTCGAGGCCGACCCCTTCACCGACTTTGAAGTCGTCATGGGCGCGACCGTCCTGCCGGGACGCGATGACATCGACCCGGCGCGCTTTCTGCCGTCCAGCCGGTCAGTCGCCTATCGCAAGAGCGCCTGGGCGGCCGTCGGCGGCTACCCGGAGTGGCTGGAGCACAGCGAAGACCTGGTCTTCGACATGGCCCTGCGCGAGCGCTTCGGCCCGTTCGCCTT
>CXWK01027797.1_pt1 | contig 11939 bp, 7 predicted proteins | sample 590851 | NCBI WGS metagenome assembly CXWK01 (sample SAMEA3498364, study PRJEB10139) | wastewater metagenome | biome: wastewater treatment plant; material: activated sludge | place: Denmark | collected 2014-08-01
AATACGCGCTAAAGTACCCGCTAAATCTTCTAAGTGTATCGTGTCGCCTGCTGCCCACTCGCCGATTTTTTGAAAATAGTTGAAACGGTTGAGGCGTTCAAAAAGGGCTTTTTCTTTATTGATAAATCCCGCTTCTTTTTCGGTAAGTACAAAGCCGTTTCGTGCCAAATCAACGGCGGGTTGTATTAAATCTGCCCAGGGCAATGTTCCAAAACGCTCGTGCATGGCAATGCAACCGTCCACCGTGCCCGGCACACCTGCCGCCAAATGCCCGTCTATACTCAACTGAGGAATTATATTTCCATTGCTATCCAAATACATATCGCGGTGGGCGGCGGCGGGGGCTGTTTCGCGAAAATCAAGACAAAACGCTTCGCCTTTGGCACTACGGTATATCAGAAAACCGCCACCACCTATGTTGCCCGCCTGCGGATACACCACCGCCAACGCCATTTGTACGGCTACAGCGGCATCTATGGCATTGCCGCCTTTTTTTAGTATATCAACTCCTACGCGCGAGGCTTCGGGGTGTGCCGACACTACCATCGCTTGCGCCGCTAAAGTGCCGTATTGGTGTTGAGCGCATATACGGGAATACGGTAACATCAAAAAAATATAAAATAATAAAAAACAAATTCTACTGCTGCAAACCAACATAGGCAGAGGTAGTTTTTATAGAAATAACTCAAAAAAAATAAAGAATTTACCGAATAAACAACTCAATATAATTGTTCAAACTATTATTTATTTAAAAGCCGAATTGTATGAACATTTTTCTATTTTTGTGCATTATTTTGGATAAAGAAATGAAAAATGTGCAAACATATTGCTGCAAAAGTAGCGTATCCGTCACAAATTCTGTTTTTCTTTTATAAAATAAAACCTGTTTTTTTTCTCATTATTAAAATTAAGTAAATTTAAAATACACAAACAACACATTTTGTATCATGGCAACATCTCATCGTATTATTAAAAAAGTAGCCGTTTTGGGTTCGGGCGTTATGGGCAGCCGTATTGCCTGTCATTTTGCCAATATCGGCTGCGAAGTATTGCTGTTGGATATTGTTCCGAATGATTTAAAAGAAGAAGAAAAAAATAAGCCCGCCGCCCGCAATCGCATCGTTAATGAATCTTTGCAAGCTACTTTTAAAGCTAATCCGGCGGCTTTATATCATAAAAAATTCGCTTCGCGTATCCAAACCGGTAACTTTGATGATGATTTGTCCAAAATAAAAAATTGTGACTGGGTGCTGGAAGCCGTAGTAGAGCGTTTGGACATCAAGCAGCAATTATATGCAAAGGTAGAACAACACCGCCGCGCCGGTTCACTTATTACCTCTAATACTTCCGGTATTCCTATTCATTTGCTCGCTCAAGGGCGCAGCGATGATTTTAAAGCTAATTTTTGCGGCACACACTTTTTTAATCCGCCGCGCTATTTGCGCCTGCTCGAAATTATCCCCACGCCCGACACGCGCCCCGAAGTTGTAGATTTTTTGATGCACTACGGCGATTTATTTTTGGGAAAAACCACCGTGCTGTGCAAAGATACCCCCGGCTTTATCGCCAATCGTATCGGCGTATTCGGTATGATGGCTACTTTTAAGCTGATGGGCGAAATGGATATGACCCCTACACAGGTAGATTCGCTCACAGGCACTATCGCCGGTCGTCCGAAGTCGGCTACTTTCCGAACCGCCGATGTGGTGGGTTTGGATACGCTTATCAAAGTTGCCAAAGGCTTGTATGATAGTGGTGCAAATGACGAAGCTCGCAATATTTTTCTATTGCCCGATTATCTGAAAAAAATGGAAGAAAATAAATGGTTGGGTGATAAAACAAAACAGGGATTTTTCAAAAAAGATCGCGATGAAAAAGGAAAGAGCATCATCAAGGCACTCAACCTCAAAACAATGGAATATGAAGCGGAAGCCAAAACCAAATTTGCTGCCGTAGAAGCCGCCAAACCCATTGAAAATTTGCGCGAGCGACTCAAAGTGTTGCACGGCGCAGGCGACAAAGCCGCAGAGTTTTTAAATAAATTGGCATATCAGGTATTTCAATATTGTAGTTTTCGTATTCCCGAAATTGCCGACCATTTGTATCAAATAGATGATGCCATGCGTGCAGGCTTCGGTTGGGAATTGGGACCTTTTGAACTGTGGGACGTGTTGGGTGTGGAAAAAACCGTCAAAAAAATGAGCGACAACGGAAATGCTCCCGCCGCTTGGGTGCAAGAGATGCTGGCAAAAGGAATTTCTTCTTTTTATAAATCCGAAAACGGCAAACGCTTTTGCTACCAGCCCGCTACCCAACAATACGAAGCCATTGCCGGAACAGAGGCTTTGATTATGCTGGATAATTTCCGCGCCCAAAAACCGGTGTGGAGCAATAGCGGCACCACCCTCCACGACATCGGAGATGGTGTTTTGTGCTTGGAGTTTCATACCAAAATGAATGCCATCGGCGGCGAAGTGCTCGAAGGTATCAACAAAGCCATAGACATCGCCGAACAAGAAGGCTGGAAAGGTTTGGTTATTGGTAATGATTCTCAAACTTTTTCGGCAGGAGCTAACTTGGGCTTGATTTATATGTTTGCCTTAGAGCAGGAGTTTGATGAGTTGGATATTGCCATTCGTATGTTTCAAAATACAATGATGCGCCTGCGCTTCTGCAATGTGCCTACTGTGGCTGCTCCGCACGGCTTGACACTCGGCGGCGGTTGCGAACTCTCTATGCACTGCGACCGCATTGTGGCGGCTGCCGAAACCTATATTGGTTTGGTAGAAGTAGGTGTGGGCGTAATTCCGGGCGGCGGCGGTACAAAAGAGTTTGTATTGCGGGCTTCGGACAGGTATTTTGAAGGCGATATTGAAATTCCNNGACTTTGCAAAAATATTTGCTCACCATCGGCAAAGCCGAAGTTGCCACCTCTGCCTACGAAGCCTACGATTTGGGTATTATGCAAGCCGGCAAAGATACGGTTACGCTCAATTTGAGTCGGCAGTTGGCTGATGCGAAAGAGGCGGTATTGGAACTCTACAATGCAGGCTACACCGCTCCTACACCGCGCACCGACATCAAGGTATTGGGCAGACAAGCACTCGGTTCTTTGATAGTAGGTATTGAGCAAATGAAAGCAGGTAATTTTATTTCGGAATACGATGCACACATTGCCAAAAAATTGGCGTATGTGATGTGCGGAGGCGATTTGTCGCAGCCTACTTTGGTATCGGAACAATATTTGCTGGATTTGGAACGCGAAACTTTCTTATCCTTGCTCACCGAACGCAAAACATTAGAACGCATACAAAGTATTCTCACAAGCGGTAAGCCTTTGAGAAATTAGATTTTTAAAATTTTTAAAATAAAAAAAACAACTTTTTATGTCTTTACAAAATACTTCGCTCGGTTTGCTCATTTTGCGCATTTCTTTGGGGTTGATGATGCTTTTGCACGGTATTGCCAAAATAACGCACGGTATTGAGGGCATCAAAGGAATGTTTGGCGGTGCTTCTTTTATTGCCTACGGCGTATATGTGGGCGAGGTGCTTGCACCTTTGTTGCTCATTGTGGGTTTTCGTACCAAAATTGCCGCTTTGCTATTGGCAATCACGATGTTGGTGGCTATATTGATGGCACATGCCGCCGACATTTTTACAGTGGGCGAACACGGCAGCTGGGGCGTAGAACTGGCAGGTTTGTATTTGTTCGGTGCATTGGCTTTGTTTTTCACAGGCGGCGGAAATTATGCACTTTCTACTGCCAATCGCTGGGATTAAATCGGGTTTGTACCGCATATTTTTTATTTTAAATCATCAATTTTTATCCTGTAAACTGACAGTATAACATACACAGATTTAAGTTTTTTTTATCTTGTAATTTCAATATATCATTATGATAATAGAAGTAAAAGTGCCTTCGGTGGGCGAATCGGTAAATGAAGTAACACTTGCCTCTTGGTTAGTAAAAGACGGCGATATGGTACAAATAGACCAAAGCCTCTGCGAGCTGGAGTCTGATAAAGCCTCTATGGAACTGCCCGCCGAAAAAGCGGGTAAAATCAAAATTATTGCTGCAACAGGCAGTGATTTGGGTATCGGTGCCTTGCTGGCTACTATTGATACTGCTGCTGCATCTGCCGCTGCTTCGCCCAAAGCCGACAGCCCCGCCGTGCCGCCGCCAACTGCTCCTGCCCCACCCCCTGCCGTTTCGGGAGGCAGCAACTATGCCGGTGGGCATCCATCGCCGGCTGCTGCCAAGCTCATCGCCGAAAATCAGGTGACAGTGGTACAGGGAACCGGAAAAGACGGGCGCATTACCAAAGAAGATGCACAAAAAGCCATAGAACAAAAAAATAATACGCCTGCGCCACCGCCTGCCGACAGCAAAGCAACGCCGCCGCCTGCTGCCAACGACAACAGAGCTGTACGCCGCGAAAAAATGAGCCGCCTGCGCCGTACCATCGCCGCACATTTGGTAGAAGCTAAAAATACCACTGCCATGCTCACCACTTTCAATGAAGTGGACTTGACAGAAATTATGGCTGTTCGTGCCAAATACAAAGATATTTTCAAAGAAAAACATCAGGTCGGGCTGGGCTTTATGTCGTTTTTTACCAAAGCCTGTTGTGTGGCTTTGTTGGAATTTCCGCCCGTTAATGCTCAAATCAACGGCGATGATATTGTGTATCACGATTTTGTGGACATCAGCGTTGCCGTTTCTACGCCGCGTGGCTTAGTGACACCGGTGGTGCGCAACGCACACGCTATGAATTTGGAGCAAATAGAAAAAGCTATCGGCGAACTCGCCGTGCGCGGACGCGACAATAAACTCGGACTTGATGATATGGAGGGCGGTACGTTTACCATCAGCAATGGCGGTGTATTCGGTTCTTTGCTTTCTACGCCTATCATCAATGCACCGCAAACCGCTATTTTGGGTATGCACAAAATTCAAGACCGCCCTATGGTTATCAACGGCGAAATAAAAGTGCGCCCGATGATGTATTTGGCTCTCAGCTACGACCACCGTATTATTGACGGCAAAGAGGCGGTTTCGTTTTTGGTGCGTGTAAAAGAATTGCTCGAAGACCCTATCCGCTTGATGTTGGGCGTGTAATGAGCGAGAAAAAAGAGACGCTGTTTTCTTTTGTTCTTTTGTATTGATTTGTATTTTCATACACTCCCTTCTTCAAAAAAGAGACGAAATATTTATTCATCATTATTTTTGTTTCCGCTGCAAAATTCTTTGTGTTATTTTGCAGCGGAATTTTTTTTTCAGATGCAATTATTTTATCAGGCGGATATTGATAAGGGCAGCCTTTTTTTGGATAGCGAAGAAGCGCGTCACGCTGCCAAAGTATTGCGCAAAAATGCAGGCGATTTGCTACATGTTACTGATGGCAAAGGAAATTTGTATGAGGTTCAGATTACTCAAATTACCTACGAGCGTTGTTTGTTTCGTGTGTTGGGGGTGAAAAATACAGCACCGCCGCCTTTTTTGCATATCGCTGTTGCGCCTACTAAAAATTTAGACCGCTTTGAATGGTTGGTGGAAAAATGTACCGAATTTGGCGTTACCCATATTACGCCTTTGCTCACACAACGCTGCGAATTGCGCCAGCATATTAAATTGGAACGCCTCCAAAAAATTGCCGCCGCTGCCATGAAACAATCGCTGAAATATCATTTGCCCCTCATACAACCCGCCCTTGATTTGGCTGCTTTTCTTCGACAGTACGGAAATGATGCTTTGCCTTCTTCCGAAGTGGAGCAGCGTTTTATCGCTTATATTGAAACGCCGCCGCCGCCGCATCTCAAAAGTTGCTATGTCGCTCCGCTCCCTGTGTGTGTGCTCATCGGTCCCGAAGGCGACTTCACAGAGGCAGAAGTGGCGGCTTGTGAGGCTCATGGCTTTGAGCGGGTGTCGTTGGGTGGCAGCCGCCTACGCACCGAAACGGCAGCCATCGCCGCTTGTCATCTGATTCAGGTGTTGCGGGAGCAGTAGTGTGCGGTGCTTTTTTTATTTTAACCCAAAAAAACTCAATAATTCATCTGCCCGCATATCGCGTTGCTCGCCGCTTTCCATGTTCTTGAGCGCGAAAGTGCCGCTTTGCATTTCGTTGCTGCCGATGAATATTACATGTGGAATTTTTTTATCGTTGGCATAGTTCATCGCTTTTTTGAGTTTTTTGCCGCTTACCAATTCGGGGTACAACTCGGCGGCAATGCCCGCCTGACGCACCGACTGCACCGTGCGAATGGCAAAGGGCAGTGCGTTTTCTTCAAAAGCCAAAATGAGCAGACGACTACTGAAAAAATCTTTTTCCCCAAAAATGCCCAGAGCTTCCATTAAATCATAAATTCTGTCTAAACCAAACGACATACCCACGCCCGACATACCCTGCCAACCGAAAATGCCCGTGAGGTTGTCGTATCTGCCGCCGCCGACTACTGTTCCTAACTTTACCGAAGTGGGTACGGTTTCCAATACTACACCTGTGTAGTAGCTCAAGCCGCGTGCCAGCAGCGGATCTAAAGCGATATTTTGATGCGCCGCTTCGCCTTTGGCGTAGTTCAGATATTGTAGCAGTTGTTTCATATCTGCCAAACCCGCTTGGGCTGTTTCGGAGGAGGCGAGCAGGTTTTTGAGTTGGCGGCATACTTCGACGGGTGAGCCTGCGGCGAGTTGTATAAAATGTTGTAATGAGTCGCTGTGTGTGTCGATGCCGCGTGCTTGTAATTCGGCGCATACGCCGTCAAAACCTATTTTATCCAATTTATCCACCGCCACTGTAAATTCCTGAAAATTGTCTTTTGCGCCGCACACTTCCGCTACGCCTTCGAGGATTTTGCGGTGATTGATTTTTATACTAAAATCTTGAATACCTAATTCCCCGAACACTTCCTGAATAATGGCGATGAGTTCCATTTCGCAGAGTAGGCTGTCTGTGCCGATGATGTCGCCATCGCATTGATAAAACTCGCGGTAGCGTCCTTTTTGCGGACGGTCGGCACGCCACACCGGTTGTATTTGGTAGCGTTTGAAAGGAAAGGCGAGTTGTTCGCGGTTCATTACCACAAAGCGTGCAAAAGGTACGGTGAGGTCGTAGCGCAAACCTTTATCGCTGATGTGAGGTAGCAATTTTTTGGCGTTTTTTTCCTCAATTATCGCTTCGGGGCATTTTGCCAAAAAATCGCCGGAGTTGAGAATTTTAAACAAAAGTTGGTCGCCTTCGTCGCCGTATTTGCCGCTCAACGTACTTAGATTTTCCATTGCGGGTGTTTCCAAGGGCAAAAAACCATATCGCTCATAAGCGCGGCGAATGGTGTTGATGATGTATTGGCGTTTGGCGACCTGCTCCGGTGCAAAATCGCGTGTGCCGCTGGGTATGGAGGGTTTCATAAGATTTTTTTGTTAAAAAAGGACAGGCGAAATTAGCCATAAAAATCTATTTTAGTATATACTGGTCGTTTTTCCTTGCGGGTGAGCGGTTATTTTTGAAAGGAATGAAATGTATGTTTTCTGTGCCACAAAAAAACTTTTACAAAACAATGACAAAAAAACGACTCCGAAATTTGGTGCGTTGAAAAAGATGCGGTTAATTAGTTCCGTTATTATATTAAAAAAAACAACTTCGCGCCTTAGTGCCTTAGCGGTAAAAAAAAGCTACTAACCGCAAAGACGCAGAGCCGCAAAATCAATTCTCAATTCTCAATTTTTTCCTTTATGAAAACAAAACAAATTTTATTGCGCCCCCGTTGGCTGCTGCTGTTTATAGTGTGGGCATCTACATTATTTGCATCGCCGCCCGAAGCCCGCGCCCAAAATGCCGAGTTTGCGCCCATTGGGGCGAAGTGGTGGTATGCTCAACGTTCGCCTTTGGGACCTCCTGACTATTGGACTGTCACTATGAAATGTATAGGCAATACTCTGATTGAAAATACAGCCTGCAAAATTTTAGAATTGCGCTCTCTTGCTTTCGTTGATACTCTATATATACACGAACAAAATGGCTTGGTGAAACTATATGACGGGCAAGATTTTTTTACTTTGTATGATTTTAATGCGGAAGTCGGTGATGCATGGAATACAAAAATAATAAGTGATTTATACTCCTCAAATTATTATGATGTAACTGCCATTGTTGATTCTATTAATTACCAAACTATAGAGGGTGTTATTACTAAAAATCAGTATATACATTTTATAATTAGTGATAGTGTAGAACAACAACTTGCTGATGAAACTGGTATTTGGATGATTGAAAACACAAAAATCAATAGTTTGTATGGTGCGACTCCTTTTTTTATTTATAATTTTCTTATTTTGGATGATGGTGGGGAAGGAGTTTTACATTGCTATCAAGATGATGCAATTGCAGTTACTTTGGAAATAGACCCCTACTATGCCAATGGCAGCGATGATTGTGATTATTCCTTAGTATATGGAGTAGATGACGGAAGCGCAGATACGCCCATTGAAATAACTGCATTCCCTGAAAAACTAATTTTCACAATCCCCGATTTTTCGGTATATGATACTGCGGAATGTATATTGTTGTCGAGCAATGGTCAAATATTGGCACAATTCCCTGTTCGTGAGCCTTCTGCTGAAATATCTACGGCACATTTAGCCGCCGGAGTGTATATGATTTTGTTTAAAAACACCGTAAATCATCAAATTTTTTACACCACTAAATTTTATAAATCATGAAAAATCTTTGTTTTTTATTATTGTTTGTTTCCTCTTTTTTACAAGCACAGGAATCTGTTTGCTACGGTATAGAGGAAAGCATAAACACTAAAGTTCAAACTTGTACTTTTGCCAGTGCTGCTTTTAATGACCGCTACAGACCCCAGCAAAACTATATTGATTTAATCGCAACTGCTCCGGTAAAGCAAATCGCTATTAATATGCATGTATTTTGGAACAGCCTTGCCGATAAACAAAATTTTGATGACACTCCGCAAGACAGAGCCATACTTACGAATGCCGTATATGGAGTGGAGGGGCTTAATGAACGTTATCGCAATATCGCCGCTCCTTTTCGCCCTTATCCCTGTGTATGTGGAGATGACTGCCATATTACCGACTCTAAAATTGAATTTGTACTTCAAGATATATATTTTCATGAGGACCCAGTAAATCATCATGCAAAAAGTTTTAATTTTCCTCAATATCATGTAAATATAGAACACGAAATTAATATATACTTTACAGGAAATTTACCAACAGGTGGTGGTGTCGGTGGAGCGGCAGAATTAGGAGGAGTAGTAGACCAATCTGGACTAAATTTTAGTGATGATGATGAATTAGGACTTTATTTAGTCAATTGCTTCCAACCAAACACAGACCCCAATACATTGAGTGTTATTATAGGGCGACAATTAGCGCACGAGTTGGGGCATAATTTGGGGCTATTACACACTTACCAAGCTACTTGTTGCCCTGAAATTTGTAATACTCAATCTTTGGAATATTTAGATGATGTATTTGGTGCAGGCACAACAGAGTGTCCACAAAATTGCCATCATCCCCATATTTGGAACTGTGGTACTCCTAACAACGATTTTACCGACCCTCAAAATTGTACCAATAATATGATGAGCGATGCCAACTCCTCTCGTTATTTATCACCCGAACAAATTGCGCGTGTTCATCGCAATACTTATTTATTTTCGGTTAAAGATTATATATTCAACTGCCCTAAATCTGCTGTTCCTTGGGAAATCACCGAAAACGAAACGTGGGATTTCCCGATTCGTATGTATGAAGATATAGTTGTAAAATCCGGAGCCACGCTCACTTTGCAGTGCGAGGTGCGTATGCCCGCCGAAGCGCGCATCATTGTGGAGCGCGGGGCGCGATTAGTGGTAGATGGTGCCACTATCACCTCCGCCTGCGCCGGACAACGCTGGCAGGGCATAGAGGTATGGGGCAACCCCGCAGTGGCACACACCGCCGCTATGCTCAATGCCGCCAACGCCCTCGCTGCCGACGGACCCGGCGTGGTGCAATTCAGCAATGATGCCCTCATCGAAAACGCCATCTGCGCCGTGAGCACCACCCGCCGCAACTATGCCAGCCCCCAAGAATACTACGGCGGCATTGTGCAGGCGCAGGAGTGCACCTTCCTCAACAACCGTAAATCCGTAGAAATGTTGCGCTATACCCTCGCCAATGTGTCGGCATTCACCGATTGCATATTTGAGTGCACCGATAGCCAAACCCACACGGGCGTAAGTTTGTGGGCGGTGAGCAATATTCCATTCAAAGGCTGCACCTTCACCAACCTCCAACAATACGGCATCACGGGTTTAGATGCTTCTTTTATGGTGCAAGATGCGTGCAATTTTTCGGGGCAGAGCTATGGTATTTACACGCGTAGTAGTTTATTAGTACCCACCAATCAGGTACGAGTCGGCATATTAGATGCCACCGATGAGCAGCGCAATATATTTCATAATAATACTTTTGATATCTGCTCTTTTGGCAGTGCCAATTTATTTGCTTACAACAACGATTTCATAGAACAGACAGAGCCGACAGGTACAGTGACATTGGGTAATTTGGCAAATATATATGCACGAGGCGGAAAAAAATTGTCGGGAAATGCTTTTGAAGCAAAAGGAAATTTATTGATGTCGGGCAGTGTGGGTATAATGCTTTCCGGTTTGGGAATGTACGAAAACCTGATAGAATGTAATGATTTTGAAAACACCTTTATTGGAATTTCGGCAGAAGGCAACAACAGCGGCTTAAATATCGCCGAAAATGATTTTACCTGTTCGGAAGCAGATGTATATGTATTAGGCGCAGGAATGGCAAATGGCAGTATTGCCGACCAAGGCACGGCAGATGAGCCGCAGGTAAATTTGTTCAGTGCGGCGCATCATCATCATTTTATAGCCGATGCAGCCGAAACCGAAGAATTTATCTACTATTATCCCGAAAATCCCTCCGATGCGCGCTTGGTGCCGCATTGCGATTATGATGATACCGACGGTTATTGCCTTTTTCATAATCATTATTATGCCAATATCGCAGCACCTTTGGAGGGTTATGCAGGTTGCTTGGAGGTAGAAGACAGCCCTATTACTCCAGACCCCTGTGTGCCGCTCACCCGCGATTGTTTGGAGGGGGAGCGCGATATTATCCGCAACCTGAAACAAGAAATAGACAACGACAGCAAGGAGGTATTGCTGAGTAAAATTGCCACTACTCCCAATCAATATTCCACTTACCAGTCGCTCAAAACCGCTTCGCCCTATTTGTCGGATAGTGTATTGGCAGCCACCGCCGAGCAAACCGCTATGGCACAATGGAAACGCAACGATATTTTGTTGAGCAATGCGCCCCTGAGCGACAGCCTGATGAACATTGCCTACAACCACGTACCTGCCGGCGTATATGCTTTGCTGTATAGCATCAAAACGGAGCAGGTGCTTTCGGCGCGCGATTATCTGAGCAGCGACATCAAACGGCACAGCAGCCGCAAAGAGTTGATATTGCAGCGTTTGCTCCAAAAGTTCATGACCGAAAACGACTCCGAACAAATACAGGAAGTATTGGAAGAGGAAGGCACTACGGCGGCAGTACAAACTTTGCTGTGCATAAAAATAGCACAAAATGATGTTGCTGCGGCACAAAGCCTCCTGAATGCACTACCCACCGACACGGAAGAAGAAGCTGATTTTAAAACGCTGCAAAGCATCAATTTGCAGTATTACAGTGCCACTACCGAATATACGCCCACTACTGCCCAACTCAACACGCTTTTGAGTATCGCCGAAAAACCCCACGCAGCAGCAGCACAGGCGGCGGCTTTGTGGAGTCATTTTACAGGCGAAGCTATTGTCCCCGATATTCCCGATTTGGTATTTCCTGCCGCCAAACAGCAGGGGGCGGCGCGCTATCCGCAGGCGCACAAAATA
>CXWK01052874.1_pt2 | contig 11935 bp, 9 predicted proteins | sample 590851 | NCBI WGS metagenome assembly CXWK01 (sample SAMEA3498364, study PRJEB10139) | wastewater metagenome | biome: wastewater treatment plant; material: activated sludge | place: Denmark | collected 2014-08-01
ACGAACCGAACAACCTGGTCACTGGATTCGTCGTCCCGCGCTCCGCCTACGAGGGCGAGACGGAGAAGCCCGAGATCTACTCGGTGTTCATCAAACTCAAGACCGGTGTGTCCGAAGAGTCCGGGCAGGCAGCCGCCCAAGCGGTCGCCGACCGATTCTCCGCCGGCGAGGTGCAGACCAAGGCCGAGTTCGCCGACTCCGCCGCCGGTCAGATCGATCAACTCCTGGGAATCGTGTACGCCCTGCTGGTGCTGGCCATCATCATCGCGCTCATGGGTATCGCCAACACACTGTCCTTGTCCGTGTTCGAGCGGACCCGGGAACTCGGGCTGCTCCGCGCGGTGGGTCAGACGCGGGGCCAACTGCGCGCGATGGTGCGGTGGGAGTCGGTGATCATCGCGGTCTTCGGCACCGTGGGCGGGATCGCCCTGGGCATCCTGCTCGGGTGGGCCCTGTTCGCCGCAGCCGCGGCGTTCGCCGGCATCGACGGCACCCTCGCTGTGTCGCCCGGTGGCCTGATCGCCATCGCCGTCGTCGGCGCCCTGGTGGGGGTGGTGGCCGGCTGGCGGCCCGCGTCGCGCGCGGCCAAACTCAACGTGCTGGCAGCGATCGCCTCGGAGTAGCGGGACGCGGCCGCTGTTCAGCGCAGATCGCCCTCCGGCATCCCCTCGGTCTCCGGCGGCAAGGCCACCAGCCCGATCTCGGCGGCAGACGCCAACCCGCTGTGCCGGGGAACGATCCGGACGGTGTAGCCGAACGGACCTGAGCGGCCCAGGTCGACGTCGCCCTCGAAGCGCATCCGGTCACCGTCGTAGACCTCGGCGACCGCCAGACTGCTGAAGTTCAGGTCCGTCAGTCGATCGTCCGCGTCCACACGACCGTGAATCGCTTGCACGGCGACGTCGTCCTTGGTCAGACCACCGAGCGCGGCGTACACCTTGATGCGCAACGTGTTGCCGATCTCGGGCTCGTCGCCGATGCCCCCGGTCTCGATGTGTTCGACCTGCACCTGCGGCCACACCTCGCGCACCTGGTGCTTCCAGCCAGCGAGGTCCTTGGCCAGCGCGTAGTTGTCGGCGGCGGCCTCGACCGATGACACCGCAGCTGGTCGGTACAACTTCTGCACGTAGTCGCGCACCATCCGCGAGGCGAGCACCTTGGGCCCGGTGAACTGCAGCGTGCGCCGGACCATCTCGATCCAGCGCGCGGGCAGGCCGTCCTCGCCCCGGTCGTAGAACGCCGCAGCGACGGAATCCTCGATCAGGTCATACAGCGCCGTGGACTCGATGTCGTCGCGGCGATCGGGGTCCTCGACCCCGTCGGCGGTGGGGATCGCCCAGCCGTTCTCGCCGTCGTACCACTCGTCCCACCAGCCATCGAGGACGCTCAGGTTCAGGGCGCCGTTCAGCGCCGCCTTCATGCCCGAGGTCCCGCAGGCCTCGAGGGGGCGCAACGGGTTGTTCAGCCACACATCGCAGCCGGGGTACAGGATCTCGGCCATCCCCATGTCGTAGTCGGGCAAGAATACGATGCGATGACGCACGTCTGCGGAATCGGCGAACCGGACCAGTTCTTGGATGAGTCGCTTGCCGCCGTCATCGGCAGGATGCGACTTGCCGGCGATGACCAACTGCACCGGCCGCTGCGGGTCCAGCAGGAGCCGCTTGAGCCGCTCCTGATCCCGCAGCATCAACGTGAGCCGCTTGTACGACGGGACACGCCGGGCGAACCCGATCGTGAGGACGTCCGGATCGAGGACCTCGTTGACCCAGGACAGCTCTGCGGGGCTGGCTCCCCGCTGCAACCAGGACTCGCGCAACCGAGCCCGGGCATCGGAGATCAGCCGTTCCCGCAACTTGCGTTTGACCGTCCAGATCTCCTCGCTGGTGATCTGGGCGATGGACTCCCAGCCCTGCGCCTCTTCGACCAGGCGGGTGCTGCTGGCACGGGCAGCCAGCTCCCACACCTCCGGCGCCACCCAGGTGGGCGCGTGGACCCCGTTCGTGATCGATGTGATGGGCACCTCAACGTCGTCGAACCCGGTCCACAGGCCCGAGAACATGCCCCGGCTGACGCGACCGTGCAGCACGGAGACGCCGTTGGCGCGCTGCGCCAGGCGCAGGCCCATGACGGCCATGTTGAACACCTCGGGGTCGCCGCCCTCGTAGGTCTCGGCGCCGAGCGGCAGGATGCGGTCCAGCGGCACCCCGGGCAGTGCCCGGTCCCCGCCGAAGTGCGACGTGATCAGGTCACGCGTGAACCGGTCGATTCCCGCGGGCACGGGTGTGTGGGTCGTGAAGACGGTGCCGGCGCGTACCGCCTCGAGTGCAGCGTCGAACGTGAGACCGGGGCCGGTCATCAACTCCCGGATCCGCTCCAGACCCAAGAAACCCGCATGTCCCTCGTTGGTGTGGAAGACGTCCGGAGCAGCAAATCCGGTCAGCTCGCAGTACGCGCGGATGGCGCGAACCCCACCGATGCCGAGGACCATCTCCTGCAACAGTCGGTGGTCGGACCCGCCGCCGTACAGCCGGTCGGTCACCGAACGTTCGTTGGGACCGTTCTCCTCGATGTCGCAGTCCAGCAGCAGCAAGGGCACCCGGCCGACGTCGGCCCGGCGGATGTGGGCCGCGATGCGACGGTCGCCCGGGAGGTCGATGTGCACGGTGACCGGTCGCCCCTCGGCATCCCGGACCAGCGCGAGCGGAAGGTTGTCGGGGTCGAGCAGCGGGTAGCGCTCCTGCTGCCACCCCTCCATCGACAGCGACTGCCGGAAGTAGCCGGAGCGGTAGAACAACCCCACACCAATGATCGGGACGCCCAGGTCAGAGGCCGCCTTGAGGTGGTCACCGGCCAGGATGCCCAAGCCGCCGGAGTACTGCGGCAAGGCCGCCGTGACCCCGAACTCGGGTGAGAAGTACCCGATCGCGGCGGGCTTGTCGCCCGCGACGGTCTGGTACCACCGGTCCTGCGTCAGGTACGCCGTCAGGTCGGCGTGGATCTTCTCCGCGCGGCCGACGAACTCCGGGTCCGCGGCGAGGTCGGCGAGGCGCTGCGTCGGCACTTCACCGAGCAGGCGAAGCGGATCCTGCTGCACCCGGGACCACGTCTCGGGGTCGATCGTCTCGAACAGGTCCTTCGTCGGTTGATCCCACGACCAGCGCAGGTTGTGCGCGAGTTCGCTCAGGCAGCGCAGCTGCTCGGGAAGGACGACCTGGACCGTGAACCGGCGGAATGCTCTCACGCCGGACACGCTACGGCTCGCACGTCATCGCGTCCACCGAGCCACTACGCTCGATGCTGATGAGCGCACATTCGGTACCCGCCACCCCGGACGACGGCCTCGGTCAGCCCGGTGGCCTGGTGCCGCCTCAGACTCTGGCCGGGCGCTTCGGGATCAGCGACGTCACCCCGGCGGTCGAGGACGGCCGTCGGCCGGCCAAGGCAGCAGTCGGCGAGGTCGTCACGTTCGGCGCCACGATCTTCCGGGAGGGGCATGACGCCCTCGGCGCCGAGGTGGTGCTGCTCGACCCGACCGGCGACGAACATCGGGTGCGCCTGCGCCCCCTCGGTGGGGGACTGGACCGATGGGAGGCCAGCTTCCGGTTCCGCGTCGCCGGCGACTGGACCTTCACGATCCGCGCCTGGCACGATCCCGCCGACACGTGGCGCGACCGCGCCACGATCAAGGTCCCCGCGGGGATCGACGTCGACCTGGAGCTCGAAGAGGGCGCGCGGGTGCTGGAACGGGTCGCCGACGAGTTGCCCCCCGGTTCCCGTCACGCGCACGAACTGCTGACCTCGAGCGCCGCAGCGCTGCGTGACACCCGCCGCCCCGGCGAAGCCCGCCTGGCCGTTGCCCTGGCGTCGGACGTCACGGAACTGCTCACGGAACATCCGATCCGGGACTTCCCCGCCGAGTCCGCCGGATGGCCGGTGCGGGTGGAACGCACCCGTGCCCTGTTCGGTTCCTGGTACGAGTTCTTCCCGCGCAGCGAGGGAGCGACGTTCGATCCACCTCGGTCGGGGACGTTCACGACGGCAGCTGGCCGACTGCCCGCCATCGCGGCGATGGGATTCGACGTCGTGTACCTGCCGCCGATCCATCCCATCGGCCACGTCAACCGCAAGGGCCGCAACAACACACTGAACCCCGGCGATGGTGACCCGGGTTCGCCCTGGGCGATCGGTTCCGCCGACGGCGGCCACGACAGTGTGCACCCGGACCTCGGCACCCTCGCGGACTTCCGTGACTTCGTGTCGGCAGCCCGCGACAACAATCTCGAAGTCGCCCTCGATCTGGCCCTGCAGGCCGCGCCCGACCACCCGTGGGTCGAGGCTCACCCGGAGTGGTTCACGACCCGGGCCGACGGCACGATCGCGTACGCAGAGAATCCGCCCAAGAAGTACCAGGACATCTACCCGATCAACTTCGACAACGATCCCGAGGGGATCTACGCCGAGATCGTGCGGGTGGTCCGGCACTGGATGGCACAGGGGGTCCGCATCTTCCGGGTCGACAACCCACACACGAAGCCGCTGTGGGTGTGGGACCGACTCATCGGCGACATCAACGGGACCGACCCGGATGTGCTGTTCCTCGCCGAGGCGTTCACCCGACCACCCATGATGCGCGCGCTCGGCAGTGTCGGATTCCAGCAGTCCTACACGTACTTCACGTGGCGCACGGCCAAGTGGGAACTCGTGGAGTACCTGCAGGAGTTGAGTGGCCCGGCCGCCAACTTCATGCGGCCCAACCTGTTTGTGAACACCCCCGACATCCTGCACGGATTCCTGCAGACCGGCGGACCTGCCGCCTTCGCGCTGCGGGCGGTGCTGGCCGCGATGCTGTCGCCGACCTGGGGGGTCTACTCCGGCTACGAACTGTTCGAACACGTCCCGGTGCGCCCCGGCAGCGAGGAGTACCTGGACAGCGAGAAGTACCAGTACCGGCCCCGGGACTGGGCGGCGGCCGCGAATCACGGCCACACCCTGATCCCCTACCTGACCCGCCTCAACGAGATCCGCCGAGATCACCGCGCCCTGCAGCAACTGCGCAACCTGCGGTTCCACCACGTTGACGACGACAGCATCATCGCCTTCTCCAAGAAGGATGGCGATGACCTCGTGATCGTCATCTGCACCCTGGACCCCTTCACCACGCGGGAGACCTCGGTGTGGCTGGACATGCCGGCGCTGGGCCGCGAGTGGCACGACACCATTCGCGTCACCGACGAGATCACCGGCGCCGAATGGCAGTGGACGCAGCAGGTGTTCGTCCGACTCAATCCGCTGGAGAACGTGGCTCACATCGTGCGGGTGCACCCTGCGACAACCTGAGCAATCCTGCCGGACCACCGCGCATGGTGCCCGCGATGACGACAGGATGGGCCCATGGCTGCGCCCTTTCCCGTGACCCCCGCTGACCTCGACCTTCTGGTGGACGGCGCTCATGGCGCCCCCCACGACATCCTCGGTCCCCATCAGCATGATGGCGCCGTCACGGTGCGGACCCTGCGGCCGTTGGCCCAAGCCGTCACGGTGGTGATGGGTGATCAGCGGTTCCCCATGGAACACGAATACCGCGGGGTGTGGCAGGTGGTCCTACCCCTGGCCGACATCCCGGACTACAAACTCGACGTCGAGTACGACGGCAACACCCTGCCAGCAGAGGACCCGTACCGCTTCCTGCCGACTCTGGGCGAGGTCGACCTACATCTGATCGGAGAGGGCCGCCACGAGCAGTTGTGGCGGGTGCTGGGAGCCCACACCCACGTGTACGACAGCCTGCACGGCCCCGTCGAAGGAACCTCATTCGCGGTGTGGGCGCCGAACGCTCGAGGGGTCCGCGTTGTCGGCGACTTCAACTACTGGGACGGCGCTGGGCACCCGATGCGCTCCCTCGGCTCCTCTGGCGTGTGGGAACTGTTCGTCCCCGGCGTGGGAAACGGCACCAAGTACAAGTTCGGCGTCCTCGGAGCTGACTTCACATGGCGCGACAAGGCCGACCCGGTGGCGTTCTACGCCGAACCCGCGCCGCAGACCGCCAGTGTCGTGTTCACGTCCGGCTACCAGTGGCAGGACTCCGACTGGATGCAGCGCCGGGCCGAGTCCAACCCCCACACCGGCCCGATGAGCGTGTACGAGGTGCACCTGGGTTCGTGGCGCAAAGGACTGTCGTACGTCCAGTTGGCGGACGAGCTGACCCAGTACGTCCTGGACAACGGCTTCACCCACGTCGAGATGCTGCCGGTGACCGAACACCCCTACGAACCGTCGTGGGGCTACCAGGTGACGTCGTACTTCGCCCCGACGAGTCGGTTCGGCAACCCCGACGACTTCCGCTACCTGGTGGACCGCCTGCATCAGGCGGGCATCGGCGTGATCATGGACTGGGTCCCGGCCCACTTCCCCAAGGACTCGTGGGCTCTGGGCCGGTTCGATGGAACCCCGCTGTACGAACACCCCGATCCGCGTCGCGGCGAACAGTTGGACTGGGGCACGTTCGTGTTCAACTTCGGCCGCAGCGAGGTGCGCAACTTCCTCGTGGCCAACGCGGTGTTCTGGCTCGAGGAGTACCACATCGACGGGCTGCGAGTCGACGCCGTGGCGTCGATGCTGTACCTGGACTACTCCCGGGAGCCCGGTGAGTGGCTGCCCAACCAGTACGGCGGCCGCGAGAACCTCGAAGCCGTGGCGTTCCTGCAAGAGATGAACGCCACCGTCTACAAGCGCTGCCCCGGGATCGTGACCGTCGCGGAGGAGTCCACGGACTGGCCGGGGGTCACCCGCCCCACCCACCTCGGTGGGCTCGGCTTCGGCTTCAAGTGGAACATGGGCTGGATGCACGACTCGCTGGACTACATGTCGCGCGAACCGATCTATCGGCAGTACCACCACTCCGAGATGACGTTCGCCATGATGTACGCCTACACCGAGCAGTTCGTGCTGCCCCTGAGCCACGACGAGGTCGTCCACGGCAAGGGTTCGATGATCAACAAGATGCCGGGCGACGACTGGCAGAAGTTCGCGAATCTGCGCGCCTACTACGCGTTCCAGTGGGCGCACCCGGGCAAGCAGTTGACCTTCATGGGCAGCGAGTTCGGGCAATGGCAGGAGTGGAGCGAACAACGCTCACTGGACTGGCCGCTGCTCGAGGGGCACCACCACCGCGGCCTGCAGCAGTGCGTCGCGGACCTGAACCGCGCCTATCAGCACAACCCTGCGCTGTGGCTCAAGGATCACGATCCGGCTGGCTTCGAGTGGATCGACGCGAACGATGCGGTCGGCAACGTCTTCTCGTGGCTGCGCTTCGACGATGCCGACGGCATCGTGGCGTGTGTGGTGAACATGGCTCCCGTCGTGCACTACGACTACCGAATCGGCCTGCCCCGCCCGGGACGCTGGATCGAGATGCTCAATACCGACGCCGGGATCTACGGCGGATCCGATGTCGGCAACCTGGGTGGCGTGACTGCCGTCGCCGAGGAGTGGCACGGCCGACCAGCGTCGGCTCAGATGGTCCTACCTCCGCTGGCGGCCGTCTGGTTGCGCTGGGAAGGCTGATGCTGCGTTCTTGATTCTGCTGGCGGGCGCCCGGTCATCGCCTGGACCTGATCATCAGTCCTATCTGGTTCTGCCTGCCCAAGCGAGCATGCCTTCGATGTTCTGTCGCAGGACCTCGCTGGCCGTCGCATCCGCGCCTTTGGTCATGGCCATGTACTTCAACGTGTTCATGTCCGACTTCAGCGGCGCGGAGGACAACGCATAGCTGACCGCGTCCGCCTGCAACAACCAGGCTCCCAGGTTGTAGGCGGTGCGGGCCCCCTGCTTCTTGTTCAACTGCTGGGTGCCGTCGTCGTCCTGGTCCCAGGCGATGACATGCCAGCCATCCCGCTCGCCGAAGTCGGCCAAGTTGATCTGGACCTGGATCTTGCCCAGGACCGGCAGATTCATCCGCTGGACATAGGTGACATCCGTGGGTGACCGCCGATCGATGATCTCGGTGGATTCGACGTACTTGACGTTGCCGGGGTAGTTCTCGACGTCCAGGATGTGCGCGGCAATCGTCTCCGTATCGACCTCGAGTCCGGGCAGGATCCCGACCCCTTCACTGGTCGGACGGTTCTCGAACTTCCACGACGTGTAGTTGAACTTGTCCCGCGACAACTTGTCCTCGTGGGCCAGCACACGTTCCAGGAACTCTTCGGCAGCGTCACTCATGGGGGACAACCTACCGTCTTGCCGTCGGCGTATTGCTTTAGGTTGTCTGGATGCCCGCACTGATGAATGACACGCCACGCCCCGTCGACTTCTGGTTCGACCCGATCTGTCCGTGGACCTGGCTGACGTCACGTTGGCTGAGGGAGGTCGCTGCGCAACGGCCATTGGATATCCGGTGGCGGGTCATGTCGTTGTCGATACTCAATGACGGTCGCGACGTGCCGCCGGAATACGTGGAGCTGCTCCAGCGGGCGTGGGGGCCGGTCCGGCTGCTGATCGCGGCACAGGAGCAGTACGGCCGCGCGGTCGTAGGAGATCTATACAACGACCTCGGCGAGCGGATTCACCGACAGTGCCGCGATGACGATGCGGTGATCTTTACCGAGTCCCTGTCCGCCGTGGGGCTTCCCGCCGACCTGGTCGAGGCGGCTCATTCCGCCGCCTGGGACGATGCACTGCGGCGCAGCCACGACGAGGCGATGGCGCTCGTGGGCGATGACGTGGGGTCACCGGTCATTCGTCTCCCTGTCTTGGGGCAAGAGTCCGCGGCCTACTTCGGGCCTGTGGTCAATCCGGTTCCCCGCGGTGCGGATGCGTTGCGTCTGTGGGAGGGCGTCGAACTGCTCGCAACCACCCCGCAGCTGCACGAACTCAAGCGAACTCGCGGCGGCGACCCCATGATCGACTGACCGCCGCAACGTTCGATTCGAACCGCGCTCAGAACAGCGCGTTCGCCAGGGCGCTTCGTGCCTTGATCACACGCGGATCCGAAGTGCCGATGACCTCGAACAGTTCCAGCAAGTGCGCCCGCGCGGCGGCCCGGTCATCGCCATCAGTGATGCGAACCGCATCGATGAGGCGTTGGAACGCCGCATCGACATCGCCCGATACTGCCGCAATGTCGGCCGCCAGGATCTGCTGGGGCACGTCAGCGGGTGCGGCGTCTGCCGCTGCCACCGCCGCGGCCTGGTCAACGTCGCCGATCCTGCCGTAGAGCGTCGCCGTCGCCAAACCCACCCGTGCCTGCTCGTTGTCAGGCGATGCGTCCAGAACGGATCGGAACGCGTCGACGGCGGCTGCCCAATCCCCAGACTCCATCGCGGAGTACGCAGCGTCCTCGAGGGGGTCAGCCTCGGGTTCGGGGGGTTCGCCCGGCGCAGCCGCGTCGTCAGAAGCGGCCCCGGAAACGGTGCCGGTGACCCCCACCTTGGCGGCTTCGGCCAGCAGCGCGTCGATGTACTGCCGAACCTGTGGTTGGGGCAACGCGCCCTGGAACAGTGGCAGCGGCTGACCCTGGATGACCGCGAACACCGACGGGATGGACTGCACCTGGAAGGCCTGGGCGATGCGCTGGTTGGCGTCCACGTCGACCTTGGCGAGCACGAATCGGCCACCGTACTCGGCAGCCAGGGCTTCGAGGATCGGCGACAGCGTCTTGCACGGCTGACACCACGATGCCCACAGGTCCAGTACGACCGGCACGGTCATGGATTGCTGCAGGACGGCCGCCTCGAAGGTCTCCTCGGTGACGTCGACGACCGCGGGAGCCGCGCCGCCTGCGCCTGTCTGGGCGGCGCGTTCCTGCGCCTCGCGCTGCGCGGCAAGGGCGCCCAGGTCCACGGCACCCCGGACATTCAACGGCACGTTCGGTGGCATCTCGGAACTACTCATCTGGGCATTGTGTCAGGTGGTGCCACCGCCACCGGGGCCTGCCTGGCGGCCTCGATGCGGTCGGCGACTGCCGCCGCGATCGCGACCCGGATTCGCGTGGAACGCTGGGGCAACTCCAGTGCGACCACGGTGCCATCGCGCGCCACGATCCGCAGCACGCGGGCGTCAGGACTGGACACCGACGAATGCAGGGCACCCCAGGGTGCGGCTGTCAGCGTCTGCCGCCCCCGTCGATCAGCAATCACCAGCAGCCGGTCGGGGTCCAGCCAGAGTCGGCCACTGCGACCCGCGATATCGAACGGACCTTCGACGACGCGCACGGGCCCGATGTGACGCGGTGGCAAGGCAGCAGTTCCCCCCAACGAGACTTCGTAGGGCGTCAGGGTTCGCGCATCCGGCCAGTTCCGGACCAGGAAGAGGATCAGGAACGGCAGGCTCACCGCCATGAAGATCGTCCCGGCGATGAGCGCCTCGATCAGGCCGGGGGCTTCCTGCTCCGAGGCGCTGTCGCCCACGAGGAAGACAAACGCCAGCACCGTCCCGTTGTTGAGGGCATGCATGACGATCGGGACCCACAGCGAGCGGGTCCGCAGGTACATCAGGGCCATCACGACGCCGAACATGCCCGCCCCGACCGGGTCCACGTGCAACACCCCGAACGCGACCGCTTGGACGATGATCGCAACGCCGAGGCGCCATTTCGCGGCCCACCGCTCCAACAGCATTCCCCGGAAGATCACCTCCTCGACGAACGGTGGCAGCACCACCAGCGAGATGAACAGGACCGCGAACCCGGGGTCGGTCGTGACCTCCGCACTGGCCGTGTAGTCGGGGAAGAGGGCACTGGTGATGTTTCCCGCCCCGATCGAGAACGCGAACAGCGCCAGCGTCATGCCCAGCACCACCCACCAGTACCGACCGATGCGTGGCCAGCGGAAGAACACCCGTAGCCGGATCTTGTGCCGCCAGGCCACCCACAGCGTCCAACCGATCAGCGGCAGATACAGCATCGCCGCCAGCGCCTCGTCGGCATCCAGCGAGACGTCGAAGACGCCACCGACCACCGCCGTCACGACGACGAGCGCCACCATCGTCCCGAGCGCCACCAGCGGCAGCCAGCGGGCTCGGACGGCAGCGAATGGACTGTCGGAGACCAAGCCACCCCGCGGATTCATGTTCGCCATCCCACGTCCGACAGCACATCCGCTGCGGCGCGGTAGGCGTCGGTCCGGCCAGCCAGAACCTCAGCGGCCAACTGGTCAACGGCCTCCCGTTGTTGGTTGATGGCGAGCTGCAACTGGTCCTGCGCCAAGGCGCTGATCTGGGCCGCTACCCGGTCGCGGCGGCGCTGCTGGATCGAGCCGGTGACCTCACCGGCTTTCTGGTGCTCCCCGATGGTGTCCACGAGCCTCCCTATCCCCTCGCCGGTGGTGGCCACGATGGGCAACACCGGCGGGCGCCACTGACCGGGAGCCAGCGGTTTGGCCGAGACCATGGCCACGAGTTCCCGCTTGGTCAGATTGGCGCCCGGACGGTCGGACTTGTTGACAGCGAACACATCGCCGATCTCGAGGAGTCCGGCCTTGGTGGCTTGGATGCGATCCCCCATCCCGGGCGCCTGCAGGATCACCACGGTGTCGGCGTAGCGCACGATGTCGACCTCGCTCTGGCCCACACCGACTGTCTCGATGACGACGACGTCGAAACCACACCCGGCCAGCACTTGGACGGCTGCCGGCGTCGCAGCCGACAATCCACCCAACTGACCCCGCGCCGCCATGGAGCGGATGTAGACGCCGTCGTCCGTGCTGTGGGACTCCATCCGGACCCGGTCACCCAGGAGCGCACCCCCGGTGAAGGGCGACGAGGGGTCGACGGCGACGACGGCCACGGTCAGGCCGCGATCGCGCCATTCGGCGATCAGCGCAGCGGTGGTGGTCGATTTGCCGACCCCGGGTGAGCCGGTGATGCCCACCACGTGGGATGTGGCGACAGGTGGCAGGAGTCGGGCGATCTCGGCAGCCATCTGGCCGCCCTCCTC
>CXWK01027581.1_pt1 | contig 11928 bp, 6 predicted proteins | sample 590851 | NCBI WGS metagenome assembly CXWK01 (sample SAMEA3498364, study PRJEB10139) | wastewater metagenome | biome: wastewater treatment plant; material: activated sludge | place: Denmark | collected 2014-08-01
CCCTGGTTGCCCCGGCGCTGCCGGACGGCAAGATCATGAAGACGAACGCGCACCTGCCGGTGATCGCGGTGCCGGGAGTCGGGGAGCGGGTACTGCGTCGCTACCTGCGGGCATCGCCGGAGTTCCGCGCCAAAGCCACGATCGATGTCTGCTTCGCCGACTCGCAACGTATGCCACCCCAGCGCATGGCGGAAGCGGTGGCCGAGGTCACCCGCCGGGACGGACTCACGTACACCGGTGATGCTTTTGTGCAGTCCACGAGGGCGCTTCTGGCGACGATGGTCGACCGGGGCCCGGACCGGCCGGTGGCGTTGTTGGCCAAGATCGAACGACCCGTGCTGCTGATCTATGGCCGCAAGGATCAGTTGGTGGATCCGCTGGGTGGATACAAGGTGGCGTCGCACCTGCCGGACGCACGGGTTGTGGTGATTCCCGACTGCGGTCACGTGGCGCAGATGGAACACCCCGAGCTGGTCGCGGCCGCGTGGCGAGACCTGATCGGAACGCGCTCGGCGGCACTGGGTGCCGGGCCGGGCACCGTCGAAGCGCCGGCGTGACAACGCCCCCCGACCGGGGTTCGTCGGGGGGCGTTGCGGGGGATGGGGTCAGGCCTGCAGGACGAACTCCGCGTCGACCTCGATCGTGACCTTGTCGCCGACGACCACGCCGCCGGCCTCGATGTTCTGGTTCCATGTGACGCCGAAGTCCTGGCGGTTGATCACCGTGGTTGCCGAGAACCCGGCGCGGTAGCCACCGTAAGCATCGGGGCCGACTCCCACCAGTTCGAAGTCCAGCGTTACGGGCTTGGTGATGCCCTTGAGCGTGAGTTCGCCCTCAAGGACCCAGTCGTCTCCCTGGGGCTTCACCGCGGTGGAGCGGAACGTCATCGTGGGGTTCTCGTCGGTGCCGAAGAAGTCGGGCGAGCGCAGGTGTCCGTCGCGCTGCTCATTGCCGGTCTGGATGGATGCCAGGTCGATCGACACCGTCACCGAGGAGTCCTCGACGGCGTCAGCGGTCACTAGATCGGCGCTGAACTCCGTGAATCGGCCACGCACCTTGCTCACCATCATGTGGCGCACCCGGAATCCGATCTCGCTGTGGGAGGGATCGATCTGCCAGGTGCCGGTCTTGTAGCCGGGGATTGCTGCCGTGGATGTGGTCGTTGTCATCAGGGCTCCAGTTGGTTGAAGGTTCAAGTAGGACACTAGGGCAAACTGCTTGAGCACTCAAGTTATTCCACCAAGTTTCTCGGAGGACGCGATGCCACCCACCCGATACCCTCGAGCAATGACGCGCTGGTTGACGGACGATGAACAGCGGACCTGGCGCGCTCTGATCGACATGAACCGGTACCTCGCCGAGGCCACGGACCGGCAGTTGCAGCGAGACTCCGGGATTCCCGTCACCTACTACGGAATCCTCGTCGCCTTGTCCGAGGCCCCGGAGCGACAGATGCGCATGTCTGCGCTCGCCGAAGCCGTCGAGGGCTCCCAAAGTCGCCTTTCCCATGCGGTGAGCCGACTGGAGGACCGGGGGTGGGTCGAGCGGCGACGCTGCGTCTCCGACGGGCGTGGGTGGTACGCAGTGCTCACGGACGCTGGGTTCGAGGCCCTGCAGGCGGCTGCGCCCGGACACGTCGAGTGCGTGCGACGGGTGGTGTTCGACGTGTTGACCCCTCAGCAACAGGCGGAGTTGCGGGATGTGGCGCTGGCGGTGACGCAGAACCTGCGCGACGAGGCGAGCGCCGCACCCATCCCGGCCCCCTGCGCCGACTGACGACCTTGGGCGCATGCGCCATATTTGGGATTTGGTGGGAATCGCAGCCATCCTTGGTGGGTTGAGGAGTGGGATCGAGAACCTGGGAGTCCACCGTGTCGTTACCCCCGTTGGTCGCGCCCGACGCTGAACTGAGCGTCGACGAAGTCCGTCGTTACAGCCGTCACCTGATCATTCCCGATGTGGGAATGGCCGGACAGAAGCGACTGAAGAACGCGCGGGTGCTGTGCGTGGGCGCCGGTGGTCTGGGCAGTCCGGCGCTGATGTACCTGGCGGCCGCCGGTGTCGGCACGCTGGGCATCGTCGAGTTCGACGTGGTCGACGAGTCCAACCTGCAGCGCCAGATCATCCACGGCCAGAGCACGATCGGCATGCCGAAGGCAGAGTCCGCTCGGGCCCGCATCAACGAGATCAACCCGTTCGTGAACGTCGAGGTGCATGACACCCGGTTGGACTCCGACAACGTCATGGACCTGTTCAGCCAGTACGACCTGATCGTCGACGGCACCGACAACTTCGCCACCCGCTACCTGGTGAACGACGCGTGCGTGCTGCTCGGCAAGCCCTACGTCTGGGGGTCGATCTTCCGATTCGAGGGCCAGGCGAGTGTGTTCTGGGCGGAGTACGGGCCGTGCTACCGGTGCCTGTACCCCGAGCCGCCGCCGCCTGGGATGGTGCCGTCGTGCGCCGAGGGCGGTGTCCTGGGCGTGCTGTGTGCGTCCATCGGGTCGATCCAGGTGACCGAGGCCATCAAGGTGCTGACCGGGATCGGCGATCCGCTGGTCGGCCGGTTGATGATCTACGACGGCTTGGACATGAACTACCGCAGCGTCAAGGTGCGCAAGGACCCGAACTGCGCGGTGTGCGGTGAGAACCCGACTGTGACCGAACTGATCGACTACGAGGCGTTCTGCGGGGCGGTGTCCGAAGAGGCGTCCGAGGCGGTCAAGGACTCCACGATCTCGGTGGGCCAGTTGAAGGACATGCTCGATGAGCGTGACCGCGGGGAGCGGGACTTCGTCCTGATCGACGTGCGCGAGCCCAACGAGTGGGAGATCGTCAACATCCCCGGTGCCGAACTGATCCCCAAGGGTCAGTTCCTCAATGGGGCCGCTTTGTCGGACCTGCCGCAGGACCGCCAGATCGTGCTGCACTGCAAGGTCGGCGGTCGTTCCGCCGAGGTGCTCGCGATCGTGAAGTCAGCCGGCTTCGCGGACGCCATCCACGTCGGTGGTGGCGTGGTGGCGTGGGTCAACCAGATCGAACCGGACAAGCCGAACTACTGACCCTCCCCGCGGGGGCCGGGGGGACCGCAAACCTGGGGCATACCGGCCGTACCTGTCAGTCGTGGCTGTGAGTTCTCCCGGTCAATGTGAGTTCTCGGGCTCACAGGTAGTTGTTGCGCTGCAGCCAGTTGAAGGCGAAGTAGCCGGGGATCGTCGGCAGCCAGAATGTGATCACGCGGTAGAGCAGCACGGCAGAGAACGCCAGGCCCGAATCCAGACCCGCCAGGGTGAGTCCGGCTGCCATGGCGGCTTCGACCGCACCCAGGCCACCGGGGGTGGGCGCTGCCTGACCGACCACCGAGCCAGTCAGGTACACCACCGCGATCGCGGCGAAACTCAGCTCCCCGCCGAACGCCATCACACATGCCGCAAGGCACAGGATGTAGCCCAGGTTGAGGGCGACCATGCCGCCGACGCCCTCGACGATCTTCCAGGGCTGTTGCGCGACGGTCACCATGCGGGGGCCGACCTGCTTGAGCAGCGGACCGGCGCGATCCCAGACGAGTTTGCGCACGGGCGGCAACAGGAATGCTCCGGCGATGATGATGAGTGCGGCGGCCACGGCCAGAACGGCCGCGCGGGGCGGCTCGAACGAGAAGTCCTGCTGTGTCCCGGCGGCCACGCCGAATCCGAGGAGCAGCAGGATGTGTACCAGGAACGCCGCGACCTGTGACACCCCGATGCTGGCTGTGGCCAACGCGGGGTGGACGCCGGATTTCTGCAGGTAGCGCAGGTTGATCGCCACCGCGCCCAACGTCGGGGGCGCGACCAAGGTGGCGAAGTCGCCGGCGAGCTGAGCGGCGATCGTTCGGATCAGTTTGAGCTTCTCGGGGACGAACCCGGTGAGCGACCAGGCGGCCCCCGGGTAGGTCATGATCGACGCCACGAGGGCGATCAGCAGCCACTCCCACTGGGCGTTCGCGAACAGGTCCACGAGGTTGACCTGAGCCAGCTGGGACAACAGCACGTAGACCGCGATCGACCCGATGACGATCATCAACAGCGTGCGGGGTTTGATGCGCTCCAGTTCGATGTGCTCGACCTCGGCGTCCGGGCGCATCTCCACCAACTGGTCGCGCAGGTCGATCAGCAGCTGCTTGTTCTTGCGAACGGCTCGCTTGGTGGTGGGGCTCAGTGCCACCGGCTGCAGGACGGGTAGTGCCAGCGACAAGGTGTCGACCCCGATGGTCCGTCGCGCCGAGGCGATCGCGCGGTCGGCGCCCACCAGCAGCGCCTGGGTGCACAGCATTTCGGCCAGGTCGATGCGCAGTGCGACGTCTCCGGCTGCGATGGAGCCTTGCCCGATGGCCAGGATCGTGACGTCGTCCTCGGGCTGCAGCAGCAGATGGTCGGCGGTGAGGCGACGGTGGGCGATACCAGCGGCGCGTAGCGCAGCGACACCCCGCCAGGCGTTGTCGAGGGCGGTGTCGCTAAGTTCGTCGGGGAGCAGTTCGTCGAAGGGCCGGCCCTCTTCGCGGCCGTACGCCAGCAGGCTGGAGTCCGGGCCGATCTCGCGCGCTGCGAGCAACTGACTCGTCGGAGCCCCGGCGTTCTGGGCGGCGTAGGACATGAGGGCGCGCTGCTCGAGACTGCGTCGCATGTTGAAGCCCCCGCCAGAGGCCTCCCGCAGTCGCAACGACCGCCACAGCGCCTGGGCGAGTCCGGCGCCCTCCAGGTCGCGGTCGAGGACGAACACCTCCAACGTGGCGCCGTCCGGAGTCCGTACGCCGAGGTAGCGACGGCCGACGTCCGTGGTGTCCTTGGCGCGCAGCACGCTGACGGGCAGGCCGGCCTGCGCCAGCGTGTGGGCGACCTGTACTCCACTTGGGCGGGTCGTCGGTGTTCCAAGGGCATAGCGGACGGCCAGGCCCACCACCCAGCCGGCCAACAGCGACAGTCCGATGCCCGCCACCGTTGTTCCCCCGGTGATGACGGAGACGGCGAACAGGGAGACGACAACGACGCCGGTCAGCGCGTTCCAGGGTGCCCGCGCCATGAGGCGAGCCACGGTGACGAAGGCGACGAGTCCGCCGAGCAGAGGCAGGAACGGGACATCCTGCGGGTTGACACTTCCGGCAAGCGCGATCTGCCACCGCGCGGAGCCGTACTGCTCCACGACCAGTGCCATACCGGACAGCGCGGCCGCGGCCAGGAAGAGCCCCAGGAGCGCGTCCAGCAGTTGCCGGCCTCGTCCCCGGACGAGCAGGTCGACTGCTGCTGCGACCGGCAGGACGAGGACGCCGATCGCCCCGATGACGTTGAGGATGAGGACGACGGGGTCGGGCAGGCGACGGGACGCCTCGGTGAGGTCCTGTCCCAGCCCCGAGGTGGTTTCGGTGGCGAAGAAGGCGATCGCTGCGATCGCGGCCATGACCAGCAGAGCGATGAACAGGCGCACCAGGTCCATGGGGCGACGCAGCCGTTTGCCGATCACCCCGTCCTCGATGACGACCGTCGACGCGGAGCCAGTGGCGGGGGCGGGCGACGTGGCGTCGGCGTCGGGAGCGTTCGGCTCGTCGAACCAGACCTGTGCGCCGATCCGCTTCTCGGCGTCGTCGGGGAAGTATTCGTCCGAGGGCGGAGGCGTGGGCGCGGGCTCGGCTGAACCAGTGCTGGGCTGCTGTTCGTCGGGCGGCGTCACCCGGTCGTCAGCAGTGGTCACGACACGATGGTGGCACGCCGGAACCCGTGACGCGCTGACCCAGCGCCTGTCGCCACGCTTCGCCGGGCATTCTTGCGATGGATNNGCCGACGCTCCGTCCTCACTTCTGCGTCAAGGCCCCGATCCTGTCACGATATGCAGGTGGTTGATTGGCTGCGCTTCGGTGCCGACATGGAGGATCTGGCGACGCAGACGCTGCGCACCGGAAAGCGTGTGACGGGTCTGTTGGGACCCATGATCATCCAGCCATATCGGGGTTTCATCGCCGATGGTGTTGCCCACATCCGCGCCCGCGTAATGGAGGAGCCCGTCTTCGACACCCAGCCCGGGCTTCGCATCGACGCCACGCTCGCGGCCAATCTGATGCGCTGGGTGGTGTTGGACATGGCGGGCGTCGAAGTGACCGTCAGCGTTGCCGGCAACACTGTGACGGTCAACAGTGACGCCGACGGATTCGTGATCGCGAAGGTTCCGGTCGGCGACCTCGGCCCCGGTTGGCACGAGGTGCGTTTCACTGCCATGGATCGGGGACGCGAGGTGACCGCGAGCGGTCGTGCGGTGCTTCCGGACCCGGCATCCCAGGTGGCGGTGATCTCCGACATCGACGACACGATCCTGGCGACCGGCATGACCGAGGGCCTCAAGGCGCTGCGGCGGACGCTGCTGCGTGACGCCAACGGACGCAAACCCATTCCGGGGACGCCGAGTCTGTACCGCGGACTGGCGCGTGGTCCGGGCGGTGGTAGGCCGGAGGCGACGTTCTTCTACGTCTCGTCGGGTCCGTGGAACCTGTACGACATGCTGTTGCAGTTCCTCGGAGTGCGGGGGTTCCCCCGGGGACCGCTGTTCATGACTGATTGGCGTCCCGGAGACCCCGTAAGTGATGCGGAGGGCCGACAGGAGTCGCATCACAAGAAGGCTCGGATCCGCCGGATCTTGGACGCGTACCCCGAACTGACGTTCGTACTGATCGGTGACAGCGGCGAGCGGGATCCACAGGTGTACCAGGAGTTCCTGGACTCCGATCCCGACCGGATCCGGATCGCCCTGATCCGGGACGTCTCCGCCGCTGCCGCACCCGACGACGACGTTGAGGTGTCCTACGCGCCCGGGCGTCCCGAGTTGGTGACCGTGCGCGACTCCATCCAGATGGCCCGGATCGCCCACCGCATGGGTCTGATCGATGAACTGACCGTCGAAGAGGTCATGACCGAGATCGACGCCCGCGTCTGACCCGCGGCTGACTCGCGCCTGACGCAGTCCTGCGCTTGCCCCCGGCCGACCCGCCGGAATCGCCTCAGCGAAGCTGTCGGAGCCGTGTGCTCCACTGGCGGAGATGACAGCGAGAACAGCATTCGACGCAGGTGATCGGGCCCCTGACCCGGTCGCATTGTCGATGCTGGATCCGGTGCAGCGGCAAGTGGCCCACGCCGATCAGCACACCCTCCTTCTGGGACCCGCTGGCACCGGCCGAACCTGCGCCCTGCAATGGGCGACGACGCTGCTTGCCCGCACTCATGGCAGTCATCGGGTGGTCGCCGTCACCGCGGATCGCGCCGCGGCCCGGCAGTGGCAAGGGGTGGTCGCCCGTCGCCTGACGGGGGCCGCTCCCGTGATCACCACCGTCGCCGGCCTGGCTCAGCAGGAACTGACGTCGACCGATCGGCTGGGGTCGCCGGCCGATCACCCGGGCGAATGGTCCCTGGACGCTGCCGACCCCTTCGAGCGGGACCTGCGCACGCTGACCGCACCGGAGCAAGAGGTGCGCATCCGCGAGATCCTGCACGGGACGGTGTCCTCCGGCAGCGTCGACTGGCCCGCGGAATGGAAGCCGGCGCTCGGCACTCGCACCTTCGCACGGGAACTCCGGCGGGCGGTTGCCCATGCCCGTCGGTGGGGTTGGGAACCCGACGACCTGTGCCGAGAGGCCCGGGCATCCGGCGATCCGGGGTGGTACGCAGTCGGTCAGTTCCTGGGCGAGTACCTGCAGGTGCTCGACTGGGAGGGGGCGCTCGACTACAGCGAACTCGCGCTGCGTGCGCTGCGCCGGTGTGAGTCCCGCTCACCGGACGGCGACCCGTTGATCCTCGTCGTCGACGACGCACATCACCTCGACCCCACCCAGGCGCGATTCCTGAGCGCGGTGACCGGTTCGGGCGGCTTCCTGGTCGCGGGCGGGGATCCGGATCAGTGTGTGGCGTCCTACAAGGGGGCCGACCTGTCCGCACTCGCCGGGTTTGCACAGTTCAGTCGGGTCCTTGTCGCCGACACCCTGCACCGCGGTGGCGCGCGTCAGCGCGATGCACGACGCGAACTGCTGGGGCGGCGCTGGTACGTCGGACTGCCCGTGGCACCCGGGTCGGACTACCGAACTCCGGCAGTCACCACCGACAGCGATCACGTCGACGCCGTCGAATACGACGACCCCATCAGCCAGGCCCATCACATTGCCGAGATCCTGTGGACGCAGCACCGACAGGGCACCCACTGGCGCGACATGGCGGTCCTGGTGACCAGTCCGAGCGCCGAACTGTCGGTGGTGGCGCGGGTGCTGGGGCAGGCGCGGATCCCCGTCCACGTCCCGACCGCGGACCGCGCGCTTGCAGAGCTGCCCGCAGTGGCGACGTTGCTCGCGGCGGCACGACTCGTGCTGTCCGTCGATCCCACAGCCGCCGAACATGACCCGGTGTGGACGGCCATGCTGTCGTCGGACCTCGGCGGGGTGGGGTCCCGCCGACTGCGCGAACTACGTCGGGTAGCAGTGAAGNNGCAGATCGCGCGCGATCCCGTTCTGCATGACAGTCTGCCGAGCGACCTCCGCGAGGTGGCTCGGGTTCTGGCCACGGTGGATCGGCGGATCACCGCGGCGCGTCGGCTCCAGGCACGCAATGCAACCCCTGCCGAGGTGCTGTGGCAGATCTGGCACGGCGGCGACGACAGCTGGCCGCAGCGACTTCGCCGTCGGGCACTGTCCGGGGGCGAGGCCGCGATCGCCGCGAACCGCGACCTTGATGCCGTCATCCAGGTGTTCCGGCTCGCAGAACGGGCCCCCGAGCGTTGGGGTGGGCACCGCGGCCTCTCGTCGCTCGTCGACGAGTTGGAGCACCAGGAGATCCCTGCCGAACCGGATCTCAAGCAGGAATCCCTCACCGACAGCGTCGCGGTGCTGTCCCTGCACCGAGCCCTGGGACGGACGTGGCCCGTGGTGGTGGTCACGGGCCTTCAGGAGAGCAACTGGCGCGGTGGTGACGGCCAGGACGGCCTCATCCAACCGACCCGACTCGGACCCGACCGGTTGCTCCCCGACGTTCCTCGCCGCGCGGCCGCACAACGACGTCGACTGATGAATGTTGCCCTGGCCAGGGCCAGTCAGACCCTGGTGCTCGCCGCATGTGGTGGACCCGAGGATCCCCCCACCCCGTTGCTCGGGGACGCCGGGCTGCGGGTTCGTCGAGTTCGGGGACTTCCGCCGACGCCACAGACGCCCGTCGACCTGATGGTGCAGGCGCGCCGCGAAGCGCTGACGGACCCGAATCGGGAGCCTGCGGTGGCGGCGCTGGCGCGGCTCTCGCAGGCCACGACGTCGGCCGGTCGACCCTTGTTCCCCGGCATGGCGCCGGCGCGCTGGGAAGGTGCCTCGGACTGGACCGTGGGACCCACGCCGCTGCGCCCCGAGGATCGCGCGCTGTCACTGTCGGGGTCCGCGTTGGCGCTCCTGGACCAATGCCAGCTGCGGTGGCTGCTGCAACGTGAGCTCAAGGCGGATCGACCGCAAGGGCCCCAGGCCGGGTTCGGCCTGGCGGTGCATGCGGTAGCCGCGGCGCTGGCCGCTGGCGATGACCGGCAGCCCGACGAGATTCTTGGCGAGTTGTGGCAGGAGTCGGCCTACGACGCGGGCTGGCAGGAGGCCGCCGAGCGGAGCGTTGCCCTCACCGCGATCCAGCGAGCCGCGAACTGGCTGCAGACCCGACCGGTTCCGGTCACGGCCGAGGAGCGCATCGCCGCGACCCTGACGGTGGTGGATTCTGCCGGTCAGCCCACGGACGAGATCGCCGTCTCCGGGTCCATCGACGTTGTCGAACGCCATGACGACCACGTCCTCGTCTGGGACTACAAGACACAACGGTCGTCCGTTGCGACCGAAGCAGCGGCGGCCAACGTCCAGCTCGCGGTCTACCAGCTCGCCATCGCCCAGGTGTTGGGACTGCCCGCGCGAGGAGCGGGATTGGTCCAGGTCTGTGTCCCCGCCTCGGCCGCCGATCCGTTGCAGCCGAAGATCCGAACCCAGTCACCGGTGGGGGAGTTGGCCGACCACACCGACGCAGTTCTGCGGCGTGCCGCTGCCGCGCTGCGCGCGGAACAATTCGAGGCGACCAAGGGGCCCGCCTGTCGCACGTGCCCGTTCCTGAGCTCATGCCCGGCCCATGCGCGCGAGGGGGATCGATGACGACCCTGAGTCCCGACGACCTGCCGGACCTGCTGGGCATCCCGCTCAGCGACGAGCAGTTGCTGGCTGCCACCGCGCCGTTGGAGCCGCAACTGATCGTCGCGGGTGCCGGGACCGGTAAGACGACCGTGATGGCGGCCCGGGTGGTCTGGCTGGTGTCGACCGGTCAGGTCAGCGCGGATCAGGTGCTGGGGCTGACCTTCACGAACAAGGCTGCCGGTGAGTTGCGGCACCGGATCCGCACCGCGTGCGCGAGTGCCCCGGCTGCCGACGGCGAGCAGGAGCCAGGCGAGGCCACAGTGCTCACCTACCACGCCTTCGCCGGGCAGCTGTTGGCTCAGTTCGGACCGCTGTTGGGCCTTGAGGCGGATCAGCGGATGTTGACCGATGGGCAGCGGGCCAGACTCGCGTATGCCGTCGCCGGCGAGCCCTGGGACGCCACTGGCCTCGTGGGCTCACCCGAGCGAGTGGCCGAGAAGATCCGAGCGATGGACGACGAACTCGCCGATCTGGATGTGTCGCTCGCCGAAGTGAAGCAGTACGACACCGCGCTCCTGGCGCAGCTGGCGGCCACCACCGGCCCCGCGACCCTGATGCACAAGATGACCGAGGCCGCTCACGAGCGCCTGCGGTTGGCTGACCTGGTGGCGCAGTTCCGGCAGACGAAGGCGGACCGCGAGCTGATGGACTTCTCCGACCAGGTGCGCCTGGGGAGCGAACTGGCGGCGGGCGCAGACGTGGTCCGACGCCGGTTGACGGAGCAGTATCGCGTGGTCCTGTTGGACGAGTACCAGGACACGTCACGGGCGCAACGACGAACGTTGCAGGCGCTTTTCGGCCAGGGCCAGGCGGTCACAGCGGTGGGAGATCCCTGCCAAGCCATCTACGGCTGGCGGGGTGCCAGCGTCACCAACATCGACGAGTTCCCCCACCAGTTCCGTCGCAGTGACGGGACCCGCGCGGCCACGTTCCCCTTGACCGTCAACCGGCGGTCGCTTCCCGCAGTGCTCGAGGTCGCCAACGACATCGCGACCGACCTTCGCTCCTTCCACGACGACGTGCGCGAACTGCGGTCGCCGCCGGACCGCTCCGGCGGCAGGCTCAACTGCGCCCTCGTGGATACGTGGGATCAGGAACTGCAGTGGCTCTCGGATGCCTTGATCGAGGCGCGGGACCGACATGAGTGGCACGACATGGCGGTGCTGTGCCGGTCCAACGACCACGTCAGTGCCGTCATGGATCACCTACGCTCGCTGGGCGTCCCCGCTCATGTCTCCAGCCGCCGCGACCTGCTGGCCCTGCCCGAAGTTCGGCATGTGACCTCGCTGTTGACGGTGATGGTCGATCCGTTCGCGAATCCGGAGTTGCTGCACCACCTGGTCGGACCGCGGTGGCGCATCGGCCCTCGCGACCTGGCCACCCTGGCCCGTCGCGCCCGCGACCTCGCCGTGGGGGACACCCCGTCCCCTACCGACGTCCCCATCAGTCTCCTCGATGCCATCCACGACCTCGGTCCCGCGGATCAGTACCGCTACTCCGACGAGGCGCGGGATCGATTCATGGACTTCGTGGTGGAGTGGGATCACGTGGATAGCCTTCGGGATCGTCCGTTGCCCGACCTGGTAGCGGCTGTGACCGACCTCTTGGCGCCCGGGATCGTGGCGGTCGATGCCGCGCAGGTGCCGAAGGCGCTGTACTCGCTCGTCGATCTCGCCCAACAGTTCCGATCGTTCGACGGGTCCCGCTCGTTGCCGGAC
>CXWK01001657.1_pt4 | contig 11923 bp, 18 predicted proteins | sample 590851 | NCBI WGS metagenome assembly CXWK01 (sample SAMEA3498364, study PRJEB10139) | wastewater metagenome | biome: wastewater treatment plant; material: activated sludge | place: Denmark | collected 2014-08-01
CGTGGCAAACGGCTGCCGACGGAAGCGGAGTGGGAAAAGGCTGCTCGAGGGCCAGATGGCAATCTCTATCCCTGGGGCAACAATTTTGATCCAGCGAAAGTCAATTATGGAAAAAAGCACGATGCCACCATGCCCGTCGATTCATATCCAGAAGGAGCCAGCTATTATGGCCTGCACCATATGTCCGGCAATGTCTTCGAGTGGGTCTCCGACTGGTATGACCCGCGCTACTATGGACGGTTTGAAACGAGCGTGAATCCAGGCGGCCCGTCTCAACCCTTGTGGATGGGTGGTACTGGAACGTACGTGGATCGTCTGACCATCGGTGAAAAGCGGGTCATACGCGGCGGCTCATGGATCGCCCCGGAGGGTACAGCCAGGGCAACCCATCGGTTCTGGAATCATCCACTCAATAACAGCTATGGCGTGGGTCTGGGATTCCGCTGCGCGAAAACCGCCCCACCAGAAATTGATCAGCGTATCAAAGAAGCCGCCATCTTGACCTACGTCGAAATGGGCCGAGAGCGATTTTCGGAGGCCCAGCAGGTCCTTGCCCAGGGGTTGGCCCTTGACCCTAAGAATACGGAGCTTCTGGAGCTTCGACAATTGATTGAGCAATCGACGAAGCGACAGTGACGGAAGATTCCACGGGTCTATGATTATGGTTTGATCGTGACGGAGGCGCACCGATGATACACAACAAGATGCTTTATCGAGGGATTGTCCTCATCGCCCTACTTGGGGCCTCATCCCTCCACGCTGGTCCTATCGATTCATCCGGGCACGCGCATCAGGATAAGGCGCAATTAGTCCATGAAGCCAATCATGAGGTGGACCACGCATGGGAGGTCTACCATCGGGCAGCACTGGGGGGGACAGTCGCCTCACCTGCTCTTCAGGCAGAAATCGAGCAACACCTACACGAAGCCCGAACCCTTGTGACCCAGGCACAAGAAGCAGCTGACCGAGGAGACGAGCGAGTCGTAGAGGACCTTGTGAAACAAGTGAGACTCCATACCACCCAAGCCATCGAGGGTAGCAAGGAGCAGAAGAAATGATCACCGGTCTGTGGCGCAGATCAATTCAGTTCAAGAGAATGGCGATCGTGGTTGTCACGGCTCTTGCGTTGATGCAGTCGCTCACTGTGGAAGCGTTGTCGGGGATGAAGGAGCTTGACCCGGTTTCGATGATCACGATTCCGGCCGGAGATTTTCTGATGGGCAATCCAGAAGGAAAAGGCCGGGAGGATGAGAGGCCGCAGCGCTCTATCTACCTCGATGAGTTCGCAATCGATCAAGTCGAAGTGACGAATGAGCGGTATATGGCCTTTGTGAAAGCGATTGGTCATCGTACACCGCCCAATCCCTACGGTGCTGGACCCCTCCAATCCATTAGGGGCATTGAGCAACTGCCGGTGGTCCAGACGACTTGGTACGACGCCAAGGCCTATTGTAGTTGGGCGAAGAAACGGTTACCCACGGAAGCAGAATGGGAAAAGGCTGCGCGTGGCACGGACGGCCGCCTCTATCCATGGGGAAATGAACCGCCGACTGCGGAGCGAGCGAACTTTGATCGGGAATGGGAGGATGAGCAGACTCTGCACCCTGTCGGATCGCTTCCCCTCGGAGATTCACCTTACGGTGTGAAGGATATGGCCGGGAACGTCAGGGAGTGGGTCTCTGATTGGTACGACGCGGAATACTATCAACACGCGCCTGATCGGAATCCCCAAGGGCCTGACAAGAAGGGAGTAGTCCGATCGATTCGTGGCGGATCCTGGCATAGTCCGGCATCTGATATCACCGCATCGGCTCGTGGGCGGGGTGGATTCGCCCTCCAGACCCATGGCACCGGATTTCGCTGTGCCCGTAGCCTTGAGAAAATGTCGCACCAATAATCAGGAGTCCGCGATGGTGTTGAGAGGGATTGGATCAAAAGCTACAGAGGGCCGGAGGCCGGTTCCGTATGTTCCTCAGGTGACGCCGAACTCCGCACGGCGTCGCCCGCTGAGGCAGACAGGTCCCCTCGGGATCGAGGGGCCTGTCTCCTTGGCGAACGGGAAACTTTGTCGTGGACAGTTTCCATTATTGACGGGTGAAAGGAGCGCAGCATGGATATGAGCCTTGTCTTTTTGTTCGCAATGGGATTCTTGACTTGTGCACTGGTGGCCGGACTGTCTCAGACCGTGAGCGTGGCCGTTACGAGACGGAGTAAACGGAAAAGTCCTATTCAGGACTGAAGAATGGCTGATTGCCGCTTCATCTGTGTCGAGGAATTCCATGGGAACCACTGGGAAACCAAGTGATGCATCGGTTTTCTCCCATCCGACGAGACACGACGCTTGCGCGCGATGTGGAGGACTGATGGTCATGGCGCACGTTGTCGATTTGCAGGGGCACGCAGGTGAGGTCATCTTCAGGGGGTTCCGGTGTACCAATTGTGGGGAGTTCATCGATCAGATGGTGTTGGCAAATCGGCTGAAGCCAGCGCCTCAGCCGATCGTAGGGACGAAAAAACGGAAGTTTGCACGACAGGTGAGTCACAATAAGCCGGAGACAGAGAAATAAGACGACCAGGGATCGAATTGGTCACAGCCATATCTGAGATGTCAACGGTATTAAGTGAGGGTATTGCCGAAGGATAAACCTATGAAGATCGTTGTCACTGGAGGCACAGGATTTATTGGCCGAGCGTTGTGTGCCACCCTCACTCGGGGAGGCCACAGGGTTACTGTCTTGACCAGGCATACGGGCCAGAGCCATCGTCGACCTGAATTGCCGATTCACGCAGTCGAATGGAACGCGCGAGACTCAGGCCCCTGGGAGCAGATCCTTCAAGGAGCCGACGCGGTCATCAACCTTGCTGGTGCGTCAATCGCCGACACACGCTGGACCGACGTGCGCAAGCAACTCATTATCGATAGTCGAATTCTCACCACCCGCTTACTGGTCAGGGCCCTCTCCCGCTGGTCGTCGAAGCCAGTGACATTCATCAGTGCGTCCGGCATCGGGTATTACGGCGCCACGGACGACCACCGTCTGGATGAAGGTGCGGCGCGCGGTGATGGTTTCTTAGCCGATCTGTGCCTCGCATGGGAATCAGAGGCACTACGCGCTGCTGAGCATGGGGCGCGGGTCGTCACGCTGCGCACTGGAATGGTCCTGGAGCAGGAGGGTGGGGCTTTGCCTAAGATGCTGTTACCTTTCCGATTCTTTGCCGGCGGTCCCATCATGCCGGGAAGTCAGTGGGTTTCGTGGATTCACCGCCGTGATCATATCGGTCTGATCCAATGGGCTCTCAGTACACCGACAGTGTCAGGTCCGATCAATGTTGTGGCTCCAGAGCCGGTGACGATGAAGATGTTTTGTGAAGTTCTTGGGCGGGTGCTTCACCGACCGTCATGGCTCCCCATTCCAAGGTTTGCATTGAACATGCTCCTTGGTGAGTTGGGCACATTGATGACAACCGGCCAGCGGGTGATCCCGGCAAAAGCAATCGCTGGAGGGTATCACTTTCAGTATCCGACGCTGGAATCGGCTTTGAAGGCTATTCTCGTGGAGCCAACAAGCATTCGGAGTGCGGCGTAAGCCGAGCGGTCAGTGAAAGCGGTAGGCAACCAGGTTTATTCCGCAGTAGCGTAGGTTGGCAAGGGACTCGATGGAATGGATAGGATCTTGATGTATCTGGTTCTTTTGACACTGATGATTGTGGCGGGGGAAGTGCTGTATCTCTCCGTTGCCCGCGTTGCGGGACTTCACTGACACCGAGGCTGATATGTTGCCTACAAAGCGGTGGGCTCCTGAGAATCTCAACTACCTATGACTATGGTGTAGCCGGATTGATGGCCGGTATTCTGGTTGTCCACCGCACTCTGCGTAGTTGTATTGGAAAGGTTTAGATAATTAACAGGAGGTGTCCATATGCAAATCTCCAGCGGTCATATTGCGGCAGGATTGATGATGGGGCTTCTCGTGGTCGGTTCGGCTCTCGCTGACCAATCCCCGAGCCGGGCTCCGTATGGGGCAGGAGATGACAGCAAGCCTCGCGGGGTCATCGGGATCTCTCTCCAGGTGGGGGCTGAGCGGATCGGAGATCCAGCCATCCTGTATGTCGGCATGGTTCATCCTGAGGGACCAGCTCAGCAGGCGGGCCTCGGGCATGGGGATGAAGTCGTGAGTGTTGATGGAACCGCGGTGAAGGGAAAACGGTATGAGGAAGTAGTCGGCATGATTCGAGGAGAGCCAGGAACCGCCGTGAAAGTCGGCGTGAAGGGGGAAAACGGTCTTCGTGAGCTGTCGATCACGCGTGTGGCCGGCGACAAGCTCCCGAAAGGACCGACAGGGTCGCATGGCAGTCCGGCGCGATAACTATTGATGGAATAGAGCAGGCTCATGCGTGGAATCGTCTGGTTCAGAAGAGATCTTCGCCTCGCTGATCAACCGGCGTTGACCGTGGCCTGTGAAGAATGCGACGAGGTCATTCCGCTGTTTGTCTTCGATGAGCCGTTGCTGAAATCGCAGGAGTTCGGATCAGCCTGTGTGAACTTTATGCTGGGATGCTTGGATGAGCTCCGAGCATCCCTCGCGGTACTCGGACTGCCTCTGCAGTGGCGGCGCGGGTCTCAAGTGGACGAGGTCTTTCGAGCGGCTCTTGAGTGGGAAGCCGATGTGGTGTATTGGAACCGAGATTGCGAGCCTCGTGCGCTCATGCGAGATCTGGCGGTGCAGGAACGGTTGGCTCAGGAAGGCATTGCTGCCAAGACCTTCAAAGACCATGTGGTGTTTGAGGCAGAGGAAGTGCGCGGTGCCACCGGAGAGCCGATGCAGCGCTATAGCGCCTATCGTGCCCGCTGGTGGGCCAAGTGGCACACCGTCAAACCGAGAGTCCATGCCGTCCCAGATCCCTCAACGGCTATAAGGAAAGCTGTCCGATTGTCAGCTGCACCGCTCCCGACAGCCAGCGAGCTGGGCTATGAGCATCTGGTCCCATGGATTGCACCGGGGGAGCGTTGTGCTCGAGAGCAATTGCGTTGGTTCGTCGAAGGCCCTATCCACCGGTATACCGATGGTCGGAATTGTCCCGCAATCGACGGGAGTGCAAAGTTGTCCCCGCACTTGCGATTCGGGACACTCTCCCCAAAGGAGGCTGTACAGATCGCGTTAAAAAGCCTGTCCGGCAAGGGCCCAGTCTCTCGGACGGATGTCCTGACCTGGATCGATGAACTGATCTGGCGTGAGTTCTTTCACCAAGTCTTAGCGGCATTTCCGCATGTGGTTGACGGGCCGTTTCGTCAGACGGTCGTGCCACCGTCACGGGACTCTGGCCCGGAGCGGGATGTCTTGTTCCAGGCTTGGTGCGGTGGACGGACGGGGTATCCCATTGTGGACGCCGGGATGCGGCAGCTCAATCAGACAGGGTGGATGCACAACCGTGTCCGCATGATCGTGGCGTCTTTTCTGATCAAGGACCTTCGGATCGACTGGCAGAGCGGTGAGCAGTACTTTATGCGCCACCTGCTCGACGCGGATGTGGCGGCCAACAATGGGAATTGGCAATGGTGTGCGTCGACCGGGACTGATAGCATGCCGGGCTATCGGATTTTCAACCCGGCGCTTCAGAGCAAGAAGTTCGACCCTGACGGGGTCTATATCCGCCGCTACGTTCCTGAACTTGCCCATGTATCGGTGAAGAGAATTCATGAGCCGCATCTCATGACCGAAGATGAGCAAGTTCTGGCTGGATGTCGAATCGGGGCAGATTACCCTGTTCCGGTGGTGGATCATCAACGTGCGCGTCAGGAATATCTCAATCTTGGGAAGCAAGAGGCAGCGAGATGACGGCGTCCCCGATTCGCCTTGGAATCAGTCGGTGTCTGCTCGGAGATGAGGTTCGCTTCGATGGCGGACACAAGCAGGACCACTTCCTAACAGGGATTTTGGGCCAGTATGTCGAGTGGGTACCGGTCTGTCCTGAAGTAGAGGCGGGATTGGGGACCCCGAGAGAAGCCATGCGGCTGGTCGGCAATCCACGGCATCCCCGACTGCTGACGATCACGAGTAAGCATGATCACACTCCAGCCATGGAGGCCATGATTGAGGAGCGACTCGACTCCCTTGGTAAATTGAACCTCTCAGGGTTTGTCTTTAAGAAAGGCTCCCCCAGTTGCGGACTTGAGCGAGTACGTGTGTATACGGTCCAAGGGATGCCAAGCCACAGTGGATCCGGCATGTTTGCCCATGCGTTTCGAGATACATTTCCCCTTATTCCTGTCGAAGAGGAGGGCCGACTCAGCGACCCGTCACTTCGTGAGAACTTCATTGAGCGGGTGTTTTGCTATCATCGGCTGCAAGACCTGTTGCACAATGGGTTCAATAGACAGGAGCTGATTCGCTTTCACACGATCCACAAGTATTTGCTGTTATCTCATAGCCCGCAACACTACAAGACGATGGGACAGCTGGTCGCTCAGGCAGAACGGTATCGCTCTAAGGATCTGACGGTGAAGTACGCCGAGCTTTTTATGAAGACGCTGTCGGTGCGAACGACAGTGAGCAAACACGTCAATGTCTTGCAACATGTCCTGGGCCATTTCAAGAAGCGATTGGACTCACGTGAAAAGGCTGAGCTGTTGGGCGTAGTCAGTGACTATCATCATGGGCTGACACCCTTGATTGTTCCGTTAACCTTGATCAAGCACTATGTCCATATATTCGACATGAGCTACATCCGTGACCAGGTGTATCTCAACCCACACCCCAAGGAACTGATGTTGCGGAATCACGTGTAGAAAGGGACTCCCATGCCGCATGTTGTCATCGAAGCAGCCGGAGATCTTCAGACTTTGTATCAGAAATTTGCCCAGATTCTTCAGCGGACGGGAGGTGAGATACTCAAGATTCAAGAGTTCTACCTGTCCAGAAGCGGCAAAGAGGCGTTATTGGAGGCGGTCGCAATCGACCAAGGGACCGCAAGCAATTTCTTTGTCCAGCTGAAGTTGCACGAGAACGCCATCACGGTTCGATTGCTGCCTGCTACGGATCCTGAGAAGACGCCTGCAGTCAAGAAAGTGATGGCTCTTGTGGCAAAGTTTATTCGAACGGTGTACCCCGAGAGTCGCTATGGGAAGACCAATCTTCAGGAGTACTTGGCCACAATAGACTCTGTGTAAGCGTGGTAAGCCCATTCGCGTTGGGGTGAGGGAACCCTTGTCCCTTTTTCTGTGGGGTGAGATCTCACGCACATAGGAGGCAACGGAGAATTTATGAAATCATGGAGAGTAGCGTGGCTATGCGTCATCGGCTTTGGGATCAGTGGTGCAGGGCTGTCCACCGCCCTTGCGGAAGAGGGCTTGTTTGGGACACCAAAAGGAACAGAGGGCACCAGGATTTTCAAAGTCACCGAGCACCCCTCCTACAGCGGCAAGTTCAGGCTTAAGGGTGGTGCCCCATTCTTGATCGGCAGCATGAAGGATCAATCTCCCTGGGACCATCTCGATTATGCCGGCAAGCATCTCACTCCGGTACAGGGCACGATTGAGATCGAGGTCAATGAGGTGCTGAATAGTGGCCGTGTGATGGCGCAGTTCACGGAAGAATCGGATCACTATCGGATTGTGTTTGACCGGTTCGCCGGAAAACAGCCGTTCCATGATGGTGGAATTGCCACGCGGGTCTATGAGCACGGCGATTCGAACAACGGCGATCCGCTCTATCCCAAAACCTGGTTGTATTTGGCAGGCTGGGGAACCGCCACCGTCTTCAAAAATGATGAGGTGCTCTTTAAGGACTATGATGCCCATTTTATGGTGATGGAACGATCCCGTGATCCTGACACCCATCAGGTTCAATATCCCCTGAAACGCATGCTGCCGGGAGGTGAGACCGATCCAGCGGGAATGGAAATTGATCTGTGGGTCCGATCCAAAGAGCAGAACCCCAAGAATTTTCCACCCTATGAGACATTTCTCCATCTCTGTTGGGAAGAAGTCACATGGCGTTGAGCGTCCACAAATACGTGCTATCTTCTCTCAACCCATCGGTGTGGGTTGGGTGCCTCATGTGGGTGTTGGTGCTCCTATTCGGCTCGACACCGTCCGCTGCATCAGAAGTTCAGGTCTGGAATTTTGATCAGGACAACCCGAACAGGGTCCCCGCCGGTTTCCATATCGGGATCCTATTCGATGGGCGAGCAGCCGGAGACTGGCAAGTGATCCCAGCGGAAAAGCCTGTCAGCCCACCGAACGTGTTGGCCCAGCTTCAAGGGAAGGGAGCCGAGCATGCGTACAAACTTGTTCTTGTGCAAGGTACGGAGGCCGAAGATATCGACTTGAGCGTTAGGCTCTTGCCCATTGCCGGGAAGGCCGATATGGGGGGTGGCCTCATTTGGCGCGCGGCAGATGATCGTAACTACTACCTTGTGCGAGCCAATCCACTAGAGCAGAACATCCGGATCTATCGGGTCGTCAACGGTGTACGGCACATGATTCAAAACTTTGACCATGTGATCGACATACGCCGCTGGCATCGCCTACACGTCCAGATGCGCGGGTGCGATGTTCATGTCTGGTTTGATGAGCAGGAGGTGTTTACACTCTGCGAGCGAACATTTGCCAAGGGGCGTGTCGGGCTGTGGACCAAGTCCGATGCGGTTACGTATTTTGATGATTTACACCTAGAAATGGCGCGATGAAGTGTGTAGTAAAGAATTGGTCAGTCGTTCCATAATTGCACGGCCACGAAATGCCGTGCCTCTACGTCGAAGGAGACGAAACTCATGAGTGATTCGATGAAGGGGGTTGTTTTGGTAGGTCATGGCGGTATTCCCAAAGACTGCCCGCAAGAACTGGTGACGAAGTTAAAACGGCTAGAAGGCCAACGGCGTGCGGCGAAACAGCCTCCATCCCAGGAAGAACTTGAGTTGGACCAGAAGATCCGTCATTGGCCACGAACTAAAGCAACCGATCCCTACCAATCGGGGCTGGAGGCCGTGGGGGCTGCGCTGCGCTCACACCTGAATGGTGTCTTGTTTGCCATGGCCTACAACGAATTCTGCGCACCGACATTGGAAGAAGCCGTGGAGGATTTGGTGAAACAAGGCGCGACATCAATCACCGTGTTGACGACGATGTTCACGCCGGGCGGCTCTCATTCGGAAGTCGAGATACCTGAGATTTTGGATCACTTACGGCCGTTGTATCCCACTGTTGACCTGCGCTATGCCTGGCCGTTCGATTTGCAGCTGATCGCGAAGACCCTATCAGAGCAGTTGCGGAACTGGTCGTGACATCGCCTTCGACGATAAGGTAGGGGAACCTGACTGTCGGGCACACGTCCTGTCCAGAGTGTCTCAAGAAATGAAATAATTCACCATGCCTTCAACTCCCAATGTACTTATTATCGGCGCCGGGCTTGCCGGATTGGCTTGTGCGCGTCGTCTGACGAACGCCGGCTTCACGTGCACGGTCCTTGAAGCGTCCGACGGCATCGGGGGGCGTGTCCGCACGGATCGTGTCGAGGGATTTCAACTCGATCGCGGATTTCAGGTTTTTCTTGCCGGCTATCCAGAAGCGCGTGAGACGCTGGACTATCCCGCATTGGAGCTCATGCCGTTTCATGCCGGAGCTCTCATTCGTCGCGACGGACGCTTTCACGTGATGAGCGATCCCTTTCGTAGGCCGCAAGACCTTCCACAGATGTTACTTAGCCCCATCGGTTCGCTTGCCGACAAGGTGAGGATGCTGCGTATGCGTCGGGACGCCTTGCAGCAGCGCCTGTGCTCTGCAATGAGAGACCCTGCCCGGCCGACTCGTGATGTGTTGCAGGCCTATGACTTTTCTGACGCAATGGTGAGGCATTTCTTCCGACCGTTTCTCAGCGGCGTGTTCTTGGAGTCGGAATTGAACACGCCTTGTTGGATTTTTGAGGTGGTCTGGGCTGCGTTCTGCCGAGGAGTCACCGCCTTACCACGAGATGGTATGGGCGCTATCGCACAACAGCTCACGGCTACGTTGCCTCCGGAGGCAATCCGTTTGAAACAAGCCGTCCAACGGATTCAGGGCTCGAACGTGGTGCTGGAATCCGGAGAATCGCTCACGGCGGATGTGCTAGTGGTGGCGACGGATGACGCGACTGCGGCCCGCTTGCGCGGGGAGGACAAACCAATTACCCCAGCTCGTGGCTCAGTGACGCTCTATTTTGATGCGTCAGCTGCTCCGCAACGCGGCCCCTGGCTGATACTAAACGGGGACGATGATGAGGCAGTCCGAACGGTCTGTGTCCTCAGTGAAGCGGCGCCTTCGTACGCGCCGCCCGGGCGCGCCTTGATCTCAGTGACGGCGACTGAGCAGATCAATCTGCACGGTAATATTTCGCAAGCGGTGCGACGCCATCTGCAATCTTGGTTTGGCTCGCAAGTCAACGAGTGGCGCCATCTGAGGACGGATCGCATTCAACGTGCGCTGCCTCCACTCGACGCGCTTTCACCTGGGAACCGCACCACCTCCCCGCGTCTGGCCGCGGGGCGGCTGTACCTTTGTGGGGACTACCGGGAAAGTGGGACACTCGATGGAGCCCTCCGGTCAGGACGGAGAGCGGCTGAAGCGATACTGGATGACTACGCCTAGTCGTGACGCAAGCCGGGGGTATTTCCTTGATGCGATTGGATCACGAGCCTGATATGCCGAGGATCCTGACCTCAAGTCTTCAACGCCCACAGGCGATTGTCATGAGCGCGGCAGTCGCCGTACCAGAGGCAGACGCAGCCAATTGGCCTGTGGCTCCAGTGGAGCGCCCTGCTGCTCCTGAACCCATGTGGTCGGCATACCATGTTGTTTTCACTGGTTGGCTTTTTCGGTTCTGACAGTCGTATTCCCGTACGGTGAGTTTTGAGAGCGCTGAGATGCCGCCTTCCGTTTGAGTTGTTCTATAGTCGAATAGATCCGACATCACGATGGTCTCGTCCGCCTTCCGAATACTGCCGTGATCCGCATAATAAATGTAGGTCTCCGTTTCTCCGATCTTGGTCCACTCCGCTGCGGCGCTTGGCGAGGAACCCGCTGGTGTTTCACCTCCTGTACAGGCTGCCATCAATCCACAACTCAGCACTGCCAGCACTAATAGTCGTTGCATGTTACCCTCCGCTATCTGGACGTAACGTCGATAGGACCGTACGACAGGCCACTTTCATTTCTGCATCATCGTCGCTGCCCGGAATCACGCGGGACCACTCACGGGTGGCCGGCGCCGCGTAGAGGACCCTGCCTTGTGCCAAGCCTTGCGGATAGTACCGGACGTGGAGCGGTCGGCTTCTTCGTTGCTCACAATGATATTGCCGTTTGATCTTCAATGATCGGTAGGGACCGCCTGGAATGGCTCGCTCCACACGAAAGTCTCGAAGTGTCCAGAGGGTGACCGTCGGTCCCCACACCCCAATGCTCGTCATATTTACGTAGCGGTCGTATTTATGGGTTCCCCCGACTCGCACCCATTCATCCGCTGCCAGGCTGATAACTGGTGCCTGATGGAGAAAGAGACCGAGACCAAGACCGATCATGAGATGTAGCCGATTCATCACCGTCCGTCATTTCTTGTTCGGCACGGAACATCAGCTTGCCGCCAAGGCTCTCTCTACATCGGTCAGAATGGCAGGCGATAAGGGATTCATTCCGGGGTCATACTTCCCGATGACGTTGCCGGAGCGATCGACCAGGTATTTCTGGAAGTTCCATGTCACATGGCCAGGGAACGCACTCTGCTCGGTTAAGTACCGATAGAGGGGATGTTTATCTTTGCCGACCACGCTGATTTTCGAGAAGAGGGGAAAACTGACACTGTATTTTGTATAGCAGAATCCCTTAATTTCTTGATTCGTGCCGGGCTCTTGCTGCCCAAAGTCATTCGCCGGAAATGCCAGAACCTCGAACCCC
>CXWK01068148.1_pt1 | contig 11909 bp, 15 predicted proteins | sample 590851 | NCBI WGS metagenome assembly CXWK01 (sample SAMEA3498364, study PRJEB10139) | wastewater metagenome | biome: wastewater treatment plant; material: activated sludge | place: Denmark | collected 2014-08-01
AAGACCAAGAATTGTGCGATGTATTATAGATAATTCATCGTCGGTTCCATTGTGGCAGAAGTCGAATACTGACCCATCAATTGAGAGAATTTCTGTAAGGGAAGAATTAGAAAATTACATTGGACCTTTAGCTGGTGGAGCTATCATTGAAGTGGCTCCAAAGAATGTTTCACAAAAAATAGACTTATTTAAAAGATGGCTTACTATTGAACAAATAGAAGGTGGTTCATCACTCAGCACATTTTATGTTTTCAATATTTCTGAAAATGATCGTTTTGTGTTTGAGATTGAGAACTATGTCTGGGATAGTTCAAGGAACAAAGGTTTGAAAAACACTCCAAAGAAAGTAGATGATGACTGTTTGGATGCTGTTATGCAGATTGCTCTTTCGATGCCACGAGATTACGTTGGTGAGGAGAGAGTGGTTAAAAGGGTATGGGGGAGTAATAGATCATGGACGGCAAGATGAAAGATTCAATTCGTTTTCAGACACTAAATATTGATAAAATTGATGACCATAAAATTGGTTCTATGGTCACTAATGAGTGGAGAAAGTCTAGCCAAGATCGTAATGAATGGCTCCAAAAGCGCGAAGAGTACACTGCTAACTGGCGTGATCTCAATAAGCAAGATGCCCAAGGCCCATGGGAAAATAGTTCTAACTTTAATGTTCCTTTGACTCTTTACACTGGTAAAGCGATTCATGCTCGTTTGTGGCAGATATTTGCAGATCAAAATTCCTTTTTCGGTGTCAAAGCCAGAAAAGAAGTATTCGTTGATCGTGAGGCAGAGATTCAACAATTCATGCGTTTTATCTTGAATGATTACGCAAACGGTAAGACTGGTACACGCGATACGTTTGATGAAGTTTTATGGGATAACGTGTTTGATGGCTCTGGATTTATTAAGGTTTACTGGCAACGTGATGAGCATAAGTATCTCGAAGTTGTTCCACAAACTAAGGTTACAGAGAAGCAAATCTTTAACATTGAAAATCCTACTGGTCGTACAGAGTTAGAAGTTACTCAAACAGAAGAAGAACAGATTAAGATTGATGTGATTGAGACTCCACAGATTCGTCGTTGCATGATTGAAGATGTGATTATGCCTCCTGGTCAATCAGACCCACAAACTGCTGATTATGTGATTCATCGTATTTTCATGACTTCAGATCAATTGAAAGCTCGTGCAAGAGAAGGTAAGTTTGATGAGCATGAAGTGAAAGAATGTCTGACTCATAAGTCTGCTTACATGAATGGTGATCAAGATACTGAGATTAAGCGTCAGCGTATGGCTCAAGAAGGTATTGGCGATTACGATGGTTATTACAATGATTACCATGTTGTTTTAGAGCGATACGGCAAGATTTACGTTAAGAAGAAGATCGAAGGCGATGAGGATGAGAACTATGAAGAGTATCCTGAAGAAGCGGTAGTTTGGGTACACCAAGCTACTGGTCAGGTTCTTGGATGGACTTACTTGTTCCGCATTTCACCTTCTGGAATCAGACCTCTTTTCAAGATGGATTTCATCAAGTTCCCAGATAGAAATCACGGTGTAGGTGTGGCAGAAGTGCTGCACTCTACACAGCAATCTTTGAATGCTGTTTACAATCTAAGACAAGACAACGGGATGCTTGCATCTACTCCATTTGGTTTTTATCGTGCTTCTGCTGGTTTGAAACCAGACAAGTATCGCATTGAACCAGGTGTGATGATTCCTACTGATAATCCACAAAATGATGTTCGTATTGTTCAAATGCCATTCCTTCAAGGGTTTGGTTATCAAGAAGAAGATCGTCTAACTGCTTATGCTGAGAGAACGCTTTCAATTAGTGATCTTCAAATTAGAGGTCAATCTGACAAGGTAGGTTTATTCCGTACTGCTTCAGGTGCTTCTGCTGTTCAGCAAGAGTCTGGTATTCAGTTAGAGATTCATTTTGATCGTATCGCTAGAACGATGTCTAAGATGCTTCAGTGTCTTTTCAGACTTTGTAGAGAACGCATGCCATCAGAGCTTTATTACAGAGTAACTGGTGAAGATGGTCGTCCTATCTTTGGTAAGGTAGATCGTGATTCGTTAAGAGCTGAAGTTGATTTTGAAATCAACATCGATGTTCTTTCTCAAGGTCGTATTGAGCAACAGCAATCTGCTACGCTTTTAATGCAGACATTACTTAACCCTGCATTCATGCAGACAGGTATTGTGACTCCAGACAATCTCTACCACATGTCTAAAAACTTCTTGATCAAGAACAGAGTTCAAAGACCTGATCTTTATGTATCTGAGCCACAAGGTTATCAAGGTGAACCAGTACGTCCTGAAGAGAGAATCTTTAGAATTGTTGTTGGTCAGTACGCTAATCCACCAGTGGAAGACACTGTTAGATTGCAGGATAATCATGAGAGAGCAATTCAGATTTATGAAGCGTTTAGAGAGAGTGATCAGTTTGGATTGCTATCTAACAATGAACAGCTTCAAGCGTTTGAAAGACTCATTCAGAAGCACACTCAAATGCTACAAGCGGCTCAAGCTGGTGGAATGCCAAACATGACAGGGATGCAAACTCCTCGTGATGGTATGGCTCCGATTGAAGCAGCAGGACCGCAAGGAGCTAGTCAAGGAACTTTAGGAAGTGAAATGGGAGTACCAAATGGTCCAGTTTTTTAAGAAGTTAGTATTGATGTTTAAGTCTAAGCAGCGTCAAAATATTTACCCTGCGTATATTTATAATAAGAATGAGTTACTAGAGTCTTACGACAGGATTGCCAGTCGATTGTTTTTGTATAAACAAGAAGAGAGTCTTAAAGACGTTAGAGAACTTTTACAGATTGCAAAGAATATCTCTATGCTTGAATGCTGTGATTCTATTGATGAAAAAGATATGATCAAGCGTCAAGCAAAGCTCGATGTCTTTACAAAGGTTGTTGATTCTTTTGAGTATTACATCAATAGAAAGACGATTGAGAAGTCAGAAGGTAAACACGCTGTAGTAGGAACAATTAAAACATTTAGAAGACCCAGCAATAGTGCTGGAGCATCTATTTAAAGAAAGGAGAATACTATGCCAGGAACAGGAAAATCTCGTGCCCACATGGAAGAGATGACTAAAAAAACTACTGAAGTTAAAAAACCAGTAGCAAAAAAGAAGACCGTAACTAAGAAGAAAACAAAATAGTTGACTTCAATAACAAGGAGGTATCAAAATGAATATTGATAACGATACGGATGGTAGTCCAGAAAACTACGACGAGTTGCCAGAAAGCAATTCAAATCAGTTGAAAGAAGAGATTGAAGGTCTCAAGGCACAAAACCAAGAGTTACTTCATAAATTCAACACGTTCTTTAGTCAGCAGCAACAAGCTACTGAGAAACAAAAGTCAGTCACCCCTGACGAGTTCAAGGAAATCCTTGATAAAGACCCGAACAAAGCTATTGAAATTGCTTTTGCCCAAAAGTTTGACTTGAAGGCAAAGGAAATTGAAGCGAATCTTACGGCTCAACAACAGACAAAATATTTTGATGGAAAAGCTGAAACAGACTTTCCATTACTTCTAACAGACAAGCAGTTTCAAAACCTTGTCCGTCAGGAAGCAAATAGTTTGATTGAAGATGGAATGCCTAAAAATTCACCAAAGCTATTGTATCGTGCAGCTCAAAACGCAGCTCTTAAAAGCGGAGCTACGACAGACAAGAAAAATGAACAAGGTTCAAGAGGTTCACAAAGCAGTGAAGCTCCAAGTACCGTTAAGAAGTCAAGTGATGCAAATCTTCCAAAGAGTTTTGATCGCATGGCTCGAATGTTCAACATGTCTGATAAGGCTAAGGAAATCTTTAAACGTAATCAACAAGCGGCTGAGAATACAAAGTCTCGTCGTCCAAGGGGGTAATAAATGGCTGATCTGAAAAATTTTAAATTACATCGTCCGATTGATCCAAGTGATCCAGGGTTCACGATTCCAGGAGCACGACTTAGATGGTTATCTGGTCGCGTTCAGGAAGTGAGTGAGTCTAAAGGTTACTGGACAATCATTCGCAAGAGCCAACTTGATAAGAAGTTGGTTGAACACATTCAGAACGCATATCCAGGAGCATTTGCTGATGGAGATACTGTTCGTCGTGGTTCAAGCGAGTTGGTACTAGCATACTGTGATCTTGATGCTGCCAACAGATTAGAGACAGAAAAATTGGTTAAAGCGAAGGAACAACAAACCAGAAGTCGTATCATGCCTAAGCAAGAATACGTTGGTTCAAAAGACTACGCTAAGATCGAACAATATGAGGAGTCGGCGAGCACTATTCCGCGCCAGTTTCTCAACAAAAATGAGGAATAGTAAGACACTCTCTGAGGAGGGAGTAAAACATGGCTAACCCAAATAGTCCTTTCGGTTTTCAGATTCTGATCACCGACGGGAAACAAAATCGAGTTACCGAGTATGCGAAAGCAACAGCTACTGCATTGTATGCAGGAGATGTTGTGAAACTTAACTCTAGCGGAGAAGTTGTTATTGCTGCTGCTGGTGACGTAATGCTTGGCGTAGCGGCTGAATATAAAGCTGCTGCTGATATAACAATTGCTGTTTACGATGACCCAAGTGCATTGTTCATGGCTCAATGTGATGGTGACTTCCAAGTTACTGACGTAGGTCAGAACGCAAATATCACTGCCACTGCTGCGAACACTACTTTGAAGCGTTCTAAGCATGACATTGACATTGCATCTTTCGGTGTTGAAGCTGCTAAACAATTCAAGATTCTTGGATTGATTGATCGTGGTGAAAACGCTGTAGGTTCTTATGCAATTGTTAAAGTAAAACCAAACCACCACTTCTTCGCAAGTGGCGTAGCAGGAATCTAAGGGGGATAGACTATGTTAAAAAGAAGTAATTTGCCTGATTTGTATTTAGAAGATGCGTTGCCGTATCTTGAATCAATCATCGAAGAGTCCTATGAGGCGTATCCGTCTGTTGTTGAGCAATTGTTCAACGTGCGCGATATGAAGCATGGTATTGCTCAACACTCACAAGTAAGCTCACTTTCACCTGCTGGTGAAGTAGCTGAAGGTACCGAGATTCCACAAGATCGCGTTTACCAAGGGTACAGCAAGACTTACAAGGCTCGTAAATTCGGTATCCTCTTGAGCACTTCTCAAGAAGCTATTGATGATGAGCGTTTTGATAGCATCTCTAAAAATGCTGCAAAACTTGGTCGTTCTATTAAAGAAGCAATGGAAATTGATGGAGCATCAATCTTTAACACTGGTTTTGCTACCAATGGTAACGATGGTGTGCCTCTTTTCTCTGCATCTCATCCACTCCTTTCACCTGGAGCTGGTAATAGTTCAAATATCCTTTCTACTCCTGCTGACTTATCAACTACTTCATTGAAGGATTTGATCACAGTTTTCAAGAAGATGAAGGATACTGCTGGTAACAAGATCATGATTAAGCCAAAAGTTCTTTTAGTTCCAAGTGAACTTGAGTACCTTGCTTATGAGATTTTGAAATCAACATACCTTGCTGAATCAAATAACAACAACTTGTCTTCTGTTGGACCTAGCGGTCTTTACAACATCGAGCCAGTTTGTTGGGAACACTTGACTGACAGTGATGCATTCTTCCTTATGGGAGATAAAATGGATCATGAAATGTATCATTTCTGGTCTAAGCGTCCTGAAATCCGTCAAGAGATCGACTTCAAAACTGACGTTGCATTAACTCGTATCCTTGCACGTTGGGATGTTGGTTACTCTGACTGGAGAGCAATCGCTGGTTCTGCTGGTGTTTAATTAGTTTATTAACCCTACCTGAGAAGTTTTCTTGGGTAGGGTAAACTACGTTTAAAGGAGCAAAATGAAAAAAACTTTAATATTAATCGCCACTCTTTTTGCTATCACAGCTCACGGAGCTACGACGTTCACAACGAATTACAATCTTTCAAAACCTTCTGATGGTGATCAGAGTTGGGGTTCTTTACTGAGAGATGATCTTGATGCTATTGACGCACAAATGTATATCAATGCAAATGGGATAGCTAACCATATTGCTGACACTACTGATGCACATGATGCAACAGCAATTTCTACCATCACTGGTACTTACTGTACCTTAGCTACTGATGTTCAAACTTTTTTAAGTTGTTTAGATACTCAGATTCAAACTCTTTCATCAACTTCTGTTAACTCTGTTTTTGGCAGAGTTGGGATTGTTACTGCTGAAGCGGGAGATTACACCACCACATTGGTAACTGAAGGTAATAATCTATATTTCACAGAGCCTAGAGTTCTTGCAACAATGATGACTGGATTTGTAAGCGGTGCAGGAACTGTTGCAGATACAGACAATGTTTTACAATCCATTCAAAAGCTTGATGGAAATATTGCACTAAAAGAAGATGCAATTGGTTACACAACAGAGAATGTTGCAAACAAGGCTACCGATTTCACTACTGTAAACAATACTTTATACCCGACAGTTGAAGCAGTTTCTGAATATGTGGCAACACTTGTTCCAATTTCAGAAGCATACATGCTGAGTAATGTTGACTCAGACATTGCTACTTATGAGTCAGCACCGATTCAATCTCTTTACACTCCTGGAGCACTGACTACGATCACTACTGCTGGTGTGAATACTGGTGGAACACTTTTGGCTACCTTTGCAACAGATTCTGGCTACCCCGATAAGACAGAATTGCCAGTGGGTAACATCGTTGCACACTTTGAGACTCAGAAAGCTTCTGGAAGTATTAACTACGTTACTTATTTTGAAGTTTATAAGCGTGATATTTCAAATGTTGAGACACTAATTTTAACTTCAGAAGAATCTTCTGCTACAGCAGCAAATACCAAGGTTCAGCAGACTGTAAATGCTTCAGTAAACACTGCAATCACATTGCTTGCAACAGATAGACTTGTATTCAAGTTTTACGCAAAGACTTTATCATCTACAGCTTCCATTGATTTCTTCTACGACAATAACTCTACAGCTAGAGTTGTGTTGCCGACATACACTCTTGGTTACACTCCTGAGAACAAGGCAAATAAAGCTACAGATATTATTTCAAATCAGACAAGTGACACTCTTTATCCAAGTGTTAAATCAGTGTTTGATTGGGGTACAGCAGCGTTTGAACCAGTTTTAGGTTTTACACCTAACCAATCTATTCAATTTCAAGATGAAGGTGTTGCTCAAGGTTCTTCTGGTGCAGTTACCACTGTAAATTTCACTGGTCCAGGTGTTGTTGCATCTGAGTCTTCTAATACTTTGACTGTTAACATCACTGGCTCTGGTGGTGGAGGAAGTCTTAAATGGGTTGAGGATGAAAACTCACCAGTATTTAAGACGGAGAACAACATTGAAGTTTACTCTTTCTATCCTACTCTTGGTCAGAAGCTTTATGCTTTAATTAAGGTTCCATCAACTTACGATGGTTCACAGATTAAACTGAAGGTTTCACCATACTCTACAGACCTTTCTGGAACAAATATTGTAAAAACTGTATCTACTCTTATCAGATCGACTGATTTGATTAGCAGCACAACAAACCAATATACCAACACTCAAACAATCACTTTGGGTGCTGGAACAGTAAGTGAGCCACAGTTTGTGGATATGAATTTAACTGACGCAAGCGGAGATATTAATTCTGTTGCTGTCAGTGCTGGTGATTATATTAAAGTTGAACTTTCAAGAGATACTTCGGATACTGCGACAGGAAATATGAATGTTCCAGTTTACGGAATTGAAGTATCATTTAATTAAGGGGTAATCATGAAAAGAATATTAGCACTTATTTTAATTGCACAAACGGCCCTTGCAGGAGTTACAAAGCCTGATAGAGCGATTACTGAGTTTGGTTCAAACATTGGCGTTAACCCTGGTGCAGAGAGTGGGATTGCTGGTTGGGTAGCTTCAGGTGGATCACTTTCAAAGACGACTACTGCTGCAAATGTATTTGAAGGAAACGCTGCTATCACTTGGGATGCATCGGCAACTTCTCAAACATTAACAGGTGAACTTGCATCTATTGGTGGCCTTACTGGAACTAATGGTGAACTTACTTGTATGGTTCAAGTGCCATCAGGAACATCTACCCATACTTTAGGTGTTTGGAATGGAACTACTCTTACAAATACTGTAAGTGTTTCTAACGCTGGTTCAACATCGTACTTTCCAGTAACAACAAATTTCGTTTTTGGATCAAGTGGATCAGTTACTTGGAAATTTACTTCTGCTGCTGATGAACCATCAATAAATGTTGATAAGTGTTACATTGGTCCACCAAGAAACATAGGTAATGTTAGTCAGGCATTGATTGCAGGATCATCATACTTTGCGACTACTGCAAGCTGTGTGTGGAGTAGAACAAGTGCGACACTTGGAGACTTTACAAGTACGGCAGCATGTCCTGCTCCAGTTATAGAACACAATGGTTTAGGAACGTGGTCTACAACTGATGCAGATTTGCCACAACAAACTATTACAAATTTACCCGCAGGTAGATATGAAGTAAAAGCTACTTTTACAGGTGACAATAGCACAACAAATAATGTGTCCTATAGAATAAGTGATGGGACTACAAACAGTCCACCAGTAGCAGGGAATGGCACAAACTCTCAAGAGTACGTCGTTATTGGTAATTTTAATTATACAAATGCAGGTGACAGAACATTTAAAATTCAAGGTGCATCACCAGCTACTACCGTTAGAGTATCAAATCAAGATAATGATAAGACACTTAGATTTTTTATTACATACTATCCATCCTCATCCCAACAAGCCGTATCTAGTGCGAATGCGGATTACGATTGGACTAGCTTCACACCTACAGGAACATTCACCACCAACTCTACTTACACTGGTAAGTACAGACGTGTAGGTGAAATGATGGAAGTTCAGACTAAGATTGTATTTTCAGGTGCTCCAAATAGTATTGGACTATCTATAAATATTCCTTCTGGGTTTACTATAGACACATCAAAACTTGTGGATTCAACCAGCGGCAATCTTTCTGTAGGTTCTGGAGGTTTTTTAGATTTTGCTACGGCAATGTATCCACTATTTGTGACATATAATAACTCAACTTCTATATTTGTCAGTGCATTAAATACTACAGCAACATACGCAGTAGCCAATTCCGTTACTCAAGCACTGCCGTTCACTGTTGGAAGCAGTGACAGTATTATTATTGAGTACAGAGTGCCTATTGTTGGCTGGTCTACTAATCAACGTGCTCCAACACTCGTAGGTTCAGTCACAAGTAACTCGGCTGGGGCTTTGAGAATTGAATCACTTGGTTTTGGTGGAAATTCGTCTTACTCAGCATGTACTACTGGGTCATGTACTATTATAAATCCGTCAACTTCAGGATGGGCTACTGTATCGTTCTCATCAACAGGCGTTTACACAGTTAACTATTCTGGAGCTTTTAGTGCACCTCCAATATGTACTGCAACTTCAAACGTAGCGAGCACTTCCGCAGCTTATTTAAATGTTAGTTCAGTGCCTACAACTTCTAGTTTTACATTAAACTCATACAACGGAGTAACGCTACTTAATGGAGCTGGAACAATCGTATGTGTCGGCCCCCGATAGAATTTGAAAGGATTAGATAGATGAGACATTATAGCCACGTTGTACTAAATGAATCGGTATCTGCTGAAGCTTTCAGTAACAAGATTGATCTTATTGGAACGGCAAGGTAAAAATAGGAGTTAATATGAGTAACGAACTGTCGATGATTAACAAAAGAACTAAGGTAGAGTTAGGGTTAATATTTACAATTCTCTCAGTTAGCGGTGGTTTACTGGCTTTTGCTTACAAGGGGTTTGCAATGGTTGAGGTACATGAGGTTGCAATTAGTAGCCTTAAAACAAAAGTCGAGAAGATCGACAAAATAGCTGAAGATGTCTCCTATATAAGGGGAAGATTGGATAGAAAATGAATATCTTTGAAAGTGCTTTAAAATTTTTGACTGACAACAAAGAAGTAATTGGAATGATCCTTGGATTTATTTTCATGGTTGCTAAAGCTGGTTCTAACGAAAAAGCTGGCCCTATTCTTCACAAAGTTCAAGCTACTGTAGATATGGTATCAAAGCTTGTTTCTGGTCTTGGTTCTGTACTAAAAATGCTAAGTGACATGCTTGCAAATGCAATCAAGTCTGATGGAATTTTGGGCAAGAAGTAATGGCTACATTTTCTGCCATCATTAGTGCAATTACAGCTTTAACACCAGTTATCATTGATTTGATTAAACTGTATAAAGAGGCAAAGCTTAAAGGTTGGATTATTGATGGCAGAGCTTTAAACTTAAGAATTAAGGAAGCTAAAAATGATGAAGAACGTAAGAACCTTGCTCTTGAGTTGTTTGATAGGCGTAGTAAGTAGTGGATGCGCGTTTGCTATGGGCAATCGCAGGAGCTGTGATAGCACTGAGCCTTTGCCTGTTAGACCTGAACAGGAGATTTGTTTTGCCAATGGAGTTGGTGGAGCTGGGTGCGCTGATCGTAGGAAGTCTCCTCCTAAGTATGATGTTCAGGTTATAAAGAATTACATTTGCACAAACCCTGATGATTTTTTCATTCAGGAAGAATGGATAAGGACGGTTTTGAACACATGTCGCTGACGATAATGAAACCAGACAAAGCTACTGTTCACTGTACTGACTCCAGAAATGGGGCATCAGTACCATTTGCTGTTGTAGAGCAATGGCATAAGGATAGAGGATTTGCAAAGATTGGTTATCATTTCTTGATTCAGCCTGATGGAGAGATTCAAAATGGTAGACCATTAAATGAGAATGGTGCTCATGTTCTCGGTGGAAATTATGGAAATGTCGGAATTTGTTTAGTTGGTAAAGATAAGTTCACAAAAGCTCAGTTTGATAAGCTTCTGTATGTTCTTGAATCACTGCGACAAACTTACAATATCAAACCATGGGAAGTGTATTGCCACTCTCAATTTGAGTCAGCTATTAAACAAGGAAAGACTTGCCCTAACATTAAGCCAAACCATCTTGTTGCGTTTATCTGTACTGAAAACTATGATTGCATAAGGGAGTATTTGCTATGAGTGTTGGACCATTTGGAACAGGATCGTTTGGTACTGGTGTATTTTCAAATACTCCATTCTTCAATTCTAAGACATTGATTGATGCTGTTTTAAGAATGACCGCTCACTCTAGTCCTACTCAAGAGACACAAAAACGTGAAGTGGTTCTTGATTTCATCAACAACAGATACGCTACAGTTACAACTTCTCAGCATTGGAAATGGTTATTTCAAGAAGTGGATACGCTATTTAAGGAGCCATACACTGCTGGAACCGTTGATTTAACTGAACTTAGCCAAGATGTTGTTGGTACTGGAACAGCGTTTTCAGTGAATGCGATGCCTAACAATGTTTTGCATCTTAAAAAGAGAAATGAAACATATTTAATTTCAACAGTAGACAGTGCTACAGAACTTACACTTGAAGGTCAGTATGCTGGAGACACAGAGTTAGCAGCAGAGTATGAGATCATTAAGCCAATTTATACTTTACCATCTGATTGTGAAGCAATTCACTCTATTCAAGTTGATGGAGTGGGTGAGATGGTTCCGATGGGTAAGCAAGAGTTTACCAGACTAAAACAGAACTTTCCTGGGATGACTGGTTCTCCTCGTTACTATACAGAGATCGCAAAAAGAACTGACAATGTAAGCTTGCTCGAAGTTTATCCAGCTCCTGATAAGAACTACACTGCAAGACTGATGTACGGAGTTAACATCATCAGACTGTCTGACTCTGATAGCAGCATTCCACTTATTCCAGATCGTCACAGACAGATTCTTTGCTACGGTGGTCTAGCTGATATGTATGCTTATCTTCGTGATCCAGTGATGAGTGAGAAGTAAGAAGCACTGTT
>CXWK01004932.1_pt2 | contig 11905 bp, 5 predicted proteins | sample 590851 | NCBI WGS metagenome assembly CXWK01 (sample SAMEA3498364, study PRJEB10139) | wastewater metagenome | biome: wastewater treatment plant; material: activated sludge | place: Denmark | collected 2014-08-01
GCCGCTGGTGCGGTCGACCTGGATGGCCTCGTTGGGAACCAGCAGCACGTCGCGCTTCTCGGCCGTCACCAGCGTAGCGTTGGCGGTCATGCCCGACAGCAGCGACAGGCCGGCCTCGCCCAGCCGCAGCCGGACGTCATAGGTCACCAGCCCGCTGGACGACGCGCCCGCCGCTGGGGCGATGGACACGACCTCGGCAGCGATTTCCGCGTCGGGGTAGCTCTCCAGCGTCACCGTCGCCGGCTGGCCAACAGCCAGGTCGCCTACGTCTACCTCATCGACCTGCAAGACAACTTCCAGGCTATCCAGATCGACCAGGCCGACGGCCGGCCCGGAGGCGATCTCGCCCGGCTGGACGTTGACGGCGGTCACGGCGGCGGCGAACGGCGCGGTGAGGGTTGCGTTGGCCAGCGCCTCTTCGGCGGCGGCCAGGGCCAGACGGGCCTGTTCCACGGCGGCCTCGGCCGAGGCGCGCTGGGCGGCCGTCGACCCGGCCTGAAGCTGGGCCAGCGACGCCTGGGCGTCGGCCAGTTGCGACGCGGCCTGGGCGCGCTGGGCGGCGGTGGGGCCGGCGGTCTGGCGCTCATAGTCGGCGCGGGCGCTCTCCAGCCGGGCGGCGGCGGCGGCGGCGCTGCCCGCGGCGGCGGCTGTGTCCGGGCCGTCGCGCAGGTCGTTTACCCGCGCCTGGGCGGCGGCCACGGCCTGTTCGGCGGCGATCAGGTCATTGTGCGTGGCCTGGTTCGTCAGTTCCTCGTTGGCGTCGCGGGCGGCGCGCAGTTGGATCTGCGCCGCGGCCAGTTGGGCCTCGGCGGCGATCAGGTCGGCCTCGCTGACGCTGCTCGTGGCGTTCGTCAGTTCGGCGTTGGCCGAGGCGACGGCCGCCTCGGCGCTGCGCAGGCTCGATTCCAGCGACGCCAGTTCGGCCGCCGACGGCCCGGCCAGCAGGTCATCCAGTTGGGCCTGGGCGCTGGCGACGGCAGCCTCGGCGGCGGCCGTCTCGGCCGGCGTCGGCTCGCCGAGCAGGCCGGCCAGTTGGGCCTCGGCCTGGCGCAGGCTGCCCTGGGCGGCGCGGACGTTCAACTCCAGGTCGGCCGCGTCGAGCGCGATCAGCGGCTCGCCGGCGGCGACCTGCTGGCCGACGCGGACAAGTACGTCGGTCACGCGGGCCGTGGCGCTGCTTTCCAGCGTGACCGCCCGCGCGGCGCGCAGATAACCGCTGGCCGTAGCGTTGGCCGACAGGTCGCCGACGATGACTTCGGCGGTTTCGCCCGTCTGGGCGGCCGCGCCCGACTCCGCCCCACAGGCGGCCAGCAACGCGACCAGCAATAACAGCAGCGCGACCCCGCCGCGCTGCTTCCACAGGTGTTCTCGGTTCTTCCACATAATGTTCTTTCGGTTCCGTGTGCGATGCTCAAACACCGCGATTGTAGACGGAGAGTATGCAGAAGTTGTGCAGGCCCGGCGCACTTTCCCCGTGTGTCGCCCCTTCTCGACTCGTCGCTCGTCACTGCCATGTGGTTGGCCGGGGGCTGGGGCGGGGCTAAACTACAGGCCATATGGGCGCGCCAAACTTCTATGAACAGGTCTACGCCGTCGTGCGGCGGGTTCCGCGCGGGCGGGTGACGAGCTACGGCCGCGTGGCCCGGATGCTGGGCCGGCCCAACGCGGCGCGGGCCGTCGGCTATGCGCTGGGGGCGCTGGAACAGAAGCATCGCGGCCCCTACGTCGATCAGGTGCCCTGGTATCGCGTCATCAACAGCGTCGGCCGCATCAGCACCCCCAACACCAACGGCGGGGCCGACCTTCAGGCGCAACTGCTGCGCGCCGAAGGGATCGTCGTCGGCGACGATCTGCGCGTCGATCTGAGCGTTTATCTGTGGGAAGGGCTACATCTGATGGAGATCGACGACATCCTGTCCGGAAGAATGTAGCGCGGATCTCTTAACCCGCGTTTTCGTCCGGCCAGAGTCAAGACGCGGGTTAAGAGACCCGCGCCACAAGGGGTCAGGGTTCTACGCACTTCCAGTTCGGCAGACGCTTGAAGTCCTCGGCGAAGGTCGCCTCGGGGTCGCAGGTCGAGTCGACACCCTCGAAGTGGAGTTTCACCGCCGCGGCGGTGACAAAGCGCAACGTGTAACGCTCAGCGTCGGGGCAGGCTTCAGGGAAGGCGATTGTCAGCCTTATCCTTCGTCCCTTGCAACGATTTTGCAACGATGGGTTGCTAAGATGGTGGAGAGTATTGGCCCAGAGCTACTTCTGGCCAGCGGGCATATCGGCAACGGCCCGAATGATGAATGACGTCACCGTTCTGAGCAGTTCCAGAGGGCAAAGGACAAGATGCAACCCTTACCAGTGAGCAAAAGCAAATTGAACAACGTGGGCCTGCCGGAGGAGGTGGGCCTGCCGGTTATGCGCGAGGCTGAGCGCCGGCGCGCCTGGCTGGCCAGTCTCCTGATGCAGCGCGAGACGCCGGCCCTGCGGCGGCTGGCGTTCACCTTCGAGCGCTTGCGGCGCGCCCCCCGTCCGTGGCGTCGCCGCCTGCAACGCCAGCTCGCAGCCACGCTGACCGGCGCGGCCATGCTGCTGGCCCTGACCAGCGCCCCCGCCGGCGCGGAGACGACCGCCACCATCAACGTCTTCAGCGGCGAGGTCAACATCGCCGCCAACGGCCGCTGCTCCCTGCGCGAGGCCATCATCAACGCCAACAACGGCGCTCAGACCCACGCCGACTGCGCCGCCGGCAGCGCCGGGGCCGATACGATCAACCTGCCGGGCGGATCCACGTTCCTGATACAGAACGGGCACGCCACGGTGTATGGCAGTCTGACCGGCTTGCCGACCATTACCGGCAACATCACCATCGACGGCAATGGCTCCACCATCCGGCGCGAAGCGACGACCAAGTTTCGCCTGATGGCGGTTAGTGATGGCGGCGACTTGACGCTGAATGACACCCGTTTGACCAACGGTCACACAACCGATGATGGCGGCGCGATCTACCTCTATGGAGCCAATTTGGGGCTTTACAACAGCACGGTCACCGGCAACAAGGCCGATGGTGATGGGGGAGGGATCAGTACGGGCCACTATCCCGATGGTGGTGCAGACATCCACCTTGACTACACCAGCGTGCAGGGCAATAGCGCAGCTGATGGTGGCGCGATTCATGCCGACTACTCTTCTGTCCGTATCCACTACAGCCAGCTCTCCGGCAACTCGGCCACGCTCAATGGGGGCGCCATTTTCACGTTTGAAAGCTCTATCGCCATCGACCTCAGCACGCTCGACAACAATGAGGCGGCGTTCAGGGGCGGTGCTATCGATATGGATGGCTCCGTGTGGCTCGACCTGGTTAACAGCACGGTGAGCGGCAACGTCGCCGGCAATTCAGGCGGGGGCATTAGCCTGGTTGGCTACCCCTACGGGGGAAACGCCGAGATTGTCAACAGCACCATCACCGAGAACCAGGCGGCCCAGAATGGCGGCGGCATCGACAGCTATTACACGCAACTGACCCTGGCGCGCAGCATGGTGACCGGCAACTCGGCCGGCGGGGCAGGACGGGAGATCTACCACGACACGACCAACTATTACTACGTCTTTGCCAATAGCCACAATCTCTTCGGCCACAGCGGCAACAGCGGGGTTGCCGGCTTCACACCCGGCGCGACCGACATCGTGCCGACTGTGAAACTGCTGGCCATCCGCGACAGCGCGCTGGGCAACAACGGCGGCTCGACGATAACTCACGCCCTCGTCTCCGGCAGCCCGGCCCTAGACGCCGCGCCCAACGCGGCTTGCAATGCCGGCCCTGTCTTCGGCTATGACCAGCGGCAACTGCCCCGCAACCAGAATGGCAAGGGCGGCGTGACGGCCAACGAGTGCGACATCGGTGCGTTCGAGGCCCAGGGCGTGCCGCCCCCGCCGGCCAAGCTCTACGTCGCCCCCACCGCGGCCGGCAACGTCAGCGGCATTGCTGCCACACCACAGGACATCCTGGCCTTCGACCTGGCGACCGAGACGTGGGCCATGCACTTCGACGGCAGCGACCTGGGCATCACCAAGGCGCTGGCGGCCTTCAGCCAGATGCCCAACGACGACGACCTGCTGTTGTCGTTCAGGGTCAACGTGACGCTGCCCGGCGTCGGCGCGGTCACGCCGTGGGACGTGGTGCGCTTCGTGCCCACGTCGCTGGGCAACACCACCGCCGGCTCCTTCCAGTGGTACATTGACGGCTCCGATGTGGGCCTGACGGCCGCGTCGGAGAAGATCGACACTCTCGACGCCCTGCCCGACGGCCGCGTGCTGGTCAGCACCGGCGGCGCGCTCTCGGCCCCCAAGCAGGGCGGCGGCACGCTGAAGTCGCAGGACGAAGACTTGAGCGCGCTGCACGCTACCAGCTTCGGCGCGAACACGGTTGGCGCGTGGTCGATCTACTTCAACCCGACGGCCATCCCCGGCGTGAAGGCCGAAGACGTGGCCGGCGCGGCTGTCGACTCCAACAGCGGCGTCGTCTTTGTCACCTTCGACAGCGCGTTCAACGTTGACGGCGTCAGCGGTGACGCCAAGGACGTGGTGCGGTTCGCGCCGGTCTACGGCGGCTGGAAGATCTGGCGCGTCTGGCGCGGGCCGAACAACGGCTTTAACCTGAACCTGGCCGGCATCGAACGGCAGTAACCAGACGATAGACCTGACAGGTGGGGCCTGGCCGCCAAGCCCCACCTGTCAGGTCTCACCGCTCAGAGGCGATACCCCTCCAGCTCGGCCCAGGTGGCGACCTCGGCCGCGGCCGTCGCTAAGGACGTTGCCAGCCCCCGCGCCCACAGGCCGTCGAACTGCTCGCCCAGCGCCGCCCGCAACCGCGCTTCGGTCTCTTCACGCAACTGCCGGATGTAGCCCTCTTCGACAACAATGCCCGTTGAGTTGCGCCNNGCCAGGTGACCGAGATTACCCAAACAGACAGACACCATCTGAGCATCAGCCAATTCGCCACTGTCTGCATATGCGCGGCGGGTGTAGTGTTCGGCCAGGGCCAGATCGCCACTGTTCAGCGCGACCGCGCCCAGGCAGGCGAGGCTATTGAGCACGCCCAGCCGGTCACCAACGGCTTGGGCCTCGACCAGACTCTGTTCGCAAAGGTCACGGGCGGCATCGAACTCCTGCCGAAAGATGTAGGTCAGGCTCAGATCACGTATGGCGCCATTCAGCCACCGCCCGCCGCCGGCCAGCCGGTAGCGGGCGATGCTCTCCCGCAACAGCGCCGCGCCCTGCTCCAGGTCGCCCATTTGCGCAGCGGCATTGCCCAGATTGTGCAGACAGGCGGCTATCAACGCCTCGTCACCCACGTCGCGGGCCAGCGCCAGCGCCGCCGACGACAGGGCCTGCCCCTCCGGCAAGCGGTTGTTACGCACGCTGACGTAGCCCATCTCATTGATGGTTCGCGCCAGTTGTCGCCGGTCATCGCGGGCCAGCCAGCCGTCGCGGGCGCGGGCTAGCCGCTCCAGCGCCGCGTCGCTGCGGCCCATCAGTTCCAGCAGCAGCGCCTCGCGCCGCCATAGACCGTAGATGACCGCGTAAACGAGCGCCGGATCGAGGCCGTCCCGTTCAAGCCGCACCGCCAGCGCGGCGGCAGCCGAAGCCAGCGTCTCGATGCCCTCGGCCAGAAGCCCACTAAAGCGATAGAACGTCTCCAGCGGGCGCATCGCTGCGTCGATGGCCTCCAGCCGGCCGTTCTCGACAGCCCAGGCCCAGGCCGCGCGCACGTTGTCGATGTTGCGCTGCAATGAGGCCAGGGCCGCCTTCGATTCCGGCCCGCCCAACGCCGCGCCGTGCCGCGCCAGCAGGGCCAGGTAGTGGGTAGCGTGGCGCTCGGCGGCGGCCGTCGCTTGCTCCGGCATAGCCGCCAGCCGCTGGAATGCATACTGCCGCAGCAGTTCATGCACCTCGAAGCAGCCGCTGCCCACCGCCCGCAACAGCGCTCCGTCGATCAGTTGAGCCAGCACGAATGGCGACGCCTGACTGATGGCCTCGGCCGCGTCCAGGCGGAACGGGCCGCGCAAGACCGACAGCATAGCCAGCACCTCAGCCGCCGCCGGCAACTCCACCCCCAGTTGCGCCCACATCTGGTCGAAAACGACGCGCATACTGCGTTGGCGCGGCGGCAGATCGCGCATCGTCGTCGTCAGAAAGTCGAGGTCGCGGCGAATCTGCGCGGCGATGGCCGGCGGGTCCATCAGCCGCACCCATGTGGCGGCCAACTCCATGGCTAGCGGCATACCGCCCACGGCGCGGCCGATGTCGGCGATGGCCGCGCGCTCGGCCGCGTCGGGGGCATAGCCGGGCCGGACGCGCGCCGCGGCGCTGATGAACAACTGCGCCAACGCCGCCTCATCCAGGCTGCCTAGCATGAACCGCTCCTCGCCGCGAACGTTGAGCGCCTCGCGCGAGGTGACGAGCAGCTTCAGCCCCGGCGCTTGTTCAAGCAAGCCGACCAGAAGGTCAACGCCATCGAGCAAGTGCTCCATGTTGTCGAGTACCAGCAGCGCCGTCTTTGGCCCGAGGAAAGCGGCCAACTGGTCGGCCGGATCGCCTGCGCCGCCCAGATTCAGCCCTAGCGCCGCGGCCAGGGCCGAGGGCAGCAGGTCGGCCGACGCCGTGCGCGCCAGCGACAGGAAGGTAATGCCGTCGGGGAAACCAGGCTGTTCGGCCACTGCCTCGGCCGCGGCGATGGCCAGGCGCGTCTTGCCCATGCCGCCCGGAGCGATGATGGTCGTCAGGCGGTGGGCCGATGGGGCGTGACAGAGATCGGCCAGGGCGGCGATCTCAGCGTCGCGGCCGAAGAAGGGCGTGAAGTGCGTCGGGAAGTGATGGAGGAGGGGCCGGCCGATGAGACCGGCGCCGGTCAGTTGTCCGGCGGCGATCTCCTCAGCCAATTGAACGGTCATGGCATCCGGTTCCACGCCCAATTCGCCGGCCAGCAACTGCCGTGCTCGTTCGTAGTGGGCCAGCGCCGTCGCCCGCTCGCCCTGCCGGGCATAGAGGCGCATGACCTGGCGGTGGGTCTCCTCACGATAGGCGTCGTACTCCAGTTGGCGGTGGGCAAAGGTCAGGGCGCGGGCGTAGTCGCCCAGTTGGTCGTGGGCGTCGGCCAGCCGGTAAAGCAGCGTCATCAGGCGACGTTCCAACTCCTCGCGCCGCGCCAGTTCCCACTGCTCGAACTCAGGCGCGTCGGCGATGGACAGCCCGTCCAGCAGTTCGCCGCCGTAGAGGGTCACCGCCTCGGCCAATTGATTCAGGCACGACGGGCAGAGATGCAACAGCCGGTGGGGGTGCAGCTCGCATATCTCCAGCAGGGCCAGGAAGCGCAGCACGTCGGCCTCCACGGCCGACAGGTTGACCTGAACCGTCTCGCGGTCGGTCAGGAACAGCGCTTCGGCCAGTTGGGGGTCGGCGGCGTCGATGGTCTGGCGCAGCCGGTGGAGGGCCAGGCGCAGGTTGGAGCGCGCGCCGGCGTCGTCCCACTCCGGCCAGAGCAGCGCAGCCAGCGTGTCGCGCCGGTGGGGGCGGTCGCCTTCCACCGCCAGGTAGGCAAGGAGCGCCCGGGCTTTGTCAGTGGCAAAATGAACAACTGCCCGGTCACCAACCCTCGCCTGAAATGGTCCAAGCAGAGAAAGCGCAAGGCGCGTCATAGTTGGCGGCACTTTAACATAGTCGAGGCGCTGAATGCAATGCCTTTGAAACGATTCTGAAACGATGAGCTGGTATCCTGCCCTATGTAGGGCACTTTGCGGCGATTGGAGGTAGCGTGATGAAGAACAGACTCTTCCGGTTGTGGGTTCTCGGTGTGCTGGTGGTCGGCTTGTTGGTTGTCGCCGGCAGCGCGGGCGCGTCGAGCACGGGCATCACGACGCTTGTCTCGCGCAATACGAACGGGACACAAGGCAACGGCGTGTCGCGGCGGCCGTCCATCTCGGCTGACGGCCGCTACGTGGCCTTCGATTCGGCGGCGAGCAATCTGGTGTCTGGCGACAGCGACGGTCTGACCGACGTCTTCGTCTATGACCGGACGACGAGCCAGACGACGCTGGCCTCTTGGCACGACGATGGCGGGAACGGCAGCGGCGCGCTGCCTTCGATCTCAGCCGACGGCCGCTACGTAGCCTTCCAGTCAAGTTCGGCCCTGGTCGATGAAGATACGAATGACACGGTCGACATCTACGTCCACGACCGGCAGACGAGCCAGACGACGCTCGTCTCGCGCCACACAGGCGGCGCGCTGGGCAACGACGTTTCGACTGAGGCGTCGATCTCGGCCGACGGCCAGGTGGTGGCCTTCCTGTCGGCGGCCACCACGCTGATCGACAACGACACGAACGGCCAGAACGACGTCTTCATCCACGACCGCACCACCGGGCAGACGACGCTGGCCACGCGCCACACGAACGGCACGCAGGCTAATTTCGAGAGCTTCGGTCCGGTGCTATCGGGCAGCGGCCGCTACGTCGCATTTACGTCCCACGCCACCAATCTGGCGGACGAGGACACCGTGTCGAACACAGACATATTCCGCCATGACCGCCTTACGGGTCAGACCATCCTGGTGACCCAGACGCCCCCGGTTCTGGGGGGGCTTCACAGTGAGCCGTCCATTTCGGCCGATGGCCAACGGGTGGCCTTCACGACCCGGTATCCAGACGAATGTGGGGACCGTATCTACGTGCGCGATCTCCAGACCGGCGCGGTGATGACCGGATCGCAACACACCGGCGGCGGACTGATCTGCCAATCCACCGCCCCGTCTCTGTCGGCCGACGGCCGGCATGTGGCCTTCGTGACCACTGAGTTTCTTGACTTCCCGAACTGGGCCTACGAGGTGTATCAGCACGATCTGCTTCTAGACGAAACACATCTCATTTCGGTGGCCTGGAATACGTTGACCCTTCCCGGCAACGACGACGCGCTCGACCCGACCGTCTCCGGCGACGGCCAGTTCACCGCCTTCGCCGCCATCGCCACCGACCTTATCGCCGCCGACGCCAACGGCTTCCAGGATGTCTTCCTGCGCGAACAGCCCTACGCCATCTCCGGCGTTGTCCAAGACGAGAGCGGCAACCCGGCGGCCGGCGTTCGCGTCTATGTGGTGGGCCAGCCCGGCGCGTCCGATTGGAGCGAGGCGGACGGGACTTACCGGATACCGGGCTTCGCGCCGGGCCAATATACGGTGAAGGTGGAGTCCGACGACACGTACTACTTCACCAACGACATCCAGGTCGTCACCGTGCCGCCCCACGCGACCAGCGTCAACTTCAGCGGCGTGCTGGCCCCTGTGGTGGTGTTCGAGCCATCGGCCGACGCCTTCGTCGAATCATTCTCGCCCACGACCAATTACGGCGGCGATGAGTTCCTCTATGTCTGGAAGCAGAGCACCACGGATACCACCTTTGAACAGCGACCCTATCTGAAGTTCGACGTGACCGGACTGCCGGCCTGTGCCCAGGTAATCGAAGCCAACCTGCAACTCACCGTCGCCTCGGAGTCGCCCCAGGGCGGCCAACTTTACGCCACCGGCAATAACTGGACGGAAATGGGCATCACCTGGAACAACGCTCCGTCTATCACCGGCTCGCCCATTGCCAATCTGGGCGCAGTGGAAGACGGCGGCGTCGAGTGGATCGACGTTCGCCCGGCCGTCACCGGTAACGGAACCTATAGCTTTGCCCTGAAGGACGGTGTAGCCGACGAAGCTGTCTATTGGAGCCGCGACAACACCGTCTCGGATCCGTCGTATGTCCCGATGCTCCACGTGCGGGCGCGGGCAGCAGCGGGCGGGCCGCCCACGGCCGCTTTCACCGGCGCGCCGCTCGCCGGTCTGGCCCCGCTGGCGGTCAGCTTCACCGACCAATCCACGGGCTGCCCCACCGCCTGGGCCTGGACCTTCGGCGACGGCGGCACAAGCACCGCCCGGCACCCCGGTCACACCTACACCGCGCCGGGAACCTACACCGTCACGCTGACAGCGACCAACGCCCAGGGCAGCGACGGCGAGACGAAGACGGCCTACGTCACCGTCAGCGCCCCGCCCGTGTCCCCGTCGCTCTACGTCTCGCCGGCGACCGCAGCCACCATCGGCGGCGTGGCGGCCACGCCCCAGGACATCCTCTTCCGCAACGGCCCGGCCAACACCTGGACGATGCACTTCGACGGCTCCGACGTCGGCGTCACCAAGCCCATCGTCGCCTTCGCCTGGCTGGCCAACGGCGACCTGCTGCTGACACTGAAGGCCAACCAGTCGTTGCCCGGCATCGGCGCGGTGACGCCGTGGGACGTGGTGCGCTTCACACCCACATCGCTGGGCAACAACACCGCCGGGACGTTCAGTTGGCATATCGACGGCTCCGACGTCGGCCTGACCACGGCGGCCGAGAAGATAGACGCCCTCGACGCCCTGTCCGACGGCCGCGTCCTGGTCAGCACCGGCGGGGCGCTGGCCGTGCCCAAGTCCGGCGGCGGCACGCTGAAGATGCAGGACGAAGACGTGGCCGCCTTCACCCTGACGGCCACCGGGGCCATGACCACTGGGACGTGGGCGCTGTACTTCAACGGTACGGCCATCCCCGGCATGAGCGCCGAAGACGTGGCCGGCGTGACCGTGGACGAGGCCACGGGCCACATCTACGTTGCCATCACCGGCGCGTTCAACGTCGGCGGCGTCAGCGGCAACGGCAAGGACGTGTTGAAGCTAACGCCTTCAGGCGGCGGCTACTCCATCGCGGCCCATTGGCGTGGCAGTCAGAATGGCCTGGCGGCCAACCTGGCCGGTATGGAGATCGTGCCCTAGCGGTGGGGTGGGTAGGGCGTGCCGGAGGGGACGCCCGGATAGCGGCGGCCTGGCCTTCACGGTGGAGAAGGTTGTCCTGAAGGCGCTCCGCTAACCGAGCCTCAACCACCACGCTGTTCCAGAGCTGGCAGGCGTGCCCCTGTCAGCTCTGGGCAAACCGGCTACAATTCCCGTAGCCGTGAAACTCATCATCCAGATTCCCTGCTACAACGAGGCCTCGACCCTGCCGCTGGCGCTGGCCGAACTGCCGCGCGCGCTGCCGGGCATCGACTGCATCGAGACGCTGGTCATCGACGACGGCAGCGGCGACGGCACGGCCGAGGTCGCCGCGGCCCACGGCGTCAGCCACGTCGTCCGCCACCCCCAGAACCTCGGCCTGGCCCGCGCCTTCCAGAGCGGCATCGACGCCTGCCTGCGGCTGGGGGCCGACGTCATCGTCCACACCGACGCCGATNNACATCGCCGACCTGGTGGCCCCCGTCGTCGCCGGACGGGCTGACATGGTCATCGGCGACCGCCAGGTGCAGACCATCGATCACTTTTCGCCGTTGAAGAAGCGGATGCTGGCCCTGGGGAGCTGGATGGTGCGCAACGTCAGCGGCACCGAAGTGCCCGACGCTGTCAGCGGCTTCCGCGCCTACTCGCGCGAGGCGGCGCTGCACTTCACCATCCTGACCCGCTATAGCTATACGCTGGAGACGATTATCCAGGCCGGCAAGCTGGGGCTGGGGGTGATGAGCGTGCCGGTGACGACGAACCCGCCGACGCGCCCGTCGCGCCTGCAGCGCAGTATGTGGCACTTCGTCAAGGCCCAGGCGGGGACGATCCTGCGCCTCTACGCCTTCTATGAGCCGCTGCGAACCTTCAGCTACATTGCCGCGCCCTTTCTGCTCATCGGGGCGGCGCTGTGGGTGCGCTTCTTCGTCAACTACCTGACGGGTGAGAGTGGCGTCGGCCGCTTTGTCCAATCCTTGACGCTGGGCACGGGCCTGCTGATGGTCGGCGCGCTCATCGTCCTGTTCGGCATCCAGGCCGACATCAGCGGCAAGCACCGGCAGTTGACGCAGG